>OGEO01000027.1_pt1 | contig 167387 bp, 162 predicted proteins | sample 1570661 | NCBI WGS metagenome assembly OGEO01 (sample SAMEA2582142, study PRJEB24529) | metagenome | biome: Human gut stool | place: China | collected 2011
GTTTTTAGCAGGATAATATAAATGTGTAATATCTAATCTTAAGTTTATGATGTTGAGGTTCACTCCTGGTTCATCCACGTCCTGGATGCCCTGCTCTGCCTTCAATCTGGCTATTTCTTCCTCTTTGCAGTGATCGTCCAGTGTATCTCCATACAGTTCTTCAACACACCGTTCAATGCTCATAATGCCACCCTGTTTCGCTTTGGCAACTGTCTCTACCTGGCTTTCGAATGACGGGTTTGCATATTCTCCAAACGGAATGTTGACCTTTACTTCTTCTATGCTCTTGTTATGCAGGATATTGTCTGCATTGATACACATTGAAACAACTCCCGGAAGAACTTCCTGCAATGCCTTTACAATTGCGTTCCTGGTGTACAGAGTCGTCTTTTCTTTTTCCCTCTGTGCTTCTGCATTATCCAGCTTCTTTGTGTCAATCCCCAGTGTAGACGGACTGATCACTCCCTGCAGGCACAGATCCAGAGCTGTAATGTATGATGCCATATAACTGTCATGAGGAATAACCGGCTGGTCCGTAACGACCTGATTCTTCTGACCTTCTCGCATATCTCCTTCCGCCGCAAAATAGCGGTTGTCGAACGGATTCGGTTTTATCAGCATCCCTGTTTCAGGATCATGTGGAACCAGGCATTCCGGAATATAGGTCTTTGCTCTTCCGGCTCTTAAGGCATCCATCCACTGGGACCATGTCTCATCCAGTGAATCATAGCTGTCAAGCTTTCCATCGAATATGCTGCCGCCTCTGCCTTCATATCTGGTAGACTCATAGATCATAAATGGTTCAGCCAGCATGACCGAATCATCAAATTTAATGTCTGTCAGATTCTCAGTGGCTTTTATAGATTTAATATCGACCAGTCTGCCGTCAAGATACAGCTCATTGATAATATAGCCATAGCCATAACGCTCATTCAGGACATACACTTTTCCTTTTTCTTTGTATGGTGTCTTGAATACAATTTCCCTGATTCGGTCTCTCTGGTAGACAAATTCAACCCTTTCCCCCGGATACCACTCCAGTATCGGATAATCACTGATTGTTGTATCTATTGCCACTTTAAAAGCGCCATCTCCGATAAACAGTGTTTCTTTGAGGGCGCTTTCAATCTTTTTATAAAATTTATTATCTTTCTCAATTTCTTTCCACAGCTGTTCCTGCGCCGGCTGTTCAAATTCAAATTCGTTCATGTCCGGCAGAACAGTGAAAGAAAGAACTTTAACAGTCAGCCCCGGGAGACCAGTATGAATCTTCCGCATGTCCATTCCAGGGGTTGATCTGCTTGCCCAGAACTTGTGTCTGTCTGCAAATTCTGCATTCTGCTGATAGATCTGTTCCAGCTCGTTTCCGTCACCCCTGTACCAGATACGGTTCAGAATTGCGTGTCCTTCGAAATCCATCATCTCATTGATCTGAAAGTTAAAAGGGTTCGCCGGAAGAACATTCAGCCAGCTCCGGACCGTCTTTTTTATGTTTTCATTTAATCTTTCCATCCATTTCACCTTTTCTGTTCCTCCTCAAATCCAATCAAGTCACGGTATGGAATCCATCCGTACTGCTGGGAGTTGATCGTATGGTCATTTCTATCTTCCGGAATGTCTTTATCTTCATCCCAGGAATATTTCTCCATCTCTGAAATATGATTTGTACAGGTATCCACTACCAGATAGCAGCCCTGCTGGATCCAGCCAAGTTGAAGCTTGATTCTGTCCAGAATTTCTACTTTTTTGTAGGATTCCACAAAGTTGTACAGGCATCCGTTCAGGCGCTTGTATTTCCGCAGTTCTGTGATCGTAGCCGCATCTGCGCAGTCAATAAAGGTTTCCCTTGCAAAGCCCCAGTCCTTACGGCATTTTTCCAAGAACTCAACAAATTTTACTGCTGTATCGGATGGAGCAAGAGGCTGATCCAGATCTTTGTTACTGTAAACTTTCTCAGCCAGGGTGATCAGCCTTCTATCTGTCGTAATGCCCTGGAATACCATTGCAATTGTATCCGGGGATTTTGAAGAGTACGAAGTATCCAGACCGCAGGTAAATTTTTTGAATTTTATTTTGCCTGCTGCCATCTGGGCTTTTACCCATTTCTCAGATACTACATGTTTCTTTCGGCTGAAGTTCGGGAAGATCAGCCCGGTTGCTTTTCCTCTGAGGCCTAAGATCTTGTTCTTATAGATCTTTGTTCCTTTCGGGGTGTTCCTGATGATCTGGTCTTTCTTTTCTTCCGGAAGCCCTGCATTATCGTCAAAAGAAAAGAACCAGTGAACCCAGCCGGGCTTTGGTTCTTCTTTTAATTCGTCTTTGATCTCCTGTGGCGTGTCCTCTTCCCATTCAGGAAGCGGGCGGCTGCAGTTGATATACTCTTTATACACATCCAGGCTCGGATCATCCGGATTTAAGGTTGCCATAAGGTAATCACAACGCATGGAAGCCTCACGGACAAAGTCGATGTCCGCCGTGTTGATCTCATCGATGTACAGGCAGCCATACTGACCTCCAAGGGCATCTTTCCATTTTCTTTTGTTGCCATAGCCGACAACAAATATAATTTTATCCCCTCCTGATGTATGGAAAAGAAGATGTGGCATCTTGTATTCTCCTGATCCGTTGCCTTTATACTCTACCAGGATGCCGAAATCATCCAGGATTCCAAGATCTTTCTGGATGATGTTCTTCTCAGCTGCTCCTGTATCATCTGCTGCCAGGATGTGCAGTTTCTTTTTGGATTCTGCGACCTTCAACATGAACTTGAACAATCCTACTGTTGTCTTTCCGGCTGCTGTGGTGCTAACCCTCCAAGAATTCTACAGGTGCATCACATTTCAGGAATGCCTTGTATTTATCAGATAATATCAATCTTTCAGAACTCATGGAGTTTAATCACCCCCTTGTATCTGTTTTATCAGATCATCCAGTTTTGTCTTTTCTGTTTTAAGTTCACCAGATACCTGAACATCCTGCTTATCTTTCCATTTATCAGGTCTTCGATTCTTAAGCCAGAAAATTTGTGCCGTAGTATCTGGGACCACCTGTTTTTTGGTTACTTTCTTTTCAGTTAGTGTGCCTGATTCATATTTTTCAGATACTTCTTCGTATTCATATCCAAGTGCCCTCTTTAACAGGGCATTCTCTACCCGCAGATCAACAACTTCCTTGCCTCTTTTTAGGGTGTCGGAAATGTCGGAATACTTCTTTTTCCATTCATTCAATGTATCCCTATGAATTCCTATCTTTTGAGCAATCTGTTCATCTGTCAATCCATCTCTAGCCCAGCCTTCCAGCTTCAGCAAGCCTTCCGGCGTCAACCACTGTTCATATTTTCCTTTTGCCATCAGGCTCACCACCTCTCATTCGTGTTTGTTTTTGAGTATAACAAAAGCAGCCCCGAAGAGCCTCCTGTACGTAATTAAAGTTTAATTTTGCCAGACATTAAATCTGGCAAAATTGCATCTCGCAATTCTGCTAGGTATCTGTTTTCCTCATTGTTCAGATACATTATATGCTGTTTCCACATTTGCAATATCGAAAGTAATATAGTTGATATGCTGTTCTTACTTCCATTTTCAAATTTCAATTCTCCTGCTTTCTTTGACATAGAAATAAAATTTTCTTTTTCGATTCTCTTCCCGGTGAAAGTAAGCATCTGGTTCATGGAATCCGCTGTTTCTTCCGACTGCTTGAACATCTGGAATATCTCATATAGCCCAACCGACTTTGCAAGTGTTTCATTCATTGTCAATTTAAGACCATTTTTCTCATTGATAACCCTGTTTAAATCGTCAATGATTTCTCCGTACTCTCTATGAACAAATTCTTTTTCTTGAAACTCAATATACCTTGATGGTACAAGGCAGTAATCATTTTCAGTAACCATTTGAAGAGATGCACTTTTTGAAAATTCAGGAACGCTTTTCTGATTAACAATAGCATCAATAGCACTTTCCATCTGGACTTCAGAAAAGACATTGACAGCTTTTTTGTACGTCCTGTTTTCGTGGCTTGCCCCACCAAACTGGCCGTTTTGTTCTCTTTGCTCTACATCGCAAGTTTTACGCATATCTAAAAATGCAATATGTGTTGTCTCTTTTTTCTTGTTCAGTGTCAAAAGGCAAGTTGCAATCGAAGTAGCTTCAAACATTTTATCTGGGCATAAGATAACTGATTCTATAAGATTCTTTTCAACAAGATATTGCCTTATTCGTTTTTCGTTCGTCACTTCTGAAGATAATATTCCGCACGGAAGAATCATTGAAACCTTTTCATTGCAGTTATCTAATGCAGTCAAAATAAAAGCGTAATTTGCATTGCTTTCTGGCGGCAATTCGCATCCATTAAAGCGAGGTTGTAACTGTGCAAACGGCGGTATCTTCCACTTCATGTTATACGGTGGATTTGAAATACAGCTATCTGTCTTTTGGGGCTTAAAGCTTTCTGTCTCTTTTACAGAAGAATATTTGTCACCTTTTCTTACAAGATAGGTTGCGAAAACTTCATCCTGCAATGCGTCACCATTTACAACAACTGCATCAATATTTCTTACTGCCAGATTGAAAAGCAGAATCGGAATAACTATTTTATCGTATTCATAACATACGAAATTCAGTTCATTATTCAGATTCCATTTCTGAATGGTTAATGCACCACTTCCGGCGCATAAATCATATACAGAATGTTCGTTTTCTGCCTGTACCAGTTTTCCAACAAATCTTGCCAATGAAGCAGGGGTATAATCCTGCATTTTTACTTTTCTATCAGCAAGATAAAACTGGAAAATTTTTTGTAGCCAGTCGATGGACAGATCCTTTACCAGGTCGCAGAACCCATCGAAGTATTTTATTTTTCCATTCAAAACAATTTCCATCAAAGATTCTGGAATCTGTTCTGGACTTTCAATATTCAGTAGTTCTATTACTTTGCTTGTAAGTTCTTTTAATTCCATGGTCTTCTCTTCTTTCTGAGCAGTAGAAAGGCACCTGGCTGCTGCCAGATGCCTCTCACTTTAAGGAGTTCTTATTGATTCTTTCGGGTTCACCATTTCCCGAATCAGCTACCAGGGGTATGAAGCCTGGTAGCCGCTACTTAATATATAGGAGTTTTTCGTCTGAGAACTTTTTATCCTAAGTTCAGTTTATACTATAACATTTGAAATCGTAACATTGGTAACATTCGTAACAAACTTTCATTTTTTATCAAAAAATCTTTGATATTCCATTTTTACGCTGCCCGCTGTAGCATTTCTTCCCATCCGAGTTGCTGTTTCTTCCCAAGATAAGTTCTGGAAAAATCTAAACCGTATAATCCTCTGCATCCTCTGCGGAATGGTGTTCATCCAAGCTTCCACTTCTGTTTTGATTTTAGCGGCATTTGCTTTCCGATCAGCCAGGATCCTCTGTTCTGCTGCCAGCAGGCTCCAATCTCCTGTGCGTTCTGTAGTTCCCTCGATGTGAAAGCTCTGCGATTGGTAGGGAAATTCTGGATTGGATCCTTTAACAGAATCTTGAACGACTCTTTTTCTTTTTTTGAGTTCCTGAATATCTGCTTCTGTCTCTTTGATCAGTGCACATGCATCCATGTACTGATCCAGGATGTTCTTGTCCATTGGTATCACCTCCCGCTTTTAGTCTTTCTAATTCCCAGTATGTAGGGGATCTAGTCAAACCATTTGATAACTGCAATTCTACCACATGTGGATATAATGCTTTTACTCTGGCTTTCACTTTCTTTGTGATAATCTTTCCATCACCAGAAGCATAACTGGTTTGTGTTATCTGAATAACATCTCCTCTTTTGATTCCGTGCTTCTCTTCTAACTCCTGCTGCCGTTTTTCCCATCTGTCTATCTGAAATATTGCTTCGTCTGCCGTTGGATCCTTATACGCTTTACTCATGTGGCACCTCCACTTCTGGCCAGTCTTCTGGATCTCCAATGCTGTTATCAAAATACTCTTGACATATTTTCCGGATAGCACAGTCACAACAGTATCTGCAATCACAATACCGCTTAATCGTATTTACTGCTTCAACAGCTTCCTGATCTGTTTTATTTTCTACCACAGCATTTTCCCTCTTTTTCTGTATCACGCTCAACGCCCAGACACATACTCCAATTGCCCCAATTGCAATTCCTATTACCAGTGGAATAATCATATCTAACATTTTTCACACCTCCTTATATGGTTCTGGAAGCGGCATCCAGGCATTGACAAATAATCCATATGATACATAGCTTCTTTCTTTGTCTCCTGGGAAAAAGGCCCCTCCTCCATCTTTATCAGCTTCGTATCGTCCAATATCTGGTAGGCCATAGTTGCTGAATGAAACCAGGATATAATCATCTGTTTCCGGTAATCTCTCGTCTATTGGAATCCACCCATTTTCTTTCTCGTCCTGTTCCAGATCATTCAGAAGAGTATTTACAATATCCAGAGCACTTCCCGGAAGCCCTTCTTTATAGATGGTATGGTTTTCCAGATCTTTTTTCATCTGTTTCAAGTGTTCTCTTATTTGTCTCATGATGTTCTCCTTTCTCAATGCCCGCTTCTCACCATGCAAAACAACAGTTCTGTCATGGATCTTTTTCTTGGTCCTTCGCGGCAAGGCAGTGCCACCGCCAGCTTCCAGCGTTCTGTATCAGGATCTATTGGTGTTGGATTCTCAATTTCATCCGTAAGCTCCGCTAAATAGGGGACAGCGACCATCACACCAAAATAATGGGATGATTCTGGAAACTGTTCGTGCATGTGCCTGGCAAATTTCCCGCTGCGTAAATCCGGTAAAATGTCGTTGTAGCACTCCATTGTGGTCACAATGTAATTTTTTTCTCCCAGGAAGTTCAAGCCGTTCCCGCTGTAAACATCTTCTTTGCAGCTCTTTACCTCATAACAGGTAAATATGCCTTTTTCTATCCCAGATATGGAGCACTGATCAGCCGGAGAAAATTGCATGTAGTCAACTCTTTTCGCTTCTCGTCCCCAAGGATCAATACTTACCTCGCTGGCCCAGTGCTTCCCAGCTCCGCTGAAACGTGTATTTATAAGCAACTGTCCAAGGAATTTTGTTGTTTCCGCCCTTGTCATTTTTACCTCACCTCGTCCTTAAAAACTTTGCCAACATGGTTTCTCGCCAAGTTGCCATATTATCCTGCTGCCATTTATTGCATGTATTATCATCCTGTATCCATATTCCTTTGCGATCACACAGGAGATTATCGTTATATCTACATGTCTTGCAGGTTCGATCCTTCATTGCTCCACCTCCTTCACAAATGCCATCCAATGTGTTTTCCCCTGTTTGCCGGATCTATTGCCGTACAGTGGTTTATGTCCAATAGCTGTAATAACGTCCTTTACTGGAATCTGTGTCTCATTCCACTTAAAAATTAATGTGCCATAAGGTTTGAGTACACGCATGCACTCAGAAAAACCATCATGTAACACTTGTTTCCATGTATCCTTGTTGAGTTTGCCGTACTTCTTTACCATCCAGGCATTGTCTCCGCCATCAACAAGATGTGGCGGATCAAATATGATGTGATAAAAAGTATTATCCTCAAATGGCAGATCTGTGAAGTCTGCGATAATATCAGGATGGATGTTGCAGTACCTTGTTGATTGTCCATCTCCACTTGTCCATATTGCTTCGCAGTCCAGCTCGCGTTTGTCAACATATACGGCCAGTTTATTATTTTTGTTGAACCAAATCATCTTTGATCCACACGTAGCATCCAAAACAGGTTTATCTATCACTTTCTACCTCCGAACTTTCTTAAATTTGCAATAGCCCCACACGCAGCAGACATTATAAAAGTTCTTCTTGTACTCCTCATTTGTACACTGGTCATCCTTTGTATGGTATATGCATTCCTTGCAGTATCCTGGAGCGGAAGGATGCAGGATTATCTTTGCGCTCATTGTTTCATCCTCAGGAGCTGCTGCCTGGCCCGATCGTATTCCAGGAGCAGTGTAATGTCTCTGCTCCTGCTGATTGTTCGATCTACCGCTCTTAAGTAATATTTTCCGGCTATCCGCCGTCCTTCAGCTGCGGCACCATACAGGCTTCCAATTGTCCGTCCCAACAATTCAGAGGCTTCTTGTATAGTTACTATCTCGCCAGTTTCTTTTGTTGCAGTCGTTGTGATCTCATATAATGTCATGTTTTTCTCCTTACTTACAACCAGTTTCGCCCGAAGATCTTCATGAATTCCTCCCTGCTGCCGGCCTGGGCTTCGAATGCTTCCTGCCCCTGGCGGTGGAGCATGTCCATAATTTCCGGATCTCTATGTACCGCATGAGGACCGAATTTATGGCACTCTACACACAGATCTACTTTTAATCCATATTCTTCGGATAATGTTCGGTTGGGTCCGCCGAAGATATGATGAACCTCAGTATGTGTACATCTCCCACATAAGTAGCACCATCCTTTCTGACTTCCCAGGATGCTTGGAGGATGGGATTTTCTTTTTTTCTTCTTTGATGTTCCTTTTGGGAACTTTAAGCCTATATCCATACTCCTACCAGATTTGCTGGATCTCCTGGAAGCGGCGGCATAAATGACATCCTTGTGCGATACCGGAATAGTTTATGCAGTTCCCGGACGTCTTTTTTGATGATTACTACATCTGTCGGGTATTCCTTTTCAAACAATCTTGCTACGGCTTTGCCCGGATAATCCTTTGGATTCTTATATATTGCGAATGAAGGAAGCTCAAGATCACTCATATCGATCTGATCAATGACTTCTACGATTTTATCTTCCATATTGCTCCTTTCCCCCTGCCCCTTAACAGGTTGGGGCAGGGAATTGAAATTGTGATATATATGTGATTCAGATTGCACCCTTGATTAATCTACCCAGGGGAGCCCCAGGTGATCTACTTCGGCGTTCATCCAGCGTTCCCAGAAGCCAGGACTTTTAAGCTGGCTGAATGTAATAGCTCCGAATCCCTCAAAGGCTTTAGCAAAGTAAGCAGCTGCTCCATACTCTGTGAGGGAATCTAAGAATTCTTTTCTGTGGATTGGCTTTTCTACTATTTCTTGCGCGGGCGCAATTTCGGATTCCTGATCCTGTGGCTCTTTCTCCGGCGTTTCTTCCGGAACTGGATCTGGAATTTCTTCCTTTGGTGGTTCTTCCTCTTCTACTGCCAGACGCTCTTCTGGTTCTGCAGGCAACTCAGCTTCTGGTTCTGCAGGTTCTGGCTCCCCATTTTCCGTCGTCTCTAAAACAGGTTCCTTGTGTTCCGGCTCTTGAATTTTCTCTGGACTTTCTGCCTCTGGTTTCGGCATATACTCCTCGTGGTTCAGAATGCTGTCCTGCCCTGGAATTTGTTCTTCGTTTTCCACAATCTCAACCGGATTTTCTGGCTTTTCCACATCCGGAACCGACTTCTCCACCTCTTCTGGTGTATTTTCCTCCGGTACAGGTGCAATTTCTTGACTTTTTTCCTCGTTTTCGTCTGGCACTTGCGCAGGCTCAATTTCCATGTCTGCCCCGGAATCTTCCAAATGAGAAGGCTCTTTTTTTGGTTCTGCTATTTTTTGATTTTTTGGCTCAAAATAGGCCTCCCAGGTCTGGGCGCCTGCTGCCTTTTCTCCAAACAGATCCTGCACAATATTGAAGAACTCGCTCCACGGCATATTTTCCGTGCCTTGTGGAATCTGCTTAATCATGATTCCTTTTTCTGGCCCGTACATCATCAGGAACACCGTTCCTTTCCGGTAGCTCCTGCTGCCGGAAGGATTTACAACCTCTACCATCTGCTCCAAGGAACCAGTTTTATAGGCATCGGACCCGAACAGCGTGTTCAGGAGTTCTCTGGAGGATTTGAAGAATTCAAAGATTGTATCGAAGATTTTGTTTTCCTGCCCATTTTTCCAAGCAAAGAGCTGTTCCGGGTTGTGTTCGTTTTCTTTGTTGAACTTCTTTAATTCCCGGATATCATCTCTCTTGGTATCTGCCGTAATCATCTGTTGGTCCTCAGATGAAAGCTGAAGCATTTCGGAAAGTTGGGCGAATTTGAAATCTTTGTACTGCTCCTGAAGCTCCGGGGTATCCCCTGGGGTGGAATAGCGCTCATACACTTTCATAAAGCGGCTTACGCCATCCGGATTCATATCATATTCTGCCTTGGCAAATTCCGTGATTGAATTATAGCCATCCAAGGTGTAGGCCTTGGATGCGTTGATCCTGGTCAGCTGCCAGCCGATTTTTACAAAGCTCTTTACGATTCCGGTTAAACTCTCTTTGATTTCTGTTTTGCACTGGATATAATCATCCAGGGTTAATTGTACATAGTCCATAGCGTCCTCCTTATGCAATTCCTACCGTAGTTCCCTGATCAGCTTCCAGACCTTTTAAATACTCCTTCAGCCATTTCTGAATATTGATCTGATCCGGTTTTGTATCTTTCATCCCATACCACTGAAGGATCCTGTTATCTTTGATCTCGACTGTTATGTATGGCACCTCTGGTGTTTTTTTGAATCTCAAGAACAAAATTGTACTAATACCTGCATTGTGTTTTTCCAGATACCCATCTCCTCCAACACAATGATGAAGGAACCTTCCTTCGTCCACAATCTCTGCCGCTGATCTGGCGGGACGGATGAAGTATATGTCATCCTCGTAAAAATATTTCTTTCTCAGTTTTCTATAGTTCTTTTGAATTTCCGGATACTTAGCCATAACTGCTTTCCTTCGGTCATCAATTTTGTGTTCATTTACCTCTACCGTCATTTTGTCATGTGCCAAATTTAAATTTCTTGGATACAGATAAATCTGATTTTTCAGATCGTATCCTCTTTGGATTCTCATGGACAGGTAATCTAAATATATTCTCACGGTATCCCGCAGGCAGGCCCTTGCGCGTGAACATAACTCTTTTTCCTCTGAAGGGCTTTGAGGAATCTTCACACCAGAGTAGGATTCCATTTTGTTCAAAAACTTTTTCATGGTTGTATATTCCAGTATGATTTCAATGGAATCACATTCTATATTGCATCCGCGAATGAGTATGCTCTGCTGCCAGGTCCAGTTCTGGTTATACCTTTTTTCCATTTTCCATACTCTTAAATACTCTGCATCTCCTTCTACTGCTGCCAGATCTTTCACCCTTTCTTTGCGGATTCCCAGGAACTCCTCCGGCCGTTTTGCATTCGTATCCTGAACAACTGTCCCTATATAACCATCCACCATTTTCTCGACAACACCGTACAGTCCCATCTTCGAAAACATTTCCAGCTGTGGCCACTCCATGTAGCGCTTTAGATATTCATTTAGGTTATACATTTTCTTATATGTGCCAAACTCTTTTACTCCGGAATAACGAAGATAAGTTTCCTTCAGCCATTCGTAGCTTCGTGGATACACCAGTGCTTCGCCCGTTCGAATAATGGAATACCCGGGAAGATTGCAATCATCCCAGAAATTTCCGGTATAACTGGAGAATTTTTGATAGTCTGTCTGTGCGCGTTTTCCCGGCTCCAGATAAGTCCGCGCAAGCTCAGTTAAGATATTTTCCTCACTTGCCCCCACCATTATTTCTTTGTTTCCTTCAGCTGTAACATCAATCCGATATATCCTATCCACATTGATGTATCTAATAACCACGCCGTTCTCCATATACGGCTGTGCCACATAAAACTCATCGTTACGCCCATATACATCCTTTGAACTTCCCTGTGTTTTGTAAATTCCTATACACTTGCAGGCCGGACATATTCCGCTCTGCCCCCTCTTTGGAACTTCTATGTGTTGGAACTGGCCTTCAAAGCTCTCGTTTCTCTTAGTACGGACTGTAGAAACCGCTCCGCACTTACTGCAGGCTATATCTGCGCGGCTATTGTACCTTTTGTAGTACAGGAAATGCTCATCCCGGAATAAATTGTGTTCAGCCCATTTTTCCAAATCAGATGGAAGCTCCGGGGTGTTCTGCTGCCGAAACTTCAGGCGCTCTCTCCTGCCCTCATCTCTTTTCTCTTTCTGTAGATTTCTTTTTTTCTTTATGTGTCTCCCTAAGAGGTTTACCCAGTTTGAATATGGGTATTTATTCTTTGAAGTATCAAAAAATTCCCAAACTACTTCCTCGTTTTCCAGGTATGTGTAAACAGTTCCATAGCTAAATCCTAATACCTGTTCCATGCTTCCAGTAACACCAGCTCTGGACCACATATCTTCCTGAGGGGCATGTAGTCTCCAATCATCTTTTGTGAACACCATTCTGACTACTGGGACCTCTAAGGCATCTTTTTTGTTTTTAAAGATCTCGATGAACAAATATGGCTCTGAATCTAAGATTTCGGTAAAAGCGGTTGCCGTATATCCGTATTTCTCATCAGCTATCTTTCCGGGTCTGTACGGAACTTCTTTGATTTTCTTTAATTTCATTTTACCGCCCCCAGATAATATTCTTTGATCAGCCGCTTAGCTTCGCCCATTGAGGGAACGCCAAAATCTACCCGGGATGCGGATATTTTGGCAGCTTTTATGATCTCCTTGTCCACGCTAATCCGGTTCTGGAAGGAATAAACCAGAAGGGCTGCCATGCACTCCTTCAGTGATTTTCCTTTCTTGCGTACCTGGTGGGCCATCATATCACTTTCCATGCACAAGGCCTTGATGTATTCCACCCAGTCTACCATAAGGCCTTTCAGCTTCAAGGCTTTGCTCTCAACATCCAGTTTTCCGATTGCCGCGATTTCGGCATCGCACAGATACGGGAGATCTCCCTCCAGGTACATAGCTACAAGATCTTCCGGGATCCCATTCTCTGCTGCCATGGTCTTGATACTGGCAGTATCACCTTCATTGAACAGATTTTCCGCAAGATCATTGATATCCTTGCAGCTGTCCATTTCCCCAAACTTCTCAAACAACATAAACTTCCCTCCTATATATCCTCTTTCTTCGGCATTGGCCATTCTAATTGGTATTTGACTTTGTGCTGACTTTCCAAGTCCATGATCTGCTGCCAGAGATCGGCATTTCTGGCTTCTGTGCCATCTTGTTTCTTCCAACCATTTTCTTTCCACTGCTGTAGTTTCTTATGGTTTCCTACCAGGTAATAGCTATCCGTGTGGATTGTTATCATGGCAGGGCGGATTACAATCTTAAGAGCCGCGGCCGCACACATCAGAACCAGGCGTTGACCGGATGTGCATTCCCCGGCTTGTCCGGTTCCCTCTCTTGGTACGCCCCTGCAGCGTGCCTTCCAGTAATAGTATCCTTCCTTGAGCTTGGGTGCTCTGGAAGAAGGATACAGGTATATATCTACTTGCTGCACTCTTTAAATCCTCCTATCCAATTTGATTAGTGTATATCGGCGGTAGCTAAATCCGGTTTTCGGATTAATACCCTCGTGGAAAGCTGCCATGTAATATCCCTTTTTCGGCTTTATCTCCTTCTTCCAGCGAACCAATTTTTTCTTTTCCGGTTCTGGTAATGGCATATTCCTGGAATGGCTATAGCTCGCTTCTTTGATTTTGGGTTTGGCTGGCGTGCCATCTTTTTTGAATTCCTGCGTATTCTCATCTTTGGTTATGTAATTTGATAGCCCGGAAAAATCTTCGTCATAGTATTTACTGTTCTTGATTGTAATTCCACTTACATGTCCAAATTCCCATGCCTTCTGCAGAATACTCAAGCTATCTCCTATTTCGTTTACAACCATATGGATGTGCCATCCCCCCTTCGTTCCAAGCTCTACATTCCTGATCCAGAACAGCTCCCTTTTTCGCTTCCGGTATTCACTTCTAACTTTCCTGAGCATTTTCCCAACTTGCTTCACGACTGTTTTCATATCGGGAGGTCGGTTTCTCAATTCATATGTCAGATCCACCCACAGATCTCCTGGCGTGAAATACTCTATCAATCTCAGTCTGGCCATTCGAGCTTTATGCCAGGCATTTACTTTCTGCATATCTTCTTTGGTTGGTTTCTTCTTCGGCATCCTCTTCTTACCCCTGGCGCCATATCTTCCATCATGGTACTCAAGGATATCCAAGACATCTCCACCTCGTAAACGGTATCCTTTTCTTATTGTCCCCATACATTCCAAGTCCTATCTTTAATATCTTTATCAAGTGCTAAACAGGGAAGAAATCCCCCTGTTTTCTTGACTTTTCGAAGCTTGGATGGTATATTATGTATAGGCATTTCATCCAAGCTACGGATAGTCTTTGCCCCATGTATTCCCGTACATGGGGCAATTTTTATGCGATTATATAATCATTGAGATGCAGAACGCACCGTTCTTCTGCCAAGGCCTCCGCTTCAGCTCTGGTTCCGGTATAATATTCCTTGTAACCATCTGCGTACAGGATTGTCCAGGTACGTCTTTTCTCTGGCTTGTCCATCAATAGCCCCTCCGTTTCAGTTCCCGCAGTTCCTCCACGGAGCCAAGATCTTCATACTCTCCCAGGCGATCCGCTACAGTACCAAAGAGCACGGTCTGCTCCTGCTGCCACTCCAAGCGGAGAGAAGAAGCTCTGCAGCCAGGAATTCTATATCCAGCTCCATTGGGATTTGCGATTGTAATTCTTCCGCTCATTCAGGCTTCTCCTTCCTGCTTTTTCTCCAGTAATCTGTTTAAGTGTTCCTTGGCAGCTGTACAGTTTTTAAGTGATGTTTCCATAAATTCTTTATTTCTGTAAATGCAGTAAAAAGCAGCTTCAATTTCTGGAGTTTCTTTTATCATGACTCCGCACAATGGGCCTGTTGCTCCTATAGTGAAGTCGATTGCCCATGCTGTTTTCTTTTCTATTGCTTTCTTTGAAAGCTCGAATAACTCATTGATTTCTTTTTCTAAGATCATACCTATCTCCTTCCGGTTCAGTGCCTTGTATTAACATCCATGTCATTACTGAACACGCCACAGCTCCTGCTGCCTGGGCTCCGTCCCACTGCCAGATTGGCAGGTATGTGGTGAGGATGCCGATAATAATGGATAAAATTACATTGCGCTTCATCCTGTTTTCCTCTCCTTCTTTGTTACAGTTACCTTGGCATCATATTTTTCAGAAAGGATCTGGGACAGCATTTTACAGAATGCTGCTGCTGTTTTCTCCGGATCTGGCATCTGGAAAGTAATATTTGGTTGTGTCATGTTTTTTACCCCCTTTAGCCTAAGAAAGTTTTTCTCTGGCAGAGATTAGATCTGCCAGGGCGGTTACCAGGTTCGGAAGCTCCAGATCTTCAAAGGCACCTTCCTTGGACTTTCTCTGTACTCTGTCGCATACCATTTCAATAGTTTTATCTACTTTTTCAACTTCAAACATTTCTCATGCTCCTTTCCTGTCGAAATATCTCGAACTGTGTTGCGTAAAATAGATAACGTGTCCTCATTACTTTTAATTGTCATTTCACACATCTCTTTAACATAGCCATCTACCTTTTTGAAATAGTAAGTGGCTAATATTTTAGTAGTGATCACTGACGCTAAAATACTTGCTCCAATAATTTCCATTTTACCTACGCTTCTTTCTCTCTTGGGCCCGTCGTCTGTTTCGATTTTCACTTTTTTAATTGAAAACCCAATCATTACATGATAAAATTTCCATGAAAGGATGTGATTCCAATTTGAAAAAATACTTCAAAGATACAAGTAATCTTGTTTCTTTTGCTCTTGGTGCAATAATGTCCTTCATCTTTTTCATCTTTAATAGAGAAATGAAGGTTCCAATATGGGTATTGCTAATTATTGTTTTTCTTTTCGTGATTACAATTTGGCTCCTTGTAAAATCACGGATAGAATTAAAAGAATTGTCTCCCAATACTCAAGTTCAAATTATTGAATGCTCACACAATGTATGTCTTTGCAAACCCAACAATTTATTTGCTTATTCTTCCTGGGTTACTTTTTATCAGCTTTCCGGAGAATACGAACAGGCAATAGCCTATGGTTTGGTTCAAACAATAAATCAAAGTGGTGTTGCGCAAATAAAGGTATTCGCTATTAATTCAGAAGAAAAAAATATTTTAGAATATATTAATAACGAAAAAGCCAATATTCTTGTTCGCCCGTCTCTCACAACTGAAGCAATAAAAATAATTGCAGATTATATTTAGGAGGTATACTATGACTCAGTACAAAGTTGTCGCAATCTTAGAAAATGATTACAAAGTTGTCATAAATGCCGGCAGTAATAAAGGTATTAGAAAAGGTCAACGTTATATGGTATATGCCTTATCTGGTCATGAAATTTTAGATCCAGATACCAATGAGTCTCTTGGTTATCTAGAGATAGTAAAAGGTACTGGAAGAGTGGTTCATGTTCAAGAAACAATGGCTACTATTGAATCAGATTCTTATGAAACATCTCAACCCACAAAAATAATCCGTAAAAATCCATTATATGGACTCGGCACCACTGAAGAAGAAAGAGTATCCCGAGAACATATCGCTTTTGAAGCTCCCAAAATTGGTGACTTAGTTAAGCAAGTATAAATTTATATATACATGCTAAAATAAAGCCAAACGTCCACCCGAGAATAGTACTAATAGTCTGCTGGTTAAACTCTGTGTTTTCCCAGCGGATTTTTTTTAATATCCACACAACAATATTTGTGAGGATTTTATTAATCCTTCTCGTCTCTCCTCATCTCCTTTCCTGTTATCCTGCTTTCTGGGTTTCCATGTTTTCTTTCATGATGTTCATTCCTTCAGCTACTCCCAGGAGTCTTTCTTTTTTAGAATCTGGAAGATTTGGAACAATTTCTGAAAGACGTTTCAAGATTTTTTTCTCTTTTTCTGACATAATGTTCACCTCCTAGTCAAACTAAATATGGTTTTGTTTTAACCTAGTTCAAATATAATGCTTCTCAGTTGTTTTGTCAAGACATCTTTTTGCAACTCAGTTAATTTTTTAGATTGACTTTGATTATTTTGTGATGTAATATAGGAATCAAGAAAAGAGGTGATTTTTTAATGAACGAAATAACTGGCAGAATCCGTGAAGTGTTTGAACATTCAGGTAAAAATCAATCTGAGTTAGCAAGATGCTTGAAGGTCACTCCATCGTATATATGGAAACTGCTTAATAAAGACGATGTAACTCCAAGCGAACGTTTTATTGATGATATTTGTGAAAAATTTCAAATCAGAAAAGAATGGTTGGAACATGGGGACGGAAATCCAGAACGTCCTTTGGATCGTCAAGATGAGATTGCTAAACTTACGGCAGATCTGTTCAAGGGTGAAAAGAATTCCTTCAAGGAACGTCTTATCTTCGCTCTGGCTAACTTGGACGAATCTGAGTGGGAGTTGCTGGAGAAAATTGCGGAAAAAATTGCAAAAGAAAAGGACTAAGGATTCCCTCAGTCCATTAACCTTTTAATGAGTTTGTAGATAAATGATAAAAGTTCATCATCTTCTATTTTTTCTATAAGCTCACGTATCTTTTCCCTTTTTTCTTCTGTGTTCATATGTATGCGCCCTCCGTTCTCGTTTATCGAACGCTTGTTTGTTTTTAATATACACTATTTGCATTTGAAGTGCAATATATTTCCCAAACATTTGTTCGCTTTTACTTTTGCTTCTACTTATTATACGAATTTCAGAGGGCATTATTTAACTCAGTAACGCAATCGTCCAGCGTGCTGGACACTTTTTTCATTTGTACGGTGAGTCGAATAAATCTACCATCCCTACCTTCAATGCCCGGGCAATCCTTTCCAAGTTGTCCAATGTTGGTGAGTATTTCTCAGTCATGATGTTATTGATCGTGGATTTCGGGATGCCTGTTAGATTGGATAACTGCCGTACAGATATATTTTTCTCATACATAACTTTTGTCAGTAGCATTTTCATGTCATTAGTATGTAATGTATTTCTATTTTTATACTTAATTAATTCGCTTCGGCGTTTTAATAAAAACTATATAAGGAGGGAAAGCGTATGAAAAGCGCATCAAAGAAACATGTTATTTCAATATTAGCAGTTCTTTGTCTGCTTTTATTGACTATCGTTCCAGTTCACGCTGAAACTTTCAGCGTTGCTTCCGGTATGGAAATCACATTATCCTTTTCCGCAGCTTCTGATCAGGAGATACAATGGAATGTTTCCGATTATTCCAAGTTATTGCTCGTCAGCACCGGAAGTTCCTCGGTTAGCATCGGCAATTATTCACAGACAAAATACTCTGCTACCTTCAGAGGAGCTTCAGTCGGCAGTACAGAAGTAACTGCTTACAGCGCCACCACCGGAGCATTGCTTAGTAAGTCAACCATCAAAGTTACTCCGGCCATTGACTTCAAGTTGAACTACGGCACTGTTTTTCTTACTTCTGGACAGACTGTTCAGCTACAGGCATTAAATGTTCCATCTGGAACTTCATTAGTTTGGAAAAGTGATAATCGATATGCAACCGTTTCTTCAAACGGATTGGTAACTTGTGTTTCTCCTTTGCAGGTAACAACTATAACATGCAGCACCTCTAACGGGGCCTATACTGCAACCTGTAAGGTTATTGGAAACGTCCCGACAAATATCAGTACCAGAACGATGACTGTTGGAAGCTCTGATAAGCTTACATATTCTCTCAATGTAATTTCTAATCCTGGTGTATTATCAGCTAAGTGGAAAAGCAATAATTCAAGCATTGTAACCGTTAGTTCTTCCGGAGAAATCAAAGCCGTAGCTGCTGGTTCCGCAAGGATTACTTGCGAGATTGGTAACCGCACACTTAATTATATTATTTATGTGTCACCTGCTCCAACAGCTACACCGAAGCCAACCGCTCCTGGTTCCCAGAAGATTTCTATTTCCAAGGCAAAGGTTAGTGGTATTAAAGCTCAAGTTTATAATGGAAAAATAAAGAAACCAGCTCCCGTAGTTTCTTACAACGGTAAAACTCTCACTGCTTCGAAAGACTACGTGGTGCAATATTGGATGAATAGATATCCAGGCCGTGCAAAATGTGCCATTAAAGGCAGAGGGAACTATAGCGGAGTGAAATATGTATACTTCTATATTTCTCCGCAGAAGCAGACTATCAGAAGTCTTACTTCTCCCAGATCTAAAGCTGTAGTGGTAAAATTTAAAAAGGTTTATGGGCAGAATGGAGTGCAAGTTTGCTATTCTACAGACAAATCATTTAAAGGTGCCAAGTATACGGTATCAGGCGGTACCTCAAAAACACTCATTAACCTGCAAAGTAAGAAAACATATTACTTTAAAATACGTGCATATAGAACTGTAAGTGGAAAGAAAGTCTATGGTCCTTACAGTGCTGTAAAGAGTATTAAGATTAAATAATATAAAAAACCGCCCCGGTGCTGGTAACACTGGAGCGGTAGGGAATCTCCGAAGAGATACCTGTCTTTAGCAGGAATATTGTATCACCTTCGGAGCAGCCATGCAAGCGGAACCTTTGTTTGCGCTGGCTGTATTTTTTGTACCCATTTTTTTGCCGGTTGCGCCGGCGCAAATTACAAAATAGGAGCGTTTTGTTGACTTCAACATAATGTTACAGGAGGATGATACTTTATGAAAAAAGAACAGCTCAATGTACTTCACACAGCAATTTACATTCGTGTTTCCACTGATCAGCAGGCCAAGAAGGGGGACAGTGTGGATGAGCAGCTGGATACCTGCAGGGAATATGTGGAAAAGCATGATAATCTTGTATTGTATGATACTTATGTGGATGATGGCGTGTCCGGGCAGAAGATCAAGCGTGGAGATTTTTCCAGGCTGATGAATGATGTGCGTTCCGGCCAGATTGATCTGATCATCTTCACCAAGCTGGACCGTTGGTTCCGTTCCCTGCGTCATTATCTAAACACACAGGCTACCCTTGAAGCAAACCATTGTGCCTGGCTGGCTGTGGATCAGCCGTATTTCGATACTTCTACCCCTCATGGGCGGGCCTTCGTAGCGCAAAGCATGACCTTTGCGGAGCTGGAAGCTGCCAACGACAGTACCAGAATCCGGGATGTGTTTGACTATAAGTATAAACGCGGGGAGGTATTAAGCGGGAAGGCTCCTCTTGGTTATTCTATTGTAGATAAGCACCTGGTTCCTAACAAAGATGCAGAAAAGGTAATTAAGATCTTTGAGCACTATGCTGCTACCAGCTCCCTTTCCGACACTGTACAATTCATGGAACAGGAGCTTGGCATCGTTATGTATTCTGCCAATTTAAAAAATACAATCCTGAAGCAGAAAAAATATATCGGTGTATTTCGCGATAACGAACACTTCTGCAAACCGCTCATCTCTCATGAACTATTTGATAGCGTACAAAGGCAGTTGGCGATGAATATACATTCCAACCGGAAGTATGAATATATCTTTACCGGATTGATACGATGTGCGGATTGTGATCATGCTATTAATGGCTTTCCCCAACGTGGAGGGAAGCGCAAGGATGGTTCTTATCGAATTTTTCCGGCATACCGTTGCCGTATCGCTTATCCTTATAAGCGTTGCCCTAACAGAAAGCTTTTCTATGAAGCTCCTCTGGAAAGGTATCTTGTGGAGCATCTGCATGAGCTTTTGGAGATTGAGATTTCGAAGTACGAACAGAAAAATGCAAAGGTAATTGATTATGAGTCAAAACGTGCTGCAATTGAAAAGAAGATTGAACGATTAAAAGATTTGTATATAAATGAGATTATTACTATGGATGAGTTAAAAGTCAGTAAAGCAAAGTACCAGGAAGAATTGTCTCAGCTGCCGGCAGAAGCTGCTGCCATAGAAAAGCGTGATCTGTCTGCCCTCAGGAATATGTTGAAAATGGATCTGCCTTCTATCTACTTCACCCTGGATCCGCAGGAGCGCCGTAGACTCTGGCGTTCCTGCATCAGGGAAATCCGGGTGGATCACGATAAAAACATTGATATTGTATTTTTATGACCTAAAATCGTATACAGTTTTTTACATATAACCATTCGGGTTATTGCTCTGCCATCTCCAGGAATCCTCGCACATCTCGCGGATGCCATTCTCAGCTGTCCAGCCAAGCTCTTTCGCTGCCTTGGAAGCATCACAGTAGCAGGTAGCAATATCGCCTGCACGACGTGGTTTGATCACATATGGGATCTTAACGCCTGTTGCAGCTTCGAAATTCTTCACAATATCAAGAACACTGTAGCCTTTTCCTGTGCCAAGGTTATAGATTGCAAGTCCAGGATTCTCCTCGATCTTTTTAAGCGCTTTTACATGACCTTTGGCAAGATCTACTACATGGATATAATCTCTCACGCCGGTTCCATCCGGAGTGTCATAGTCATTACCGAATACGCCAAGCTCTTTCAGTTTGCCAACAGCAACCTGTGTGATGTATGGCATAAGGTTGTTCGGGATACCATTTGGGTTTTCGCCGATGGTTCCGCTCTTGTGGGCACCGATCGGATTAAAATAACGAAGCAGCATTACGTTCCACTCCGGATCTGCTTTCTGGATGTCTGTAAGAACCTGCTCCAGCATGGATTTGGTCCAGCCATATGGGTTGGTACACTGTCCTTTCGGGCATTCTTCTGTGATCGGGATCTGTGCCGGATCTCCATATACAGTTGCAGAGGAAGAGAAAATAATATTCTTAACACCATGTTTTCTCATTACATCTACAAGAGTCAGGGTTCCTGCAATATTATTCTCATAATATTCCCAAGGCTTTACAACGGACTCTCCAACAGCCTTCAGTCCGGCAAAATGAATACAGGAGTCAATGTCTTCTTTGTCAAAAATCTGGTCAAGGGCTTCCCTGTCCAGGATATCTGCTTTATAAAATTTAACCGGCTTGCCTGTGATCTTGGAAACTCTGTCAAGTGCCTTCTCGCTGGAATTGGACAGATTATCCAGAACTACTACGTCATAACCGGAATTCTGAAGTTCTACAACTGTATGGCTTCCAATGTATCCTGCACCGCCTGTTACTAAAATTGCCATGATATTTTCCTCCTCGTATCTGCAGAAGCATTATTGTGATTGCAGCACTATCGGCCTGTTTTCCTTGCTTCTGTATGTATTTATGATACCCGGCAGACGTTTGTTTCCTGCCAGTATTAGAATACCACTATTTATATTTTTGTACAATAGCTTTCATTTCAGATAATTTCTGTTCCATATCCCAGACCAGCTTAAACTGGGTTCTTGCGCGGTCCAGATTATGATTTTCGCGATGAATGCGGAAGTAATGATCTCCCTCCAGATGGTCTGCCAGGAAACGCATTCCACACTCAAAGGTCATCAGGATTGCACCCATCGGAAGCATTTCCACCTCCAAATCTGTGAGGGCACCGCCACAGCCTTCCAGAAATCCTTTTACATACACCTCAAACAGATGAAGGTCACAGGACACTTTGGAAATATCCTGCTCATCCTCTGCTGCCGTGCTTGCGCCAAAACGGATGGAATCACCAAAATCATTCAGAGAAAGTCCCGGCATTACCGTGTCCAGATCGATCACACAGATTCCCTTATGGGTAGCATTGTCGATCATGATATTATTCAGCTTTGTGTCATTGTGCGTTACACGAAGAGGCAGCTTACCTGCATCCTGTAAATCCACAAGTGTATGGGCCAGCTGCTCTCTTTCCAGGACAAACTGTATCTCCTTCTGAACATCAGCCGCCCGTCCGCATGCATCCTCTTCCACAGCCTTTTTAAAATTGGCAAATCGCTTCACTGTATTATGAAAATCCGGGATTGTCTCATGAAGAGTATCTGCCGGATAATCAGCAAGAAGGCGCTGGAAATTACCAAATGCAAGAGCACTCTGGTAAAAATCCTCGTCATTTTCCACCTGATCAAAGCAGGTTGCATCTTCTATAAACAGATACGCTCTCCAGTATTCTCCCTCTTTATCTACAAAATAAGGAGCTCCAGCACGGTCATTTACGATATTCAGGGTTTCGCGCTCTGCATCCCCGCCATTTTCCAGAATTTTCTTCTTCAGCCAGGAGGTGACGCCACTGATATTCTCCATAAGACCAACAGGATCTTTGAAAATCTGCTTGTTCATTTTCTGGAGAATATAGCGCTTCTGTCCGGCTTCTGTGGAAAATACAGCACAGTAAGTCTCATTTATGTGGCCATTTCCAAATATGCCGACCTCTTCAAGTTCACCGCCAAAATCAAAGCTGTTGATTACTTCCATCAGTTCCTGATGGTTTGCATCTTTTGTTTTTCCCACTTATTTTTCCTCCCAAAGCTTCTGAGGATAAAGACCGTCATCTTTCAGCTTCTGAATTGCAGCAACTACTACCGGCTTATCTTCTTTATAAGTAACTCCGTACCATTTGTCCATGGATTTCAGAACTTTGACAGTTGCTTTCTTCTCGCCAAGAAGCTCATCTACAACAAATGGAAGGAAATATTCGCATTTCAGAGGATTCTTTTCCACATTTTCTTTCAGGAATAATGGGAATCTGTCCTTCAGTTCTTTCAGAATGCTTGCAGAAAATCCCCACATATTCATAGACACCGTAGCATCCATAGGAAGCTCTGTCCATGTAGCACCATCATCCTCGGTATAAGCAGCACCGCCATCTCTCTTCTCAATATGGGTGCGCTCATTAATATCCTTCAGATATCCCTCTTCGTCTGTCACACAAACACCACGAGCCACATGTCCATTATCTGTCAATGTGTTCTCAAGCTTGTAGCCTACCATCATGTACTGATAAATACCGTCTTTATCCTGATTCTCTGTAAGGAAATCATACGCCATCTTAAATGCATGACGTCCATAATAATCATCCGCATTAATAACGGCAAAAGGTCCATCAATCACATCGATACAGCTCATGATCGCATGTCCGGTTCCCCATGGCTTCACACGTCCTTCCGGAACTGTAAAGCCTTCCGGCAGATTATGCAGATCCTGGAATACAAATTCCACCTGGATGTGCTTACTCATACGATCTCCGATAGCCGCACGGAAATCAGCCTCATTCTCTTTCTTTATAATAAATACAATTTTCTCAAATCCTGCCTGAATGGCATCGTAGATAGAAAAATCAATGATAATGTCCCCGTCCTTATCAATAGGATCGATCTGCTTCAGACCACCATATCTGCTTCCCATACCTGCTGCCATTACTACCAATACCGGCTTTTTCATGTTATTGCTGCCTCCCATTTTTTATTTGTCAAAGCGGAAATTCCTAATCCGCTTTGTTGCTTATTCATAACGATACCAGGGACAAACAATTGCCCCTGGTTCGATGGTAACAGACAAACCTCTTCTTGTCAATTTTTATCAATTATTTCACAGGAAATACTCCGGTTTTAATATTCCCAGACCGCTTCCAAGCACTTTTCCGGATTTCAGATATTTCTTTGCAGCCCTCTGAAGCGAAGTATTCTCAGAATATACATTCAGATTTCGCTGTACTTTCCCCCAAATACGCCATTCAGCCTCACGCTCGTCCCAATCTGTTTCTACGATCTGAAATTGATTCTGAAACATAATGATATTGCTTTTCTCCGGCAAAATGTCTTTAAGCCCCGGATAGAGCAGCCAGGAATGACACAGATACGGCATCTCTTTTCCCCAGAAAGCCATTCCCTGAATAATGGATTCCCTCACACTCTCCAGTGTGAGCTTTTCGCCCTGTGGAATATGAATACTGATGATCGGATCTCCTTTTTTTACCATTCTTTCTCCTGCTGTAAAATTCCAGCGGGAATCCATGATTTCAAATTGCATTCTTCCAAGCCTGAAGATGGTAAGCTTCATATGGCGGAAAAACCAGTCGTATTCATCAATTCCATACTCTCCATATTCCAGAAAACAGTTTTCACACCAAAAGGTCAGATCGTAAAAAGTGTCCCTGAAAATTTCCCGGCTGATTCCCCGCTTTTCATAAGCATCATAGGTTTCGGCGCCCATGCGGCATAAATAATACAGAAACACAAGCCGATAATCCTTTTCCAAAAGAATTTTTTTATAAAACAAAGCTCTGTCTTTCTCATACAAAAGCTTATTTTCCTGATATTCTTCCTCCCCAATGCGTCCGGATTCCTGAAGCTCATTAAGCAGATGCACAGCCTCCGGCAGCATGTTGATTTCAGCTAAAAATTCATTTATTTTCATTGGCAAATCCTCTGAGATTTACAACCTGTCCCGTTATTCTTGCTTCCTCTGCTGCCAGTGCCATCAGATGACTCTCCACGGAAACAGCAGCGTCTGTTTTACCCTTTCTTCCTTCTCCTACCATACGGACAAAATCATGCATCATACTCATATCACTTCCGTTATGTCCGTTTGCAGGTGTGTGAAGCTCTATTGTCTCCAGATTCCCACTGACAAAATCTCTGATCTCAATAGTACCTGCATCCATATCGCCTTTGATCTCACCTTTTGTTCCCATAAGACGGATCCGTCTAGCACACTGGTCTGTAAAGGCTGTCATAAGGAAGGACGCTGTTACCTGATTTTCAAACTTTATGTCAACGGACTGGTGATCTACTACTGTATTATCACAGTGGAATACACATCTTCCGTAAGGTCCTTTTTTCAAAGCCTCCAATACATGCTCCGGATCTGTCTGATCGGTCACTGCACGTACCAGATATCCATCTAAATTCTCCAGATAAAAGCGTGGTGCATAGAAAGCACATTCATCTCTATGTGGGCATCCATCCAGACAATAAGCAGGAGCTCCTTCCGGTGCATTTTCCTCTGTAAAATAAGACAGTTCACCAAAGGAACTGAGGCTTTCGCATTTACTGTCTGCCAGCCACAACATGATATCCATATCATGACAGCATTTCTGCAGGATCATAGGACTGGATTCCTCTGCATTTCTCCAGTTTCCTCTTACAAAGCTATGTGCCTGATGCCAGTAACCTACCTCTTCCATATGCTGGATAGTCATAAGTCTTCCTATTTTGCCTTCTTCCAGAAGTTCTTTTAATTTGGAAAAGAACGGAGAATACCGAAGTACGTGGCACACGGACAGAATACGGTCGTATTTCTTCGCCATCTCTCCCATTTCAATGATTTCTTTCTTGTCGGGAGACATGGGCTTTTCACAAAGTACATGATATCCCTTTTTCAGAGCCATGATCGTAGGCTCATAATGCATCCTGTCCATGGTGCAGATCATGGCACAATCTGCCAGCTTTTCTTTTCCAAGAAGCTCTTCATAGCTTTCGAAGCGAAGCTCTTCCGGAATATTGTGTCTTTTTGCAAAGCTCTCTCTGCGCTCTTTATCCGGCTCTGCAACTGCCACCACCTGAAATTCATCCGGATGGTCCAGTGCATACTGAGAATAAACATGACCTCCTCTAAGGCCTGCTCCAATTACAATACTCGTTACCTTTTTCATACTCTTTTACTCCTGTCGCAAACGTATTTTTAAAACCGTATCTTTTTCATCTGGCAATGGATAGGTAAATACAGGATCATCTCCGAAGGAAACAAAGGCCACATCCGGATACAGCACCGTATTCCATGCTTCTCCTCTGTTCACCTCACTGCCGTCAGCAAGATATGTAACAGATTCCAGCTTATCCGGGCCGATTCCATACAGCGGAAGTGCTCCAAGCGGTGTCTCATAAACATGAGCATAAATGATGTCACCTTTCTGGGTATATCTTCCCCAATCCGGCTTTTCCAATTTGGAAATTCCGCATCCGTAAATGCTCTCCCCATTTTTTTTCATCCATTTTCCAACTTCTGTGAGAATCTGAACACTCTCCTCTGGAATATTTCCACGGGCATCTGGTCCCACGTTCAGGATCATATTTCCACCCTTGCTGGCACATTCCACCAGCTTTCTTACAAGCATCTGAGGGGTCTTATACTGATGGTCGAAATTGCAATATCCCCAATGATTATTCATAGTGGCACAAAGTTCCCATGGAATGGGTTCTCCCTTGTCATCACATACTCCTTTTGGAGGAATGATCTGCTCCGGACTTGCAAAATCACCGCTGTAAATCAGTGGTTCCTCTGTTGTAATGCTGCCATGGTTATCCCCCGCACCTTCCAGACGGTTGTCAATGATCACATCCGGCTGATACTTTCGAACCATTTTGATCAGCTCTGTGGCTTTCCATTTTTCTCCGGTCATATCGTCATAGGAAAAATCGAACCATAGAAGATCCAGCTTGCCATACCCTGTTACAAGTTCCTTTATCTGGCCATGCATATACGCAAGATATCTGTCAAAATCAATTTTTTCATCTTTATATGCCGGATTGTTTCGCATAGGATGCTGCCTGTCTCCATATTTAGGAAAATCCGGATGATGCCAGTCGATAATGGAAAAATAAAGACCAACCTTTAATCCTTCCTCTCGGCATGCATCTACAAATTCTCTTACCAGGTCTCTGCCTGCTTTTGTGTTTGTTGACTTGTAGTCTGTCAGTTTAGAGTCAAACAGACAAAATCCGTCATGGTGCTTTGCTGTAAGTACCACGTACTTCATGCCTGCTTTTTTTGCCAGACGAACCCATTTCTTCGGATCATAATCCACAGGATCAAACTGATCAAAATACTTACTGTATTCCTCAATTGTCATTTCTTTCTGTGACATCATCCATTCACCGCATGCCGGAATGGAGTATAATCCCCAATGAATAAACATACCGAATCTGTCTTCCATAAACCATTTGGTGCGCTGTCTTATTTCCTCATTCATGTTTCTATTCTCCTGTCTTCTTCATTATATCAGAAAATTTTGTATATTCAGCATTTTTATCAAAAAAATTTCATTTCACCTGTCAACCTTTCACGGCTCCGCCAGACAGTGCCTCAATAAAGAATCTGCTGAAAATACAGTACAGAAGCACAGGCGGAAGAATGATAATCACCATAGCGGAAAAAAGTCCGTTATAATTGGTGTTAAAGGCTGTTGTGAAAGTAGACAAAAGCGCCGGTACTGTCAGCTTTTCCCTTGTGATCAGCACAAGAGAGGCCCAGTAATACTCATTCCAATTATTCAAAAACGCAAGCACAGCTGCTGTCATAATTCCCGGACGTGCAATTGGAAAAATTACTTTCATCCAGGTCTGTACATACCCACATCCATCAATTCTCGCCGCCTCTTCCAGCTCTCTTGGGATATTGTCGTAATAGTTTTTGATCACAAAAAAACTCACTGCAATTCCACTGCAGGAATAAATCAGGATCAGCGCAGATCTTGTATCATATAAATGCAGGCGGTTTACCAGATTATATACCGGATAAGTAAGGGCTGTGGCTGGGATAAACATGGTGGAATACAAAAGTACATTTACCAGTGCTTTTCCTTTGAATTCCATTCGCGCCACCACATATGCAGACATGGAAATCATCACCACACTGATCACCACGGAAACACCTGAGACAAAAAGACTGTTTCCAAAATATCTCATCACATGTAAATCTTTAAATGTGGAAATATAACCATCCAGACAAATGGATTCCGGAAGCTGAAAGCCAGGTCTCGCCATAGGATCTTTTTTCAGGCTGGATAAAACCAGCCAGCCAATGGGAAGCAACGACACGATCAGCGCCCACGCAAGACAAATGTAAGTCACGATCCTGGTTCCCGCCGGCATACTATTTACACCTTTCAGGGTATTTGTTTTTTTCATATTCATCCTCTTTTCCTTCTTATTCTTTCTCTTTCCTGAAAGAAATGCTGTATACAAAATTAATCACCAGAATGATCACCATCCCAGCCAGGATCTGGATCATTGCCACTGCATTGGCACGTCCAAACTGGGTTCTCGGACTGGTAATGGCAAGCTCGCGGATAATGTAACTGATACTGTAGGTTCCTGCAGCTCCTTTTGTCAGGAAATAAACCTCGTTATAAAGAAGGAAGCCGGAGGTTGCAGCAAGAACGGATACTGTTTTTAAAGTTCCTTTGATCATAGGGATTGTAATATACCAGTCCTGTCTCAGACCGCTTGCCCCATCCAGCATAGCTGCTTCTCTTACCTCTTCCGGCACTGCCATAATATTCCCCAAAATCATTAAAGTTGTAGTTCCTGTAAAGAAAATATAGGCACAGGTCATGGCCACAAAAGCCGGTCCTTTCAGAAGTAGGATATTATCCCTGAACTCTTTGTTGAAAAGACGAATGATCGGGTTGATAATTCCATAAGAAGGGTTGTACAACTGTAAAAATACAATGCCCATAGCGGCAGTTGAGATCATATTCGGAATAATATAAACATTTCGTACAAATTTAATACCTTTTACCTTTCTGGACAGGGCCAGAGCGATCAAAGCAGCAATGGGAATCTGTACCACTGCTCCAAGAATGGCCCAGGTGGTTGAATTTTTCAGTGCTTCCCAGAAAAATGGATACTTGTTAAAAATATAATCATAATTATCCCACAAATTGCTCCAGCCGAAAAACTCCGGACTAGTAATATTGGTATAATCCCATTTGCAGAAAGAAGTGATAAACACCGTAATAATGGGATACAGATAAAATACGCAAAATGCGATCAGGGTAGGCGCAAGAAACGCTATAATAAATCCTTTTCTCCGCGTACCCAGCTTATTCTTTCTTTTTTTCGCAGCATTCTGATTTTCCAAATTCATACCTCCAAAAAGGGAAGAGATTTCTCCCCTCCCTCTTCTATTTCATTCATAGTTTCTGTTCATCACAGCTGTGTGCTTTAAGCAACCAACGCGATCAGCTCCGTCTGAAGTGCTGCAAATCTTGCATCAACATCTGTTCCGGATACCGCACACTCCATCAATGCATTGATGATAGCTTTGTCCACGTCAGATCCCCAGGTATAGTTCATGTCAATCACTACAGTATCAGCTTCATTTACCTGAGAACAAGCCTGTGCAAGCTTTCTTGTAGCTGCATCATCACTCTCTTCTGCAAGTGCGTTCAAATCAACTGTTGTGTTACATGGATTTGCCTGTACGCCAGTGAAGATTTTTTCTTGAACCTCAGCACTTGTCATATATTTGATAAATTCAAGTGCCAGCTCTGTTTTCTCATCACTCATGTTATTTGCCACAGCAAGTCCGCCGCCTGCAGAAGCGATTGCAATATTTCCAGGGAATAAAGCAGGCTCAATGGCATCTGTTAAAGATGCATCAATTCCACTTGCATTCCATACACCATTGAAAAGAACACCAGCCTTACCATTTGTATTAAATTCTGCCATAAGATTTCCGTTATCATCTGTAGTATGCTCAGAACCATTTGCCTGATCCAGATTTGCAGCAGTCTTAAATGCAGCTGCAAATTCCTCTGAATTGATGGTGTCCTCTGTCAGCTCAGATTCCAGCATTTTCTTTCCTTCATCTGTAGAAGCCATAACTGTGTTTACAATATAGCTGGAGCCCTGTCCTGCAATGTATCCGTACACATCCTCGTCCAGAGCACGGATTTTTTCCATTGCTTCTCCAAAAGAATCCCAGTCTGCAAACGCCTCCTCTGTAATTCCGGCTTTTTCAAAAATATCGGAATTATACCATAAGCCACGGCTCTCAATCTGATCATGCACTGCATAAATATGACCATCCATATCATGCTGTGTATAGTTAAGACCAACTGCATCCTGCAGACCATTTTCATCGATATACGGTTTCAGATCGTATACCAGATCCTGGGAAAGTGCTGCCTGCGGAACTCCGCCACCGCCTACATCTACCAGATCCGGGAAGGAACCGCCAGCAACCTGTGCACTTACAATGTCATCTCTGTTTTCTACAGCGATTGGTTTGAATGTAACTGATCCATCAGCATGTTCCTTTGCGAACTCATCATAGATATCCCTCATAACCTGAGCTGCAGCCCACTCGCTCTCATCCTGGTAATATCCATGGTAAAATTCCAGAACATCATCATCTGCATAAGCAGTCGTTCCAAATCCAACCAGTGCAGTAGTCCCCATTGCTGCTGCCAGTAAAACACTTACCATTTTTTTCTTCATTACAAAAATCCTCCTTCATAAATTATACGTCTTTGCTTTAACTGTCCTTATTTTACCCTTGTTTTTGGTATTTTTGAATGAATCCCGTTTGCAATTTACAGGTATTTATTGACATTTTCACAATAAAAATAAGGAAAATATTTACCTGACGGCAATATTTTCCTTATCTTTATTTTCCCTATTTATCTATTTTCATTTCACCCAGCTGCCGGGTAAAAGCTTTCGGTGAAATTTTACTGGTAAGCTCTCTGAAAATGTTTTCTGTAAAATAGGCTTTCTGTTCATAAGTCCACAGATTATCCGGAACTTCAATTTTATCCTCTGCACTTAATACCAGGGAAGCAGCCTGAAACAGCCGCGGCATTTCCTTCTCGTAAGAATCCAGAACTACCTGCTTATTCGCCGGAATCTGCTCTGTTTCCTCCAAAATCCGCGTCTGCACCTTCTTGCTTAGCATATATTTCAGGAACCGGATGGAAGCCTCCTCTTTCTGTTCGTTTCCACTTTTTCCAAGCACATAACCAAAACAGGCAGATTCGCAAGACAGCTTCTTCCCGGATGTAGTTGGAAGCAGTGCATACTTGGCATTAATGTTTTCGGAAATCATGGAAGCGCCCCATACGCCATTCACATATATGGCAAGCTTTCCTTCATTGAACAATCTGGTCTCATCCAAATAACTGTATTCTGCATTTTCGGAGGTGGAATATACATAAATTTCCTGCAGCCGTTTCAATACCTCTGAAATTGTACCGATATCGTTTCTGTCCTTTTCTGTACCTTCTTCCAGAAGCATATGATCCATAAAATAAAGATAGCCCTCCGGAGATGTCTGAAGCGAAGCAATTTCATTATTCTCACGTTCCGACCATTTCCAGATTTTGTAGCACATACCGCGAAAAGCATCCCAGGTCCTGGGAATTTCCTTTACGCCAGCTGCGTGCAGAATATCTTCATTATACCAATAACCACCACTTAAGGACAAAACATCTGACACTGTAAACAGCTCCCCTTCTTCTGTGGTCCAATAGTTCAGATTGGTCTGGGAAATATTGGAGGCAAACTCTTCATCTTTTTTCACATAGGGCATAATATCCAGCGCCATATCATTTTCTACAATAAAATCATAGGTTGTATTCTGTCCCATACCGCTGAAGGTAATCACATCCGGCATATCTCCCACCATGATCATGTCCTCCACCTTACGCAGCATTTCCTTTCTTCCTGGCATGGAGATCAGCTGCACCTCAATGTCCGGATTCTCCTTCTGAAATCCATCGTAAATATCCCTCATAGCTACATGATCTTCACCTGTTCCACCCCATGCATGAATCATTGTGATAGTTACAGGCTCTTTTTCTTCTTTCCCGCAGCCTCCAAGGATCAGACTCCCGGCTATTCCGATACTAAAGAAAAGACCTCTAATTTTTCTCTTCATGTTGTTCTCTTTTCCTGAATTCTTTTGGTGATACCCCGGTTATCTTTTTAAACATTTTTGAGAAATAACCAGCATCTTCCACTCCTACCGCTTCTGAAATCTCATAAGTCTTCATCTCTGTATTCTGCAGATATTCTTTTGCCTTTTCCACCCGTTTCATTAAAATCTCATCAAACAGATTCACACCTGTTTTATTCTTATAATAACGGCTGAGATAGCTGCGGTTCACATGCAGGGTATCTGCAATATCATCCAGCGTGATCTTTTTGCGAAAATTTTCTTCCAGATACTGTTCAATCTGATCAAGCAGTGATTCTGGTTCTTCTGCCTTCGTATGCTCCTGGATTTCGATCTCCTTTTTCAGTCTGGATAGCTTTCCAATTGCTTTTTCCACTGCCAGTGGAAGTTCGTCTATAATGGAAATCTTAAGCACATACTCACATACACTGTATTTAATGGCACGTTTGGCATACTCAAAATCTGAATATGCGGTAAGGATGATCACCTGGGTTTCCGGGCAGGTTTCGTATACATATTTACATACTTCTAATCCGTCAACACCAGGCATCTGTATATCTGTGATCACAATGTCCGGCATTTCTCCCCGGATCTTCTCCAATAGTTCCTGTCCATCACTGACTACGCTCTCCAAAGAACAGTCCATTTTTTCCCAATTTATCAGTTTCTGCAAAGCCTCTCTGATGTATCCTTCATCATCGGCTGCTACCACTTTCCACATAATTTCCACCTCTTTCAATTGGAACTGCAATTTCTATTTCCGTTCCCTTTCCCGGTTCGCTCCAGACCTGAAACTTGTAATGATCTCCATACAGGATCCGGAGCATTTTCTTTGTATTTTCCCAGCCCACATGGGTATGAGGAGTTTTTTCTTTATTTTCCTCTGCCTCCGTCTGATTCCGACAAACGCCTACTCCATCATCTTTTACCCAGATGTAGAGCATTTCCCTTTCATATAAAAGGACCTGCAGATTTCCTTTTCCACGCTTTGGTTCCAAACCATGCGAAACTGCATTTTCCACCAGTGGCTCAATAAGAAGACGGGGAATCAGATCTTCGCCGATTTTTTCATCTTCAAGCTTCACCTCATAAGACAGTTTATCCTGGTAACGGCTTTTCTGCAGATATAAATAAAACTGAACTATTTCCAGTTCCTCTTTTACCTTTATCTTAATCTCTTTTTCCCGGAATATCTTACCCTGCATCAGTCTGGAAAAAGCATTCAGTCCATCGTAAACTTCTTCGTTTCCAGCCATTTTCGCTTTCAGACTCAGCATGGCCAGAATATTAAACTGGAAATGCGGATTTATCTGGGACTGCAGATATTTTACCTGAGACCGGGCTGCCACAATTTCTTTTTCATAAACCTGAGTAATCAGATATTCGATCCTGTCTGCCATCTCATTAAACACGATTCCCATGTCATGAAATTCCTGAATAGAGGAATCTTCCATTCTGGCATTCAGATCCGGTTTTCCAAAAGCCTGTATGCTTTGGATCATCCTGGTAACCGGTTTGGTGAAACGGTAGCTGATAGCATATGAAACCAGAAATGCAATTCCCAGTACCACAATAAGACCCACGAGAACGATAAAAAGAGTGGGCTTCAAAATAGAAAAAATATTCCCATACCCTACTGAGATCACTGTACGTACTCCAAATCCACAGAGATTTCCATAACCAATCACCTTCGTACCTGCCAGGTCTTTTGTTCCATTCCATGAATTCTCAGAAGTCTGCAGCTTTTTCACCAGCTCCTGAGCTCCTTCTGAGGCAAGCAGCTGATCGTTTTTATCCAGGACAGCCCATCCTCCATTATGATACAGCTGTACCGTTTCCAGAACTTTCGCTACTGCACTCTGACTGATCTGCACGATTCCGATTCCTTTTTCCCTCATATTTTCATCATAAATTCTAAAAAAAATATTTAATTCATCTTTATCAGACAAACAGGCGTACTGGTCACTGGTACTTTTAAATTCCTGCTGCATGTTTTCGTATTTTCGCTTCTGTTCTCTCCCGGCAGCCAGTGTGGTGGCATAATAGTGCTCATAAATACATTCATTCCCATTATTAAACAGATAAATTCCAGTAACAAAAGGAAGCTGGCGTTCCACCATATTCCGCTCTGAAAAAAGCTCCATGCTGTAAGAAAGCTGTGGTTCTATTTCCTCCAGGTCGTATTCTTCTTTCTGAAAAAAGTCATCCAGTACCGTATTATGACGTATGGCGATCACACTATCCTCAATAAACTGCATATGAGCCTCATACTGCTGACTGGTATATCGAAGTACATATTCAATATCTTCCTGTGTTTTCTGAAAGAAGAAAGAGAAAAAGACATAGAAAACAGCTGCACATACAGACAGTAAAGTACATACAGAGGTCAGTATCATCAGAAGTGTAAGTTCCCTTTTCAGAGTGTAGGTTTTTTTCATTTTATTTATCCCCAGGGTAAATTTCTATATTATAAATTCATTATAGGAAAAGCTTTCGAAACTTGCAATCAGTTTTCACCAAAAAAAGCAAAAAAAAGCAGAAATATTTATAGCATTTCACCTAAATATAGGGTATACTGTTATTGTCTGAAAGAACAAGGGCAGGGGTTTTATGTGACAGCATTCTGATAATGCCGTTATTTTTTTGCACCTTGTTAAAGTGATTATTTTCACTTATTGACAAAGAAGGAGAGGTAAAATGAAAGTAATTAAAGTTAAGAATTATGAAGAGCTGAGCCGTACTGCTGCTACCATTATCGCCGGTGTTATTTTGTCCAAACCGGATTGTATCCTTGGTCTTGCTACCGGTTCTTCCCCGGTAGGTACCTACGATCAGCTGGCTGCTATGTATGAAGAGGGAATACTGGATTTTTCCCATGTAAAGTCTGTGAACCTGGACGAATATGTAGGACTGGACGGATCCAATGACCAGAGCTACCGTTACTTCATGAACAAGAACCTGTTCAGCAGAGTCAATATAGATATTAAGAATACCTATGTTCCGGACGGAACCAATCCGGATACAGAGGCCTGCTGCGAAGCTTACAATACACTGCTTAAGAATATGGGAGCTGCAGACCTTCAGCTTCTTGGAATAGGACCTAATGGCCACATCGGATTTAATGAACCAGACGACCATTTCCAGGCTGGCACTCACTGTGTAGATCTTACAGAGGCTACCATCCAGGCGAATAAGCGTTTTTTTGCAAGCGAGGAGGATGTACCGCGCAAGGCTATTTCTATGGGAACCGGCAATATTATGAGCGCAAAGACCATTCTTCTTGTAGCTAACGGCAAGAATAAAGCCAAGGCTCTCGCTGCTGCGATCAAAGGACCTGTTACCCCACAGTGCCCGGCTTCCATCCTTCAGTTCCATCCCAATGCAATTATTGTGGCAGATGAGGATGCACTGAGCGAACTGTAATTTAAAAAAAGGAGCTGCTTCAATATGTTCCAAAAAGGCTTTCTGCAAGCTGTATGTCACAATTTGCAGAAAGCCTTTTTCAACACACTCTAAAAAAGCAGCTCCATTTTTGTACCTTTTCCAAGATCGCTGTCCACATTGATCTGGGCATGATGTAAGGTTGCCCCATGCTTTACAATGGACAGTCCAAGACCAGTTCCTCCGGTCTGCCGTGAATGACTTTTGTCCACACGGTAAAATCTCTCAAATATTCTTTTCTGTTCAGATTTCGGGATTCCGATTCCATCATCCTCTACCCGGTAAAAAGGATGGTCCCCTTTTCTGCCTACATAAATATGAATGTGTCCTCCCGGATTGGTGTAACGGACAGCATTGTCCGCAATATTGTACAGCATTTCATATAAAACATGCCGAACACCCTGAATGTTGATCGGAATACCACAATAATCCAACGAAATGTTTTTCTTTTCCGCATGATCCCGGAGATTGTTTACCACATCCTTTGCCAGCTCATCAAGCTCCACACTTTCCATGGAGACCACTGCATCCTGCTGTTCATCCAGACGCGACAGCTGAATAATATCTGCCACCAGATTTCCCAGGCGATTGGCCTCCTTATAAATTCGTCCTGAAAAATCGGCAATATTCTCCGGTCTCACCATTCCATTCATCATCAGCTCCGCATAACCGGAAATGGACATCAGAGGTGTCTTTAACTCATGGGAAACATTTGCAGAGAATTCCCTTCTCACAGCCTCTGTCTTCTTCAACTCCTCCAGCTGGCTTGCAATTTGCTTATTCTGCTGATCCACCCGCATCAGCAAAGGGCGGAGTTCTTCGTAGCACACATTCGAAAGAGGATGCTCCAGATCCAGATTGTTCACCGGCTCAATCAGATTCTTTGTCTGTTTTTGTACCAGCACGATCTCTACCAGAATGATTAACAGCATCAAAAGTCCCAGCCAGATAAAACTGCTAAGCAACGTATGGAACACACTGTCTGTTGTTTTTGCCAGGCGGAGAATTCTGCCATCATTCAGCTTTACTGCATAATAAAAGGTCTGGTGCGACAGGGTTTCCGAATAACGAACGATTTCTCCCTGTCCATTTTTCATAGCCTGGACAAATTCCGGACGGCTGCTGTGGTTTGGAAGCTTTGAAGCCTCTGCCTCATTATCATAGAGCACATTTCCCTCTGAATCGGTGAGCGTAATACGAGTATCTGTGGTTTTTCCCACATTTCCGCTTAAATATGCTTCTCCAACTTCTTCTATCCCCACTTTTACATATTCTGCTTCATCCCGTACACCCTTTTTCATGGTACTATTATACTTATCATACATCACAAAGCTGGCAGCTATAAAGGTAAGGATAACCGTGAGAATGATCATCACACTGGTATGACTTAGGATTTTCTTTTTCATCCCTGAGTGCCTCCTTTATCTGCCATTCTGTAACCTACGCCGCGGACAGTTTCGATCAGTCTTCCAGTATCCCCAAGCTTCTGCCGCAGGGTCCGCACATGTACATCCACAGTTCTGGTTTCCCCGTCAAAATCATAGCCCCATATATGGCACAAAATCTGGTCACGGGTCATAACGATTCCTCTGTTTTCCATAAGATACAGAAGAAGTTCAAATTCCTTGCGGGTAAGCTCCACAGGCTGATCATCACAGTATACCTGATGACGGCCCGGGAAAATACGAAGTTCCTCACAGCTAAACTCTCTGTCATCTCCGTGACGGCTGCTGCGCCTGAGCACAGCCTTCACCCTGGCTATAAATTCCATCATTCCAAAGGGCTTGGTAATATAATCGTCTGCACCGGCTTCCAGGGCACGGACCTTATCAAATTCTGCTTCCTTGGCAGTTACCATAATGATTGGAATATCTCTGGTTCCAGAGGATTTCTTCAGTTTTTCCAGAATGGAATATCCGTCCTCTCCAGGAAGCATAATATCAAGAAGAATCAGCTCTGGTTCCTCTTCTGCGAGGGCTTTCCACAATTCCTGGGAGTCTTCTAAACCCCTTGCATGAAATCCGGTCGTCTCTAATGTATATACTAAAAGATCACGGATGTTGTTATCATCTTCAACACAAAAAATCATTTTTTAGTATTCTCCTCCCATGTCTTACCTATTTTTTACATTACCTGTAAATCATCATTATTTCTTAGTATACGTACTTTTTTCCCCTTATACAAGTGCACAACTGTAAAGTCACGGTAAAAAGCAGGAAAACAGGTTACCGTTCACGACCTGGCCAGTGACACGCTTCGCGATGCACAGAAATCATGCATTCGCATGTTTTCGCGCCGCAAAAATTATATTACCAGTCGCTGCCTCCGGAAATGATTCTCACAGGAATTTTTCCAGAGCAGCAACTGGCAACATCTACTCTCCCGGTTACGGAAGCATATAGTTCACACGGGCAACCTCCAGTTCGTGATGGAAATGTTCTCCCGGTGCATTTTTTACAGTGTCAAGGTGACTGTGGGTATCATAAAGATCCTCATGCACCTGAGTCACACAGACTCCGATATTGGAACAATGATCTGCGATTCTCTCCAGGCTGGTTGTAATGTCAGAAAGCACAAATCCCATCTCTATTGTACATTCTCCGGCACGAAGACGATTTACATGACGTCTTTTCAGCTCACGGCTGAGCTCATCGATCACTTCTTCCAGAGGCTCAATTTCTTCGGCTGCTTTCAGGTCCTGGTTTGCAAAAACGCTATACGCTTTTTCCACAATATCAGACACGGCTTTTTCCATAATGTGAAGTTCCTGCACTGCCTTGTCTGAAAAGCGGGCATTTTTTTCTGAAATTTCCTTTGCAGATTTCATAATGCTAAGGGCGTGGTCGGAAATACGTTCAAAATCTCCGATACAGTGAAGCATAATGGACAAGCTGTGGCTGTCTTCCAGAGAAAGATCTTTCTGATTTAACTTGATCAGATAGGTTCCCAGTTCGTCCTCATAGCGGTCAACCTTTGCTTCAATCTTTTCCACACGGAAAGCTGTCTCCTCCTGGAAATCATCCAGCAAGCCAAAGGAAAGGTTCAAAGCGGTTTTGGACTGCTCTGCCATTTTCCTGGCAGCTGTTTTGCTCTGCTCAATAGCAATACCAGGATTGCTGAGAAAACGGGACTCCAGGATCATAAACTCCTGATCTTCTGCGGAAATAACTTTCTCCTCTTTTGTATCACGGACAGTTGCACATGCCATTTTTACAAGCATATCTCCAAATGGAAGAAGTACAAGTGTTGCAATGATGTTAAAGGCACTGTGGATCACTGCGATGCCGGCAGGACCTGCCACTTCTTCAATGAAAGAGAAATGTAAAAATCCATTCAGCACATAGAATACAACCATAAATGTAACAGTTCCTACAATATTGAAGTACAGATGAACGATTGCTGCACGTTTTGCATTCTTAGTAGCACCGATTGAAGAAAGCATTGCTGTAATACAGGTTCCAATATTCTGTCCCATGATAATCGGAAGCGCTGCTCCGTAACGGACTGCACCAGTTACACAAAGTGCCTGGAGAATACCAACAGAAGCAGATGAAGACTGAATAACAGCAGTCAGAAGTGCACCAGCCAGCACACCTAAAACAGGGTTGGAGAACTTCAGCAGGATGTTTGTAAATTCCGGTACCTCTGCCAGAGGTTTTACGGCACCGCTCATGGTATTCATACCGAACATCAGCACTGCGAAACCAACCAGAATGTTTCCAATATCTTTCTTCTTTTCATCATGAAGGAAGACAATAAAAACAACTCCGATCAATGCCAGAATCGGTGAAAATGAGTTTGGGTTCAAAAGTCTTACAAAGAAATTGGAGCTTTCAATTCCTGCCAGGCTGAGAATCCATGCGGTAACAGTAGTACCGATATTTGCGCCCATAATAAAGCCAACAGCCTGGGACAGATGCATGATTCCCGAGTTTACGAAGCCGACTACCATAACTGTGGTTGCCGATGAAGACTGAATGATTGCAGTAACTGCTGCACCAACCAAAACTGCTTTCACACGGTTAGATGAAAGGTTTTCCAGAATCTTTTCCAGTTTACCGCCGGAAAGCTTTTCCAGACCGTCTCCCATTACCTGCATTCCATAAAGGAACATCGCCAGTCCGCCGACCAATGTCAGAATGCTAAAAAAATCCATTGCGTTTCCTCTCCTTTTTTATCCTTTTAAAAGTTTATTGGGTTCTTAATTTCTTTTGTTTACAAAACCAATATAAGTGGACTATGTAAAGTTTCGGATGAGAAGAATGTTAAATATATGTAAAATACTTTACAATCTTGGATTTTCTTATACAGGAAAAATGTAAAGCCAGGCTGTTGAAAATGTAAAATATTTGTTTGATAGTTGATTTTACTGTATTTTCCAAATTTTACATTCAAAAAAATCCCCCAGGAAACATGAAGAATAATTTTACAATTATCGCTGCATATCTCATGAGGGATTTTTATATAATACGTGTAATGATTCAGTATCTTCACTGTTACACACTTCGCGGAATAACATCATCAGACTCGTTCTAGAGCCTGTTTGAACAAGGCTCTGATACTTTTAAAATCCTCGGATTTCCTCTTCCTCTGAATGGGTTTTATCGATGGAGCGGATTTCCAGAAAGTAACTGTAACTATCATTTACCTTTACTTCCACTCTGTCGCCAATCTTATGACCTTTCAGTGCCATGCCAATCGGAGAGTCAATACTGATTCTGTTCTCCATGGAATTTCCCCTGATGGAAGTAACAAGCTTATATTTCTCAACCTCGTCATCTTCCTCAAAATAAACTTCTACAATGTCATCCATTCCAACCTCATCACTGCAGGATTTATCAGAAACGATGGTTGCTGTTTTTAACATATTCTCCAGATAGCGGATGCGACTCTCGTTCTGGTTCTTATGACGCTTGGCAGCGTAGTATTCAAAATTCTCACTTAAATCGCCCTGGGCACGTGCTTCCTTTACTGCCTCAATTGCCTCTTTGCGGACAACCAGCTTACGGTGCTCAATCTCCTGTTCAATTTTCTCTACGTCTTTTTTGGTGAGCTTCTCTCTCATTTTTATACATCTCCTTTATAGCTGCAACACCACTTTGCACACCACCTTAACAGATGGCAAAGAGTTTGTCAAATTGCCAATGGAAAACATTAATTCCAATAATGCTATTGTTCACTCCATGAACAGAAACCCTATAATTTCTTTTTCCCCAGTCGGACTTCTTCCATCAGCTTCGCAGTCTCAGCATCTGCATGATCAAAAAGATAGGTATGACTGGACTGGCGGTGCTGATGCCATTCCTGGCGGAGCTGCTTTCTGGTCTCTTCGATTTCTTCTTTCAGACCTCTTGCGGAAATACGACTGGCGCCCTGCCCCATAATGATAATCTGTTCCAGTCCGTCTGAAGTAGCAACCGTTACCTGATGCTGTCTGCCGATTTTGTGAACTGTTTTTTCAATATATTGATCGGCAGTCTCCGCTTCTTTTGTGTAAACCACATGAATATTGTGATAAGTAAGCACTTCCTCCTGGTGTCCCTCCACCTTGTAAGCATCAAATACAAGAATCAAAGTACATTTCTTATATCCCTGATAATTACTTAAAACATCCATCAGCTTCGTCTGTGCTGCACGGACATCCGCATCTGCCAGTTCTTTCAGCTCCGGCCAGGCAAAAATAATGTTATAACCATCCACAAGAAGGTATTCTTCCTGGTCTTTTTTTGCAGAAGAACTGCTGCCAGAATAAGATAGGGCACTTACCACCTTTTTATAAGAAGACACGCGGTCTCTTTTCACCGGACCAAAGGTACGCTCAAAAATGGCCTGAAGTTCTTTGTCATCCTCATAGCTTCCACGGTAGGCAGATTCCGGCGGCTGGTAACCACTTCCCGCACGGCTTCCACTTCCAGATGTATTTCTGGCAGTTCCTGTACTGCCAGCTCCACTGCATGCTGAATTTCTGGCACTTTGAGCAGTATCGTCTCCACTTGCAGGATTTCCAGAACCTGACGCAGCATCCTCCCAGTCTTCCTCGCTGAGATCATCCTCAAACTCTGCCATAATCCCAGTATCCAGGTGCATATACTCTTCCACTTCATACCATGGCACCACAAATCCAGCTCCATGGGCACAAAATACAGACCCGGTAGGATTATCCAGATCCCGCTCAGAATCGTAGCCAATCTGTTCCACGATCTCATCTTGATTTTTACAAGGCTCATATCCTTTTAAACTGCAGAACAGTCTTCCCATTCCCCTTGTATAAGAAACTACTTCTTTCTGGTAATCGCGCATAGTCGAAACAGGCGCTTTTCCCTTCAAAATAGCGGTATTTTCCTCTGTCTCCATAGGAAGAAGAGTTCCCTGCATTTTCTGGATATCATTCATTGCACGGCCAACAACCTCCACCGGCACTTCCAGCCGAAATTCATAGTAAGGCTCCAGCAGAACATTCTGTGCTTTCTTAAGCCCCTGACGGATAGCCCGATAAGTAGCCTGACGGAAATCTCCGCCTTCCGTGTGTTTCTGGTGGGCCCGTCCGGTAAGCAGGGTAATCTGCATATCTGTGATCGGTGCACCAGTCAGCACTCCTCTGTGTTCCTTTTCTTCCAGATGGGTGAGGATCAGTCTCTGCCAGTTCCGGTCCAGCACATCCTCACTGCAGGCGGTAAAAAACTGCATTCCGCTTCCTTGCTCCCCTGGTTCCAGAAGAAGGTGAACTTCCGCATAATGGCGCAAAGGCTCAAAATGTCCCACACCTTCCACAGGTGCCGCAATGGTCTCTTTATATACAATATTTCCCGTTCCAAAATCCACAGCCACATGGAACCGCTCCCAGATCAGCCTTTTTAGGATCTCGATCTGCACGTCTCCCATGAGCATGGCGTGGATTTCTCCCAGCTGCTCGTCCCATACAATATGAAGCTGAGGATCTTCCTCTTCCAGTTCTCTCAGCTTCTTCAGCATCTGGTGCACATCGCAGCCTTCCGGCAAAATAATCTGATAGTTCAGTACCGGCTCCAGTACTGGCATATTGGAATTCTCCGTCACGCCAAGTCCCTGTCCTGGAAAAGTATGGGAAAGACCTGTCACTGCGCACACGGTTCCCGCGGGCACTTCTTTCACCAATTCAAATCTGGCGCCGGAGTAAATCCGGATCTGGTCTGCCTTTTCCTCCCATACTTCCTCTCCTGCAGCCACATTTCCCTTGCTGGTAATAAGAAGTTCTTTTACTTTCAGTGTCCCGCCTGTAATCTTCATATAGGAAAGACGGTTTCCCTGATCGTCTCTGGCGATCTTATAAACCTTCGCACCAAAAGCCTCAGGATATACCGGACATCTGGTGTACCTGTCCAGTCCGTGGATCAGCTTCTCCACCCCTTCCATTCTCAGTGCAGAGCCAAAATAGCATGGAAAAACCTTTCGATCTGCGATCAGACCGGTAATCTCTCTCCTGGATACTTCTCCTGTTTCCAGATATTTTTCCAGCAGTTCCTCGTCACACATGGCAAGGCTCTCCAGAAATTCTTCAGAAAATTTATTTTCCATCAAATTCTGCTGTTCTTTTTCACCTGCCGGTAATTCCGGTTCCAAATCTCCATCAGCATTTTCATTTTCTGAAAAATCCATGCAGTTTTCATTCAGCCTTTTTTTCAATTCGGTCAAAAGTGCGTCGTGGTCCGTTCCATCCTGATCCATTTTGTTCACAAAAATAAATGTGGGGATCTGGTACCGCTCAAGCAATTTCCATAAAGTCACCGTATGTCCCTGCACACCATCTGCACCGTTAATCAAAAGCACTGCATAGTCCAGAACCTGCAAGGTACGTTCCATCTCTGCAGAAAAATCCACATGCCCAGGCGTATCCAGAATGGTAACTCTTGTTTCCAGGAATTCCAGCACTGCCTGCTTGGAAAAAATCGTGATTCCCCGCTCGCGCTCAAGGGGAGAGGTATCCAGATATGCATCCTTGTGATCCACTCTTCCAAGCTTTCGTATCTTGCCGCTTAAATATAAAAGTGCTTCTGACAATGTAGTTTTTCCTGCATCTACATGAGCCAGCAGCCCCATACAAATATTTTTCTTTATTTTCTCTGACTGTTCACCCACGAAAACGCCTCCTGTTGTAAAAATCTCTTGTTTTAGTATATCACAACAGAAGGCGCCAGTCGAGACACAGGTGTTTATTTCATTATTTTCAATAAATCACCAGAGCGTGTTATGCTATGAACGCCAAAATTTGTTTTATAATAAAATTGTTTTATCTTTACAATATTTGATAACATGATATAATTCATACGTGATAAAAAAAGTACAATAAAGTAACCATTCCACAAAGCATGTAGCTGTGAAAGTACTGAACAATTACAAAATAGAGCGTATCTGAAACAGGCTCTATTACATTGTAGCAACAGAAACCATTTAACAGAAAGTGAGAACTTCCATATGAATCCCTTAAAAAAAATATACTGTCGGATTTTTCAGAATGTATTCAAATTTGCCCTTCCATTCCTGCCATACCGAAATCCTGAGATCATCAGCAGTCTGAAAGCCGTTCCCGATGTGCTGAAAAAGAAAAAATGTAAAAATGTGCTGATTATTACAGATGTAGGAATCCATAAGCTTGGTCTTACAGACCGCCTTGAAAAAGTGTTGACAGACAGCAGCATTCCCTATATCCTTTATGACAAAACAGTAGCAAATCCTACCACTGTGAATGTGGCTGAGGCACTTGAACTTTATCATGAAAATAACTGTCAGGCCATTATAGGCTTCGGCGGAGGCTCCAGTATGGACTGCGCCAAGGCAGTAGGTGCTAGAGTCGCCAAACCTCATCAGTCTCTTGCAAAGATGAAAGGAATCCTGAAAGTGCACAAAAAGCTTCCACTTCTTATCGCCGTTCCAACCACTGCAGGAACCGGAAGCGAAACTACACTGGCAGCAGTAATCGTGGACGCCGAAACCCGGCATAAATATGCCATCAATGACTTCCCGCTGATTCCCCGATACGCTGTGCTTGACCCCAAGGTCACATTAAGCCTTCCACCATTCATCACCGCTACTACAGGTATGGACGCACTCACCCACGCAGTGGAAGCTTATATTGGTAATTCCACTACACCAGGCACCCGTAAAAATGCCTGGGATGCAGTGCAGCTGATTTTCGAAAATCTGGACACTGCTTACACCGACGGAAGCAATAAAGAAGCGCGCCGGAATATGCTCCGCGCCTCTTATTTCGCTGGCTGCGCTTTTACAAAATCCTATGTAGGCTATGTACATGCAGTTGCCCATTCTCTGGGAGGACAATACAATGTTCCACATGGACTTGCCAACGCTGTACTTCTCCCTTATGTTCTGGAAGCTTACGGAAAAACAATTTATAAGAAGCTGGCAGCCCTTGCTGTTGCTGCCGGGGTTGCCTCCAAAGAAACACCGGAAGAAGAAGCCGCATTAAACTTTATCCAGGCGGTCAAAGACATGAAGGCCCGCTTCGGAATCGGCGATACCATCCCGGAAATCCAGGAAGAAGACATTCCGAAGCTGTCACACTATGCGGACAAAGAGGCGAATCCGCTGTATCCGGTACCGGTACTGATGGATGCACAGGAGCTGGAGAAATTTTATTATATGCTGATGCCGGCTAAAGAAAACACAGTGCAATAAAAAGCCAAAGCGTGTTTGAAAAATACCATATTGTCACCTTTATAACATTACATTCGTTAATCTCAGTTTAAATAAGATAGTTTTACATTACACCCTTTATAGCCTTTCACATTATGTAAACTATATTTCAAAACATCAAACAAATTATTAATAATCAGAAAGGACTTTCCCATGACCCAGGAAGCAATCCAGGAAATCATCCGCAAGCAGCGGAACTATTTTTATACAGGCGCTACCTTAAACATTGACTTTCGCATCACCGCCTTAAAAAAGCTGCAAACCTCCATCCAGTCCCACCAGGAGCAGATCAATGCTGCCCTGAAGTCAGACCTGGGAAAAAGCAGCTTCGAGAGCTACATGTGCGAATCCGGTCTCGTTCTCAGCGAGATTACCTATATGCTAAAGCACATCCGATCCCTTTCCAGAGAAAAAACCGTGCACACCCCACTTGCCCAGTTCCATTCCAGAAGTTACATGAAGCCGTCCCCATACGGTGTCACCCTGATCATGAGCCCGTGGAACTATCCCTTCCTGCTTACCTTTGATCCGCTGGTAGACGCCATCGCCGCCGGAAACACTGCAGTATTAAAACCCAGCGCCTACTCTCCTGCCACCAGCAATATCATCTGCGAGATCGTCCGTGAATGTTTTCCGGAAGAGTATGTGGCCGTTGTTATGGGTGGACGCCAGGAAAACTCCTGTCTTCTCCAGGAACACTTTGACTACATCTTTTTCACCGGCAGCCAGGCTGTTGGAAAAGAAGTCATGCGCCATGCCAGCGAGCACCTCACTCCAGTCACCCTGGAACTTGGCGGAAAAAGCCCCTGCATCGTAGATAAATCTGCAAATATCAAGCTTTCTGCCAAACGTATTGTATTCGGAAAATATCTGAACTGTGGACAAACCTGCGTAGCCCCTGACTACATTTACTGTCACAGGGAAGTGAAAGATGAGCTTCTGAAGCAGATTCAGAAACAGATTCGTAAGCAGTTTGGCAAATCACCTCTGGATAACAAAAATTACGGAAAAATTATCAACGAAAAGCATTTTAACCGAATACAGAATCTGATTGATCCGGCGAAAGTTATCTGCGGCGGCAGCGTCCGTCCGGAAACCATGCAGATTGAGCCTACGGTCATGGATCAGGTAACTTTCGAAGATGCTATTATGCAGGAAGAAATTTTCGGCCCGGTAATGCCTGTCCTTACTTTTGATTCTATAGAAGAAGTAATCCGAAAGGTAAATTCCATGGCTCATCCTCTGGCTCTTTACATTTTTGCCCAGGACAAAGCCATCTGCGAAAAAGTCACCTCTGAATGTGGCTTCGGCGGTGGCTGTATTAATGATGTGATCATTCACCTCGCCACCAGCGAAATGCCATTCGGCGGCTTCGGAGAAAGCGGTATGGGAAGCTATCACGGCCAGAAAGGCTTCGAAACCTTTTCCCATTACAAGAGCATTGTAGACAAAAAGACCTGGATTGACCTGCCGATGAGGTATCAGCCTTATAGACGGATTTATGATAAGCTGATCCATATTTTCTTGAAATAAAGTGTTACTATTACTTCGGCTCGTTGCTCGCGTAAATAAAAAATAAAGAAGTCGAAACTATGTGTTATAATTTCAATAGCTGCACCGAATTATTTAATGCGATTTGCAAAATGTTTAACATTGGTTGTTAATTAATATGACAAAAGAGCCGCATTTTTACTATGAAAGTTCCAAATCCAAAGTTGACATGTCCCTTTCGTAAAAATGCGGCTCAATAACAATTATTCTACTCCCTTAATCCTTTCCACAATACTTCCATTCCAACCTGTGAGATCACTGTCCATAAAATTGGATACAATGGTTCTTGCAGCCTGGCTGTCCAGCATGGTCACAACACAAAGGTACACAGACAAACTGGCAGCCAGAGACAACAGTACCATAAAAGTCCTCTTCTTATCTTTTGTGAACTGTTCCCTGGAAAGTCTTGTGAGCAAATTTCCCTCTCCTGCTTTTCTTGTTTTTGATGCGTTATGAGAAGGACGATAGCCAAATGCCTCGATAGGCGAAACAGCAGCTGCCATTTTTGCAGGTTTCCGGCTGGCAAGAAAGATGGTAATTCCAACACCAGGCTTGTCATGCACCTCCGGTTCACAGTAAAATCTTGTAAAAATCTGTGCCTGCCGCTCTGGTGCAATCCCTTTTCCATAAAAGCCGCCCCCAAAACTCCATATCCTGACTTTTTCAAAGAAAAACAGATTGCCTGGTTTAAATCATAGTCGTCTTGCATATAAGGAAACCCGCCGTCCCTGCTGATCTGTCACACGGTTTCGATAATACTGCGTTCCCTTCATACTCACCGTACTATAATCTGGAAGCATCCTTCTTCTTGGTTCTCCATTTGAGAGCAGGGCGGCGATTGATAACATTAACTTGCTTTTCCCATCGCCGGAATCGCCCTGCAACAGAGTAACCTTGCCAAACGGAATATACGGATACCACAGCCATTTCACTTCTTTCGGCTCAATTTCGCTTGCCTTGATAATTTCAAGAGGTACAGTTACATTCATTTCATTTTCAATCATTTTCATAGTTCTTTGTTCTCCTTTTCGATAAATATTTTGGGCAATGCACCACAACACAGCGAAAACTCTGCTTACAGTCATTCCTGCATTTTCTGCAAAGTTCGTTGTAGGTAATGCGGTTTCGATCATTCAGAAACAACGCCCACTCTTGTTTCCGTTTCTTGCTCATTCTCGGCATATCAATCCACCTTTCCGTTTGAAAATAAAAACCACAGGAAAGATACATTAAGCCTTGTTTGTGTCATTTCTCGGGGCGAAAATCAGGGAAAATTTCCTTTCTAAGCCTTTCAAAAAATTGCAAAGTGTTTGTACTAACCTGTGGTTGTGTATGAAATTGTGGGTTTGGGATAACAAAAAACACCGTATTTCTACGGTGCGTTCTGTCAGATATATTCTGTTTTATGATAGCAGAAAACTGGAATTCACAGTTCTTCTATCCTTCCCATCTTCAGCGCCATAACAAGAATTCCGGCTGCCATCACAAAGACACCAATTTCAATCACATAGATGGGAAGAAGCGCCGGACCTGCCACGGCAAAGAAGTCCACGATAAAATGAATCCCATATGCAAGAACCGCTGTAAAAGCCGCTGTCCTGCATTTGCCTGCCTTTACCGCCCGGTAGATCAGCAGTGACAACCCGATATGCAGAATGATGGCACTGATTCTTTCGATTCCGCTTACAAAAAAGAGTGGTGCCGGTGTTGTCCATAGGGCCGACAGCTGTGACACGGTCTGGTTTGCAGACTCAGCAGGAAGTGCCGCCAGCGTATTCTGCATGGCTCCGCTGTTGATCATCAGCATGGACACAAGATTGCTGATTCCGGAGAGTCCTCCGATCAGAATGGCCTCCACACCGCCATGCCCGATTCCATACATCAGTGCATTTGGAAAATCCAGCCATTTCTTCATCCAGAACTTCATGGCAATCAGTCTTCCGGTCTCTTCAAAAACCGCTGCAGCCAAAGCCGCGTACACATAGTAAAGCCATGGCCTGCTCTGTGCGTTCAGTCCGCAGAACTGAATGACAAGAACATGCAGCAGCTGCTCCAACAGCATGGCAAACAGCAGATAGGTTCCTGCTCCGATAAAGAACGAGGAAATCCTTGCCTTAAGCTTCACCATTCCTGCAATGAACAAAGCAATCGGTACCCCCATCGAGAGGACAACGGAGCAGATAACTCCCGCTATCGCCAGACCTGATATTGTGTTCAATTCCATCTTTATACCTCCCTGATTCTTAAAAAATTCCTTTATTGTATTTGAACTGTCCATACAATATAAAGCCTAATCCGACAATAACTGCTGGAAGAATGATATAATCTATAATTATTTCACTCCAAAACGAAACAATAAAACCTAATACAAGAGATATTCCTATAATCAGCGTTCCTGTGCCGACTGTTTTTCCATACTTTGGTATATCTTCTTCCTTTACTTTTCGCCTGTTATAAGAGTGAATTGTGCTGATATTGCCTTTGATATTTACAATTCCCACAACAGATATGAACACTCCCAAAATCAACATTATAATATTTTCCATAATGACCTCCTAAAAATAGAATAGTTCCTCAAATTTTTTGTCCAATGCAATACAAAGAATTAGAGCCAATTTTGCAGTTGGATTAAACTGTCCTGTTTCAATAGAACTAATGGTATTTCTTGATACCCCTACCATTTCTGCAAGCTGAGCTTGAGAAAGATTTGCTTCTGTGCGAACTTCCTTTAAGTGATTTTTCAGTTGTAATTGTTCTTTCATATTCTCACCTCTAAAAGATGGCTAACAAATCCAACAAATGCCAAAATGGAAAGCACAAAAAACAGAACGGTCAAGACCAAATCACTCTTTCGCTTCATTTTGGTAAAACGAACTAACCATTGTGTTGCAATAATGCTGAAGTATATAACCCACGGACTGTAAATCATAGTATGAGCAAGCACAGAAGATAACAGCGAAAGCAAACAACACACTAAAGCACCCACTCTGCTTGCGTGACTTCCGGCTTGATATACCACTTCCATTTCAGCCAAGTCCTTATTGCGATGTTCTTTTCTGCTTGCATTTAAGATTTCGTCCTTTTTCATAAAAACACCTCCATGCCAAGTTTTCTTTACATACTTTAATTATACACGTACCAAGTTTTCTTGTCAATAGAGTTCATAAAAAAGTTACAACCGATATAATAGGTAACTTTTCTACCACTTCGATTATACTCGCAACTTAATGACTTCTTGAATACTTGCCGAAAAAGAAAAACTGCCATCGGTTTGACAGCAGTTCTTCTTCGGTTGGTATCCGTTAGGAATACACAATATCATTCAATACAATCTCATCGGCACAGGCTCGAATGCTATTCATCAATCCTATCCATCTCATCATATCCGTTGCTTTCAGTTCTTCCGTTACACCTTGCTTTGTTCCATTAGCCACATCGATAAGTCCTTGTAAACAATCTTTACTCATATACATATCCTCAATCGCCATAGTTGCTGCTACCTGTTGAATTTTTCTATTGTTTTCTGTATTTTCTACTTTCATCTTTTTCTCCTTTCCTTACCGAAACCCTACCTTACTGTCTACCAATCTTAAATGGGGGATATCTTTCGATGAATATTCCTTAATATCGTCATCTACTACGACGTATTCCTTTATAGAGGGATGTTCTTTCAAATAATCCCTGACAGCATAATCCCTATATCGATTATCACACACTTTCCCTACAATGCGAATGCCATAACGGTCCAGTTGTGCCTCTAATTCTTTTATTTGTGGCGTATTTTTCTCATTGTGAGATGAGATAAAGCCATTCTTCCAAGAGGAAATCAAAATAATACGAGCTTCTCTATATTTTTCACAAAAACGGCGAATACAATCACTGTTGAGAGAAAATGGTTTCGACCAGTCTGATTCTTTATTTAAAACACCATCAATATCTAAGAATATGAACATTTTTAAGCCCTCCTTTTCTCATATTATAACACTGTTTTCTTATTAGATTACTTATATTATAACGTGTGCGAGGTCGGATATCGATAATTTTTTGAACATATTTTGCTCTGGTTTACAGTTTATCCAGCCACCCATCAAAACTTTTTTGACATCCTAAAATTTATAACTATTCAGAGCCATACAAAATTGCTTTCTGTGAATGCCAGCATGAGAAATTTCGTATTACCACCGCCACGGAGCACTCCCTTTGTCAGAATGCTGTTCATAGACTGAAAAATAACACTAAATGCGATGGCGTCCATAAGCTCACCGGCAATCTGAGCCGTTTCAGGTGTTATATTGTAAAGTCCGATAATGGGTCTGCTTCCCCAAGCTTTCCCACCATGACGGTATCGGTCATATTGACACCGATGGTGATCATGCTCTGCAAGGAAATCGGAATGGCGATAACTGCCATTTTTTTATAAAAACATTTGTCTTTCTATTCTCTTATCTTCTGTTCAGCGTCAACCTCTAAAACGCTTCGCACTTCTTCAATCGCAAAACACTGACAGAATATGGCGGTGCCTCGTATACGAACTCTGAGGAAGCGCCATGCATATTCACGGTAATATTCTTCACCTTCTCCGGCTCTTCAAAGCTGTTTTCATCCCCCTTTTCACCGCTAAGAAGTGTTACGGTATAGTCGCCCTGTACCTGACAGTCCAGTGTAATGGAAACCGGATCCACATCTCCTGCAAAATTAACCGCCTTAATAATGATTTCGTCCTTGGTGTCAGTTACTACCGAAACAAAAGCAGGTCCGTAGGGAATCGAAATTTCCTTCTGAAGCTCACCATCAACATACAGGCGAATCTGTTTTCCGTCCGTTTCATATCCAAAGCGGTGATATTCTCCCGGTTTTACTGAAATAGCAAAGTCCTCAGTCAGCTTGTTGTCATGCATATAGCCAAACTCTTCCAGTGAACATTGTCCGCCATTAACCTTCCAAAGGAACGGACGCACCAGAGCTGCATCCCATTCTTTTTCCACTCCGGCCGTAATCACGAGCTGCTCCTCATAATAGGAACGAACCACCCTGGCACTGAATATACCCAACTCGAAGTAAGCATTTTCCTCAACAAAAATATCGGTCTCAAATCTTCCATAAGTCTGGTCTTCTTCTCCAAATACCACAAAGCTCTTGGTCTCATCAGCCCATTCCAGAATACTGTGAAATTCCTTTTTCTGCTCCTCATCCGGAAGCTGAAGCAGACGGCCATCCTCTGTATCCTGCACATGTCCCATTAATTCATGAGTAATCTTTGCTTCTTCTCCATTCCAAATGGGATTTCTGAAGCGAAGTTCCTTATTGGATTTTAAAGATGCCATTCCGGTTCTCGGACGATAAACACGTCCTCCCTCATCTTCGGATCGCACCACATATTCTCCGCGATTTTGACCGAACATTTTCCAGACATAATAAGTAGGAATTCCAAGGCTCTGATGATTATTGAAACGAATCAGATTAGGATACCACGCTCTGTAATTTACATTTTCAAATAATGGAGCATAAGAGGCCAATGTTACGATATCCTGATTTTTCTCAATACCCATAAGGAAAGCCGCTTCTCCCAAAGCCGCATACAACTGTCCCATATAGTTGCCTTCGTTTACAGCCACCTCTCCTACAAAGATTTTTGGTCCCTTACGATCGTAGTCATCATAATAATTTACACGTTCTGCAAAGAACTCTGTTGTATTGTAAAAATGTTCATCCACGCACTCGGCAGGACAACCATTTTTCTCTACATGCTCATTGGCTATGGTTTTAATCTGGGGATACAGTTCCTTTACCTTCTTATAAATCATGTTGTATCGCTTTTCATAATCCGGACCCCAGTTTTCATTACCAATTTCCAAATAGGTCATTTTAAAGGGTTCCGGATGCCCCATAGAAGCACGAAGCCTTCCCCATTTGCTTTCCTTAGAGCCGATAGCATATTCAATGGCATCCAGTGTATCCTGTACCATTTCATCAAGAGCCTCTCCTTCCAGAAGGACACTCTTTCTTCCCTGACAGGTCATTCCGCAGTTACATACATACAGGGGCTCCATCCCCAGATCCTCGCAAAGCTGCAGATATTCATGAAAGCCAAGCCCTAATGTACTTCTGTAATGCCATACAAACAGCTTACTGGGTCTTTCCCATGCCGGACCTACCGTATCCCGAAATCTCATCGCTGTGGACGGTGTCGTTCCTTCCACAATACAGCCTCCGGGAAAACGCATAAACTTTGGACTCATTCCCTTAAGCTTTTCTACAAGATCTGTTCTGAGTCCATGCCCCATGTAGGTATTGTCAGGCATTAGTGAAATAAATCCCAGCAGAACCTCTCCGCCTTCTTTGCAGGAAATAGTAAGCTGTGCCTCGTGACAATCCTCAGCTGCTGTCAGCTTCATGTCATATCTTGTATACTCCTGACCGGAAACCACCAGACTGTTTCCAGTCAGTACTTTTCCCTGGTATTCGATCGCTACGTCCAGTCCTATTTCTTCCTTTGCTTTTGCAAATAAATACAAAGAGTAACTTTCTCCAGCCTTTACGGATATACCGCAGTAACCGGTATTAGTCAGAGATCCGTCCTTTTCAAACTGCATACGCAGAGCTGCGTCCCGATGTTCATTCAGGGTATCCGTCAGTTCCAGTTCCATCTTTGCATTGTGTGTATACCATGCCGGTATTTCTGTCTCCGGAATATTGTTGCCCTTTACCCAGCGGCATAAGCCTTCTCCGTTACAAAACTCATCCAGCCATCCGGATACGGTTTTTACATGGATGCCATCCTCCTGCTGTATATAACCCTCCGGTAAAACGGAATCTTCGAAGCTTCTGTTTCGAAGCATTTCCGGATAAAGTCCTCCGTCTCCGGCACGGTTAATGTCTTCAAAAAAGATTCCGTATAAATCCCTGGCTGTCTCAAATCGTCTTTCCTTTGTTTTAATCTTTAACTTGCTCATTGTAGGCTCCTTTTTTACATTCCAAGAGTTTTGATCACTACCTGTGCCAGAATTCTGGCAAGATAATCATTGGGGTGATTTAACCAGTTTCCGGTTATATCAATGTATCGTTTTCTCTTTCCGATTTCTTTTTGAACTGCCTGTATATCTGCTATAGCAACTCCCATACCTTCTAAGCCCTTCAGACTTTCACTGTATTCATCCTGATGTGCCCAGAAATGGTGTGGCTCCGTAGCAGCCAGTTCATTGGGAAGCGTAGACGCAATCAATAAAAATTCCGTTTTCGGACTAACCTTCCGGATTGCCTCTATGAGTCTGCCTGTTTTATTTCTGTATTCTTCCATACCGCAACGGTCATTCATTCCAAAACCAAGAATAACCAGATCCGGATGGAAGTTGGCTGCACGCTGTGATGAATTTTCGATTGCCCATTCGGAATCCACTCCTTCTACCGATGTGTTGTGGAAGCATACCGGACTCTGCCATTTTTCCTCCATCTGATGGAACAGCAGCTCTGCCCAGGTAGGCTGTCCCGGCTTCTGTCCATACATACCGCTGCAGTCACAGCCACAGCACACGCTGTCCCCATACAAAACGATCTTAACGGGTTCTCCTACTTCCAGCTTTGCAGAGAGCTTCGGCAGTTTGTCCAGTTGACTTTCCGGAGCGGAAAGTAACTCCTTCTTCGTTGCCTTATAGGTAACTGCGATCTGTTTCTCTGTAACAAGCTTCGGATTGCCTATGGCACATAGGTTTAAGAATTTTCCGTTGGTAGTCACTAGCGGACCGAAATCTTTTGCAAATTCATTTGCTTCTCCTGCCTTCTTTGCCGTATCAAAGTCCGGATAGAGGAAGGTATCCCATCCGGTTACCGGTATGTGACTCCCTTCAGGAATTACCAGCTCATCTCCCTCTACAAGGTAATCGATCCCCTCTTCATATACTGTTTCCCCGTCATAGCTTTCTACGGACAAAACTTCTTTTGGAGTCCACAGGAAAGGAGCCCTGCATCCATTCTCATCAGCAACTGCTGCAAAGGTTTCCCGGAAGCAATACCCACCTTCCCATATCGGCTCCAGCCATTCTTTATGGAAAATCTTTCCTATCGAAAGGGTTTTCTTGATCTGTTCTTGTAAAAATTCCTTAAAGGGTGTCACCCCTCCGCAGTTCACTACCGGTCTATCTGACATGAAGATCATCTCACAGGGCTTTTCTTTTTCATATGGATACCAGTATGGCATTGGCTTTCCGTCCGCATCATTGCCGTTTGGATCACCTGTTTTTATGAAATTCACCCAGTAATTGCACATCATTCTGGAAAGATCGTAATGCCGCCCCACAAAGGGTCTCCAGCATTTCGCCAGTGTTTCAAAGAAAAACCATAAATCTACAGAATGGAAGGTTCCGGCATTATCCCATCCTGGAATATCTGCATCAAACCTGTAATAATAGTAGGGCTTTTTTTCACCTGCACTTTTTTTATCTGAAAAAAGACACTTGATCGTACATTCAATTCCGTTTACCTTCGCATACTTTCCATCAGAATCCTCCCGCATTGCCTCGGGAAAGCGCAAAAAGGTCTCAGCATTCTTTCCGAAAATCTCTTCTGCTTTCTTTTTCAAATCTTCTTTTGAGGAAGCTTCTATATAACTGGGAAATTCATCTGAAGTATTTCCAGACATAACAGGAACATTTACATGCTTGCCTTCCATGAAAAGAACCATTGGGTCACCTACACAGAACTTGTGATCCAATACGGTAAACATAGCCGGAAATATTTTGGTATATTCCTCATACTTGTCACGAATCGTAGCCGCATCCAGCTTACGAGCCTGCTCAATAGTTGAGCAGCCCAGGAAAGAAAGAAAATGCTGTCCATTTTCCTCAGCATGCCACAATTCCTCCGGCACTCCGATTCCTCCAACCTGATAAGGAGAGCGAATCATTGCACTCATCACTACTGCACGATGAAATAAGCCTTCATTATCCATACATGCCATCTGGCTCATAACACTTCCGCCTCCGGCTGACTGTCCTGCAATGGTCACATTACCCGGATCTCCACCAAAGAAAGCAATATTTCTCTGTACCCATCGAAGTGCTGCCTGCTGATCCAGACTTCCAAAATTAGTCGGTGCGTCAGGCTGCTCCTCTGTCAGCTGAGGATGTGCCAAAAATCCAAAAACATTAACCCGGTAGTTTACCGTTACAACAACCACACCGCGACGTGCAATTCTCTCTCCGTCAAATTCCATTTCGGCAGGATATCCACACTGGAGTCCTCCTCCGAAAAACCATACCAAAACCGGCTGTTTTTCTGTTACTTCTTTAGCACCTGTCCATACGTTCAAATACAGACAATCCTCATCCATGGCAATTTCCGGATCCACATGCCACTCACGGATATACACGTTATCACCGATTCCCGGGACGCTCTGCATGGAAATCGGAGCAAAGCGATAGCATTCACGAACTCCATCCCAGTCTTCACAGGGCTGGGGTGCTCTCCATCTGTTCTCTCCTACCGGAGGAGCCGCAAAAGGGATTCCCTTAAATGCAGTTATCCTAGGGTCTGCGGCTTCAATACCTTTCACCCATCCATTTTCTGTCCGTACTGTTCTCAACATAATTCCTACCTCCACTAATTTTACTATTAGCCATGAGCAAAACTCTACATACTCAGTATTTATGCATGTTTGCGAGGCATGGCAACCTCTTTTAGTGCATCTGATTTCCGTGTTTCTTTAACTCTTCCCTATACAATTCAGCTATATATGCCGAACCATTGCACCACAGCTTTGTGTTCTCATCATACAGTGCTTCTGTCAGTATATTTTTCGCGGCATTGATATCCCTGTCATGTTCTGCTCCGCATTTCGGACATATCCATATCCTCACAGACAAATCTTTTGTATCTGGATTCTGATACCCGCAAACAGAACATAATTGACTACTAGCATAAAATGTATCTATTTTGATGCATTTCCTGCCATTCCATTTTGCCTTATACTCTAACTGTCTTGTCAGCTCATACCATGATACATCACTTATGGCTTTTGCCAGATGATGATTTTTTACCATGTTTTTTATCTGTAAATTCTCTGAAACTATCACTTGGTTTTCGCTGATAATCTCATGTGAAACTTTATGTAGATAATCTTTTCTTATATTCCTTATTTTCTCATGGCATAATGCTATCTTTTTCTTTGTTTTATAATAGTTCTTACTTCTCTTTCCTTTATGTGACAGTTGCCTTTGCAGCTTTACAAGCTGTTTCTCGTATTTTTTTATAATTTTTAGATTCTCATATACCTTCCCATCGGAAGTAATACATAAATCTTTAATTCCTAAATCGATTCCTATGTTATGATTTGTATGTGCCAGTTCCTTATGCTCTGTTTCTACAAGTATGGACACATAGTATTTTCCACTGGAAACCTGCGAAACGGTCGCTGACTTAATCTGCCCACTATATTCCCTGTGTAACCTTGCTTTTACCGCTTTTAATTTTGGCAATTTTATCTTCCCTGTCTCAAAATCTACCGCAATATTTCCATTTGTGAAGTTTGTTGTGTATGATTTATGGTTATCGTGTTTGCTCTTGAATTTCGGATATCCTGCATGCTCCTTAAAGAATTTTTGATATGCAGCGTCCATGTTATAGATTGCGTTGGTCAGAGCAAATTTATCTATTTCTTTTAACCATTCATAGTCTTTCTTTAATTCTCTGTTACAGTAATTATTGCAATCCGTTTTACTAACTGACCTTTTCTCATTCTCGTATATTTCTTTCCGATATGCCAATGTCTGATTGTAAACAAAACGGCAACAGCCAAATGTTTTTGCAATCTGAATTCTTTGTTCGCTATTAGGATATATCCTGTATTTATATGCTTTTAACACCCACTGTCGCCACCTTCCTACCCTTGATTTTCTATATATTTTCTCAACATCTCTTCTGAAACATTTCCTACACTGCAGACAAAATATCCGTCCGTCCAAAAAGTATGTTCTTTCCAGAAATATTTTCGTAGATAATCCTGATATCTTTTCCAAATATGATATGTTGTATAACTCTTCATCAGATTTACTATTTTACTGATAGACATTGTTGGTTCTGTTTCTATCATGTAATGAATATGATCTTTATCTGTCTCCATATATCTGATAATGACTTTATGCTTTTGACATATCTCATAAGAAAACTGCTTTATATCATCTGATATTTGTTTTGACACCAGCAATTTCTTTCTATACTTGCATACGAAAATAATATGATACTGTAACAAATATTTGTGTCTGTTTTTTGATTTCCACGTTCCCATAACGCAAGTATAACACAAACCTCCGCTTCTGGCTACCTTAACCCACCGTCTAAAGCCAGTGGGATTGCGGTAGCCCTGTTTCAACCGCTTCATTAATGGAAGCAATCGCCTTGTTGGTTTCATTTACCTGTTCTATAAGCTGGGCAATAATGTCCGATGCTGTATGCGAGCTTGTCAGTACAAGGCTCATTGACTCAGATGCGTCTTGACCCGCCTTATTCATTTTATCCGAATTGTCGTTAAGGGTAACCGCCTCCGAATTGATTGCAGACATATTGTCACCCATTTCGATGACCTTGGCATTAACAGACTGTACGTTATCAGCAAGCGTTACAGCCGTGGATGACAGGTCATCCATCACCTGTCTTATCTGGTTCGTGCTGGTACTGTTCGCTTCCGCCAGTGCATTTAATGAAGCCATGCTGTCCGTGGTTACATATCTGTACATGTAAGCCCCATCTACTCCTGACAATAGCTGTGCAGTCTTCATCTCGACACTCTCCCTGTCGACCGCGCAGATATAATTCTGTGGTCTGTTTAAGAGATACAGCCTTACTCCAATAACCGCACCCGCACTTCAGAATGAATATAAATTAGAAAAGCGAAAGTCAGCCAAGATGTTTCATGACGCATTGGTGCCTTTCGCAGAAAGGCGGATTATAAAAATGAAAATATAGCTGTTACTACATAATTGAATTACCCAAATGATGGTAGTATAATTGGTGTGTTCATAGAAGGAAACTTTTGTTTTACAAGGATAGACACATTATTAAAATAATTGATACTTATTTACAAATCAATTCCATATTTGAAAATGAAATGTTTAATTGCGAAAAATGGAAATTCTATATTGATGCGATTTATGATAATTCTGCTAATATTTTTATCGATGATATGAAAAGTGCAAACTATGTGTATGAAAAAGATGTTTTGCCAATTATTAATGCTGTTCATAGACATCCTGCGTTGACAACTTTGCATTCCTCATTTTGCAATGTTACAGATGATTTAAACCTCAAAATCATTGAATGTTTCGGACATGAATTAGATATTGATACTTACTATTTGTAAGAAACAGAAAATTTCTGTACTACGAAGAGTAATGTGGAGGTTTACAATGTTGATAAGAAAAGCAACAATGAATGATATTGAAACACTAAGAGCAATGTATTTAGAATTGGAACAAGATGCCGTCAAATATCAACCGGAACATTTTGTGATTGGATATAGAGATAATGACTTTTTTGAAAAAATCTTCAATAGTTAGAATCAAGATATTTTAGTTGCAGAAACGGATTCTAAAGTGGTGGGATTTTCTCATGTCATGATACTTAAACAGAAAAACGTAGCACGTTTAAAACCATAGGCATTAGTATATATTCAGGATTTAGACGTGATAGCAGAGATGCGTAGCCTAGGAATAGGCTCACTATTAATGAAAGCAAGCAAAGAATATGGAATTGCTAACGGGGCTGAATTTATCAGAACACAGGTGTTCCCGCAAAATGTAAGTGGCATGAAGTTTTATGCACAAAATGGTTTTATTGAGATGATGAGGACTATAGAATGTCAACTCGCCCCCAAAAATTCAGACAGAGACAATTGAAATATTGAAGTTAGGAGGAGTCATAGTGAAGCTCATTTTTGTTCGGCATGGAAAAGATGACAACAGGTATCGTGGTGGATGGAGCAATTTGGACTTAATTCCAGAAGGAATGGAGCAAGCAAAACAACTTGCACAATACCTCAAAGATAATAACCAAGATTATTTGATTACACATATTATATCAAGTGACTTGCCCAGAACAATGTCTACGGCACACTTCATATCCTCTGAATTGGGCTTGCCAATTCAAAAAGAATTTCGGATAAGAGAAATTGACAATGGTGATTTAGCAGGAATGTTAAATGATACTGCACTTGAAAAATTCGAATTTTTTCAGCATTGAGAATTGCCAATATCGTTTTACATCAATTTGTCAGACACTGTCTGACAAATTGGGAAAGGAATATAATGAACGAAATTGTAAATACTAATTATATGAATGAAATCGCAGACAATATTGTAAAATTAGTCCAGAACGCCAAGGCACAATTAGCAACCTCTGTCAATTCTATAATGACCGAAACCTACTGGAACATCGGAAAATATATTGTAGAGATTGAACAAGATGGAAAAGCAACGGCAATATATGGATCTAAGCTCTTAACCAACTTATCCCATGAGCTGACACTCAGAATGGGAAAAGGTTATAGCCGCCCTAATCTGAATAACATGAGAAAGTTTTATCTCCGATATCCAAATTGTCAGACCGTGTCTGACAATTTGAGCTGGTCACACATATGTGAATTGATTACCATTGATGATGATTTGGAACGACAGTTTTATGAAAACGAGTGTATAAAGGAAAAATGGGATGTTAGAACTTTAAGACGAGAAAAAGATGCAGCTCTATTTCTCCGACTGGATTCAAGCAAAGATAAAGAAGGCATTCTAGCGCTTGCTCAAAACGGTATCACATACCAAACACCGGAGGATGTTATCAAAAGTACTTATACTCTGGATTTTCTAAATATTCCGCAGATGGCTATGTACAGCGAATCTGAGCTTGAGCAAAAAATCATTGACAATCTGCAACAATTTCTGATGGAACTTGGCAAGGGATTTACCTTTGTCGGCAGACAATATCCAATGATAATAAGCAATGTCACATATCATTGCGATTTGGTATTTTATCACAGAATCTTAAAGTGCTTCGTGCTGATAGACCTTAAAACAAATGCCGTGAAGCACCGTGATATCGGTCAAATGAATATGTACATGGGATACATTGCTACGGAAGAAAATATGCCGGATGATAACCCGCCGATTGGTATTATTCTCAGCAAAGAAAAAGATGAACTGCTTGTAGAATATGCCACATATGGTATGGATAGCAACTTATTTGTGTCAAAATATGAATTATATTTACCAAACAGGGAGGAATTAAAGCGTTTAGTTGACCGAATCATCGAAGAAGATATTCAGCAAGGTTAATCAGCATTTTATATACCCTCTATCTACTAATAAAAGAGCTTAGCTTCTGTGATTAACACTGACACAGGACCCAAGCTCTTTCATGAACGCAGTCCGCATCCCCCTTACCCACCGCTTAGTGCTCTACACACTTGAAGCGGGGGATTGCTTATTCTGCGTTCAAACACTTTTTTAAGCTGATATGTACTCATCACAAAAAAACAAGGCATAAACCTATATTTTATAGATTCATGCCCTGTCGGAAATAACACTTATATTTGTTTAACCGCCCTATATACCATAAACGCCTCATAAGGTCTCAGCTCGCTTCCAAGTTCACCATCATAATTGTGTACGAGAAGCTCTCCGTCATGCCACTTACAAGCTTCCGGCAATGACAGCTCTTCATCAGTGAAGTTGACGCACACAAGCAGCTCGCTGTCCTCATTCTTTCTCACATAGGCAAATATCTTCTCATCCTCCGGGAGCAGGAGTGTGAAACTGCCGTCAAGAAATACCTGATATTCTTTTCTGAGCGAGATAAGCTTCTGGTAATAATAAAATACCGAATTCTTGTCCTCAAGTGCATTCTCGGCATTTATCACTGTGTAGTTAGGATTGAGTGCAAACCACGGTGTGCCGTCAGTAAATCCGGCGTTCCTTCCATCGTTCCACTGCATAGGAGTTCTCGCATTGTCACGGCTTCTTGCATATATAGACTTCATGACAGCTTCCTTTGGATAGCCTGCGGCAATTCGCTCCTTGTAGACATTGAGTGTCTCAATATCCTCGTAGTCACTTATGTCAGGAAACTGCACATTGGTCATGCCAAGCTCCTCGCCCTGATATATATACGGTGTTCCCTGCATTCCGTGAAGCATGGTTGCAAGCATCTTTGCTGATTCAACCCTGTATTTTCCGTCATTTCCCCAGCGTGATACAATTCTTGGAAGGTCATGGTTATCGAGAAAAAGACTGTTCCAGCCCTTATCAAACAAAGTATTCTGCCATTTTTCATAGCACCTTTTGAGTGCCGGAAGCGACAATGGTATCATGTCCCATTTGTCCTTACCCGGCTCCTGGTCTAACATGATGTGCTCGAACTGAAAAACCATCGAGACCTCACTTCCATCCGGGTTGCTGTAAAGCTTGGCGGTCTCAGGCGTAGCACTCCAAGCCTCACCGACGGTCAGGAGATTGCCTTTGCTAAGGGTGTTGGCTGTCATCTCCCTGATGTACTCATGAAGCCTTGTTCCATTGCTCGTTATCTTTCTGTCCGGCTCCTTGGCAATCAAATCTATGACATCAAAACGGAAGCCGCCAACGCCCTTGTCCATCCACCAGAGTATCATATCATACAATTCTTTTCTGAGCTTCGGGTTATCCCAGTTAAGGTCAGGCTGCTTTACCGAAAACTGGTGCAGATAGTACTGCCCAAGCTGTGGTACCCATTCCCACGCCGAACCGCCAAATGCCGATGTCATATCATTCGGAGGAACCCCTTCCTTGCCATCACGCCACACATAATAGTCATGATACGGATTGTCCTTGCCTTTCTTCGCCTCAACAAACCACCTGTGCTCATCTGAGGAATGATTGAGCACCATATCCATTATAATCTTTATATTACGCTTTCCCGCCTCAGCAATCAGCTCCTCCATATCCGCAAGTGAGCCGAACATAGGGTCAATATCCTGATAGTCAGAAATATCATACCCATTGTCATCCTGCGGCGAGCGGTACACAGGAGAAAGCCATATTGCATCAATGCCAAGTGTCCTAAGATAGTCAAGCCTGCTTATGATTCCCTTGATATCTCCGATTCCATCGCCATTTGAGTCCTGAAAGCTCTTAGGATACACCTGATAAATTACCGCGTTCTTCCACCATTCCTTCTTTTCTGCCATCTAAATACCTCCCGATATTCATATAATCCCTATAACGCTTTGTAATATACTATACAATTTACTACCTGCACAATATACTGTCAAGAAATGTCGCAATTAATTCCTATTAATAACACTCTGTTCGTTACACACCATACAGTCTGCACGTCAGTATCCGACAAATATATCTGTCCCGATACACTCTGTTTTGAAAATCAGACTGCAATATTCTGTAACTGTTCAGAGCCCACCTCGAAAATGCTACGCATCTCCTCGGTGTGGCATATCCGCCAAATAGATTTTCATATAATAGTGCTCATCTGTGCAAGCACAACTCACGCCTTTACATAAAAATCCATTTGGCTCTAAACAGTTACATATTCTTAATTCTCTCAAGCGCCTCAACGGTATTCTCATAAGAGCCGAATGCCGTCAGTCTGAAATATCCTTCACCGCTCGGTCCGAAGCCTGAACCCGGTGTACCGACGATGTTGACATTCTCAAGAAGATAATCAAAGAAATCCCATGAGCTCATGTTATCAGGCGTCTTAAGCCAGATATAAGGTGCATTCACGCCGCCGAATACCGTGTAGCCTGCTGCTGCAAGACCGTCCTTTATGGTCTTGGCGTTCTTCATATAGTAGGCAACCTGCTCCTTTAATTCTGCCTTGCCCTCTGCCGAGTACACTGCTTCTCCTGCTCTCTGCACGATATAAGGAGCTCCGTTGTACTTTGTTCCATGTCTTCTTGCCCACAGGGAATGAAGCATCACGTCACCGCACTTGATGTCCTTAGGGATAACGGTAAATCCAAGACGTACTCCCGTAAATCCTGCATTCTTTGAAAAGCTTCTAAGCTCTATCGCACAGTTTCTTGCGCCCTCGCATTCATAGATTGTATGAGGAACATCATTCTCGGAAATATATGCCTCGTAAGCCGCATCGTAAATAATAAGCGCACCGACCTTGTTGGCGTAGTCGACCCATACCTGAAGCTGTGCCTTGGTAAGCGTAGTTCCCGTAGGATTGTTAGGATAACACAGATATATGACATCAGGTGTCTCCTTAGGAAGCTCCGGCACAAAATTATTTTCCGCATTGCAAGGCATGTAAATCACGTCGCTCCATGTCTGTGCTGCGGCATCATAGGTGCCTGTCCTTCCTGCCATGACATTAGAGTCAACATATACCGGGTATACAGGGTCACACACCGCAATCCTGTTATCAAGGCTCAATATCTCCTGAATGTTGGCACTGTCGCTCTTTGCACCGTCACTTACAAATATCTCGTCGGCAGCTATCTCACAACCCCTCGCCTTGTAATCATTTTCCGCAATCGCATTTCTTAAGAACTCATATCCTAAATCCGGAGCATAGCCTCTGAAGGTCTTAGCGTCAGCCATCTCGTCAACCGCTCCGTGAAGTGCTTTTATAATGGCAGGTGCAAGCGGCTGTGTGACATCGCCTATACCGAGGCGGATTATTTTTTTATCCGGATGCGCCTCGCTGTATGCCTTTACCTTCTTTCCGACTGTTGAAAAAAGATAGCTTCCCGGTAACTTAAGATAATTGTCATTGAGCTTAAACATGTTGTGTCCTCCTAAAATTATTTGTAATTTTTTACCTCATTATGTGATGAATATTTTTTATGATGTTGGGCAAACATGTGCTATAAACTTAGCGTGTATAACGTATTATATTTATGCATATCACGACTTTTTGTAGAAGCTTAGATGTTCTTAGAACTCTGCTAAGTCCCTAGCCAAAAGCAGCACGGAGGCTGCTTTAGAAGCAATGCATACAGGGATGTATGCCGGCTTCGGTGGCGAACGTATAGAACACCTTTATCAGAGTTCTTAGAACATCTTGCTTCGGACAACGGAGCTGATATGCATAAATATTAATACGTTATACACTAGTAGATTATATTTGCATGTTTTGACACCCGAATCTGCGTCAATAACGGTGTTTCATTTTATTCAGTACGCAATCTTCTCCTCCCAAGGAAGGCTTCCGTCCTCGTAGTCTGCAAGTGAAGGGCAGCAGAGGCGTATCGCAGCCGCAAGCTTCTTCATCTTAAGACTGATTGGGGTGTCTTGGCGGCGCATACACTCCTTTGTAGTGTTTCCCATGTAGAAGGAAAATAATTCGGCGCGGTCTTCAAGACGGTTGGTTTTGCCGTAAACGGATGTGAAATACTGATTGTAAATGTCTGTATCAATGCTGTAGATGGTTCCCTGATAATCGTCAGTGCCGTACAGTGCGGTATCGGTATATGGGTCGGTATCCAGAATATCATCGGCATTATCAAAATTATATCTTATACAGTACTCAATGAAGTGAAAAAGCTCATGGTGGAATGCAAGCGTGAAGTATAAATCTGAGTTGTCACAGCTTAGTGCAATCTGTATTGAACTGTTCAGGCTTCCGTCGGTATAGCCATCTGCACCGCCGAGTGTATCAATCAGGTTGATGGTTATCGGTGAGTATGTGTTAAGGTCAGAAAAAAAGCTGGGAGGGTATTGCCTAAGACAGTCCTCAAGCAATGCAAGTCTGGAGGTGATAAGCTCCTCATCGGTTATTCCGGTGCCTGATGTGTTATAGCTCCATACAACAGAATTGCCATAGCGTATATTTATGCCGTAGGTACTGTTGAGCCGCTCAAGATTTTCTAAGTTCCGGGCTGCAGTTTCATTGGCAGTATTTTCCGAAGCATCAGAAGCGGTATTATCTGTAGCTTCCGTTGATTTTTCGGTTATAGCCTCATTCGAGGTTTCGTTTGGAAATCCGGTTAAATTCTCGTCAGAACCCCCGGTTGAAGCTTCAGAGGTAATATCTGAGGGTATTTCGTGGGATGGTTCAATTGATGATTCTTCAGTGGAGGTGCCGTTTTCGTTAATTGAAGTATCGTTATGATATACCGCGTCCGGAGTATATTCGGAAGAGAACGGCACCTCTGCCTCCGGGGTTGTCATATCTCCTGAGACAGGAAAATTGTCCCGCTGGCATGCGGACAACGCAAATAGTACTGTCGAGGACGACAGCACACAGAAAAATTTATGAAAAGTCCTGAAAAAATAATGGGACTTATTGTTATTTTTATACATAAAAGGAAGCTCCTCAAAATTCTGTTAAAATCTATATAAAGGCTGTGAAAACAGCTCTATATATAGGATAATGGGAAGCTTCCTTTTTTTCAATACATATATTTGTTTAATTTTTTTAACTTATCAGGTAACTTTTGTGCATAATCACAATTACTGCTCTGTTGCCACACGTTTTGCATAGCTCATAGCCTTCTTTACAGGTGGAAGCATGAGAATGATAACAGTTACAACACCTTCGAGAAGTATGTATGCGTAGTTGTAGCAGATAGGATATATAGCGGCAAGGCTTGAAGGGAAAGACTCAGGCATATAATCCATCCAGTATATATAACCGCCGATTGTGTGGAAAAGGCCGCGGGCGAGAATGGCAACGATATAACCTGTCACAAGTCCGTTCTTCTTCTTGTAAAAGAAGCCTGATACACCGAGTGCTGCAAATGCGAAGAAGTAATCGAGGCATGCCTGCATAGGTGAGAGGATGTAGGTTCCGCCACCCTGTAAGAACTGCATGATTCCGTATGCAAATGCACAGGTAAGACCAATCTTAGGTCCATACCAGTAACCTATAAGGGTTATAAATAGCATGGAAAAAAGTGTTACCGAACCGCCCCATGGCATCTTGATAAGCTGCACATAGGATGTCGCAAAGCCGAGCGCCAGCATTACTGCTGAGAATACGAGCTGCTTGGTCGAAAAGAGCTTCTTTTTTTCCTTGGATACGCCGCTTGAAATAAAGGCGGCAAGAACAAGTAAAATAACCGCAAGCACAATGAATGCGATGATACCGGCGGTAGTGAGGGTATAGAAACCATCTTCCGCATTGAAGAAAAGTGACATAAAAAAGTCCTCCTATGAAAAATATAATTCAGGAGGGGCCTACTTTGGTGAGAATCAGTTTGCGGCAAAAATGCCATACAGCGTGCTTCCTTACGCCGGTATTAACCGGATCAAGTAGTGAGGGTCTGGCTTACAGCCACTCTCAACCCATGTGAGTTCCCCTAGCGGCAGGTCATGCCTGCAATGCTTAATATACATAATTGTGATATTTTTGTCAATTATAATTTTTAATACTTTTTGTTTTGAAATAAATGTACAATTGTGTTATCATAATTTGGTATGAACTTTTCGAAAGTAATATAGGTGGATTTTGGAGGAAGATGATGAACGCAGATGTTAAGAAGAGCTTTCTTGTAAATGGAAATGCCTTTTCTGATATTAAAAGAATTATAGGCATTGTGAGCGGCAAGGGTGGAGTTGGAAAGTCAACTGTGACATGTGCACTTGCACGCCGGCTTGCGTCTATGGGCTACAAGGTCGGAATAATGGATGCCGACATAACGGGACCATCCATACCGCGCATGATGGGAATAGCAGAGCGCTGTGAGGAGAATGATAAGGGAATCGTACCACCTTGTTCGGCGGAGGGAATAAAGATAATTTCCATGAACCTTCTCCTGAAGAATGAGGATGATGCAGTTATATGGAGAGGCCCTGTTATCGCTAACTGGGTTAAGCAGTTCTATACGGATGTATACTGGGGAGAGCTTGATTTTCTGCTGGTTGATATGCCGCCTGGAACAGGTGATGTCCCGCTTACTGTTTTCCAGTCGTTGCCTATTGATGGAATTGTGCTTGTGACTTCACCGCAGAGCCTTGTCTCCATGATTGTGAAGAAGGCATACAATATGGCAGCCAAGATGGATGTTCCGGTGCTTGGAATAATAGAGAATTACAGCTATTACAGATGCCCGGATTGTGGAAGGGTTGAGAAGATATTCGGCGAGAGCCATATTGATGAGGAGGCGGAGGCAATCGGTGTACCTGTACTTGCAAAGCTTCCTATCAATCCGGAGCTTGCCAAGGCAGCGGATGAGGGCAGATACTTTGGATTTGAGGAGCCTGTGGATGTGACACCGATTGTTGAAGGTCTTTTTGACACAGTGCTGTTTGACCTTGACGGAACACTCACGGACCCTAAGCAGGGAATAACCTCCTGCGTGCAGTATGCACTTGCCGGTATTGGAATAGATGAGCCGGAGCTTGATAATCTTACGGATTTTATAGGACCGCCTCTCAAGGAGCATTTTATGGAGAGGTACAAGCTCGATGAAAAAACAGCGTTAGTGTGTGTTAACAAATATCGTGAAAGATACAACCCTGTAGGCGTCTATGAGAACAAGCTGTATCCGGGAATTGACAAGGTGCTTGCCGGGCTTAAGAGCCGCGGTATCAGGCTTGCCGTTGCCAGCTCCAAGCCGACGATGCTTGTGAAAGTGGTGCTTGAACATTTTGACCTTATGAAATATTTTGATGTGGCTGCCGGAAGTGAGCTTGACGGAACACGCACAAGGAAATCCGATGTCATCAAATATGCCTTTGAGCTGCTTGATGAGAAGGGCTTATCGCATAAGAACCCGATAATGGTCGGGGACCGCAAGCATGATATTATCGGAGCAAAAGAGGCAGGAATCCCATGCATGGCGGTTGCTTACGGTTACGGTTCAATGCAGGAGCTTACAGCAGAGCATCCTGATTTTATCGCAGAAAGTGTTGAGGCAATAGCTGATATCATAAGATAGACAGCGGAATGGAGAGTGCTTTGAAAAAAACATTGAAGGAAGTCTGGAGGCTGGTATATCCGGTATTGATATATTTTGTGGCTGCATTTGTAGTACAGTACGGTTCAATGCTTGTATTGACGAGACTTGCGATAAAGAGCGGGGATATTATAGTTTCATCGGATATCACCGCAATGAATGAACAGCTTGCACAGCTGATAAATAAATACAGCCTTTTGATTACGGCACTTACGAACCTTGTGTTAATGCCTGTGTTTGCCATCCTGCTAAGGCGCGATGACAGGAAGAGGATACAGCTTCAGGGATTTTCATATACCGGTCTGGATATAAAGAATGTGTGTCTTATAGCAGTACTTGGAATGAGTGCGGCCGTGAGTGTCAATGCCATAGTTTCACTCAGCGGACTTGCGTATTTTTCGCCTAAATACCAGCAGGTTTCGCAGATAATATATTCAGGCGGTATCTTTATGGAAATAGTATCCGCTGTTATAGCTGCACCCTTGCTTGAGGAATTATTATTCAGGGGAATGATATATAAAAGGCTGAGGGATTTATGCAGTGCCAAGACGGCAATACTTGTATCAGCGGCGTTTTTTGGTATATTCCATGGCAATCTGGTACAGTTCGTATATGCTTTTATAATTGGAATTATGCTGGCATTTGTCTATGAAAAAATGAAGACAATCTGGGCACCGGTTATTTTTCACATTGGAGCCAATTTGATTTCCGTGCTTATCACGGAATTAATGCCTGAGGGATTTATAAACGGTTTTGTGGTGCTTGCAGCCATGGCAATATGTCTTGTAATTACTGTATTTCTATTGAAATATATATATAATTATAATGCCGGAACCAGGCCGGAAAAAAAGAGTGAGGTAGTCGAGGAGTATGAATAGTAAAATATTATCTATTGCAGTTCCATGTTACAATTCACAGGCATACATGGAGAAGTGTATCAATTCACTGTTAGAGGGCGGTGAAGAAGTTGAGATTATTATAGTGGACGATGGCTCTGCCAAGGATGATACGGCAGCGATTGCTGACGGATACGCGGAAAAATATCCTACGATTGTAAAAGCTGTACATCAGGAAAACGGAGGTCATGGTGAGGCTGTAAACACGGGACTCGCCAATGCGACAGGAGCCTTTTTTAAGGTTGTTGACAGCGATGACTGGGTTGACAAAAAAGCGTACAGGAAGCTTCTGGACATTATGAAAAAATCACTTGCGGATGATGATAAGCTTGATATGCTGATTTCCAATTTTGTGTATGATAAGCAGGGGGCACATCATAAGAAGGTGATGAGCTATCATAATGTATTGCCGAAAGATAAATATTTCACATGGCAGGATGTCGGTCACTTCAGGGTTGCACAGTATATTCTCATGCATTCCGTAATCTACAGAACGGAGCTTTTGAGGGAGTGTGGACTTAAGCTGCCGAAGCACACATTTTATGTGGATAATATCTTTATTTTCAATCCGCTTCCTTATGTCAAGAGGATGTATTACACGGATGTGGTTTTTTATCATTACTTTATCGGCAGGGATGACCAGTCGGTAAACGAGGCAGTCATGATTAAAAGAATAGACCAGCAGATAAGAGTCAATAAGCTTATGATTGACTATTTTGATTATGATGCGATAGATGAACGTCCGTGCATGAAGTACATGCAGAACTACGTGAATATAATGATGACAATATCCTCAGCGTTCTGTGTCCTTTCGAAGGATGAAGGAAATTATAAGAAAAAGCATGAGCTGTGGATGTATCTTAAAGAGAAAAATCCTAAGCTCTATAAGAATATTAAGCGCACATTTATGGGAATTGCCCTAAGCTGGGAGGGTAAGCCTGCAAGAGTAGTCCAGAGGGCAGGCTACAGGCTTTTCCAGAAGATAATCGGATTTAACTAAGACATACTATTTATACTAAAAAGCGTTGGCATGTATTGACATGTACCGGTGATTCTGCGGAGATGTCAATATTGCCAACGCTTTTTGATTGAAAAATATGATTTTGTATGATTTGTGATAAATATAAATACTAGTTCCAGGCTTTTTCGTCAACGTACGCTGCAAATCTGGTTTTATATATCAGAATATATACTATACGTCCCATAACACAGCCGCCGACAACATCGATTATTGAATGCTGCTTTAAGAATATTGTTGACAGGCAGATGAGCACGCAGAGCACAAAAGAGGCATTTTTGATAAAACGGCTCTTTATCTTATCGGATTTATTGATTGCCACATGAACTCCTATTGAGTTATAGACATGTATGCTCGGAAATACATTGGTGGAGGTGTCTGTCTGGTAAAGCCATGCGACAAGCCTGTTGATTATATTGTCATCCCTAAGCTCTGCCGGACGGAAATTATACAGCCCATTAGGAAAAATATAGCAGATAATAATGTAAGCGGTCATTCCGATAATCAGAAAACTCATAAGCTTTATAAAATCACGCTGTGAATTAAATATAAAATATGCAGCACTTCCCGCAACATAGACAAACCAAAGCAGATAAGGTATTATAAAAATAGGTATAAATGGAATTAAGTTATCAATAGGTGAATTGAGTGCTGTAAATTCAGTTGTGATTGTCTGTTCCAGATATTGAAAACATAATAGATATACAGGTGTGTACAGTGTAAGCAGCGCGTGCTTATACTTTGATATAAAATTTTTCATGACTTCCCCTCGTCTTTCAAAATGTATATATACTCTTTTGTGCTTTTTAATAAGCATTGTAATATGATAACATAGCGCGGTAAGATAGACAAGTTTTTTTTGCTGGGACAGTGGTGTCAGACCCCTGTGTCCCAACATCTGGGACACAGGGGTCTGACACCACTGTCCCATTGCAAACGTGGGAGCTTTATGTTATAGTTAGTGAGTTGAAATTATATGAATTATATTCTAAAAAGAGGTTTGCAATAGATGAGACTTTTGATAAGAAATCTTACAGTTACCAATGAAGATGAAACGCTGCTTGATGATGCGGCATATACGTTTTATCAGGGAAATGTATATTGTATAAATGCGCCGGATGACAGCAGGGATGCGCTGTTTAACAGCATTGTTTATGGAAAAACTTCTGGTTCCGGGAAGATTGAACTGATATGTAATGGAAGGAACTGCATGGCTCCTGCCATGATTTCAAGGTTTCCTGAGGAGCCGTTATTTCCTGAATTTCTTACAATCAGGGAATTCCTTAAATATTATATAGATATGAACCGTAGCAGCATCAGAGAAGTGAAATCAATAGAGGAATACCTTGAGCTGGGGGAGCTTTCGAATATCAGGGGAGACAGGCTTTTAAGAGATTTTACTTTGGATGAGAGGGTAAGATTACAGTATCTATGCTTTCTGATAACCATGCCGACAGTACTTATAATCGACAGCATAAAGAATATCAGAAATGTAGATTTTCTTAAGAAAATAAAAAACTATCTGGATTGCATAAAAGAGAACGGCATAGTTCTTGTTGGGTGCAGGGATAAATCTATTTCCGTGTTTATAGGTGACGAGGAATTAAGTGTTGTGGATGGAAAACTTCGGGGAGGCAGATAAATGAGAGAGAAGATATTTTATCAGTTTCTCCTTGAAGCGGATAATGAGAGCGGAAGATTGAGAAATGCGCTGCATATAGGGCAGAATGTCAAGAAATCGTCCGTTGTTAATGCCGCACTGAAGATAGTGCTCGACATAGTAACCAAAATAATATATGTTCTGCTGTTTATGTATATTCCATATAGAATTTTGTCGACAATCAGTGTTTGGGAGGGGTTTCAGCTTAGGCAGTCGATTGTGTATTTTACCGTTTTTTTGAGTTGTATATGCGGTTCTCTTATAAACTCGGGAATGTTTGAGGTGGATGAGGATGCACACTTTTTGCTTGTAACCATGCATGTTGAACCATCACTCTTTTTTAAAGAGAGAATGATTTATAAGCTTTTAGTTGATGGACTGGGATTCGGGATTGCATACTGCCTGATAGGATTAGACTTTGGACATGCATTTTACCTCACGGTATGGGTGCTCATTTCAAGACTGGTAGGAGAGCTTATCAACCTGTATGTGTTTAGATATACCGGAAAAATGATAAGCGAGTTGACAATTGTCACAATTGCGATAATGGGGACATGTGTCTTTATGACGTACGGTTTTTCATTCCTAAGAAACAGAGTTGTTGACTTTACCGGCTACATATATAATTATGTATGGCTGATGGCGGCACTCATTCTGGCAGCAGTTGCCTTATATGCATTGTTTAATTATGCAGGATATGGTTATATAGCAGGAAGATACATAGAACGCTTGAAGTTACGTGATGGTGAAATTGATACAGCTGCGAGCGGATATGGAGATATGCCGCTAAATGAATACTCAAAGAATGGATATTTTCATATCTATGAAAAGGACAGAAAAAGAGGTCTGGAATATCTCCACAAAGTATTTTTTAAAAGAAATTTTGATTATATAAGAAATACTATAGCTGCAAGAAGCATACTTATTGTTATCGCCTGTGTGGGGGCAAGTGTTGTCTGCCGTATGTCACAGCAGGACACACGCGATACGATATGGAATGTCATGTGTAATGCAATGCCGATAATGGTATTTATCATGTACTGCCTTTCGGTCACCCCGAAGCTGTGCAAGACGATGTTCTGCTATATAGACCATGATATATTGCAGTCAGGAAGCTATGTCGGAAAAAGGTATAACTTTCTTAATTATGTTGTGCGCTTGAAAATGATGACAGTATGTGAAGTATTTCAGGCAATAGTTTTATGCGCTGCATTTATAATTGTGGGTGTGGCGTCGGGCAATGCAAAGAACATAGCGGAGATAGTGCCGGTATGCGTCGGGATAATATTGTTGGCAGTGTTCTATGCATTGTTTAATCTGCTGGTATATTATGTATGTCAGCCTTACAACAGTGAGCTTAAGGTTAAGGGATATACCTTTTTCGCTGCACATGCTGGAATGCTGGCTATATGTTATGGCTGCGTCTATGTCTCTTGTACGGCATTGGTTTTCGATATGGCTCTTGCAGTTGTATTGGCAGTTATGCTCAGCCTGTCAGCAACACTGGTGTACCATTTTTCTAATATTACTTTCAAGGTGAGATAATGGGTGGATATGGGACAAGGGTATGGTATGTGTGCAGGTATTGGAACTCGTACCATACCCCTCTCTCGTAAAATAGTGAATAAAAATAAAAAAAGTTGTTGACAATTATTCAACAGAGTGATATAGTAATCAAGCAAGCTAATTCAAGGCAAGCAAATATGGGGTCTTAGCTCAGCTGGGAGAGCATCTGCCTTACAAGCAGAGGGTCATAGGTTCGAGCCCTATAGGCCCCATCAATTTAATAGCTATGCTGGTGTGGTGGAATAGGCAGACGCAAAGGACTTAAAATCCTTCGGGAGCGATCCCGTGCCGGTTCAAGTCCGGCCACCAGCATTTTTTTTGGAAATATGACTTATGTCATATTTCTTTTTTTTACATTCTATAGCATAATGATATTTATATGATGATGGTGTCAAAACATGCTCTATAAACCTGACATGTCAAATGTATTATATTTATGCATATCGCGGCTTTTGGGAGAAGTTTATATCTTCTTAGAACATCTTGCTTAGTACAATGGAGCTGGTATGCTTAAATATAATATGTTATACACTAGTACATTTGATCAGCATGGTTTGCCACGACATCATTTATATAGTAGATTTGTAAATTACATATATTCACAGCCGGTAAGGAGGATAAGGTAAAGCATGCTTTTGATAAAGAATGGACGCATTCATGATGCGGTGAACAAAGAGCCATATATGGCAGACATTGTGGTTGAGAATGGAAAAATAACGGCGATAAATACCGGAACTATGCTATCAGGTGCATTACCTGATAGTATAGACAACTGTGAGGCTGAGGTGTTAGATATCAAAGGGCTTAATGTATACCCTGGACTGGTTGACGCACATAGTCACCTGGGCTTGGATGGATATGCGATAGGTTTTGAGAGTCAGGACTATAACGAGATGAACGATATAGTGACACCACAGCTTCGTGCAATAGATGGATTTTATCCACAGGATGAGACTGTTAAGCTTGCAAGGGAGGGCGGTGTTACATGTGTCGGTACAGGTCCGGGAAGTTCCAATGTTCTAGGCGGTATGTTTATGGCAGTTAAGACATACGGACACAGGGTTGACGATATGGTTGTCAAGTTTCCTGTTGCAATGAAGTGCGCATTTGGAGAAAATCCTAAACGCTGCTATAAGGACAAGGGAAATTATTCAAGGATGACAACAGCATTCAGGCTCAGGGATATGTTAAGAAAAGCTGTAGAATATGATATAAGACTTCAGGGAGCTACAGAGGATGACAGCAAGCTTCCACAGTATGACGCTAAGCTTGAAGCAATGCTTCCGGTAATAAGAGGAGAGCTTCCTCTTAAGGCACATGCACATAGAGCAGATGATATATTTACAGCCATAAGGATTGCTAAAGAGTTTGGTGTTAAGTTAACAATTGAACACTGTACGGATGGAGCGTTGATTGCGGACGATTTAGCAAAAGAGGGATTTCCGGTTGCGGTAGGTCCTTCATTTGGACATGCAACGAAGTATGAGCTGAGGAACAAGTCATTTACAACCCCGGGCATACTTGCCAAAGCAGGATGTCAGGTGTCAATTATTACAGATGCGCCTGTTATACCACAGCAGTATCTTGCCCTCTGTGCCGGACTGGCAGTTAAGTCCGGGATGGATGAGTTTGACGCACTAAAGGCAATAACTATCAATCCTGCGAAGCACCTTATGATAGAGAAGCGCGTAGGAAGTATAGAGGTGGGCAAGGATGCTGATTTTGCTATATGTGATGGAAATATAATGAAATCGGACAGTGTTCTTAAATATACGATAATAGATGGAAAGATTGTCTTTAAGCATGAGGACATGTAATGTGACATGCTTTATAAGCTCGATAATATGTAATGTTATACGGTATTTAAGATTGTAAATACGTCATAGAATATGGTGCGCAGGCGGCTGGTGTATATCCGCCGCTTACGCAAAGCTTATTGCTTTACATTATAAATTAAAATAGTATTAAGGGTATGGAGGATATATGAAGGTCACATGTATAAGCTGTCATAAGAAATTCGATAATGATAAATATTATGGAATATGTCCAAAGTGTGGCGCATTTAATAAGCTGCACTTGGGGGTAGATGAACATGAGCGTTATCATCAGATGTATGATGATGACAAAAATGCACATTCAGAGCAGGCTGTCCATGAGCAGTACCATGAAAGGTATGATAATACGACAAGCCATGCTAAGGTGTCAACTGCCGGAATGGAGGGCAGCTCACTCTATGCTGAGGAGCTTAACAAAAAGCGGGACGTGCGTGTTTCCGTGAAGGAGGATTCTGTGCAGCGGGAAAAAAGAAAATCCAATGTAACACTTGCCAGGTGGATTGCGCTGTTTATAGTCCTTGCAAACCTGTTGCCGTACTTTTGGAATTTGTTTAAGCATTTATTTGAGTAATATAAGTCGTTTTTAATGGTAAATACCATGTTAAAATTGATGCATACAAGGTTGGATAAAAGGTTTAATGAAAGAAAAAATAAAAGAAAAAAGCTATTGACATTGGAGGAGTAGTGGTATATAATATCAATGTTGCTGGTGAAGAGAATAATCATTGGTTATTCAATTTAATATGCATGTGTGCGTGTAGCTCAGCTGGATAGAGCGACTGGCTACGGACCAGTAGGTCGTGGGTTCGAATCCTGTCACGCACATCTTAAGACAATCCTTAGGGGTTGTCTTTTTTTGTTATACTTATATAATTAAATTAGAAACTGTTAGCTTGAAATAAGACACCATTAAAATTGGAGGAAGTAAAAATGATTAAGATACCATACAAACTTGTAAATGGAATAATGCTCATTCCTGCAACAGCGAATGACAAGGAAGGGTTTTTTGCCTTTGATACAGGAGCTATGCAGACAGCAATAAACAAAGCATATTTTCAAGAAATGCAGGGAGAACGCATTGATATTGCGAAGTTTTCAGAGGGAGTAAAGAAAAGTACAGCAGATAAAGGAACTTTGAATGTACTGCGCTTTTCAGATGTTGAACGGTCAGATATGCCCGTCTTAATTATGGATTTGATGTATGCGGAGAATGCATTAAAAAAAATTATGCCAGATTTGAAGTTGCTTGGTTCGCTTGGAATAGATGTGATTAGAAATTATACAGTTCTGCTTGACTATACCGTTAATGAAATTATTCTTGACCCGGAGTATGCTTTTGAAAATCAAACAATAATTCCTATGAGTTGTGAAAAACTTCCTGTTATTGAGGTTGAAGCGGCGAATAGGACATGCCAATTTGTTTTAGACACTGGCGCAAATACATGTCTGTTGGGGCAAAGTTTTCAGGATGACCCGCAACTTATACTTGTTTCCGAAACGCAGAATATTGTTACTATTCCTATTGTACATGTGGGTGAAAATGATTACAAAAGTATCACCGCTACGATTTCAGATATAAGCGCAATTCAAAAAAGAGTATCTGTTGACGGAGTGATTGGCTACCAGATTTTATCGCCGCAGCGTTCTGTTTTAGACTTCAAGAATAATCGGATTATCATGGAAAAGCCTATAACCTCTTGTCTTTGATGGTGAGGGCAATAAGTGATAAATGTCTATAGAAAGTGAAAAAGAAGTGGGGGAGCCACTTCTTTTTCGATGAGGGGAGTATAAATAATTAATAAGGGGTTATACATAAGATACTTACGTACCTTACATGGGATATTATACAGTATGATATTCTAAATTGCAAGAGGTTTTTAAAAAAAATGTCGAAATGTGGTGGAGAGAATCAACTGGTAATTCAGTTTGACAAGGGGGGTATCAAGGGCTACAATCATTATATAAATATTATAGAATTGGAGATATGAATGAAGACTTTTCCTATTGTTGTGCCTTGTCATTTTGGACTTGAGGCGGTATTAAAGAGAGAAATTATTGATTTAGGGTATGATATTGAGCGTGTTGAGGATGGACGAATCACATTTCTCGGTGATGCGGAAGCACTTTGCAGAGCCAATGTTTTTCTTAGAACGGCTGAGCGTGTAATGATATGTGCAGGAAGATTTAAGGCATACACATTTGATGAGCTTTTTGAAGGAATTAAGGCTATAGAGTGGGAGCAGTGGATTCCTAAGGACGGTAAGTTCTGGGTAACGAAGGCTACTACGGTCAACAGTAAGCTTTTCAGTTCATCGGATATACAGTCGATTGTAAAGAAAGCCATGGTTGAGAGGCTTAAGACTTATTACAAGGTGAATTGGTTTGAGGAATCGGGAAGTGAGTATCCTATAAGGATTTTTAACTATAAGGATGAGGTAACCGTATGCATAGACAGCTCAGGCGATTCACTTCATAAGAGAGGCTACAGACCGGTAGCCGGAAAAGCTCCTATTTCGGAGACTCTGGCGGCTGCACTTATAATGCTGTCACCTTGGAGAAAGGACAGGATTCTTGTCGATCCTTTCTGCGGAAGCGGAACTATCCCGATAGAAGCTGCGATGATGGCGGCAAATATAGCGCCGGGAATGAACAGAAGCTTTACCGGGGAAAAATGGGATAATATAATCGGACGCTCAATGTGGTATGATTGTATAGATGAGGCAAATGATCTGGTCGATACATCCATAGAGACAGATATTCAGGGATATGATATTGATAAGGAAGTCTTAAAGACGGCAAGGCGCAATGCGGAGAATGCGGGCGTGTCGGGGCTTATACATTTTCAGGAGAGACCGGTTAAGGAGCTGAGCCATCCGAAAAAATATGGATTTATCATAACCAATCCGCCTTATGGAGAGAGACTTGAGGATAAGGAGACGCTTCCGGCTATCTATAGTGAATTCGGAAGACAGTTTGCGGCGCTTGATTCATGGTCGGCATTTATGATTACCTCATATACGGAGGCTGAGCGCTATTTCGGACGCAAGGCTGATGCCAACAGAAAAATATACAATGGTATGCTTAAGACATATTATTATCAGTTTTTAGGGCCTAAGCCGCCTAGACAGGGAAAGCAGGAGAAAAATTGAGAAAATCAGTAAGATGGTATTTATCTGTGATGCTTGTGGTTATAGCATGCAGTATATGGGTTTTCATGGATGACTATAATCCGCAGGCAGTAAAGCAGGGAGCCTCAGGAATCACAAGAGATAGCAGGTGGAACGGAATAATTGCAGGAAATATAAATTCCAGAGGGATAAAGCTGCAGATAGATGGCAAGTCTGTAGCGGCAACGGCTGAACAGATTTTTTTTGATGATGAGTTACAATTGTATATATCATCGGAGGTTTTGTCGGAGTGGTTTTTATGTGCTGCTAATTTTTATAGCTCCAATCACCTTATTCTTGAAAAGTTTAATTCAAGGATAGTGTTGTCGGCAGGTCAGAAGACAATGATGCGCGATGACCAGAGCAGGGAATTGTCAACCAAGGTGTTATGCCGGAATAATCACATATATGTGCCTTCGCAGGTCATCGAGGAGGGCTTGTCATATGACTATACATGGGACGTTAACAGCAATACAGCCGCTTTTGTCAATATGAAGCCGGATGAGAGGGTATTTCCGTACATCTATGATTACCGTGCTGAGGGAAGAATGCCTGAGATAAAGAATCAGAGTACATTCGGAACCTGCTGGGCATTTGCCTCGCTCATGGCGTTGGAGACTACCCTCAAGCCGGAAACCAATATAGATTTCTCTGAGGATCATATGTCCATAAACAACAATTTCAGCATGACACAGAACGATGGTGGGGAATACACGATGGCTATAGCGTACCTCGCGTCATGGACAGGACCTGTTCTTGAGGAGGATGATCCGTATGGTGATGGGTATTCGCCGGAGGGACTTGAGGCTGTTGTGCACCTTCAGGAAGCACAGGTGCTTGAGAGCAAGAACTATGACAATATAAAAAAATCAGTGTTTTTGTATGGAGGTGTGCAGAGTTCACTTTATATGGAAATGCCCGACAGCAGGAGCACTTCCATATATTATGATGAAAATAAGTATTCCTACTGCTATATCGGACCGGAAAAGCCTAACCATGATATAGTTATTATAGGATGGGATGATACATATCCTGCCTCTAATTTTACGTTTGAACCGGAGGGTGACGGCGCATTTATATGTGCTAACAGCTGGGGAGAGGAGTTCGGCGATAGGGGTGTATTCTATGTTTCCTATTATGACAGTAATATAGGCGTCCACAATGTCATCTATACAGGAATAGAGGGCACGGACAATTATGACAATATATATCAGACGGATTTGTGCGGCTGGGTAGGACAGATTGGCTATGACAGGGATTACGCTTATTTTGCAAATGTGTATACCGCCAATGATGATGAGAGCCTCGAGGCGGTGGCATTTTACAGTGTGGCGCCTGATTCTTCCTATGAAATATATATTGTTGAGGACTTCAAGGATGAGGCTTCATTCAGTACGAGAAGACTCCTGACAAAGGGGACATTTGGCAATGCCGGATATTATACGGTCAAAATACCTGAGAAGGTGAACCTTGAGCAGGGGGGACGTTATGCGATTGTTGTGTATATCCAGACACCTAATTCAAAGCGCCCTGTTGCCGTAGAATATCGCGGCGATGCAGCAACGGCTTCGGTTGTGCTTGATGACGGAGAGGGGTATATAAGCCCACATGGTGATATCTGGATAAGGACTGAGGAGACTAAACAGTGCAATGTGTGTCTTAAGATGTTTACAAATAAAAGATAGAGGAGAAAAATATGAGGATAATTTTTGCAACCACGAATGAAGGAAAAATGAGAGAAATCAGAATGATTATGGCGGATCTGGGTGTTGAGATTCTGTCAATGAAGGAGGCAGGCTGCAGTCTTGACATTGTGGAGGATGGAAATTCATTCGAAGAGAATGCAATAATAAAGGCCAGAGCGGTGGCAGCACTAAGCAGTGATATAGTGTTAGCGGATGATTCAGGACTTGAGGTTGATTACCTTAACAAAGAGCCGGGAATTTATTCTGCGCGATATATGGGTGAGGATACACCTTACAGCGTGAAGAATAAGAGCATAATAGACAGACTTGACGGTGTGGAGGATGACAAGCGCACGGCACGCTTTGTGTGCGCCATAGCGGCTGTTTTTCCGGATGGTACGGTCAGAACTACAAGGGGAACGATAGAGGGCATTATAGCGCATGAGCCGATGGGAGAGAACGGCTTCGGGTATGACCCTATTGTGTACGTGCCTGAGTTCGGGCGCACCACAGCGCAGCTTACGGCAGATGAGAAGAACAAGGTAAGCCATAGAGGTAAGGCGCTTGCTGAGATGAAGAAATATATTAAGGAGTGGCTGTAGGAGATGGTATAGGTAATTGCAAAGCTCGTTCCTGTCGGTAAAAAGGTTGTGCAAAATCGTACAACGCACGGCTGCCACACACAGAGCCGGCAATTACCTAAGAATAGCATTGAGCAGGTGAAAAACTTTATGAAGATACTTGTTGTGAGTGATACACATGGTTATAATACCAATTTATTCAAGCTTTTAGAGCAGATTAAGCCGATAGACATGCTGATACATTGTGGGGATTCGGGTGACCTTGCAGATTATATAGAGGAGTTCGTTGAATGCCCCGTTGTGATGGTGCGCGGAAATTGTGATATGTGCAGCCCTCTTAAGGGGGAGGAAGTGGTAGATGTGTGTGGCCACCGTATATTTGTAACCCACGGACACGCGTACGGGGTCAAATCAGGGCTTGGAAGGCTTATAGACAAGGCGGAGTCCGTCGGGGCAGATATTGCCCTCTATGGTCACAGCCATATTCCCGACCTCACATATATGAGGGGAATCAGCGCATTTAATCCCGGAAGCATTTCCATGCCAAGGCAGGAGGGAAGAAGATGTACCTACGGGACAATAGAAATCTCCGAAGATGGAAAAAAAGCGTACTGTTCTCTACACACCATATAGCCCGCAAAGCCCCTGTTTATGGGGCTTAAATAGTTGCAATTATTTGATTTTCAAAAAAATTAAAAAAATTTAAAAAAAGGTGTTGACTTTTTGCTGGTGTTATAATATAATCATTCTTGCGTCAAGGAAATAACGCAAAAGAAAATAAAAAGTACACCGGGGTGTGGCTCAGCTTGGCTAGAGCGCCTGATTTGGGATCAGGAGGTCGCAGGTTCGAATCCTGTCACCCCGACTGTATGCGGGTGTAGTTCAATGGTAGAACACTAGCCTTCCAAGCTAGATACGTGGGTTCGATTCCCATCACCCGCTTTTTTTCATAACAAAAATTCAGGTTAGAGAGGGGGCACAAGGTCATTCACTCACCTATGAGCAAGCTCATGTGGGGTTAGACTTTTTGACCCTGGTATCATAAAATAAGACAAGTGAGCTGTGGAAGAAATAGGGAGAGTTTCGGTCACGTTTACAAAAAGATTGTTATTATATTAACAAGTGTGCTATTATAATATCAAACAACAGTTTTTGAACGGAGGCTGCTATGGATAGGAATGCTAATGATATAAGTGTAAATGCTAACATTATAGTTAGTGAGTATATGAATATAGTCAAGGCAGACGAAAGCCTTTTTATGTTTTTAGGAGAAATTTCCAATTTAATATTTACAAGAGTTATTTATCCGTCAGATTTAGCAAAGTTTGAAACAGCCATAAAGGAAGCAGACGAGGGCCAGCAGATATACGTGTCTATCAGATTAAGAGGACGTGATGGCGTATATAAGTGGATGCATATTATGATTAGTCCATATCCTGACAGGCAGTCGGGAAAGTATTATAGCCTTGAGATAACAGATATAAGTACATTAAAGCAGCAGAATGATGAGATAAGGGCTGTTATGGAAATGCAGACAGAGTTTTTAAGCATAATCGGGGATTATCTGTTTACATATGATATAAGCAGGGACAGCTTTAGAATTATACTTCCTGGCAATGGAAACCAGAATATAGTGTTATACGAGGGAAAGCTTGGCGTATGGACGACTGAAAAGCTTGATAACGGGCTTGTTGACAGTCAGAGCATACAGGACTTTGAAGGGCTGTGCATGGCGATGGCATCAGGAGAGTCATACTTTTCAAGAGATATAAAGATGAAGATTGCTGATTATGACAATGTTATGTACTGGTATACATTTAAAGGGAAGAGAATACTAAAGAATGACGATGGTATTATAATAGCCGGAGCAGTATGCATAACACACGGAAAAGAGGATAAGGCGGCGGATATATCTGTTCAGGATGAGCTAAGAGATGCAGGAACAGACCTTCTTAATAAAAAGGCTATCACTAACTATGCAAGAAAGCTTATAGATAAGAGAGTGGGACATAAGGTTACGATAGCTATTATTGATATAGATGACTTTAAGTCGGTCAATGATACATATGGACATATGTTTGGTGATGAAGTACTTCGTGATGTAGCTGGCATATTAAAGAAGACGGTAGGACGTAATGGTCTATGTGGGCGTATCGGTGGAGATGAGATGTTTATAGTGATGGAGCATCTTGAGGATGATGAGTCAATAAGAACAGTGTTCCGTACCATCAAGAATAACGTATCGTGGCTGTATCATAATGACCCAAGAAATATTAACAAAATAACCTGTTCGATAGGTGCAGCTTCCTATCCGGATGATGCAAAGGATTTGGATACGCTTTTTTCTATAGCAGACAAGATGCTTTATCTTGCAAAGGAAAAGGGCAAGAACCGATACATTATATATCGTCCAGACCTTCACGAAAGATATATCCTTGGTGAGAATCCAACAGCAACTACTGAAAAGGTATTTTATAAGTACAGAAAGCTAAGGATTGTCAATGACTTTATACAGCAGTACATATGCCATTATAAGAGCAAGAAGGAATGTCTTGAGATGGTTATGTCAGCCTTTGAGATGGACAGTATATTCTTATATGATATGTATGCTGGCACAAGATATGTACTTAGTGGAAATGTTCCTGAATATGAGGAGAATGGAGAGTTCTTAAAAGAGGACAATTACATACCCGATTTCAGGGATGATGGAATTAAGACGGTATGGAACATAATTCTCTATGAAAGAAAAGCACCACATATGTATGAAGCATTTGAAAAGATGGGTATAAAGCAGTTTATTCAGGTGATTGCCTGTGTTGACAGAAGTAAGTCTGACAGCTGCTTTGTTATATCCTTTAACAGAAACAGCCAGCTTAATAAGTGGCCTGAGATGGATGTGGATTATCTCGGTATTATTGGTAACGTCATAGGTGAAGAGTACATGAAAGAGAAGAAAAATAATGATAGATAGTTATATTGCACTTGACCTTGAAACAACAGGTCTTAACCCGGCAAGTGACAGGATTATAGAGATAGGCATGGCAAGAATAGAACACGGAGAGGTGAAGGATACATATTCGACACTTATCAATCCGGGTATTACAGTGAGTGACAGGGTTGTGGAGCTTACAGGCATCCACAATGAAGAGCTTACGGACAAGCCACGTATAGATGATGTTCTCTGTGATATTATGGAGTTCATAGGCGATTATCCTATACTTGGACATAATATAATATTTGATTACAGTTTCCTAAAAAAGTCGGCTGTAAACAATAAGCTTGAGTTTAATGTCCGTGGAATAGATACCCTTAAGATGGCAAGAAGGATACTTCCAGAGCTTGAGCACAAGCGGCTTGACTATCTGTGTGAACACTTGGATATTGACCCCGGAAACTCACACAGGGCGCTTGATGATGCGTTAAGTGCAAGTGCTATCTACTGGAAAATGTATGAAATAAAGGCGGACGATTCTGGTTTTGAAACAGCTTCTGAGCTTGTATACAATGTCAAAAGAGATACGCCGATAACACCGGCACAGAAAAACTATCTTGCAGCACTTGTTGCAAAGCATGGAGTAGTACTCGACATTCCTATAGAAGAGATGACTAAGAGCATGGCATCAAGAAATATAGATAAAATAATATCGGAGTATGGCAAGTAAGCCGTACTCCGATATTTCTTATTTATGCGAGTAACGAGCCAAAGTCATATGCTGGCATATGACCTTGGCGACTGCTGCGATAACAATAAGAAACCCGCAAAGCGTGTTTCTTGTTGTTGTTATGCCTCATCAAGAATATGCATAATCGTATCCTTATTAACCGACTTTATAAGTTCAGCATATCTCTTAAGATTGCTAAGACCTGAATTATTTCCCTCATTGGTATATATATTCTTTAAGTCTGCATAGTTAGAGCGTATATCAGAGCCGGAACGGATACCAAACTCAAGATATGCGGCGGCATCCTTGGTATCCTCCTGCTCCATAAGAATATGTCCTAAGGTGGCAATATTCATAATAAGTGAAGTGTAGTTATCTTCATATTCTGTGAGTGTTTCAAGGTTGGCAACACCATATTTAAGCTTAAGGTCAGTGTTGGAATACTCTGTAAGGTTAATCATCTGCTTACCCTTAAGTGACATAATAGCTTCATATGAAGCAAGAGCCTCATTGTTATTGTCAAGAATATCAGAAAGAGTTCTGTTATCTTCTTTAAGCGGCAGAGAGTCATCCCATTTTACATAATTAAGGTTACTTATATCCTGTTTTCTTGTTGCGTTGGCTTTCTGCTCACGTTCCCAGAACTGTTTTATTTTATTTTGTTGGGAATTATCGCTTTTTTTAAGTAAAAGTTGAATTACAACTAATATTATTATAAAATAAGGCAATATAAAATGCATATTAATCTCCTTTATGTATGCGGAAATGAGGTTATCATGATAAACTTTAATAATAAAAAAAGTAGTAAAACAAAAAGAGTATTTGCAGCTATCATAATAGTCATTCTTGTACTGGCAATGGTACTTCCAATGGCAGTATCAGCATTTATTTAAAATGTATTAAAATGTATGGATTGTGCTGGTGCATAAAGCCTGACATAACAATCCAAGGGCTGGTGGCTGTATTAGTACAGCGGCACAGCTATAAGTATAGATGTAAATAAATATATGTGCAAGTGGAAAAAGATTTTTAGTGCCATATTGAGCAGATAAGCAGAATTTTTGGAAATGGTTCTGAATAACAGCTGATAGCTGGTATATGTTGTACCGTGGCACAGATAAAGAAATAAAATTAACAGATGGGAGGGTGTTATGAAGACAGGAAAGGTGTCAGATACTATTCTGTCAAGAGCCGTGTTAAAGCCTGTTAATGCTGTCAGAGGCAGAAATATCACAAGAATAGATATAGGGCAGGATGCAGGTGAAGTGAAGCTTATAAGCGGCGTTATAGAAGCCTGTGAAGCAGAGAATTCAGAAGCTGATATTAATCTTCTTACTTCAACAGAAAGTGGCTATATGCCTCTTATAAAGGCTGTAAATAATATATATGCGGCGGGCGGTGTGCCGGTTGTGGCAAGTGACTGTATTATTATGAGTGACAAGGCAAGAGAGATACGCTTAAGAGAAGAGGTTGCGAGCCTTACAAGACAGGCGGCGGTAACGGGTGTATCGCTGTCAGGAGGACACACTACGGTCAGCGACAAGGTGAACGGAAGCATAGTTACAGTTACGGCAACAGGAATAAGAAATAAGCAGAGAATTAAGCCTGAGGCGGGACAGTACATTATAATGGCTGGTGTTGCAGGTATCAGCGGTATAAGACAGCTTATAGAGCAGAATAAAGATAAAGTATCAGAAAGATACAGCGAAGACTTTATAAATAAGGCTTCAGGAAAAGAAGAAGAGATATTCATAGGAAGTATAGTGAATATATTAAGACAGCAGGGTATAGACTGTTATATGCATGATGTGTCGGAGGGCGGCATATTTGGCGCACTGTGGGATATGTGCGAATATGGCCATATGGGACTTGATGTAGACATAAGAAGCATACCTGTAAGACAGGAAATAATAGAAATATGTGAGCTTCTTAATATTAATCCATATGAGCTTGAATCTATGGGCTGTTTGTTAATGACAGCAGACAACGATTGTGATATTATTAATATACTTAACAGCCACGATATTAAAGCCAGTGTTATAGGACATCTGACTAAAGGAAACCAGAGGATACTGCGCAACAGGGATGAGGAAAGATTTCTTGATATTCCTAAGCAGGATGAGCTGTATCGTGGCAGTAAGCAGTAAATGTGCTGATTGCAGAATATATTATCAGCCAAATATAATTAATTGAAAGGGTATAATAATATGAGAGAAAAAATCCTTAACTTGTTAGAAAAGAATGCAAGAATAGACATCCACGATGTAGCGGTTATGCTTGGAGTCGCGGAGCACGAAGTCGCGAACGAAATCGCGGACATGGAAAAGGAACATATCATATGTGGCTATAATACCCTTATTAACTGGGATAAAACAGGTGAAGAGAAAGTTACAGCACTTATAGAAGTAAAGGTTACACCACAGAGAGGTCTTGGTTTTGACAGCATAGCAGAGACTATATATAAGTATGATGAGGTAACATCAGTATATCTTATGTCAGGAGGCTTTGATTTTACAGTTATAATTGAGGGTAAGACTATGAAGTCAGTTGCACAGTTCGTTGCGGCGAAACTTGCGCCACTTGAGTCAGTGTTAAGTACTTCAACACATTTTGTGCTTAAGAAGTACAAGGATTATGGAACTGTATTAGATGAAGAATATAAGGACGAAAGGATGCTGGTGACACCATGAGAAATGCTTTATCAAAGAAGATAGTTGATATTCAGCCATCGGGTATCAGAAAGTTCTTCGATGTCGTAAGTGAGATACCGGATGCTATCTCGCTTGGTGTTGGAGAGCCTGACTTTGATACACCGTGGAATGTAAGAGAGGAAGGAATATATGCCCTTGAAAAGGGAAGAACTTTCTATACATCGAATGCCGGACTTAAGGAATTAAGAGAAGAAATATGTAATTATGTGGCAAGAAAGTATAATGTAGAGTATAATCCTATGAAAGAAACTCTTGTTACAGTAGGTGGAAGTGAGGCTATAGATATAGCTTTAAGATGTATGATAGACCCGGGAGATGAGGTTATTATTCCACAGCCTAGTTACGTTTCATATCTTCCATGTGCAGTTATGGCAGATGCGGTTCCTGTATTTGTCAACCTTAAGGAGGAGAATGAGTTCAAGCTTACAAAGGAAGAGCTTCTTGAACATATAACAGATAAGACGAAAGTTCTTATTATGCCTTTTCCAAATAATCCGACAGGTGCTATCATGACAAGAGATGAGCTTATGGAGCTTGTTCCTGTTATCATAGAAAAAGACCTTTATGTTATATCAGATGAGATATATTCAGAGCTTACATACGGCGATAACAAGCATTGCTCGATAGCAAGTCTTCCGGGTATGAAGGAGAGAACTATTATGATAAATGGTTTCTCCAAAGCATTTGCGATGACAGGCTGGCGACTTGGATATGCCTGTGGACCGGATTATATTATAAAACAGATGATAAAGCTTCATCAGTATGCTATTATGTGCGCGCCAACTAACAGCCAGTTTGCAGCGGTGGAAGCACTTAAGAACTGTGATATGGAAGTTGAAAAGATGGTGACTGCATATGACCAGAGAAGAAGATATCTGGTTCATGAATTAAGAGAGATGGGGATAGACTGTTTTGAGCCATTTGGTGCATTTTATATATTCCCTTCTATTAAAAAGTTTGGTATGACTTCAGAAGAATTTGCTAACAGACTGTTAGAGGATCAGAAGCTTGCAGTTGTTCCAGGAACAGCATTCGGTGAGAGTGGAGAAGGCTTTGTAAGAATATCTTATGCATATTCACTTGAAAGCCTTAAGGAAGGTCTCAGGAGAATAAAGAACTTTATAAATAAGTTATAAATATTATTATGATGTAAGAGTCAAAAGGTCATTCACCCACCTATGAGCAAGTGCATGCGGGTTTAGACCTTTTGACCATGGTATCTTATTTATATATCAAATACAAACGGGAGGAACAGAATATGGCAGGAATTAGTGTAGATTTAATTAATCCATTTCTTATGGCGACAACAACTATAATGAAAAATATATGTCAGACGGATATGAGTATAGGTAAGCCTTATGTTAAGACGATAGAGTTCAGTGAGGAGTCGGTTGCCATTATGATAGGTATTACCGGACAGATGAAGGGTCAGGTGCTTATGGCATTTGGATATGAGCAGGCACTTCAGGTAGCATCAAAGATGATGATGGGTATGCCTGTTGCAGAGCTTGACTCTATGGCAACAAGTGCGATAAGTGAACTTGGCAACATGATTATGGGTAATGCGGCAACAATATTCTCAACAAAGGGTATTGTTATAGATATCACACCACCTACAGTATGTCGTGGTGCCATGACTATAACACAGTCATATGCCCAGAATATATGTGTTCCTATACAGTCAGATGATGGACTTTCACTTGAGCTTGATATAGCCATTAAGACAGACTAAAGCTATGATTAGTGCGAAGAAAGACATTTACTTAGACAGTCAAAATTATGAGATTTTCAGATTTGGTCGTTTATAGTATAATAATCAATATAGAGAAAGAATGAAAAAATATGCTTAATATAGTACTACATGAACCGGAAATGCCGGCCAATACCGGTAACATAGGAAGAACCTGTGTTGCGACAGGGGCGCGTCTTCATCTTATAGAACCTCTTGGCTTCACGATTAATGACAAGATGTTAAAAAGAGCAGGACTTGACTACTGGGATAAGCTGGATGTCACGGTTTACAATGATTATGAGGATTTTCTTGCAAAGAATCCGGGAGCTAAGATATATATGGCGACTACCAAGGCTCATAAGACTTATGCTGAGGTAGAATATGAAGATGACTGCTATATAATGTTTGGCAAGGAGAGCGCAGGTATTCCAGAGGATATACTTGTCAACAACGAGGATACATGCATAAGGATACCTATGATAGGTGATATAAGGTCACTTAATCTGTCCAATTCAGTGGCGATAGTGGCGTATGAAGCATTAAGACAGCATAATTTTAAGGATATGCGTCTTTCGGGAGAATTGCATAAGCTTCATTGGAAGTTATAGTAAATATTATTACACACAGTGATTTTTTGTTATATGATTATAATTATCATTTGGCAAATATGTCGCTGTGTTTTTTGTAAAAAATTTATAATATATTTGCTTGAAAAATACAACATATACCGGTATACTAGAAAGAGTTTGAAAAAATGAACGAACAACAGAATATTTTAACGGCTTAGAAGGAGTAAATAGTGGTAGAGAAGTACAAGGAAAGATTAAAGCATTACACAATTAAACGTAAATTAAGAGCAACTATTGGAGTGATATCGCTTATAGCCTGTATTATAGGTGTTATTCTTATATGTGGAATATTTGCAGTTGCCAATAACGTAAAAAGCATATATCAGGGACCAATGACCAATATAAGTGATGTTGCAGATGTAAAGTATGGTCTTACAGACTTACAGAGAGCCATAAACAGACTGTTAGCAGAGGGTTCTGATAATATGGCAGACAGATATGCTTCATTTGAAAAGACAGTAGAAGGAGATGTCAATCTTGTTGTCACAGGTGTCGATGACATGGAGAAGCACTTTAAGACAGGTGAAACCAAAGCAAAGCTTTCAGAGCTTCAGACAAAGATTAATGAAGGTGAAAAGGTAAGACCTCAGGTTATGCAGCTTTTAAAGTCAGGCAAGATAGATGAGGCTTACACACTTAATTACAATACATATCTTCCTATAGTTAATGAAATTAAGGAATTAACTAATGAACTTGAAACACTTGTAAACCAGAATGGTGGCCAGTATTATAATCAGTCAGTATGTCTTGGTAATGGACTTGCAATAGCAGGAATTGCACTTGTTGTAATATTATTAATTATGTCAAATTTCTTTATAAAAACTATAACAGAAGTACTTACAACACCTGCAAAGCAGATTGTAGAAGCTGCTGAAAAAATGTATGGCGGAGATATGTCAGCTGGTGAGCTCATAACATATGAGTCGGAAGATGAATTCGGTGAGATGGCTAGAACTCTTAAGGGAACTATGAAGAATCTTGATGCATATGTTGAAGAGATATCAACGGTCTTAAGAGAGATTGCAAGTGGTGATTTAACTAAGGACTCAGATGAGATTACAGATTTCCTTGGTGATTTTGTAAGTATCAAGGAGTCATTTGTATACATTTTAAAGCATTTTAATACGACATTAACTAATATAGCAAAGACTTCAGAGCAGGTTGATATCGGCGCTGAGGACCTTTCAAAGGCAGCAGGCGACCTTGCAAAGGGTACTACTGACCAGGCAAGTGCTGTTGAAGAGCTTACAGCTACAGTAGAAACTGTTGCAGCATTAGCTGAAAAGAGTGCTGACCAGACACAGGAAGCATATGATAATGTTCTTGAAGCAGCTAATAATGCAGAAGAAGAACGTAAGAAAATGGACAGCCTCACAGAAGAGATGGCAAGTATTATAGACATATCTAATAAGATTGAACAGATAACATCAACTATTGAAGATATCGCTTCACAGACAAGCCTTCTTGCACTTAACGCATCTATTGAGGCAGCAAGAGCCGGTGATGCAGGAAGAGGCTTCGCAGTAGTTGCAGAGCAGATTGGAAAGCTTGCTACAGACAGTCAGAAGTCAGCAGTTAATACAAGAGAACTTATAGTTAAGACTATCGAAGAGATTAATAAGGGTAACGAGATAACAGAGTCTGTTGCACAGGCATTTGAGGAAACTATTAACGAAATGCAGAAGTTTGCCGGTGTTGCGCAGGAAACTAACGAGGCAGCAAGAGCACAGGCAGAAGCTTTATCACAGATAGAGCAGGGAATTGAGCAGATATCTGGTGTTACCCAGAATACAGCAGCATCTTCACAGGAGAGTTCAGCTATCAGTGAACAGCTTGAGGAGAGAGCAAGAGAGCTGGATAAGCTTATTAATAAATTTAAGCTTTATAGACCGGTTAATAATTAGGGTGGTCGTTAGTATATTGTGACGAACGGACGACATAATATAAACGGAAAGCAGCTATGTATATAACAAACGGACGCATAAAGACCAGGTGATGTCAGGGAAATAAGACTTCGCGCACCAGAAAGCTGATTGGATATTTCTAAGATATTCCTTATAAGTTTTTGCTACGAACGCAACCGCTCATACGCAACGTCCTGTTGCGTTTTCGCTCGATTTGACATCCGTGTCAAATCGTTGCTGATAATTGAATGGAATATCTAAGAACTATCACAATCAGCTTTCAAGTGTGCGCTACGCATTATTTCCCTGACATCCCCCGACCTTTATGCTGACTTTGATACAATAAATTTATAGATTACGCCACCGTCAGACATAATATAAACGGAAAGCAGCTATGTATATAGCCAGCAGCGTCCTACCGTGCCAGTGCCAGCGTAAATATGAATTCCGTTCCGACATCCTTCGTGCTTATGACATCAATATGCTCTTCATGAGCCTGTATAATCTCCTTAACAATAGAAAGTCCAAGACCAGAGCCCTTCTTATCGCGGCCTCTTGAGGCATCAGACTTGTAAAATCTGTCCCATATCTTATCAATATCCTCTTTGGCGATGCCGCTTCCAGTATCCTTTATGGATATCTGCGCTTTTTCACCCTTTTCCTTGACAGTGACATATATGAAAGAATTATCGTGGCTGAATTTTATGGCGTTGTCGATAAGATTATATATGACCTGCTGGATTTTCTGCTTGTCAGCCTTTACATTTTCCACATTTCCTGCAAATGTAAGACTGAACTTGATATTCTTTTTCTTGCATGTGCCTTCAAGCGTTTCTATCGTGTGCTTTATGACAGAGTTCACATCAAATGTACTTATATCAAGGCGGACACTCTTAGGGTCAAGCTCATTAAGAGTAAGTATATTGCTTGTGAGCTTGGTAAGCCTGTCAGTTTCAAAAAGTACAATGTTGATATACTTATTAATCATTTCAGGCGGAATAGTTCCGTCCTCAATAGCCTCAAGATAGCCCTTGATAGAGGTCAGTGGTGAGCGGAAGTCGTGAGATATGTTGGATAAAAACTTCTGCTGGAACTTATCCATTTCATTTAACTCCTGCGCCATATAATCAAGAGAGGCTGCAAGACGACCGATTTCATCATTGTGCTTAGACTGTATGCGGTATGAAAGATTACCTTTTCCATATTCGACAGTAGCCTTTGTAAGCTCATTGATAGGTGCGTGTATGTGTACAAAGTAAAGTATAAGCATAGAAAGTGACAGCACCATAGCTATGGCAAGTGTCAGATAGTTAGTGTTAAATGTCTGGTATACACGGTCAGTTATCGTGCTTTCAGGCATATTTATAACAACATATCCAACTATATTAAAGCCGCTTGTTATAGGCGAATACACACTAAGCACATCCTCACTGAATACGCCGTAAAAGTCGCCTAAGTGGGAGTGTGCTCCGTTAAGGCTTCCATAGTCAAATTCCTCAATCTCGTACAGACAGTCATCCTGTGAAGCCTTTCCAGTGTAGCTTGTATCTAAAAGCACCTTGCCGTTTGGCTCAACAAACATAATACGTGTGCCATTCAGGTGTGATATGATACTAAGATTTGTTCTTATAGCCGGCATACGGTTAGACTCAAGAAAGTCAGTTCCGTATTCGCTGGATATTTCCGTAGCCTGCTGATACAGGGCATCTGAATAATAATTGTATACCTTGTTGTAGTCATGCTTATAGCATATAGTCGTAACAGCGATAAAACAGACTATTGCAACGGCTATATATAGAAAAATCTGCTTGGTAAGCATATTGTATCGCATAGTAATCCTCATTTCTGAGCACATTTTACGTATAAAAGTTTCGTGCCCAATGTGCCAGGACACGTATCCGTGTGAAAATAATGTACACTAATTTAAAAAATTGCCAGTGCTTACTTGGTAACAAACTTATAACCGATACCCCATACAGTTTCGATAGCCCACTGGTCATGGTCATTTATCTTTTCACGTATTCTTTTGATGTGGACATCAACAGTTCTTGTATCACCGATATAGTCATAACCCCAGATATTATCAAGAAGCTGTTCCCTTGTAAACACCTGATTAGGCGCAGATGCAAGGAAGTAGAGCAGTTCAAGTTCTTTAGGAGGCATCTCGACAGGCTTCTTATAATAAGTAACTGAATAGTTGTCAAGATTAACAACTAAGTCCGGATAAGTTACACATTTGGCAGACTCAGTGGTTGTGACAGCCGACTGTGGAAGGTGATATCGTCTTAATACCGCCTTTACACGGGCGACAAGTTCCTTCGTTTCAAAAGGCTTTATCATATAGTCGTCAGCACCAAGCTCAAGACCGAGCACCTTATCAAATGTTTCCCCTTTGGCAGATAACATAATAATAGGTGTGTTATTGTTCTTTCGTATCTCCCTGCACACCTGATAGCCATCCATGCCGGGGAGCATAAGGTCTAATAATATAAGATTAGGCTTAAATGATGAGATAGTGTCAAGCGCGCTCTCACCATCGTATACTATCTTTGTTTCAAAACATTCCTTAGTAAGATATAAGGATATAAGTTCAGCTATATTTTCATCATCATCAACGATAAGAATTCTTTGTTTAGCTACCATAATAATCTCCATTTCTGCTGGTGTATCCGCTATATACAGTATGCATATGCTGCTGGATAACTAAGCTTATCAGTTTTTAAATGTAACAATAGTTACACCTTCTGCGCCTTCACCTATCTGACCTAAGCGGAAGTCCTTAATATAAGGCACTCCTCGAAGGTATGAGGTTACGCCTGCACGAAGTGCGCCTGTTCCTTTTCCGTGGACAATTCGTACTTGAGGAATTTTGGCGATATAGGCATCGTCAAGATACTTGTCAAGTACGGCTACTGCCTCATCAACAGTATAGCCTAAGAGGTTAATTTCAGATGAAACGGATGAGGACTTAGCCATTTTTATCTTACCTGAGCCGCTTCCAGACTTAGATGAAGCTGCCTTTGTATCCTCTGGGTCTTTGTAGCCTTTAAGAATGGCAAGATTTTTAATGTCCATCTTTGTGTTAAGGCTTCCGATAAGTACGGATACCTGATTTTTAGCCTTGTGTATCTGCGAAACTGTACCGACTACATTCATAGTGAGTACCTTAACGTGCATACCCGGCTTGAATTCAGATATATCGTGTGCCTTATGTGCCTGTACCTTTGCAGGCTCGACCTTAAGCTTTTCCTGACGTTTGTTCATCTTTTCACGGATATCGCTTCTGTGCTTTTCGAGTTCCTTGACAGACATACCGTGCTTATTCATCGCATTTATGGTCTTATCAGCGTATTCCTTGGCATCACGGAGTATGTGTGCTGCCTCTTCGTTAGCCTTTCTTATGATATTGTCAGTACGCTCATCAAGACGTTCAGTTTTCTTTGTAAGCTCAGCCTTAAGAGAAGCTATCTCCTCCTTGTACTTAGCAAGCTCTTCACGTTCCTTTTCGATAGTTACACGGCTCTGCTCGAGGTCAGTTACAAGGTCTTCAAATCTTATATCCTCAGAGTCAAGGCGTTTAGCGGCATCATCTATAATGTCGGCTGATAATCCAAGCTTTTTGGATATTGCAAATGCATTACTCTTGCCGGGAATACCGATAAGAAGCCTGTAAGTAGGACGAAGCGACTCAACGTCAAACTCACAGCACGCATTTTCAACGCCGTCAGTGGTAAGTGCATACATTTTAATCTCACTGTAATGTGTTGTAGCCATAGTTGTGACACCGCGTCTGTGCAGGTTGTCAAGTATGGCAATGGCAAGTGCGGCACCCTCAGTAGGGTCAGTACCGGCACCTATCTCATCAAAGAGTATAAGGCTGTTGCTGTCGGCTTTCTTTAAAATGTCGACAGTGTTTGTCATATGTGAACTGAATGTACTAAGGCTCTGTTCAATACTCTGTTCATCTCCGATATCAGCAAATATTTCATCAAATACAGCTATGTCAGAGTGCTCAAGTGCAGGAATATTAAGTCCTGCCTGTGCCATAAGTGTAAGAAGTCCGACAGTCTTTAAGGAAACTGTCTTACCACCTGTGTTAGGACCTGTGATGATAAGAAGGTTAAAGTCAGTACCAAGATAAATGTCTATAGGTACGACAGTATGCGGTTCTATGAGAGGATGTCGACCTTTCTTAATATTTACACGACCATTTGTATTCATTACAGGACGGCTGCAGTTAAAATGTCTTGAAAGAAGTGCCTTTGCAAATATACAGTCAAGGTGTGTGAGTACTTCATAGTCTGATAAAAGCATATCAGTGTGTTCAGCAGCCTTTTCGCTTAAGCTGGCAAGGATAACTTCTATCTCAGCCTGCTCTTTAAGTTCAAGCTCACGGATGTCATTATTTAACTTAACTACTGCGGCGGGCTCTATAAATAATGTAGAGCCGGTAGATGACTGGTCGTGAACCATACCTGGCATTGAAGACTTATATTCGGCCTTTACAGGAAGACAGAACCTTCCCTGTCTTGTTGTTATGACATAATCCTGAAGATAGGTTCTTGTCGATGGTGAGTTAAGAATTTTGTTAAGTTCTGTGTGTATGCGGTCAGCAGCCAGATTTTTCTTACGTCTTATATCACGTAGATTAGCACTCGCATCATCGCTTATCTCATCCTCTGATATGATACATCTCTTGATGGCGTTATTAAGAAGTGTAACAGGGTCGAGGGTGTCTATCATAGGCTGGATGGAGTCAGCCCTGTATTCGTAGTAACCCTTGATATGTGCGGCACATTCAAGAAGCATACTTATATTGAGAAGCTCAAGTGCGTTAAGAGAGCTTCCGACCTTAAGGCGGGCGATACTTGCGCGCACATCCTTAATTCTTGAAAAGTCTACACTGCCTTTCTGATATACCCTTGTAAGGGCATCGTTGGTTTCATCAAGAGCTGAGTTGATGTCATCAATATTATTCATAGGCATAAGAGCCTTAAGTGTCTGCTTTGCTCCGTCAGAGCACGCCATAGACACGAGGGTATTTATTATTTTATTATATTCAAGTGTTGCTAATGCTTTTTTATTCAATGTTATTACTCCAGTTAATTAATATTGTGATACTGCATAAGGACAGGGTGATATTTCCTTAAACCCTAGCGGTAACTTACTATATTTTACAGCATTTACGGATAAAAAACTATATGATGAAGTAAGAAACTTATAAAAAGAAAGTCTTATTAATATGTTTGACATAGTTTGTTCATAAATACGATGTATAATTAATACATTAGTTGGTAACAGAAAGAACTGGAAACTTACATAAAATATTGAGGAATATATATGGAATACAGGAACGATGGGCAGGAACAGGAGTATTCTCTGTATACGGAGAAGATTGTGCCAAGTCCCAAGGTGAAGTACAGACGTGTCATAAGAGCTGTAAAGCTGCTGGTGCTCATAGTCTTTATAGGCGTTGTATACGTGGTGTCAGATAAGATTGTTATTCCAGCGGTGCGATATAAGACTGCTGTTAAAAATGCGACAGTTGACCGCATAGAATTCACGCGTGACGAGTATCCTGACACGGTACAGCTTGACAGTGAGGATGGAATAGGACAGATTAAGTACGATTATGATACGATTATGCAGGCATTAAGAAGCAAGGTTATCGATGTGCAGAGGACTGTGGTTACAGTAAGGGAACATATAGAAGAAAATGTTATTGATGATACAGTCACTGGTGAGGATGGAGCATCAAAAGGTAGTTCTGACAGCATACAGAGGGACCTGAAAAAAATGCAGGACGAAGATGAAGAACTTTTTTCAACAGTTGGAATTATAGTAGGATACCTTAATGACAGATATATGATACTTACATCGCAGTTGTATACAGATGTTACAAGTGAGTATGACGTTATTGTGCAGGATGCAGGTGAGTACAAGGCTGAACTTGTATGTTCGGATGAACTGACGGGTATAAGCATAATAAGCATAGATGGCTCAAAGGTATTGGATAACGACAGACAGTATATGCAGGTGGCAGAGCTAGGCAATTCATATATGCTGAATAAAGGTGATATAGTCATAGCATCAGGCAAAATATATGGAACGGACGGTGCGGTGGATTATGGAACTATAACTAACAGGACGGCATATAATTCAATTGATAATAATTATGAAGTATTTGAAACAAACCTTTCCTTCGAGGAGGGTGATTACGTTTTCTTATTTAATTCGGAAGGCGAGGTTGTTGCCATATCACAGGACAGCTCTGATACTAAGTTAAAGGTGCTTGGCGTATCAGACTTAAAGAGTATGATACAGTGTATGATTAACAGACAGGGCAAGATGTACTTTGGCATAAAGGCGCAGAATGTAGACAGTGACCTTTCTGAGAAAAATGATATTCCTATGGGAATATATATATCAAGGGTTGAGAGTGATTCACCTGCATATCAGGCAGGCCTGCAGCCGGGCGACATTATTCAGGGTATCAACAAAATGCCATGTTACACGGTGCAGAGGCTTAATGACAAGCTTTATGACAGCGCCCACGGACAGGTGATTAATGTATCCATAAAAAGAAAGGGAAAGTCGGGGTACTTTGATGTGTCTTATGATGTGTCGGTGGAGTTGAGGTAGCGGAAAGACTTCAGCTATTGTACACAAAATTAAATTGCAGGTATTTCTTGCAGAGTTAATATAGATGTGCCAATTCCTGTTTTTTATATATATTTCTCAGGTTGTGTATCGCGCTGAACAGTAACAATATGATAGAAATTGTAGCAGATTAAGTAAAGATATAAGGATAATTGGGTATAAATAGTTGTGAGGTACTTGTATTGACTTGACATAGCAGAGTAAAATATAATGGTTATTGTGTACAGGCGGAGATGTAGTGTGCGATAGCGTTATTAATAAAATTATGCAATATTTTCATTTATAGTTTATAATGCAGGTGCGAATGATTTTTTGCAATTTATTATTTTAAGGGCATATGGATTATATATGGCAGATTATGTCAGAATAAGTTTAGTATATACAGAAATGGAGAATAGTAGTTATGCGTTTTATTGAAACATTTAAAGATGGAGATAGAATATCGGATGTATACTTATGTAAGTCTAAGTCAACAGCACTTACAAAGACAGGCAAGGAATATGAAAATGTAATGCTTGCCGATAAGACAGGACAGATAGACTCTAAGATATGGGATGTCAATTCAGGTGGAATAGGCGACTTTGAGGTGAACGATTATGTATATGTCAGCGGCCAGGTGACAAGCTACAACGGCGCACTTCAGTTTAAGATAGAAAGAGCGCGTGTGGCAGCAGAAAATGAGTATACACAGTCAGATTACATACCATCATCAAGATTTGACATAGAAGATATGTACAAAGAGCTGTTAGGCTATGTGAATAGTGTCGAAAATGTATACATAAAGAAGCTTCTTACAGCATTTTTCGTGGAAGATGAAGCATTTATAAAAAGATTTAAGAATACATCGGCAGCAAAGACTGTACATCACGGCTTCTTAGGCGGACTTCTTGAACACAGCTTAAGCGTTACAAGACTTTGCGACAGAATAAGCTCTAACTATGATTTTCTTAACAGAGACCTTCTTATAAGCTGTGCAATGCTTCACGATGTCGGCAAGGTCAAGGAGCTTTCAGAGTTTCCTAGAAATGATTACACTGACGAGGGTAACTTCCTTGGACATATCGTGATGGGATATGAGATGGTTATGGAAAAGATTAAGACTATACCGGATTTCCCTGCTATTCTTGCAAGTGAGATGGGACACTGCATATTATCACACCACGGTGAGCTTGAATACGGTTCACCAAAGAAGCCAGCCATAGCTGAGGCAGTGGCGCTTTCTATGGCAGATAATCTTGATGCAAAGCTTGAAACATTGAGAGAATGTTTTGAAGCAAAGGATTCTAATGACTGGTTAGGCTTTAACAGGTGGCTCGACTCTAATATAAGAAGAACAAGCCTGTAATCATAATGTGATATACGGGCAGGGCATTTTCAGCCCGACCAATATAGTATATAAAAGTACTTTTAATGCTTTAGTCATAATGGTATGATGAAAGAAGCATTGGAAGTGCTTTTGTTATGTAAAGGTAAAGGATATATTTTAACAGAATGGAGATAAGTATGGCATATAGTAAAAATGACTGCGTGCAGGTAACTATAGAGGATATAGGCGTATCAGGCGAGGGAATAGGAAAAATAGACGGATATACGCTTTTCGTTAAGGATACAGTTATCGGTGATGTTGTAAATGTAAAGATAATGAAAGCAAAGAAGAACTATGGCTATGCAAGACTTGTAGATATAGTAAAGCCATCGAAGGACAGGGTTGAGCCAGCCTGCGCTATAGCAAGGCAGTGCGGCGGCTGTCAGATACAGGCTATGAGCTATGAGGCACAGCTTAAGTATAAGCAGAAGCTTGTCAGCGATAATTTAAAGAGAATTGGCGGACTTACAGAGGGCGCTGACTATGAAATGTGTGACATACTTGGTATGGAGGAGCCTTTCAGATACCGCAACAAAGCACAGTATCCGGTGGGCGAGGACAAAGACGGCAATATCGTTATGGGCTTTTACGCCGGACATACCCACTCTATTATTCCATGTCCTGATGATGACTGTCTGTTAGGCCACAGCGACAATGCCGTTATCCTTAAAGCAGTTAAAGCGTGGATGGAAAAGTACAGAGTCCGCGCTTACGATGAGAACATTCATAAAGGAACTGTAAGACATATACTTATAAGAACAGGTTTTCACACAGATGAGATTATGCTCTGCCTTGTGACTAAGAAAATGTTAAGGAAAGAGGCAGCAGATGGGCTTGTGGATGTGGTGAAGGAGCTTAATGGGGAGATTAGCGCAAGTGCGGTTGGTGATGTAGATATTGACAAAAATATTGGTGAGAGTGAAGATAATCATACTAATGACAAAGATAGGCATTTACATATTACATCACTTGTTGTTAATATCAACAAAGAGGATACGAATGTCATACTTGGAAAAGAATGTGTAACATTGTATGGAAAGCCATATATAGAGGATTATATAGGTGATATAAAGTTTCAGATATCGCCACTTTCATTCTTTCAGGTTAATCCAAGACAGACAGAGGTGTTATATAACAAAGCACTTGAGTTTGCAGACCTCAAAGGAAATGAGAGCGTATGGGATATGTACTGCGGCATAGGTACAATTTCGTTGTTTCTTGCAAAAAAAGCAGGACAGGTCTACGGAGTTGAGATAGTTCCACAGGCGATAGAAGATGCAAAAAACAACGCAAAAATTAATAACATATCCAATGCTGAATTCTTTGTTGGAAAGGCAGAGGAGGTTGTGCCGGCATTTTATAAGAATAATGGGAATAATGCCTCAAAGGGTGGTGCTGATGTTGATGGGGCAGATAAATCCTATAGTGCAAACAAGGCAGAGCAGTCAGATACTACTGGCAAATCAGATAATATTGACCTGCCAGGAATTGATACTGCTGGCAAATCAGATAATTCAGACAGTCAGAATATTATTAATGTATATGATATGACAAAACCGGATGTTGTAGTAGTAGACCCTCCGCGAAAGGGTTGTGATGAGAAACTGCTGGATACTATCGTAAGTATGTCACCGGACAGGATTGTTTATGTGAGCTGCGATTCGGCTACACTTGCAAGGGACCTTAAGGTGTTAGTGGAACGTGGTTATAAGGTGGAGAAGGTGCAGCCTGTGGACCAGTTCGCTAATACTGTTCATATAGAAAATGCCTGTCTGCTGTCACGAAAAGATATCTAGAGGATATGGTTAAGGTAAGATTGAATGTGTCGATGTAAGTAGATTAAATGAAAAGCAGCTTCCTTCTGCTTTATCCTAAAAAAATGGTGCCGAAGCACCTATTCCTAAACCTTTTGCAAAATTTGCAAAACTGGTACATAATCAGCTTAGAAACCGAAGGATATGACTCGTCCAGCGGTTACACAATCGGAAACTTATAATATGTTGATTTAATCAACGGAATTACAGGCTATCCTCTATGCCAGTAGAGGATAGCTTTTCCATTTTTAGGTGTTAGAAAATCCATTTTTCAGAATTTCTGTTGTATTTTCTCTACACTGCCTATCTTTCTGTATTCATACATTTTCAGAGCCAGTATGCGGGTTGTTTTAAACATATCTGTGATTATATTTTCTACATCTATGACTTCATTTTCCTGCAATCTTTCGCATAAATTTTGATTTGAAAGGTAAACATGTTCATATAATATCGTACATCGTTCTTACTCCGCAAATTCATCTTTAATTACACTATGTTACGTCACAGGAGGAAATAATCTTCTATTAAGGGGCATAAAAGGCACTCAAAACGGCAGGCATAAAGAAAGTTCCAGAATCTTACTGAGCTACAAGCAGAATATGAACAGATCCAAGCACAAAAAGAAGTTCTGTATGTGGACTAGGACTATGGGAAATGGTCAAGGAATATGATGTTATCAAGCGTAACATTGACAGCATTTTTCGGAAAGAAAACGAATTGAAAGAATATGTCTGATAAAAAATGATGGTTATATTGTATGATGTGGACGTTTGTACAGTAAATTATCATGTGAAAAAATATTTAGAGATAGTGAATTACAAGAAATTTCAGTTATCCGAAAATTTCGGATAACTGCCACCTATGAAAAAACTACAGTACAAATTATTATTTGTTGGACATGATTATTGCAGTTGTATTTAAAGTAAATTCAAAGCGTGCAAATCAGTTTCGTAAATGGGCTGACGGTATTGTTAAGGAATATACAATCGATTGTATATTAGATAAAGGCAAAATGTTCCCATTTAAATCTTTAATTTTACGTAGTTTTTCACCCATTTCGTATGTACATCAAATGCTAAAAATGTGTTAGAAAAGGAGTTAAAAAGAGAAATTACAGTAAACGTAGAAATAGAACTAACTGGTAATGGTGGATATATCAGGAAATACGTAATTTATAAGGAAAATGCACTTTTGGATGTAAAAATCTGAAAGTGCATTTTTATTCTTTAAGTAATTCATCTGCGGTAGTATTCAGTATTTGAGCAAATGCTTTTAATTCAATGTCTGTTACAAATCGTTTACCACATTCAATTCGTTGAATGGCATTTTTATCTAAATCAATACCTTGTAATTGTAATTTATTAGCAAATGCTCTTTGAGAAACTTTAGGATGAATTTGTTTTCTTAATAAACCTATTTTTTCGCCGCATAAATTATTTTTTCCATTAGAATTTTTGTTTTTATACATGAAGCTCTCCTTATTAAATTAGAATATTAGTTATGGAAAAATGACATTTTGTGCTTGTCAATATTATTAGTCTATGATAAAATCAATGCAGAAATGACATTCACTAGATGTCAAAATAAAATGTTAATAGAACTAAGTAAAAAGGAGGAAAAAATAATGAAAAAATTAATAACAGGAGCGACTTTGACTTTGACAATTTGCTTTTTATTATTAGGAGTTATTTTTAAAAAAGCAGCTGATAGGCAACAAGGTACATCAATGTTGACAGGAGCAGTGATAGATGGTCAATACATTGTAACATCATCGGAACAGCTTGGTGGAAATACGGAGAAGTATGAGGCATTTAACATAGGTGGAACAATATTCTATATTCTTGCTGGTGTGACAGGTGTGATATGTGTCGTATCAGTAGTGTCTCAGAAGAAAAAGAAATAAACATTAGAGTACAATAAAATATTGTTATGGAGTAAATTTATGGATATTCAGACAAACAACTCAAATATGATTATAATGATACCTATAATTTTTTGTGGGTTAGTCATAATGGCGATTATTATACTAGCATTATATTATTTTGTTAAAAAGCAAGATGATAATAAAGAACTTGTAACACAGATGGTAAAAGTATTAGAAAAACCCGTACAACAAGGTAATATTGAATGGTATGTAGTGGAATGTGAAAACAAAGAACGTATAAAACTTAGAAGCTTTCAGGCGGATAAAGTTATAATTACCGTAGGCGATGTGGGAATTATAAGCTATAAGGGTAAAACGATACAATCATTTGAGCGGAAATAAAAGCTTTATAAATCGTGATTAACGTATTGAATGGGTTGCTTCCAATGCCAATATTGAAAGAACCAGTAAAAAAGGTATCCGCTGTAGGAGCAGAAAAAGTTTCAAAATAATCAAAAAAATAATGATAAGGTCTATCAATTAGTGTTTTTCATTGTATAATAATTATGTCGTACAGAATCACTTTCCTTTGTAATGTTTTGGTTAAACTCATTATACATCGGGAAGCTCTGTACGATATTTTTTTATGAAAAAGTTGTGAAGTAGTGTTATTAATATAAAATACATTTATAATACAAATAAAAAATCACACATAAGAAACGGAAAGGACATAACAATGTTATACATAATGCGTCACGGAAAGACCGACTGGAATGAGTTACACAAGCTACAAGGGCATACCGATATACCACTTAATGCGAATGGAATAGCTATGGCTGAAAATGCAGCAAAGAAATATAAAAATGTGCATTTTGATGTATGTTACTGCTCGCCGCTTACAAGAGCAAGACAGACGGCAGATATTATATTAAGTGACAGGGATGAAAAAGTTCCTGTTATTATAGATGACAGACTTATAGAGATGGGCTTTGGCGAATATGAGGGAATACAAGGCTATACAGATGATGCAGGCTATAATGTAAATACTCTTTTTCATAATCCGGCTGGATATATACCAGATAAGGGCGCAGAGAGTCTGGATGAGCTTTTTGCAAGAACGGGTGAATTCCTTGATACTATAATAAAGCCTGAACTTGCTAAGGGTAAAGATATACTTATAGTAGGTCACGGGGCTATGAATTCAAGTATAATATGTCAGGTAAGAGGCAAGTCATATGAGCATTTCTGGGATGAGGCAATAGAGAATTGTAAGCTGAAATGTCTTATATCATAGATTAGGTGAATGACGTAACTATATTGAGAAAGTATAAATCACAAAATTATATAATATTTTAAAATTGCCCATTTATAATTGAAAAATATATAATTACCCCGCTGTATTATAAAAATGAAAAATATATGAAAATTGCATATAATCCATATGAGTTTTAATTATAACGTGTTACAATATTTATACTTAGATGTACAGATATTAAATATGGGATACGATTATGTGGAGGATAATTATGAACATTTCATTTTTTTTACAGCCTAAGAGTAAAGTAGCATACATTTATAATAGTGACACGTTAAGACAGGGACTACAGAAGATGAACCATTATGGATATTCAGCAATTCCGGTTCTTGATGAGGATGAGCACTATGTTGGAACTGTAACTGAGGGAGATTTCCTGTGGCATATGTGCAGAATTAACCAGAACAATGGTATGGATATAGACATCAAAGAGCTTGAGAAGGAGAGTGTTGATGAGTTATATTTCAGAAGGAATTATCCAAGTGTGACCGTGGATACATCTATGGAAGAACTTTTTGAGAGAATAACGAACCAGAACTTTGTTCCAGTCACCGATGACCGTGGCATATTTATAGGAATTATAACACGTAAGGACATTATTACATATCTTGCAACGAAGAAGAAAGAGCCGGTGCGTGTTCTGGCGTATTCGTATTAAGAAGCTTTATCAGGTATAAATGTATTAAAATGTGGAGAGATATCCGGCATGGTTGTGCCGGGTATCTTTTTTTATTTATAAATAACTAGAATTATTTTTGCTGCAGTGTATAAAAAAGCGTATTATTAGTTGCAAAGATTTATTGGAATCTGAATCTATATCTCAATGTCAACTCAATAAAATAATACGTTGACATTTGCAATCTCCCCTTTTATACTTATTCGTATATCAGCGTATCGGTCAGGTATACGCCAGACGACAACAAGGGAGAGTACATTTATTATGTCAGAAACAGCTATTGATGAATTATTGGAAAAATGGGATGAAGAACACGTATTAACAAAGGAGGAGGCATTAGCGGTACTTAATCTGCCGGATGACAAGCTGGATAAGCTCATAGAAACTGCATATGCGCTGCGCCTTAAGTATAAAGGAAAGAAAGTAAGCATACAGCTTCTCACTAATGTAAGAAGCGGCAACTGTTCACAGAATTGTGCATATTGTGCGCAGTCATGTGAGTCGCACGCGGCTATAGAAAAGTATAAAAGAGTGTCGGATGAGAAGCTTTATGGGGATAATGACCTTGTGGATGAAAAGCATCTTGCAAGACATTGTATAGGACTCAGCGGTATCAGATTCACAGATGCTGAGATAGAAGACCTTGCAGACAGAATTCGTAAAATGAAGAAAAATGATACACAGATATGCTGTTCTATAGGCTTTCTTACAGAAAAGCAGGCAAGGATGCTTAAGGATGCAGGACTTAACAGAATAAATCATAACTTAAACAGCAGCCGTTCATATTATCCAAATATATGTACAACACATACATACGACCAGAGAATAAATAATATCCGTATGTTAAAGAGCATAGGCTTTGAAATGTGCTGTGGTGGAATAATAGGAATGGGAGAGAGCAAGAGTGATGTAGTTGATATGCTTATGGATATAAGAGAGATTAATCCTGAGTCAGTTCCTATCAACTTCCTTCTTCCTATAAAGGGAACAAGACTTGCCGACAGGGATATATCAGGACTTACACAGCAGTACTGCCTTAAGGTGCTATGTCTTGCAAGACTTATGGTGCCTAAGTCAGACATAAGATGTGCAGCAGGAAGAGAGGTATACTTCAAGGGAATAGAGCCAACATTGTTTAAGGTAGTAGACTCAATATTTGCATCAGGATACCTTACAGCAGGCGGACAGGGAATAGATGATACTCTCAATATGATAAAAGAAGCTGGATTTACAGGAGAAATCGAGAGTACTGACAGATAGAGGAATGTCAATAATATGATGTCAAGGGCAAAAGTTCAAAAAGTCATTTATGTTTGCAGGATAAGACTTTTGAGTTTTTGCCCCTGACGTATTTATGTATCTGGATTGCTGCATTGCTGTGCAATTCACGTTACTTTAAAACCACGTACAAAGCATATATAAAACTTTGTGCGGCATATTTTTATTCTTTATCCAGTGAAGTAATTGTCTGTGTTACTTCTTTGATAGCTTTATTAATATCTGAGCTTGCCTCACCCATACCTTTGGCTAACTTCTGGACTTCCACGGCAACAACGGCGAAACCCCTTCCAGCATCACCTACGCGGGCAGCTTCAATAGAAGCGTTAAGCGCAAGGATATTCTGACGTTTGCTGAAGCCATCAATCTGTTTAACCTTGTCGTTAGCGGTCTGTAGCTGAATGGCAGCATTGCTTATTCCGGTCTTTAATTCTGAAAGAATATGTGAGTTCTGGTAAGAAGTATAGCTTGCACGCACAAACATATTGATAACATCGCCGAGAAGTTCAGCAGATGCATTAATTTCCTCAGTTGTTCTTACATTTACTTTCTTAAGTGCGGTTATGTACTTGTCTTCATCGATACCAAGCTCTCTTGCTGTTGTCCTGAACTTGTCTTCGTCAGGATGATCAGGAAGAACCTGACCGCCGATAATACTTCCAAGAACTGTACCGTCATCAAGAGTTATAGGAATACCAAAGTCGACAAGCCCTGCATGACAGGGATAAACACCATGGCCTTCACGGTCACATTTTTCACATCGTCTTTTACCTTCAGCACATCCTCTTGTCAGCTTAATACAGAAATCAGTGAAATTGTAGCAGTCACTTATATACTTGCCGTCATCACCAACAGCGACTGTAGCAAGTCCTGTACTTTTAGCCCAGTTTGACATAATCTGTTCAAACTTATTCATATCACAAAAATCTTGTATTTTCATAAACAACACCTCCCGTTGTATTGTGTGATTTATACTTTTGACACTTACATCATAATATACTTATGATCTCTGTAATTTTCTTTAAGTATATAATAATATCGGTATATTGCATAGTGTATTTTATATAAAAAACAAAGAAAAATGTGTCGAAAAATAGTGAAATAATACAATAAACAAAAAGAATAAAAATGTTGTATATACAACGGAAAAAATCAGTAAAGTATAATAAGATGTGAGTGTCAAAAGTTACTTACATCATAATAAAAATGTATAAATACATTTATAAGTGTAAAATATAAGAATAAAGGAGATTATATACATGGATAAGAAAATGTTTTGTTTTCAGTGTGAACAGACAGCAGGATGTACAGGCTGCATGGGAAATGCAGGTGTATGTGGAAAGGACTCAACAACAGCGGCGCTTCAGGATGAGCTTACAGGCGCACTTATAGGGCTTGCAAAGTCGTGTGGAAGTAATCCAAAGACAGATAATACAGACAGAATAATAATAGAAGGTTTATTTACAACTATAACAAATGTTAATTTCAATAATGAAACTCTTAAGAATATGATAGACAGAGTTCATAAGGAAAAGAATATAATATCGCCAGATTGCAGTGTCTGCCAGTCAAGATGCGGCAATACAGATGATTATGATATGAATAATATATGGGATGCAGATGAGGATATACGTTCACTTAAGTCACTTATATTATTTGGTATAAGAGGAATGGCGGCGTATGCATATCACGCAATGGTGTTAGGCTGCACAGATGAAACAGTCAATAATTTCTTTTATAAGGCGCTTTCAATCATAAGCTATGATATGGATAGTGAGCAGCTTTTACCAGTTGTGTTGGAGGTTGGAGAAGTTAATCTTAAGTGTATGGAGCTTCTTGATAAGGCAAACACAACAAGCTACGGCACACCAGCGCCGGTAAAGGTATCGCTTAGTGTAGAGCCGGGACCTTTTATAGTTGTGACAGGTCATGACTTAAAAGACCTTCATATGCTGCTCGAACAGACTAAGGATAAGGGCATAAATATATATACTCACGGTGAAATGTTACCAGCACATGCATATCCTGAGCTTAATAAGTATCCACACCTTAAGGGTAACTTTGGAACAGCATGGCAGAATCAGCAGAAAGAGTTCGATAACATACCGGGTGCGATATTATTTACAACTAACTGTCTTATGCCAGTCAGAAAGAGCTACGAGGACAGGGTATTTACAACAGAAGTGGTATCGTATCCGCAGATGGTTCATATAGATGAAAATGCGGCTGGCGAAAAGGACTTTACACCAGTTATCAATAAGGCACTTGAGCTTGGCGGTTATGAGGAAAGACAGGAAAGAACCGGAATTAACGGCGGAAGTTATGTTATGACAGGTTTCGGACATGGAACAGTTCTTTCAGTAGCAGACAAGGTTATAGAAGGTGTTAAAAATGGTGACATAAGCCACTTCTTTCTTGTGGGCGGCTGTGATGGTGCAAGACCGGGAAGAAACTATTACACAGAATTCGTGAAGCAGACACCAAAAAATTCAATTATACTGACACTTGCCTGTGGAAAGTACAGATTTAACGACCTTGACTTAGGCGAGATAGACGGGCTTCCAAGGATTATGGATATGGGACAGTGCAACGATGCATATAGTGCCATAAAGGTTGCCATAGCGTTGTCAGAAGCATTTGGATGTGGTGTAAATGAACTTCCATTATCAATGGTGCTTTCGTGGTATGAGCAGAAAGCTGTATGTATTCTTCTTACACTTCTTCATCTTGGAATTAAGAATATATACTTAGGTCCTACATTGCCAGCATTTATATCTGCAAATGTACTGGACATACTTGTAAAGAATTATAACATATCACCTATAAGTACACCTGAGAAAGACTTAGAAAAAATATTAGCGAGATAAAGACTTTATTTGACAAGTTATGCAATTATTGACCTATTTGGGATACTAGCTAATGTTATAAAATTTTCATAAGAATTGTTGGAAATATCGGAATTACAGTCTGCATTTATGTGGGCTGTAATTTATTATGAGGATAATGCAGATGAACAGCACTCACTATGAAGATTTTTGTAGCAGAATGAAGAATTATAGGAAAAGGTTGGGCTATAATCAGACTGAGATGGGAAAGAAGTTAGGAATATCGCAGGATGATTATTCTAAACGTGAAAATGGGCATATTATTGTATCTTTTAATAATATGAAGTCCCTGCATGAAAATGGAATAGATATAGATGAGCTGGTGTGTGGAAAAAGTAGTAATGTGAGTACAGAGGAACTTGACATTGTTATGAGTGAGTATGACGACAGCACCAGACCTTTTGCTATGAAAATAATTGCAGAGAGTATAATGCATTACCGTAATCTGGAGATAATGAGCGGAAGACAGGTTACAGATGAAGACAGGCTTCTTGACTATATGTTAAAACAGTGGGATGAGTTCACGATGCTTGAATATGTACGCACGGTTATGCATTATTCACAGGATACGATGTCATCAAAGCTTTATGTAACCAGAAAAAAGTATCGTAAATATGAGAAAGAGATTATATATCCTGATGCTGATACCCTCGTTAATATGTATAACGTATATAACTACCGCCCATCAATGTATCTTAATCTGTATGACAGAAGATATTATGTTATGCAGAGAATATGGATGGAATTCAATGACGAGCAGAAGAATAAGGTTATGAGGATGGGGAATATGATGAAGGAGATATTGTAAGTAATTAATCTACGCATTGTGTAGATTTAGAGTACATTCATCTATTATCCGTATGAAATATAACTTAATATCTGTTCAGTTTTGAAAATATATATAAAGTTTATTAATTCATTTGGGCGCAGTATAGATAGTGGATTGAGAACATTAATGAAAGAATAGAGTAGAATTCCTAACTCCTATCCAACCAGACATGTAGATAAGTCAGGTTGGATGGGAGCTTTTTTATATATAGCTGTACATTTAAAAGGAAATATATGCAATCCCCTTCAAAAATATAGAATCAGCGAAAAAAATATGTTAAGATGATGTGTACCGGATAAATGACGATAATATAAAATGATTAAAGGGTCAAAAGGTATCATCGATGCATGCTTGCATGCAATTCGATGTATACCTTAGTGACCTGCACTACACCGAGAAAGTAGCAATTTACTATGCGAAGCTAGTAAATTAGCGGATTTCGAGGTGGAGTCAGATTACGGGAATGCGGAGCATGGAGTAATCTGATTAATCATAAATGAGGGGCAAAATACCTTTTGACCCTCATATCATAAAATATATAAGCTCAAAGATATATAAGTTGTAGCTTGAAAAATCATAGATTGAAAAGATAAAATTGAAAAAATCAGACATATAAGAAATGAGGATTATAATGAGAACAGTACAACAGCTTTATGATGATAAAAGAGATAAAGTTATTATAGATATGAGAGATAAAGAGGAATATGATAAGGAAACTATGGAGTCTGCTGTCTGGTATTTCTGGGAAGATATGATGAAAGACCTTAAGGCAGATAATACAGGTGGAAGAGAAAAGTTTATTAATACATATTCAAAGGATGTTCCAATATATCTTTTATGTTATTCAGGTCAGAAGAGTGAAGAACTTGAGGACACACTTGAGGATATGGGATATGAAGCATACAGCATTGATGGTGGTTTCGTGGCGTATCTTAAGTGGAAGTTTACTAAGTATATAGAGGAAGATAAAGACGAAAGCAGCGAAGATGCAGCAGACAGGGTTAAGGAAATAGAAAGAAGCATAGTTAAGAAGTTCAGAAAGCCTATATGGAGAAAGTTCACACAGGCGCTTAATGAATATGACCTTATACAGGATGGTGATAAGATAGCTGTCTGTATATCAGGCGGTAAAGACTCAATGCTTATGGCAAAGCTGTTTCAGGAGTTGAAGAAGCACGGGAAGAACAACTTTGACCTTGTATTTCTTGTTATGAATCCGGGATATAATGACCTTAATTATAATGTTATTCTTAACAACGCAAAGCTTCTGGATATACCTATAACTGTATTTAAAACAGAAATATTTGATACAGTTGTCGATATAACAGAGTCGCCATGTTATCTGTGCGCAAGAATGAGAAGGGGTTATCTGTACAGTAAGGCAAAGGAACTGGGCTGTAACAAGATAGCACTTGGCCATCATTATGATGATGTCATAGAAACTATTCTTATGGGTATGCTGTATGGTGCGCAGATACAGACTATGATGCCAAAGCTTCACAGCACGAACTTTGAGGGCATGGAACTTATAAGACCTATGTATCTTATAAGAGAGGCTGACATTATCCACTGGAAGGATTATAATAATCTTCAGTTCATACAGTGTGCATGCCGTTTCACAGAAGGATGTGCTTCGTGTGGAGGAACAGGAAAAGGTTCTAAGAGAGCAGAGATAAAGCAGCTTATAAAAGACCTGACACAGGTTAGTCCGTACATCGAGAAGAACATATTCAGAAGTGTTGAAAATGTCAATCTTGATACAGTTATCGCATATAAGCAGCATGGAGAAAGACACAGCTTCCTTGATGATTATAATGATATTGAATAAATCAGACAGAGATAATTTACTGAATAATGAAATGTTGAATAAATCAGACATGAACAGGAGAATAAATAAGTGGCAGAACAGAATATAACCAATGCTACAAAGAATAAGTATGAGAACTTAAAAAAGATTATTAAAGAATGTGGGGAGTTAGCTATTGCATTTTCAGGAGGCGTGGACTCAACATTTCTTATGAAGGTGGCGCATGATGTATTAGGTGAAAATGCAGTTGCAGTGACTATAAGCTCACTTTTTGTAACAGATGATGAGCTTTTAGGTGCAAAGAAATTCTGCGAGGGTGAAGGAGTAAAGCACGTTATTTATAAAGCCGATGTGCTCTCAATACCGGGAATAGATGTTAATCCACCGGACAGATGTTATATATGCAAGAAAGCTATATTTACAAATGTAGGAAAAATTGTGGCTGATATGGGGATAAATGTTGTCGCAGAAGGAACTAATGTGGATGATGACAGCGATTACAGACCGGGTATGCGTGCCATAAAAGAGCTGGGAGTAAGAAGTCCTTTGAAAGAAGCAGGACTTACAAAGAATGAGATAAGACAGTTATCAAATATGTTAAGTCTTCCTACATGGAATATGCCATCGGCAGCCTGTCTTGCCTCAAGACTTGCATATGGAGAGAAGATAACAGGCGAAAAGCTGAATATGGTATATGAGGCAGAAAAGTATATAAGAAGTCTTGGCTTTGGACAGTTCAGGGTAAGATTACAGTCGGGCATTGCAAGAATAGAATTATCACCGGATGATATAGACCGTTTTATGGATAAGGATATAAGAAATGCTGTTTCAGAGAAGCTGCATAATATAGGCTTTAAGTACGTATCGCTTGACCTTGACGGTTATAGAACCGGCAGTATGAACGAGGTGCTTAAATAATAATTCTGGATAAAATGCAGGTTGTATTATCCGATATATAGATGATAATAATAAAGAAAAGTTATTTAATAGATGATGGTAATCTGCATATATTTGAAAGGTAATCTATAAATAAATCAATAAGGAAAATGAATAAAATTATAGTACATTTGATTAGAAAAGAATATAAAGTGTAATATAATGATGTAAGAGATAAGGTTGTAAAAGAGAGGATTAAAAATATGGCGGTAGCGCATTATAACTGTGATTATTGTAACAATATGATATATGACGAAGAAACAGAAGAATATGTATGTGATGTAGATATGGACGAGGATGATTACGCAAGATTACTGACATCAGAGTATAGGGAATGTCCATATTATCAGAGTAATGATGAATATAAGATAGTAAGACATCAGATGTAATGAATGTCTGATTTTTTCAATAAATGTAGAAAGGAGAGAAAAAGTGGATGATAAGAGATACGCAGTGCTTATAGACTCAGACAATATATCTTCAAAGTATATTTCAGATATATTAGATGAGATGACTAAGTACGGTGTTATAACGTATAAGAGAATATATGGAGACTGGACAAGTACGCAGGCGAACAAGTGGAAGAAGGAGCTTATGGAGAATTCTATAACACCTATCCAGCAGTTCCGCAACACAGTAGGAAAAAACGCAACAGATTCAACGCTTATAATAGATGCGATGGATATTCTGTATACCAATAATGTTGACGGTTTCTGTATAGTGTCTTCCGATGGTGATTTCACAAGGCTTGCAAGCAGGTTAAGAGAGTCTGGTATGGATGTTATTGGAATGGGAGAGAATAAGACACCACGTTCCTTCAGGGCAGCATGTTCGGTGTTTACAGACCTTGAGCTGTTAAGAGAGCAGGCGCATGAAGATGAGCCGGATAGCAAGCCAGCTAAGAAAAAGGCAAGCAGCAATATTATTAAGCAGTCTAAGATAGAAAATGCTATAATAGAGATAATACAGGAGAATGATAACAAGGGAAGACAGACCGGACTTGGTGAAATAGGCAGCAGACTACAGAAAAAGTATTCTGACTTTGACGTAAGAAACTATGGTTACAGCTCATTGTCTACATTTCTAGAGGAAATGAACAGCCTCGAACTTAAGAAGTTTAACAATACTGTTCTTGTGCGCTTAAGAGAGGACAAGAATATGAAAGAAAAGGTGACAGAGTATGCTGTCAGCTATGTAAAGTCAAGTGAAAACGGAGTAGAGCTTGGAGCACTTGGTCAGAAGATACACACTAATTATCCGGATTTTAAGGTAAAAGAATACGGCTATTCTACACTGTCTAAGTTTATAATGGGTATCAAGTGCCTTATTATAAAGGTTACAAGTGAAAATAGAAGAATGGTTTATATTAAAGATACCCAATAAGATATATTTATAACAATAATTTTTTAGATGATAATCGTGATGTTATAAAAAATAATAACATTTTATATCAAAGAAGCTAGTTCTATAAAAATAATAGCATTTTATATAATTATGGTAGTCTTATAAAAATAATAATATCTTATATGTAGTGGTATAAATATAAAATAACATTTTATATAATGAAAGTAGTATTATAAATATATATAGATTGTGTCTGGCGCATCTGGCACAATTTAATTATAAAAAATGTGCGCAGAAATGAGGATTATTATGAATAAAATAGCAAGTTTTACAGTTAATCACCTTGACCTTTTAACAGGTGTTTATGTATCAAGAAAGGATTATCAGGGAGATGTTGTACTCACAACATTTGACTTAAGATTTACAAGACCTAATGTAGAGGCACCTATGGATACAGCGGGCATACATTCAATAGAGCATCTTATGGCTACATTTTTAAGAAATAATAAAGAGTGGGCAGACAAGACTATATACTTCGGACCTATGGGCTGCCGTACAGGTTTCTATGTTATATTTGCAGGCGACTTAAAGTCAGAGGATATACTTGATGTGTTAAGGGAAGGCGCTGAGTATGTACTTTCATATGAGGGCGAAATACCGGGATATTCACCACGCGATTGCGGTAACTATCTTGACAACAACCTTACACTTGCCAAGATATATATGAAGAAGTTCAAGGAAGAGGTGCTTGATAACCCAGTGCCAGAAAGACTTAACTACCCACAGTAATTTAATTATAAAAGTGACTTAACTCCTGTAGAAACAAGCTTTGTAACGAGGGCTGCCATTTCTTCAGGGGTTTCTTTTTTGCCGCACATAAGCCAGTTTTCAGTAAGACCAGTGCAGCCATATATGACAAAGTTACTGAAAAAGACCTTTTTCATTTCTATCGTCCATTCGTCATAAAGCTATAAAAATCCCCGATAGATATCGGTTATTACCATAATCTATCGGGGAATTTTTAATGCAGTGTATAGGAATATTACCTGTTATATTATGTAATCTCTATGCAGGCATTATATTGCATAGTAACTATATAACAATTATACCTCGAATAATAAATCTCCATAGCTTGGGAATGGCCAGAATTCCTTGTCAACAATCATTTCAAGCTTATCAGCAGGAGCTCTTAACTCATCCATAGTAGTCTTAACTTCATCTCTGAAATATGTAGCCTGTGCAACAATATCATCGATAGCTGCAGCCTTAGTTGTAACATCGATAAGCTTTGTATAAGCAGCTTTCATATCCTTTAAGTAACCAGATACCTCTGCAAGAAGGTCAGCCTGAACTGAAGCGTCAGCACCAGCATCTTTAACAGTAAGAACTGAATTAGCAAGCTCTGTTGTGTAAGAAATAACTGAAGGTATAATCTGCTTTCCAGCCATATCAATCATTGTCTTGGCTTCAATATTGATAGCCTTTGCATAAGCTTCATACTTAATCTCAGCTCTTGACTTTAATTCAGCCTCTGTAAATACACCAAAGCTTTCAAAAAGCTTAACGGCCTTAGGAGTAATAAGAGCAGGAATAGCATCAACCATAGATCTGATATTTGGAAGACCTCTTCTTTCAGCTTCTTCTACCCATGCATCTGAGTAACCATTACCATTAAATACGATTCTGTGATGGTCAGTAAAGAGCTTCTTGATAAGATCATGAACAGCCATATCGAAGTTTTCTACTCCATCAAGCTGGTCAGCGATTTCCTTAAAGCTTTCTGCAACGATTGTGTTAAGAACTACGTTAGCAGGAGCAATTGAATCTGATGAACCTACCATACGGAATTCAAACTTATTACCAGTAAATGCAAATGGTGAAGTTCTGTTTCTATCAGTAGCATCCTTGTTAAGGTCAGGAAGTGTAGAAGCACCTGTCTTTAACTTACCCTTCTGGATAGAGCTTGTAGCATCACCCTTATCAATAAGCTGCATAACAACATCCTCAAGCTGCTCACCAAGGAACATAGAGATAATAGCTGGAGGTGCCTCGTTAGCGCCAAGTCTGTGGTCATTACCAACGTCAGAAGCAGATTCTCTTAAAAGATCAGCGTGTGTATCAACAGCCTTCATAATAGCACCGAGTACAAGTAAGAACTGGATGTTTTCGTGAGGTGTCTTACCAGGCTCAAGAAGGTTTATGCCATCATCAGTTGTGATTGACCAGTTGTTGTGCTTACCAGAACCATTAACTCCGGCAAATGGCTTCTCGTGGAGAAGGCATACAAGACCATGTCTGTAAGCAACCTTCTTCATAACCTCCATCATAAGCTGGTTGTTATCAGTAGCAATATTGCACTGTGCATATACAGGAGCTAATTCATGCTGTGCTGGAGCAACTTCATTATGCTGTGTCTTGGCAGATACGCCGAGCTTCCATAATTCTTCGTTGATATCCTTCATAAATGCAGCAATTCTTTCACGGATAGAACCGAAGTAGTGATCATCAAGTTCCTGTCCCTTTGGTGGCATAGCACCGAATAATGTACGTCCAGAGAAGATAAGATCCTTTCTCTGAAGATATTTTTCTCTATCTACTATAAAGTATTCCTGTTCAGCACCTACAGAAGGAGTAACCTTCTTAGATGTTGTATTACCGAATAATCTTACAATTCTTAAAGCCTGCTCGTTAACAGCATCCATTGAACGAAGAAGAGGTGTCTTCTGATCAAGAGCTTCTCCTGTATAAGAACAGAAAGCAGTAGGGATACAAAGTGTTGCACCCTGTGCACCTTCACGAACAAAGGCTGGTGATGTGCAATCCCATGCTGTATATCCTCTTGCCTCGAATGTAGCACGAAGACCACCTGAAGGGAATGATGAAGCATCTGGCTCGCCCTTTATTAATTCTTTACCAGAGAATTCCATAAGAACCTTTCCGTTTTCATTAGGTGCTGAAATAAATGAATCATGCTTTTCAGCAGTAGTTCCTGTCAAAGGCTGGAACCAATGTGTGTAATGAGTTGCGCCTTTTTCGATAGCCCAATTCTTCATTGCATTAGCGACAACATCTGCATCAGTAATATTTAATTCCTGAACACCTGCAATTGCTAATTTAAGATTTTTGTAAACGTTTTTTGGTAAACGTTCTTTCATAACTGCGTCATTGAACACATTTTCGCCGAAGATGTCAGCTACATTGAATTTTTCGCTCATAACTTTTTCATCCTTCCTTTTCATAGATTATTATTCTATTAGTAAAACTAAAAAAGGCATTCACATATACACACATATTAATATGTATAACATGAACGCCTTTGTTCTACCTTATTTGATTAGTGACAACTATCTAATCGCTGTCTGTAAATAAAATAACTCATTACTGATAATAATGCAAGTTCTTTTTACAAAAATATTAAAAAAATTAAATGATTGATTATCAGATATAATGATTATTATATTAATCCTATTCTAATGAGGCTTCTCCAACATACATGCCATGTACGATAAAACGCTGTTCACCATCATTTGTACAGGTTGACAATGTGATTACCTGTGTTGCCGTGGAAACATCAACGCCGGTGTCATACATAGACTTGGCTTTCATATTAACTGCATAATCTCTCATAGATTCAAGAGTAGGGAAGTTAAATGTGTATGTATCACTTATAGCTTCGCTTATATAACAACTGAATATCTTATATTCCTTGATAACATTGCCTGTATATATATATAATACATCATTACCGGAATTATTCCAGAAAGAATAATCCTGATAGTTTTTCAGCTTGCCAAACATAGCGCCGTTTCTCATATTGTGACCATATATGATTATCTGGCTGGCAGATAATCCGCCGTTAATTCTGTAATCTTCAAAAAGGCATCCGTTAGCACTATATTCCTTGTTAAATGTGTGTGTAAGATAATAGTCATTATCATCACCCTGAACCATAGGAAGTCTACAGTCAATCGAAGGAATATATATATAGCCTATACCCTGTGAATTGATGTTAAGCAGAGCCTGATGGTTGTATGTAAATGGAATTTCAACCTCCTGCTCATCTTCACCGATAACAACCTTTGTGTGGGAGTCCTCATCAAGAACATCCTGCTGTATGTTATCGTAGATTACATCTGCTTTATGGTATGCAAGGAATATATTAATAAGATTGTATGCTGCAAATATGAATACACCAACGGATATAACAAGTATAATCCTGCGGATTATATCAGACCTTTTCTTTGCTTGTTCATTGCGGTCAAATACAGCATCGGCATCATCCTCGTCAATGTAATCCTCATCTGGGAAATTATCGTCACTGTCGATAAAGCCATCATCTTTTAATATATCATCATTATCATTAAAATCGTTTAAATCATCATCATTGTAGTTGTTGCTCATAGTACTCCTATTACTGTGCTAATCAGGCTTTTCCAGCAGAACCGAAAAGGTTAATCTTTTCGCGAACAGTTTCTTTAATAGCTTCGCATCCAGGAGCGAGGAGCTTTCTTGGGTCAAATCCCTTACCTTCAAGGTCTTTGCCGTCTTCTATATACTTTCTTGTTGCAGCAGCAAAAGCAAGCTGGCATTCTGTATTAACATTAATCTTGGCAACACCTAAAGATATAGCCTTCTTAATCATATCTTCTGGAATACCTGTACCACCATGTAATACTAAAGGCATATCGCCGACTTTTTCCTTTACGGCAGCAAGTGTTTCAAAGCTTAAGCCTGGCCAGTTAGCTGGATACTTTCCATGGATATTGCCGATACCAGCAGCAAGCATAGTTACGCCAAGGTCTGCGATAGCCTTGCACTCATCAGGGTCAGCACACTCACCCATACCGATAACGCCGTCTTCTTCACCACCGATTGAGCCAACTTCTGCTTCAAGAGATAATCCTTTTTCCTTGCAGATAGCAACTAATTCCTTAGTCTTTTCTACATTCTCATCGATAGAATAGTGTGAACCATCAAACATAATAGAAGAGAAACCGGCATCGATACAGTCAAAGCAGGCTTCATAAGTTCCGTGGTCAAGGTGAAGAGCTACAGGAACTGTAATCTTAAGGTCATCAATCATAGCGCTTACCATACTTGCAACTGTCTTGAAACCAGTCATATATTTACCAGCGCCACAAGAAACACCAAGAATAACAGGTGAATTCATCTCCTGTGCTGTAAGAAGAATAGACTTTGTCCATTCAAGATTATTGATATTAAACTGTCCAACAGCATACTTGCCATCTCTGGCTTTCTCTAACATTTCTTTTGCTGAAACTAACATAAATACAAACCTCCTGATAATTAATTATGTGTACAGTTTTTACCGCCCACTCTTTTATCTATTATACATTAAATATACTGAAAAGAAAAGGAAATAGTTAGAAAAATCAATATAATAAGTGCGTAATGTTGATTTATAATACAAAAAGGCTATATTTTGGTTGTGATTAATACTAAAAAGAAGTATAATTTAGAAAATGAAAAATCCAGATGGCGCAATCCATAAACATTAGTCAGATTGGGTAATGCCTTTTGACTCTGACATATTACTATATTAATTGCAAGGTATGTGCAAAGGATGGAAAGGAGAGGTAATAATATGGGATATATTCTTAATACATTACAGTTTATAGCAGCGGAAGCGGATTTTTATAATTTGGAGGAAAACAGAGGCGACTCATACATTCCCTTTATTGGATTTATGATGTTTGTTATTGGTGCTGTTGTGTTATTTATGGGATTTAGCAAGTATATTACAGCAAAGAAGAATTTTAATCTTTTCTATGACCAGAGAGATAGTGTGAATATTGACAAGGCAACTAATGAAAAGAATAAGAAGAATGGTATTATTATGATGGTTGCTGGACTGGTAGTTTTAATTGCATCATTTTTTGTTATCTGATTAAGCAGCGCCTAATACAAAAGCCACTCCGTTATGGAGTGGCTTTGAAAGAGGGAGGAGAGTTGCAATATACAAATATATTTAAAACAACTCATATTTATGAAGAACAAATAAATGTAAATAAGCTGATTATTAACAAGACAAGAATAAAAAGATTGTTAAAGCTATATCATAATGATTTATTTCATTCGCTCTTGTCTATATTTGAAGTATATTGACTAAAAGTGAAGAAAGAATGTTCATAATGTTAATTCTTATTGAATGCAATATGAACATTTTATGAACGAACGTCAAAATTACCAAAAAATATAATTATAATAGGAGGGGGATTATGCCAGTTATATATAAGTGCCCAGGTTGTGGCGCGGCTATGGAATTCGACAGCGATACACAGAAGCTTAAGTGCAGCAGGTGTCAGACCAGTATCGATGTTAAGACCTATGAGAAAGAATATGCTTCCCTGATGGAGGAAGTTGCAGGTGTTGATAGTAAAGAAGAGGCGCCTAAGGCCGAAAGAGGCAGTGTTCCTGATATGAAGATATACAACTGCCAGAGCTGTGGTGCACAGCTTGTAGCCGATGAATATACATCAGCAACATTTTGTTCTTATTGTGGTAATCCTACACTGGTTGAAGACAGGCTGCAGGGCGAATTCAAGCCACAGGTAATAATACCTTTTAAGATTAATAAAAATCAGGCGGTGGATATATATAAGAAATGGTTAAAAAAAGGTCCATTAACACCTAAGGAATTATCGACATCAAGTACGATAGAAAAGATAAGTGGTGTATATGTGCCATTCTGGTTGTACAGCTATAGTGCAAGGTCACAGATGAATGCCCATGCCAATAAGGTAAGGACAACAAGGAAGGGTGATACAGAGTACACATACACAGACCATTTTGATGTATACAGGGATGTGCGTGCGCAGTTTAACAGAATACCAGCGGATGCCTCAGAGAAGATGCCGGATAAAGAGATGGATATGCTTGAACCTTATAACTATGAAGATATAGAGAACTTTGCTATGCCATATCTTTCAGGTTATCTTTCAGAAAGATTTAACTATACAGCAGGTGAGATGGAAGAAAGAGCTAAGAAAAGAACTGACAGGTACATAACTGATATTACAAGAGATACTATCAAAGGTTATTCAAGTGTGTCTATAACAGGTAATAATGTAAGTATGAGGTCAGGGGGCAGTGAATATGCGCTTTTTCCAGTATGGATGCTTAACTTCCGTTTTAAGAATAAGGAGTTTCACTTCTATCTTAACGGTCAGACAGGCAAGATAGTGGCAGACAGACCTATAAGCGGTGCAAAGGCTGCTATATATGGTGTGGCAATATTTGTTATAACTCTTATTATCACTATGATTGGAGGTCTGTTGTTTATATGATTAATATAGTTAGGGATGCATTGGAAAGTATAGTGTCTGTCAACAGGGCAAAGGTTTTGGCAGGCGCAAGAAAAGCAGCTTTAGTTGGTGTTGCATTGATTATGTTTATGATGACTGCAGCAGGTGTAATGTCTTTTAAGACCTCGGAGGTTATGGCTGAGGAAAGCACAGGAAAGACTTATGTTATAGATGATGCAGGTATATTAAGCACATCAGAGGAACAAAGTCTTAGTGAGCTGTGTAAGAAAGCCTCAGATAAGTGTCAGGTGGATATCATAGTTATAACTATGAACCAGAATCTTGACTACAGTCCTATGGACACATATTTAAGGTCAATACTTGAGAAACAGTATGGATATAATGGCACAGGCAGCAACTGTGATGCCGTGGTATATGGAATAGATATGACTTCGAGGGCTGACCGTATAGTTACATCAGGAAGAGCCAGGAGCGATATATCACAAAGCAAGTTAGACAGTATAAGAGAGTCGGCAGAAAATAGGTTATCAGATGGTGATTACTATAAAGGATGCAAAAAGTATATTCAAGGAATAGAAAGACAGCTTAATACAAGCATAGTATCAAAGATGACATATTATATGCCTGTAAAGCTTGGTATATCAGCAGTTATAGCTATTGTTGCAGTTCTTGCCATGATGAGCAGTGCCAAGGCAAAGATGACTGTTTCAAGCACAGAGTATACAAAGAACCACAATTATGATGTTGCGGATAGACGTGATATATTTATTAATACAACTGTAACAACAAGACATATACAAACAAGTTCAGGCAGCAGCTCTGGTGGAGGAAGCTCAGGTGGCAACTCAGGCAGTTCGGGTGGACATTTCTGATTGGACTACAATTTTAATACTTCCGTAATTATAAAAATTCTGGGTATGTGCAGGCTGATAATTATAGCTTGTACATATCCAGAATTTTTTAAATGTGACAATTTTTAATTACATTTTTAGTGTAATGACAGGTCATAAGCTTAAAAGTATAGCCGTGTATGCACGAATAACTTTATGACCGATTTCTGCCGACATTATTATAATGTTTCAGGTTCGTCATAATCAACACCGAAAGTTTCAACAGTTACTGTCTTCATAACCTGTGGCTTTCTTGGTCTGTCGCTATAATCTGTATCAACAGAAGCAATCTTGTCTAATACATCTTCGCCCTCAATAAGCTTACCGAAAGCAGCATACTGTCCATCAAGATGTGGAGCGTTAGCATGCATAATGAAGAACTGTGAGCCAGCTGAGTCTGGGTGCTGCGCACGGGCCATAGAAAGCACGCCTCTTGAGTGCTTAAGGCTGTTGTCAAAGCCATTGTAGTTGAATTCACCCTTGATAGAGTAGCCAGGACCACCCATACCAGTGCCATCAGGGTCGCCACCCTGAATCATAAAGCCGGCGATTATTCTGTGGAATATAAGTCCGTCATAGAAGCCCTTCTTTACAAGACTTACAAAGTTGTTTACTGTATTAGGTGCAACATCTGGATAAAGTTCAGCCTTCATCACATCACCATTTTCCATTGTAAATGTTACAACAGGATTCTGATTTGCCATAATAAACCTCCATATAATAGATTATCTTAATTATAAATATGATGCCTGAAAAGGTCTTTGACACGTACATCATATCATTGTATATATTAAAGGTGGCATTGGTAAAAGTCAATGATTTATGTACACTCCATAAAACCATCAGAATATTAAGTAATGCTGCAGTGGTTAAGGGGTCAAAGTTTATTGCAAAGGATTTGATAGTTATGATTATGAAGATTTAATTATATTTGGCTATGGGGCAAAAACTTTATTCCATAAGCGTAGGCAATTATAAGATTTGCCGCTATTATATTAAGAAGTAAGAAAGGCACATAGAATATATGCAGTATAAGTCAGCATTAAGAAATGTATATGTATGCATATCCGAAAAAAAGAAGAATTATTCTTATATTAAAAGTACAATAACAGACAATATAAAAGAAAGCCATAATGTTGTATTTAATGATATGGCAGGGTATGAGCCGGATAAAGATATAATTATAAGTGATGGATATAATTCTTATATCTCTGATGTGGCAGCAGATATCGGGCTTGGAGAGGATTACAGTGGAAATGCCAGGTATATTGTATACAATTCTGAGGATATAACCAAAGAATATTGTGAGCATATATTTGCAAGAAAAATGGGTGTGCCAGTATTGATACTGGAAACAGAGCGCTATATTGTCCGTGAAGAGTGTGAGGACGACCTTAAGGAATTGTATGGATTATATGCGACACTGTCAGACTGTGAGTACATTGAGCAGCTATATGAAGAAAATGAGGAGAGGGAATTCGTCAGGAACTATATAGATAATATGTATGGATTTTTTGATTATGGTCTGTGGCTTGTATATGATAGAAGTACGGGTGAACTTGTCGGAAGGATGGGAATAGAAAACAGGAGTATAGATGGCAGTAACTGTCAGGAACTCGGCTATCTTGTAGGAAAAAATTATCAGAATAAAGGGACAGCATATGAAGTGTGCAGTGCAATAATAAGCTATGCTAAGGAATACTTAGGCATAGACGAGATATATGCCTGTATACATAAGGACAATAAGCCATCGATAGGGCTTATAAAAAAACTTGGTTTTAGTGAGTATGCTAAAGATATAGATGGAATGAATATATATTACTTATTCATTCCAAACACATATCTTATGAAGTCAGCCGCATTTTCGGGATGACTTGCTGACTGAACTATACCGTAACAAGGCTGGTCCATCGTAAGGTTAGTCTTAGTAACCTCGGGAGCTTTGGATATATCAACTGCAACAGGAATAGTTTCGCCATCATTGTGGGTGTGATATATGATATAGTCGGAAAGCTGTTCAAGCTCCTCTGTAGAGAAAAGCTCCCTTAAGTCATAGAAAAAGCAGCTTGTATCAAAGCAGAAGTGGTCTATATCATCATATTCAGACATGTATCCGTCAAGGTTGTGTGTCTGCGAAAGCACATATATTTTTTCTTTGCTTATCTGTGGGTCCTGGTCGAAAGGCTTTTCTTCAAGAGTATAGCTGTAGTCGATGTTAATTCTTTCCTTTTTTCCATCTATGCCAAGATATTCTGTAAATCCTTTTGTCAGAATGTCGTCATCTGAATCATAGCCTGTTAGCTTGCCGTCACATACTGCGATAGCGCATACTGTGTCATAGTTGTTTCGTATGTATGCATTTATAAATGATGCGACTATGAGAATAACAGCGATAACCGCAGCGATTATAAGCCTGTAATATTCCCATATATACTGGAGTTTTTCAGTAAATGAAAGCTCTTTTAATTTCTTTTTCTGTTCTTTTATTTCATCATTGATAGAATTACCCTGTGCCATAAGTCCTCCGAATTAAATAAACTTACGTTAGTTTATCATAGAAAACGGCTAAAAAAAACTGCTTTTATAAACATTTAATGAATATACATGAAATTTTCTTTGATTTTTATACAATATGTAAGTATAATCTGTTGTAGTTAACATTAAAAAGATATAAGTATCAGATGTATAAAAGCTCCTTTGAATGTGGAAAAGGTTTTTTATCAGGAACATTTATATCATTGATGCCAGGGTCAAAAGTCTTATTATGCAAGTATAGACGGATTTTTGCCCCTTACATCATATCACTAAGATTATATATGGAAAGGTAACATATTATGAAAGGTTTTGGATTAGACGGCAAGTTGTTCAGGGGACTATCTAAAGCAGGAGATTTCCTTATACTTGCACTTATCACAGTTGTATGCTGTATTCCGGTAATAACTATAGGAGCTTCACTTACAGCTGCATTTTATTCAGGAATGAGGCTTGTCAAGGATGAAGAGAATTATGTATACAAGGATTTCTTTAAGTCATTTAAGACTAATTTCGTTCAGGGATTTATCATGGAGGTTGTGCTTGCAGTAATAGGTGTAGTGTTATTCATTGATTTAAGGGCATGTGCTTACTGGGCATTTTCAGGAAGCGGTTCTATGATAGGTAATATATTTATGTATGCAATAGTTGGATGTTTCGTTGTGTGGGGTGGCGTTGTGTTATATTCATTCGCAGTGCTTGCAAGATATGATGACAAGGCATTTACAGTATTGAAGAATTCGCTTATTCTTTGTACCCACCATCTTCCACAGACTATCATTATGATGGTTGCAACATACGGACTTATGTTTTTTTCTTTTAAGTATTTTACAGCCTATATCGTAACAATTCCGCTTTTTATCTATATCGACTCATATATATTCACAAGAATATTCAAGTCGCTTGAGAATACTAATGAGCAGAGGGCACGGGAGGAGCAGGAGGCTGCGGCTGATAAGCTCGATGCAGAAAATAAGTCAGAGGAAGTGGCTGGAATTGAAGCTGACACTGAGCCGGCAGCTGTCACAGGGGCAGAAGTTGAGAAAGTAGCTGCGCAGGAAACTGTTACAGGAGCGGAAGTTGAGAAGATGTCTGGACAGGAAGTTGCTGCTGCATCTGAAAATGAGATTGAGACAAAGTAATTAATTCAAGTTTTTTATTGTATTAGTATTGTAAGTGATGAATATATATAAATATATGAAGCTTATATATTTAAACATGAAAAAGATATATCTTTGTAATCAAAATATTGATTATAGACTATAGAAAAAGCTTCACAGCCATTATCAACCGGTTGTGAAGCCTTTTCTATAGTCTAAGCATTGAAAATACGTTCAAAATACGAAAGTATTTTAAATTTTATACAGTAATATTTTAGAACACATTTTAAAGCAGTATTCTTAATAAAACATTTTAAAGAGCCTCATCCCCACGTTCACCTGTACGAATTCGTATGGCATCAGCAACTTCATAGACAAATATCTTACCATCACCATATACGCCTGTATTGATTTCTTCTATAATCTGGTCGATGATATTTTCATAAGTTTCATCCGATACAATAGATTCTACCTTGACCTTAGGCAGAAGGTTGCCGCCAAAGTCTACACCATTGTACACCTGCTTGTGCCCCTTCTGGCTGCCGTAACCCATAATATTAGTAATCATAAGTCCGTTTGCCCCGTTGTTGTTAAGAATGTTCTTTAAGTCATCAAGTCTTTCTGGTCTGATAATTATTTCGAGCTTTTTCATAGTAACTGACACTCCTTCCGTTTAAGTGAATATTATATTAAAAGTTATAAAGCTGTCTGCTTGTAGTGTATACAGAAAAATCATAGTGTATGACACATATAAGTACTACTGCCTCAACTAAGATTGAAGCTGTTGTAGTGACTGCACCAAACACAATAAAATGGATGAATACAGGTGCTGACAGAGCAAGCCACATAAGCTGATAGTTTCTTGTGGCTGCCGACTGGTTCTGTACATTGGAGTCCATAATAAGCGCTTCTGTAAAATAATAAGTGAAGTATATTGCAAATATAACAGTTATACCCATAGATATAGCACTCATTGTCTGTGCAGCATCCTGCCAGTCAACGAAATTAATAGCCTGTGCGATAACCGATGCAATAAGACCGATTACGGATACGACACCCGCTTTCTTAAAAAGTGAATTGCGGTTCATCATATGAACTGCACCAAGAATGATAAGAAGAAAGCCGATACAGTCGTTAGCTATATCAATCGTTATGTGTCCAAATGATATGTTGAATCTGAGTGAAACAAAAAAGATTCCAATCAGAATCAGAATAATATTTTTTTTGTTCATAATAATAGTGGTCTTTTGGACCGCTCCTTTCCATAAGATTAAAATATAAATATATTTGTTATTTTAGAATAATAATAAATATATATCAACTGTGATTGGGTGATTTTAGACAAATTTAATTATGTGTTTATGGGTCAGATGTTGAGATTAAAAATCGTCTGTGTTATTATTTCAGATACATTTTTTCGATTTTTGCATTGCAAAATAAGAAGGAGGTATATATGTTGGTGTGGAATAAACCACAGCTTGGTGACAGGGAATGGATAAGCAAATGTGTAGAGGAAGCCGGATATATGGGAAGTGATGCAGCATTTGCTAGCATATATCTGTTACAATCTAAATATAATATTAGAGTGGCATTTTATAAGGACTGTCTTATAAGATACTACGAAGGGCATAACAGCAGGCATGGATACACATTTCCGCTTGGCGCAGGAAATATAGATAAGGCTCTTGAGGCTATAAAACAGGATGCCATAGATAACAACAGAAAACTTGAATTCTGCTTTATAACAGAGGAGCAGAAGGCTGTGCTTGAAGAGATGCTTGAGGGTGAGCTTGTATACAGCAGGGACGATGGCGACAGTGACTATATATACGGACAGCCGGAGCTTTCAACGCTTGCAGGAAGGGCTTATCATAAAAAGAAGAACCACGTGTCAAAGTTTAAGAGGACATATGAAGAACTGCGTTACAGTGAGATAGGCGCTGGCAATACTGAGGATGCCTTAATGGTTGAGGATATGTGGTATAATGAGCATAAAAATGATGAGGACAATTCGGTACTTATCGAGTATTCGGCTATCAGGGAGGCGCTGCTTAACTTTGATGAGTTGTCGTTATCGGGCGGTATAATATATGTTAATGATGTTCCGGTTGCTATGACGATAGCTTCTTATATAAGTAAAGATGTAGTTGATATCCATTTTGAAAAATGTATTGGCGAGTATGCATTTAACGGTGGATATGCAGCTATCAACCAGATGTTTGCACAGTCGCTTAAGGGATGTCCATATATTAACAGGGAAGAGGACATTAATATTGCCGGATTAAGGAAGGCAAAGGAGTCATACCACCCTAAAATAATGCTTAGAAAATACAGTGCAGTGGAGAGGAGTTTATAATGCTTTCAAAGGTACTATCAAAGAAATCATGTGCAGACTGCAGGTTCTGCTGTTCGTTCAGAAGGTGCAGCTTATGGGAAACACCGCTTTTCCCGAAAGAAGAATGTGAGAAGCTTTCACACGATAATGAATATAATGTAATATCGCAGTTCAGGATGCTTGATGACTGCGGTCAGATGAAGTTAGAGCATAAGTACAGGACAGAGGATGCCAATGAGGAGGCAGTGTGTGACTATCTCGATGTACACAAAGGCTGCATATTATCAGATGAGGACAAGCCTTTTGACTGTAAGATATGGCCTTTAAGAATTATGAGAAAGGATGAGAAGCTTGTCATAGCATTTACACCTACCTGTGCAGCACTTGGCACTACTCCGTCAGAGGATATGGTCAAGCTTGTAAAGGAAGGGATTGGCGATAAGATATATGAATATGCCAGCGAACATCCATTTATAATAAAGGATTATAAAGAAGGCTTTCCGGTTATTATGGAAAAATAATGACACCAGGGTCAAAAGGTCTAAAATCACATCAGATTGCCCATAAGTGGGAGAATGCTCTTTTGACCCCAACATCACGTTATAAGAATAAAACAGAATGTTAAGAAATATAAGATACGCTGAAATATATAAGAGAAAATGTCGAAAAATAGTTAAGTCTTAAGTCATAAAAACCGATACTTAATTTAATGAGTGCAAAGAAAATGAATTATTAAAATGTTTATATAGCACAGAAAGGAGTGTCAGATATGTTAGTTTCAAGATATGCGGGTTATGGAGCTTATGATACAAAGAGTGTCAGTACTTATAATAATCCCGATAATGCTTCATCAATAGAGTCAGCAGACAGCCTTAATGCACAGGCAGCAGGGACTGATGTGGCGAATAATGACTCAGATAGCGATGTCTTGTCTGCTAATCAGGCACCTAAATATTCAGACCCGGCTGATTTTACATTTGACTTTAAGAAAGAAAAGAAGTTTAATCTTGAGGGTGCAACCAGGGATTATGAAGATATTAATGTAGGAAAGGCGCTTTCTGATATGAAGAAGGATGCAGTTCTTGATAAGTATAAGTTCTTTGTTGATTCACCTAACTTAGGAACAGATAATGACGGTACAGTAAGAATAGTGAGAAGATAAAGTAATAGGATAACTAAAAATATCCGTTGGTTATATAAAGTGTGAGTTGCCTGAAAGCTCTATTTTCAGGCACTTTACAGATATTGGTATTAAAGTTTTTGAAGAAAAATGAAAAAAATTGAAAAAATTTCAAAAAAACACTTGCATTATTTCAAACCTTAGTATATAATTCATTTTGTTGTCACGGTGTGACACAACATTGGGCTTTCGCCAAGTGGTAAGGCACTGGATTCTGATTCCAGCATTTCGGGGGTTCGAATCCCTCAAGCCCAGCTGACCCTCGCTATTAAGCGAGGGATTTTTTTTGCATAGATATCAGATTATGTTGAAATATAGAAAGGAGCTACTCGATGATACAGTTAGGAAAGACTCAGTGTCTTAACATTGTTAAGAAAACAGATTTTGGTGTATATCTTGGAACAGAAGATGATAAGGTGTTACTTCCTAAGAAGCAGGTGCCAGAGGATGTAGAAGTAGGTGATGCGCTTACTGTGTTTGTATACAAGGACTCAAGTGACAGACTTATAGCCACTACAAATAAGCCTAAAATCCAGCTTGGTGGTCTTGCAAGACTTAAGGTATGTGAAGTGAGCAGCATAGGAGCATTTCTTGACTGGGGACTTGAGAAGAACATATTACTTCCTTATAAGGAACAGACAACACATGTTAATGAGGGTGATGAGTATCTTGTAGCTCTTTATATAGACAGAAGTAACAGACTTGCGGCTACTATGAAGGTCAGCAGGTATCTCACAACAACTGACAAGTATGTAAAGGAAAGTGCAGTAAGCGGAACTATTATCGGTATCAAGCCAGACCATGGAGTATATGTTGCCATAGATGATGCTTACTATGGTTTTATAACACGTAACGATATTTCAGACGATATGAAGATTGGTGATGTCGTTTACGGACGTGTCACAAAGGTAAGAGAAGATGGCAAGCTCACAATAAGCACGCACCAGAAGGCATATATTCAGATGGATGAAGACTCAGTAAAGGTATATGATGCAATAGTTAAGTGCGGCGGCAGCCTTGGCTTTAACGATAAAGCAGACCCTGAGATTATAAAGAAGCATTTTGATATGAGTAAAAATGCATTTAAGAGGGCAGTTGGAAGACTTCTTAAGCAGGGCAAGGTTGAGATAACAGAGAATTCTATCATAGCGAAGTAAAAATATATATCTTGAACAACCAGCGTAATTGTTATACAATTATTACTGGTTGTTTTTTTATACATCTGAATAATAATAAATGTGCAGTATATGCTGTATTGGTATCAGTAGATATCGGAACATATATTGCTAAGAATGGAGGATTATATGCAGAAAGTTATCAGTACAGACAAGGCACCTAGTGCAATCGGACCATATTCACAGGCAATCGAGGTTAATGGAATGGTGTATACATCAGGAGTTATCCCTGTAATCCCTGCAACAGGAGAAATAGTAGAAGGCGGCGTTGAGGCGCAGGCTAATCAGGCATTCCAGAATCTTAGCAATCTTGTTGAAGCTTCTGGCTCTAAGGTTGAGAATATCGTAAAGACAACAGTATTCATCAAGGAAATGAATGACTTTGGAAAGATTAACGAAATATATAAGAACTACTTCAAAGAACCATTCCCAGCACGTTCATGTGTAGAAGTTGCAAGACTTCCAAAGGACGTATTACTTGAAGTGGAAGCTATCGCATGGAAGTAAGAAAGCTTAACTGGTTTTTGCCGGTATTTCTTGCAGTTTATGTCATATTAAACATAGCCGCAGGTATATTTATAGGAATAGCACCAGAGCTTGGAATTGCACTTCCGGACTGGATTGTATATGTAATCAGTGAGGTTATGGCATTTATAATAGTACTTATATATATGCTGGTTATGAAGGTTAATATCAGAAGAGATATGCAGTATAAGGTCATAGGCGGAAAGGATATTTTTATGTCATTGCTTACGGGCGTGCTTATTCTGCCTATGGTGCTGTTTCTTAATGCATTTACTATGCTTTTTTCTGATAATTATATACAGGAGTCGTCACAGGGACTTCTGGAATATCCATATATTGCACAGCTTATTCTGATTGCGGTCATACCGCCTCTGGTTGAGGAGTTCATATTCAGGGGACTGTTTTTTGGAACTTACCGCAAATGTGGTGTCCTTAAGGCAGCACTTATGAGCGGACTTGTGTTTGGAATGTTTCATCTAAACATTAACCAGTTTGCGTACGCACTTGTGTCAGGCGTTATTTTTGCATATATGGCTGAAGCTACAGGCTCTATATGGTCATCAGTTATCGCACATTTTGTGGTAAACAGTTATTCTATAACAATAAATCAGATATTAAAGCTTTCAGGGCTATATAGTGCGGTTAATGATACTGCGACAGGTACGCAGGATGAGTTAACCAGCATTACGATGTCATCAAGGCTTGCAGGCATTTTTATGATGTTTGTTATCGGTGCTGTATTTATGCTGCTTGCAGTGCTTTGCATAAGAAATATGGCTAAGAGAAATGGAAGGCTTGAAGTTATAAGAGAGAGCTTTAGGATTGGACATAAGAAAGGTTCTTATAATAATTCCAGTTCAGAAGGTGCTTCTGGTAATGGCGAATTGCTATCGGCAGATAATATGTCAGGTGATGGTGAAGTGTTATCAGATACGGCGGCTCGTAGTAATCATGTTCTGACAGCACCGGCTGTTGCATCTGTTGCAGCCTGCCTTGTGTATATGATTATTATGGAAATGGCGTAATTACGGCTTTATATTATATTATGATATGAGGGTCAAAAGGTATTTTGCCCCTCATTTATGATTAATCAGACTGCTTTATAATAAGCACAATGATTAATAAAAAAAGGATGTTTCTACACAATTCCCAGAGTCAGATAAGTATCTGGCAGAATAGACAGGAATATATGGAAACATCCTTTTTATTAAATAGATGTGGGGTCAAAAGTCCCCGCCTATAAGCAAGCTCATGTGGGTGAATGACCTTTTGTCCACGGTATCATTAAATGCTTATATCAATATTCTGTCCAAGATTAGGAGTGACAGAAGCCTCCATCATCTTAGTAAGACCATCACCAGTTGTTTCTAATGTGTCAAGCGATTTCTTAAGAACAGCAACCTGTACATCATTGATAACGCGTGATGAGCTAAGATTCATTGATAAATTAGCAACATCCATTATATCCATATAAAACCTCCTTGTAATCTATATGAAAATGTTTAATATAATCTGTTTCTTAATAAGATTGTAGCCTTTAATTGTAAAAAAATCAATAATATTATAAAGATACCAGGGTCAAAAGGTCTAAACCCACATGAGCTTGCTCATAGGTGGGTCTAGACCAAGATATTATAAGTCTTATAACTATGAATTGTGAAGCACAGGAGTAGAATTCTCAGGCAGAGTTTAATAAGAATATGATTATAGATTATAGGATAAAATTTTCGCTCCAAAAGAATATAATCATCATGCTGTGGGAATTATATTCTTATGAAGAAATGGATGTTTATAATAACCGGAACGCTGCTTATGGCAGTTGCTTATAAAACTATATATGACTCAGTGGGAATGGTTACAGGAGGCTTTTCGGGCATAAGCATAATAGTAAGACGGCTGACAGAATATTTAAAAGATTATTCATATGTAAAAATACAGGAAAGCAGTGTGCCTGATGGCATGCAGCAGGGAGGTGTGCATATTGTATACTATCTTATAAATAACATAATTCCGTCCGGCGGCGTACCAATATGGTTTACAAACATATCGCTTAATATCCCACTATTTATATGTGCCTATAAGGAGCGTGGAAAGACATTTTTAAAGGATACACTGTTGGCAGATGCACTTCTTACGGTGTTTATGGCAGTGCTTCCAAAGACAGATATATCGGGAAGCGTGTATGCGTGGGCGGCACTCATAGGCGGACTATGTGCTGGAACTGGCATTGGAATGGTGTTAAGGGCGGAAAGCACGACAGGCGGCACAGATATGCTTGCATGTATTCTTTATTACAGATATGGAAAATGGTCAATAGTAACTATTATGAATGTTATTGATGGAATGATAATAATAGCTGGTGTGTTTTTATTCGGAATAAAGGTAACTATATGGGCTGTTTTTGCCGTAATTATAACAACATTTGCTGCAAGATTTATTATAAAAAGGTCTTGAAAATGGCATAAATATGCATATTTTTGGTGATGTTAGTGAAGATTGCAGTTGTAATTTTGTGCAAAATATCTATGAAAGCCGGAATTATGGTAAAAGTGATAAAAAAGCACAGAATATATTTGGCTAATTACCATATAGCCAAGAAAAGCCTGTTAGTGTAAAATAATGAATATCAAAAGCGCGTATGCGTTCTTTTATATTTTAGGAGGAAAGTTTTCAATGGCAAGTTTATCACTTAAAAATGTTTGTAAAGTATATCCAAACGGATTCGTAGCTGTTAAGGATTTCAACCTTGAAATCGCAGACCAGGAATTCATCATTTTCGTAGGACCTTCAGGTTGTGGTAAGTCTACAACACTTCGTATGATTGCAGGTCTTGAGGAAATCAGCTCAGGAGAATTATGGATTGGGGACAAGCTCGTTAACGATGTAGAGCCTAAGGATAGAGATATCGCTATGGTATTCCAGAGTTATGCGTTATACCCACATATGTCAGTATATGACAACATGGCATTCGGTCTTAAGTTAAGAAAAGTACCAAAGGCTGAAATAGATAAGTCAGTTCATGAAGCTGCTAAGATTCTTGATATTGAGCACTTACTTGACCGTAAGCCAAAGGCTCTTTCAGGTGGTCAGAGACAGAGAGTTGCTATGGGACGTGCTATCGTTCGTAGCCCTAAGGTATTCCTTATGGATGAGCCTCTTTCAAACCTTGATGCTAAGTTAAGAGTTCAGATGCGTGTCGAGATTTCTAAGTTACATAAGAGATTACAGACAACTATCATCTACGTTACACATGACCAGACAGAGGCTATGACACTTGGTACAAGAATCGTAGTTCTTAAGGATGGTATCATCCAGCAGGTAGATACACCTCAGAACCTTTACAATACACCTAACAACATTTTCGTTGCTGGTTTCATTGGTTCTCCACAGATGAACCTTGTTGATGCTACAGTCAGCCAGGAAGGTTCACAGGCAATTCTTAAGATGAGCGATGATGTTACTATCAAGCTTCCAGCAGATAAGAGCAAGAAGATTATTGATGGTGGATATGTTGGAAAGACAGTTGTAGTTGGTATCCGTCCAGAGGATATCAAGGATGACCCAGAATTCATCGCAGCTCATCCAGATACAAAGTTCACATCTACAATCAGAGTATACGAGTTACTTGGTTCAGAAGTTAACCTTCACTATGAAATAGGTGATGTTACATGTACAGCAAAGGTTGGTCCTAGAACAACAGCTCGTCCTGGTGATGAGGTTACATTTGCAATGGATATCGCAAGACTTCACGTATTCGATAAGGAAACAGAGAACGTAATTACTCACTAATTACAGTTTCTAAATTATAATGAATTTATAAAATTTAGAGGAAGTGTATAATTTCTATACATTTCCTCTTTTTTTTTTTGTCGTTTTGCTTTACAATATTATAGTAAGTGTCAAGTTATGATTAATCCAATCATAAAAAGGAATATAATGTTAATCTTAAGAAAAATATAATTGCTGACTTAAGAAATTATTTTTAGCATGTAGGTAGAGAATATAATTAAAATTAAGATAAGAATAGTTATAGGCTTTAGTATTGGATATAACTTTGAAAAATCGCAGGTATATGAATAGGAGTACGATATGATTTCAAATCAGATTTTACAGACAACTGTCGATGGATTAAAAGAAATATCACGCGTTGATTTATGTGTTATTGATGCAGAGGGTAAGGTTGTGGCAAAGACATTTGATAGTGTTGCCGAATGTACAGCCGATGCACTTGTATTTATAGATTCACCAGCAGATAGTCAGGTAGTTAACGGATACCAGTTCTTCAAAGTAGTTGAAGATGGCAATCTTGAATATATAATATTAGCAAAGGGAACAAGTGACGATGTATTTATGTTAGGAAAGCTTGCAGCATTCCAGATACAGAACCTTCTTGTTGCCTACAAGGAAAGATTTGATAAGGATAACTTTATTAAAAATCTTCTTCTTGATAATCTTTTAAGGGTTGATATGTATACAAGAGCAGAAAAGCTCCATATTGAAACAGATGTCAAGAGAGTTGTATACATAATAGAAACTAAGCACGAAAAGGATACAAATGCACTTGAAATAATAAGGACATTATTTGTCTCAAGACCAAGAGATTTCATAACAGCAGTTGACGAGAAGAGTATAATACTTGTCAGGGAGGTTAAGCCGGGTGAGACTTATGAAGACCTTGACAAGACAGCAGAGGTTGTTATAGATATGCTTAATACAGAGGCTATGAGTTCAGCACACATAGCTTATGGTACTATTGTCAATGATATAAGAGAAGTATCAAGGTCATATAAGGAGGCTAATATGGCGCTTGATGTAGGCAAGATATTCTACAGTGATAAGAATGTTGTTGCTTACAACAGACTTGGCATAGGCAGACTTATATACCAGCTTCCACTTCCTTTATGTCAGATGTTTATCAGGGAAATATTTGACGGCAAGTCGCCTGACGACCTTGATGAGGAAACATTATCAACAATTAACAAGTTTTTTGATAACAGTCTGAATGTTTCGGAGACATCTAGACAGTTATATATCCATAGAAACACCCTTGTATACAGACTTGATAAGCTTCAGAAGACTACAGGTCTTGACTTAAGGGTATTTGATGATGCAATCACATTTAAGATTGCACTTATGGTTGTTAAGTATATGAAGTATATGGAAAGCAAGGATACATATTAATATGTGCAGCAGGCGGTTTTAGCCAGCATTAATCGTGGTCGTTATAATATCAGAATTTAGTTATATGTACAGTTTGGAGGAATATATACAATGATAATTATGGAAGATGTTACGAAAACGTATGCATCTGGTTCAGATGTTCCTGCACTGAATGGGATTAATCTTCACATTCAGGAAGGCGAGTTCGTATTCATAGTAGGTAAGAGTGGTTCCGGTAAGTCGACACTTATCAAGCTTCTTCTTAAGGAACTTGACCCTACATCAGGTAAAATATATGTAAACAAGAAGTACCTTAATAAGCTTACAAGAAAGAAGCTTCCTTACTTAAGAAGAGATATAGGTGTTGTATTTCAGGATTTCCGTCTTTTACCAGATAGAAATATTTATGAGAATATAGCATTTGCACAGAAGGTCGTAGAAGCGCCAACTAAGAAGATTAAGAGTAATGTTCTTAAAATGCTTTCAATGGTCAACCTTCTTGACAAGTATAAGTCTTATCCTAATGAGTTATCAGGTGGTGAGCAGCAGAGAGTGGCTATCGCAAGAGCTCTCATAAACAGACCATCTATACTTTTATGTGATGAGCCTACAGGTAACCTTGATCCAACTAACTCTAATGAGATTATGAAAATTCTTGATGCTGTTAATAAGCAGGGAACTACAGTACTTGTAGTTACCCACAATATGGAAATCGTTCAGCAGATGAAAAAGAGAACGATTACAATGAGTCAGGGCAAGATTATAAGTGATTTGGAAAAGGGTGGTTATTTCTATGAAGATTAGATCGTTATTTTATCATATTAAAGACGGATTAAAGAACATCTATCGTAATAGACTGTTCTCTCTTGCGTCAATAGCAACTATAGCGGCATGTATATTCCTTTTTGGATTATTCTATTCGCTTGTAACAAACTTTCAGTATATGATACATAAGGCTGAGAATGAAGTCTGTGTCACAGTATTCTTTGACCAGGACCTTACAGATGCTGATATTAAGAAGCTTGGAGATACGATAAGCCAGAGAAATGAGGTTTCACGTATACACTATACTTCAGCAGATGAGGCGTGGGAGAATTATAAGGCTGAATATTTCAAGGATTATCCACAGCTTGCAGAAGGCTTCAAGGATGATAATCCTCTTGCTAATTCATCATCTTATGAGATATATCTCAATGATGCTTCAAGTCAGGCTACTCTTGTTACATACCTTGAAAATCTTGACGGTATAAGACAGGTAAACAGGTCAGAGGCAACAGCAAGCGGACTTGCAAGTGCAGCACGACTTGTCAGCTATGTAGCGATAGCTATTATCGTTATACTTCTTGCAGTATCTATATTCCTTATCACTAATACTATCGTAATAGGTATTACTGTGCGTAAGGAAGAGATATCAATTATGAAGTATATCGGTGCTACGGATGCGTTCGTTGATGCACCATTCTTCGTAGAAGGTATTACTATTGGTATTATAGGCTCTATTATACCTCTGGTTATCCTTAGATTTATCTACGAAAATGTTATTAACTATGTTATGAATAAGTTTTCAATACTTCAGAATATTCTTGCATTTATGCCAGTAAATGATGTATTCAAGATACTGGTTCCTGTAGGAATTCTTCTCGGTATTGGTATTGGTATATTAGGAAGTTTCTTCGCTGTAAGAAAGCATGCTAATGTATAATAAATAATGTTAAAGACAACTAAAGAGTTGTGGTTTTTAGCATATTTGCAGGGTATAGGACCGTTGCGAAGGGAAAGCTTTGGCAGCGGTCCTGTTTTATAAGAGTTATCTTATAAACATATGGCTTTATGGAGGAATTGTATGAGGAGAGCATTAGTGAAAAGAGTTGTTACCCTGTTACTGCTTCTGACAATGGTCGTACCATATTGTTTTGTCACATATAATGATGTATATGGTGACAGCAAACAAAATCTTAGCGATGCTAACAATAAGAAAAGTGACCTTCAGAGTGAATATGATAAGACACAGAAGAAGCTTGATGAGCTTAAGTCACAGAGTGATGATGTGGAAACATATCTTGCACAGTTGGATTCACAGATGTCAACAGTTAATAGGTCGCTGAATGAAGTAAGTGGTCAGATAGAGCAGATAGAAACAGAGATAACTGAAACAGAAGAAAAGCTTGCCGAAGCAGAAGATGATGTTGATGAACAGTATGATGCAATGAAGCTTCGAATACAGTATATGTATGAACATAATGATGAGACATATTTTGCACTGCTGCTCAACTCTGAGAGTATGGGTGATATGCTTAATAAAGCAGAGTATATTACAAAGATTTCTGATTATGACAGGAAAATGCTTGAAAAGTTCAATGATACAGTGAACTTTATAACAGATGCAAAGATAAAGCTTGAACAGGACAGGGAAACTCTGGTTGCAAAGCAGGATGAACTCCAGGATAAGAAGTCTTCGCTTGAACTTCTTGAGGAAACCAAGCAGAACGAGATGGCGTCGCTTAAGAAGAATACGCAGCAGCAGAAGGATTATCAGGAGAAAATTGAGGCTGATATGAAAGCCCAGGATAATCTGATTGCAAGTATAGAGGCACAGATAAAGGCAGAAGAGGCTGCTGCAAATGCTTCAAAGAACAACAGCAGCAACAATAGCAGTAATAGCAATAATAACAGTGGTAATAATAGTAATAGCGGCAGCACAAGTTATGATGGCGGAGCTTTTAAGTGGCCTACAGTGTCAACAAGAATAACATCACCATATGGAGATACAGAAGGAAGGAAGTCTCCACACCAGGGTATTGATATCGGTGCTGTTGTAAGAGGTGTGTCGGGTGACCCTATATATGCGGCGGCTGATGGAAAGGTTGTTATATCACAGTTCAGCTCATCAGCAGGTAACTATATTATGATATATCATGGTAATGGATTGTATACAAGATATCTTCATGCATCCTCACTTCTTGTAAGTGTTGGAACATATGTAACCAAGGGACAGACAATAGCGCTTATGGGAACAACTGGTAATTCTGACGGTGTACATCTTCACTTTGATGTAAGACTGAATGGTTCGGTTGTTAATCCTTGGAATTATCTGAGTAAGTAGGTGCTTTGCAGCTGATATAGAATGTAAAGGATATTAGAAAATATATAAAAGCCGCGGGAGAAGTGTAGTGCCTGCGGCTTTTATAATATATGTCATAAATTTTTCACATATTGGAATTAATATAGTGATGGTGGTTTGTAATAATAAAGATATGTGATATTTTAAGATTGATTACTATAAATGAAAAATAAGCATAGAAATGGAGAGAATTATGGATAACGATAACAGGGAAGAAAGCGGATTATCCACAGATGATGGAATGAGCGGGAATAATAATCAGAATATGAGTTATAATTCATTGCAAAATAATGAAAATGAGAATAATTATGATGGCAGTAATCAGACTGGAAGAGGACAGTATGACCAGCAGATTGCGGACATTGTGGATGAGCATAATAAAGAGAGAAAATATGGTTCAAGGTTTTACAGAAAGGGACTTCTTACAGGAATAATAGCAACATTTTCAGCTATGGTGCTGATTGTTTTATCGGTTGCTGACGTGTGTCTTAAAAAGGGATATCTTCATATAGGCATCAATGGCGATGTTTATATACAGTCGGATGCCGTAACGGATGGAAATGGCATAGGAAGTGAAGTGGAGGCTAAGCTTAATGCGATAGATTCGGTGCTTGACTCATTTTACTTTGAAGAGGTTGATGATGAAAAGGCTAAAGACAGCATATATAAGGCATATCTTAGCTCATATGGTGATAAATATACTGTATATTATACAGCAGACGAATATAAGAAGCTTACGGAAACTACAAATGGTACTTTCTGTGGAATAGGCGCTGTGTGCCAGCTTAGTGAAGAAGGTGGAATTCTTCTTGTGGATGTATATGAAAGTGGTGCAGGTTATAAGGCAGGGCTTAGAAGCGGTGACAGAATTATACAGGTAGATGGAACCGATGTTACAGATATGGACCTTTCGTCAGCAGTTGCGCTTGTAAAGGGCGAGAAAGGCACACAGGCTGCGCTTAAGATTGTAAGAGATGGCGCGACCTATGATTATACAGTTGTCAGGGATGAAGTTGAAGTGCAGACAGTCAATTATGCAATGACAGAGGATAACATAGGTTATATATCAGTTTCCCAGTTTGAAAATGTTACAGCAAAGCAGTTTAAGGCAGCTATAGAAGACCTTAAGAGTGAAGGTGCTAAAGGAATAATCATCGATATAAGAAATAATCCGGGTGGGCTTTTAACAACCGTTATCAGTATGCTTAAAGACATACTTCCAAATGGACTTATTGTATACACAGAAGATAAGGACGGCAACAGAAAAGAGTACAGTGACAATGATAATGAGGAGCTTGATATGCCACTTGCTGTTCTTGTTAATGGAAACAGTGCAAGTGCTTCTGAAATATTTGCAGGAGCAATACAGGATTACGGCAAAGGTGTTATTGTTGGAACTCAGACATTCGGAAAGGGCATAGTCCAGACGGTAAAGCCGCTCACAGATGGAAGTGCAATCAAGTTTACAATAGCCAAGTATTTTACGCCAAAGGGACAGGATATACACGGAAAAGGTGTTACTCCTGATGTGGTTGTTGAGTATGACAAGGATGCCGATGAGGATACACAGCTTAATGCGGCACTGGAGAGTGTGAGAGCGCAGATTAACCAGTAAAGATTACAAAGCTTGTTATTATATAAACTATAAATGAGCAAATTAAAAATATTGCATAATTATATCCGTGGTAGAAAAACAAATTTTTTCACAATCTATTGAAATGTATCTGTTACACAGACAAACGCAAATTATTTTTGTGTATTTTTTTGTATTTGCTCATTTATAGATATAAGCTTGAATGGTATGTTAATAGATAAAGAAGTATATTATATATTTTATTACTTGAAGACCAGAGGAGGTGTTAGGTATGTTTTCAGAAGCATTAAGAATACTCAACCATAACACGGCGGTACTGATGGTTGATGAGTATAGGAAAAAGTATCAGGAGATGGAGAAAAATCTCAAGAAGGAAATGAAAGAAAAAATGCAGGAAATACAGGAAATGCAGGAGAGAGAAAGTAACCTGAAAGAGGAACTTGACGACAAGGATAGACAAATTAACAGTCAGGAGGAGCAGCATAAAAAAGACCTTGAAAGAATAGCTGAACTTGAAGCCATGTTAAAGGAAAGCAGGGAAAGTAAGGAAAGCAACGGTCAGGTATAGTGTTATAGCAATAAAGATGTGGAGCAAATACAAGTATGAAGGCTACGAGATATTAGAGAGTTATAGTTATAGCAATACAGGTGTGGTGTAAGCACCAGCCTTGAATTAAGTAAGCGGATAGATGTATATAGTCGGTAGTGACTTTATACACTATCCGCTTATTTTGCTTTAAATAATTTAGGCAGGAATACTTATAAGTCTTTATGTCACTATAGACGATGGAAAGTGAATATAATATTTGTTGACTGTTTTTTGCGTTAAACATGTTCTAAAACTTAGCACTCCTACCTCTCCAAAAGTAAAGTTTAGAATTGATAAATATAGTTGAAGCATAATGAATAAAAATAAGAACAAATGTTCTGATTTATATAGACAAACTCAATTCTTTGTAGTAGAATTAATGTAGAAATAATAATTTTTATGTATTATATTGTTGCATATGTTAATCAGATACAAGCTCATTATAGGCGATGTTTTTTTCAGGAAGATTGGGAATACTTGATTTAGAGGATATTTGCTATGCTATTATTTCAGAAGAGCGGTGTTTTATAATAGTTATAAATAAGCTGTATTTATTATACGACAGATTTAAGAAGGGAGAATTGTTATGGAATTCAGGTTACACGCTCCTTATGAGCCGACAGGGGACCAGCCAAGGGCTATTGAAGAACTTGTGCAGGGTTTTGAAGAGGGCAATCAGTTTGAAACACTTGTCGGTGTTACAGGTTCTGGTAAGACATTTACTATGGCGAACATCATACAGCATGTGCAGAAGCCGACACTTATTATCAGTCATAATAAGACGTTGGCAGCACAATTATATAGTGAGATGAAGGAGTTCTTTCCAGAAAATGCAGTGGAGTATTTCGTCAGTTATTACGATTACTATCAGCCTGAGGCGTATGTTCCACAGAGCGATACTTATATAGCAAAGGACTCTTCTATTAATGATGAGATAGATAAGTTAAGACATTCGGCAACAGCGGCATTGTCAGAGAGAAATGATGTTATTATAGTGGCATCGGTTTCGTGTATATATGGTCTGGGTGCGCCTATTGATTATAAGAATATGGTTATCTCGCTTCGTCCGGGTATGGAGAAGGACAGGGATGAGATGATAAGAAAGCTTATCGACATACAGTATATGCGTAATGACCAGGACTTTAAGCGAGGAACTTTCAGAGTAAGGGGAGATGTTGTTGAGATATATCCATCGGCATCGAGTGGTGATGCAGTCAGAGTGGAGTTCTTTGGTGATGAGATAGACAGGATAAGTGAAATAGACTCACTTACTGGAGAAGTTAAGTGTAACCTTGACCATGTTGCTATATTTCCTAATTCGCATTATGTTGTAGAGAAAGAGAAGATGAACAAAGCGATTGAGAATATAAAGGAAGAACTTGCGGAGAGAATAAAGTATTTTAAGAGCGAGGATAAGCTTCTTGAGGCGCAGAGAATAGAGGAGAGAACTAACTTTGATATAGAAATGATGCAGGAAACAGGCTTCTGTTCGGGTATTGAGAATTATTCAAGACATTTAGCAGGGCTTCCGGCAGGGTGTCCACCATATACGCTTATGGACTATTTTCCAGATGATTTTATGATTATTGTCGATGAGTCACATATTACTATTCCACAGATAAGGGGAATGTATGCAGGCGATCAGGCAAGAAAGACGACACTTGTAGACTATGGCTTCAGGCTTCCTTCAGCAAAGGATAACAGACCGCTTAATTTTCAGGAGTTTGAGAGCAAGATATCACAGATGCTTTTTGTGTCTGCTACTCCTAGTAAGTATGAGGAAGAGCATGAGCTTATGAGGGCAGAACAGATTATAAGACCTACAGGACTTCTTGATCCAGAGATAACAGTTAGACCAATAGAGGGTCAGATAGATGATCTTATAAGTGAGATTAATAAGGAAGTTGAGAAAAAGAATAAGATACTTGTAACTACACTTACCAAGCGTATGGCAGAGGATCTCACAGATTATCTTAAGGAAGTCGGCATAAGAGTCAAGTATCTTCATGCGGATATTGATACACTAGAGCGACAGAAGATTATAAGGGATATGCGACTTGACGGATTCGATGTGCTTGTTGGTATCAATCTGCTTAGAGAGGGACTTGATATTCCAGAGATAAGTCTTGTGGCTATTCTTGATGCTGATAAAGAGGGCTTCTTAAGAACAGAGACTTCACTTATCCAGACGATAGGACGAGCAGCCAGAAATGCAGAAGGACACGTTATTATGTATGCAGATACAATAACAGAGTCAATGGAAAAGGCTATATCTGAAACTGAAAGACGTAGAAAGATACAGCAGGAGTACAATGAAGCACACGGAATAACACCTCAGACTATAAAGAAAGCGGTAAGGGACCTTATAAGCATATCAAAGGCAGCAGATGCAGACAGCTCTAATGGAAAGCTTGATGTGGATTATGAATCTATGAGCATTAAAGACCTTGAAAAAGTCAAGAAGCAGATTGAGAAGAATATGCGTAAGGCTGCGGCAGAACTTGACTTTGAGCAGGCGGCTATGCTTCGTGATAAGATGATCGAGATTAATAAGTATATTTATGAGGATAAGAAGTCAGGCAAGTGATAAGAGGATATATTTTACAGTTTTTTAAATAATCGTTTTTGTTTGTGGTTGACATACATTTCAATAGATTAGGTAAAATATATCTTCATAACAGGAACATAATTGTACAATATTTTAAATTTGCTCATTTATAGCTTGATATCAATTAAGCCAGATTAAGCTACGAGTTCAAAAGCAATGTTATGCAGTCAGTAATGGCAGGCAGATATTATCATTATGGTATTATATGATGTAGGTGTCAAATGTATAAAAGCATTTGTTGCTTACAGAAAAAGTTTTTTTAATTGAGGCGGTTAAGGATTAAGAAAGAAGAAATAACGGAGAAAAAAATGGAAAAAGGCGATTACAGGAATTATATAAGAATAAGAGGTGCAAGTGAGCACAATCTTAAAAACATTGATGTAGATATACCAAGAGACAGCCTTGTTGTACTTACAGGTCTGTCAGGTTCAGGTAAGTCAAGTCTTGCCTTTGATACTATATATGCAGAAGGCCAGAGAAGATATATGGAGTCATTATCTTCATATGCAAGGCAGTTTTTAGGACAGATGGAAAAGCCGGCGGTGGAGAGCATAGAAGGACTTTCACCAGCTATTTCCATAGACCAGAAGTCAACTAACAGAAACCCACGTTCAACGGTGGGAACTGTTACGGAGATATACGATTACTTCAGATTATTATATGCAAGAATAGGTACACCACATTGTCCAAAGTGTGGCAAAGTCATTAATAAGCAGACGGTAGACCAGATGGTTGATACAATTATGGAGCTTCCAGAGAGGACTAAGATACAGATATTAGCGCCGGTTGTAAGAGGAAGAAAAGGCGAACATAAGAAGCTTTTTGAACAGGCTAAAAAGAGCGGTTATGTCAGAGTTATTGCTGATGGCAATATGTATGAGCTTACAGATGATATAAGCCTAGATAAGAATAAGAAGCATAATATAGAGATAGTCATTGACCGTCTTGTAGTTAAAGATGGCATTAACAAAAGACTTACAGACTCTATAGAAACAGCACTTAAGCTTGCTGAGGGACTTATGACAGTTGATGTTATAGACGGTGAGCCGATTAACTTTTCACAGAGTTTTTCGTGTCCGGATTGTGGCATAAGCATAGATGAGATAGAGCCAAGAAGCTTTTCGTTCAACAATCCATTTGGTGCGTGTCCTGACTGCTACGGACTTGGCTATACAATGAATTTTGATGCAGAGCTTCTTATACCAGATGATTCATTAAGCATCGATGATGGAGCGATAGTTGGTATGGGATGGCAGTCTGTAAAGGATGAGGGCAGCTTTTCAAGAGCTATTATGAGCGCACTTGCAAAGGAATATAACTTCAGTTTATCAACACCATTTAAGGATTATCCAGATGATATTAAGGACATAATTATAAATGGTACAAAGGGCAGGAGTGTTAAAGTGCATTACAAAGGCCAGAGAGGCGTTGGAGAATACGATATAGCATTTGAAGGCCTTATCCATAATATGGAGAAAAGATACAGGGAAACTTACTCAGACAGTGCAAAGCAGCAGTATGAGGAATTCATGCGCATAAGACCTTGTAAATCCTGCCATGGACAGAGATTAAAGCCCTCATCTCTTGCTGTTACGATAGCAGATAAGAATATATATAAGATTACAGATATGTCTATTGTTAAGTTAAAGAAGTTTTTAGATGAGCTTGAGCTTACAGACAGACAGAAGTTTATCGGTGCAGAGATACTTAAGGAGATTAAGGCAAGAATACAGTTTCTTATGGACGTAGGACTTGATTACCTTTCATTATCAAGAGCTACAGGTACGCTTTCAGGAGGAGAGGCACAGAGAATAAGACTTGCGACACAGATAGGTTCAGGACTTGTTGGTGTGGCTTATATACTTGATGAGCCAAGTATCGGACTTCATCAGAGAGATAACGACAAGCTGCTTGGGACACTTATACATTTGCGTGACCTTGGTAACTCAGTTATTGTGGTTGAACACGATGAAGATACTATGCGTGCCGCAGATTATATTGTTGATATAGGACCGGGTGCCGGACGTAATGGAGGAGAAGTCGTTGCGACAGGAACAGCAGCTGATATTATGGCATGCAAGGATTCGCTTACAGGTGCATATCTTAGCGGAAGAATCAAGATTCCAGTGCCGGCTAAGAGAAGAAAGCCGACAGGCTGGATAACTGTTAAGGGTGCAAGGGAGAATAATCTTAAAAATATTGATGTTGATATACCACTTGGAGTATTTACATGTGTAACAGGTGTATCAGGTTCAGGAAAAAGTTCTCTTGTGAATGAAATTCTGTATAAGCACCTTGCTAAGTCTTTAAACCGTGCAAGATGTATCGCTGGTGACCATGATGATATTACAGGAATCGAACAGCTTGATAAGGTTATAGATATTGATCAGTCGCCAATAGGAAGAACTCCACGTTCTAATCCTGCGACATATACGGGCGTATTTGATATGATAAGGGATCTTTTTGCTTCAACAACAGATGCTAAGGAAAGAGGTTATAACAAAGGACGTTTCAGCTTTAATGTAAAGGGAGGACGTTGTGAGGCTTGTTCCGGAGATGGTATTATCAAGATAGAGATGCATTTCCTGCCGGATGTATATGTGCCTTGTGAAGTGTGTGACGGAAAGCGTTATAACAGGGAAACGCTTGAAGTTAAGTATAAGGGAAAGAGCATATATGACGTACTTGATATGACAGTTGAGGATGCAGTTGATTTCTTTGAAAATGTGCCATCAGTCAGAAGAAAAATAGAAACTCTTAATGACGTTGGACTTTCATACATTAAGTTAGGACAGCCATCTACAGAGCTTTCAGGTGGAGAGGCACAGAGAATAAAGCTTGCTACAGAGCTTTCGAAAAGAAGTACAGGAAAGACTATATACATTCTTGATGAGCCTACAACAGGACTTCATTTTGCCGATGTCCACAAGCTTGTCGATATACTTCATAAGCTTGCAGAGGGCGGCAACACAGTTGTTGTTATCGAGCATAATCTTGATGTTATCAAGACAGCCGACTATATTATAGATATGGGACCGGAAGGCGGAGACAGAGGCGGTACAGTTATCGCAAAGGGTACACCGGAAGAGGTTGCCAAGGTTAAGAAGTCTTATACGGGGCAGTATGTTAAGAAGTATTTATAAGAATATATAAACATATATTAATTTTATACAAGTATATTAGCGTATCGCAGTATATTAATTTTATACAAGTATATTGGTGTATCGCAGTATATTGATTTTATACAAGTATATTGGTGTATCGCAGTATATTGAATTTATATGAGTATATTAGGTTTATGCACTTTGCTGATAAGAATATTTTATGGAATTATAAATGTATAATTAATAGTGATTATACAAGGCTTTAGACATTGTATAGCTTCGTCAAGGTTACAAGGATATATGTTACTACGACTTATGTTAGTATATAAGAGTTGAAAAGTAACAGAATTTCAAGCATTTTAATTTATTTGTGTATCTGTAGATGATAATAATTTTAAATGTACAAACCTGAAATTAAAAGTGTTTGTCAGTGTCATAAATTATAAATATACACCTATTATAGTTATTTTAAACAATATAAAGTGAAAAATAAGACATTTAATTACTAGGAGAAAAAAATGGTATCAGGCATTATATTTGATATGGATGGTGTTCTTATAGATTCAGAAAGGCAGTCTAATGAAGGCTGGCTCTGGGCAGCAGAGCAGCTTGGAGTTGATATGCCAATGTGGCTTATAGACAGCTTCAAGGGTGCTCCGGCAGAGCTCTGCTGTAAGTTCTTTGATGATTATTACAAAGGAGCAATCGACTATTGGGAAGCTAAGGAGCTTAGAACGCAGCATGTATACAAGATAAGGGAAACAGAAGGTATTCCTGTTAAAAAAGGTGTAAAGGAAGTATTTGAATATATAAGAAATAATGGGCTTAAGTGTGCGGTTGCTACATCAACAAGGCGTGAAAGTGCTGAGAAAACACTTCATAAAATAGGAGTGTGTGATTATCTTGATACGGTTGTATATGGAGATGAAGTCGAACATGGAAAGCCAGAACCAGATATATTCCTTCGGGCGGCTAAGGCAATAGGTATAAGTCCGTCAGAGGCAGTAGTAGTTGAGGACAGCATTAATGGCATTAAGGCTGGATATGCGGCAGATATGAGAGTTGTCCATATTCCTGATACAATAGCAATAGATGATGATATCAGGAAGCTTACATATATGGTGTGTGCTGACCTTAATGGACTTATTGATGTTGTGGAAAGCATTAATAAGCCGGTTATTAACAGGAAAAATGTTATCAATGCATTTGCAGAGTATGTAAGAAATTACGATCCATCAGATGAAAAGATAAAGCTTAAAATAGATCATACCTACAGAGTAGCGGGACTGTGTCAGAGTATTGCAAAGTCGCTTAACTTAAGTGAAGCCGATGTAGATATTGCATGGCTTCTGGGAATGTTACACGACATTGGAAGATTTGAACAGATAAGACGATTTGGCACATTTAGCGATGCAGACTCTGTAGACCATGCAGAATTTGGTGCAGACCTGTTATTTAAGGAAGGGCTTATAAGGAAGTTTGCAGAAGGGTATTATGAGAAATGTGAACTTGTGGGTGCTGGAAATGAAGAAGCTGGACAGGCATACAGCAGGCAGAAAGATTGTCAGAAAGATTGCGATGAAGGCAAGTTAAATAGTGAGCAGGTAAAATGTAATGAAGGCAAGTTGGCAGGACTTCTTGAACTTGCTATAAGACAGCATAACAAGTATCGTGTTAAAGAAGGATTAACCGAAAGACAGCTTATGTTCTGCAATATTCTTCGTGATGCGGATAAGGTTGATATATTTAAGGTAAATGCGGAAGTTCCTATGGAGATTATATACGATGTAACTACAGAGGAACTAAAGAATGGAATCATAATTAAAGAGGTACTTGAGAGTTTTTACAGGAAAGAAACAGTACTTAAAAGTTTAAGAAAGAGTGCTGTTGACCATATAGTAGGACATATTTCGCTGCTTTTTGAGCTTGTATATCCGGAAAGTTACAGACAGGCAAAAGAACAGGGGTACGTGTATAAACTGCTTGACTTTAAGTCAGATGTTCCAGAGGTCGATGTGGAATTTGGAAGGATGAGAGAATATTTGGATGAGTTTCTTAAGAATGTGTGAGATTTAGTGAAGATGGTTTTCTTGATATGACAGAAATCATGGGAATTTTTATTACATTTCGGTGTTAGGTGAAAAATGAGTTTAAAAATATTATTGTGCAGGCACAAGCATTTTTGATTTTCAGCTTCTGGCATCAAGTATTTAAAATATTAAAATAAAGATTGAAGAATATGCTTGTCTTTATATCGCTTGTTTACTATAATAAATATATATGAGTCGTAGATGTGTTATGTATTTATAGATGCTTATATACTTTGAAATGAGTAAAAGACAGTAAAAGTAGTGAATTTATATAAAAAGTATTAAAGCTATGGATGAATGTAGTGATATATAATGACATTTATTATGATTAGCTGGCTAAAGTATGGAAAAGTATAAATGTGTCTGCGGCGAAACTTATGATTAGGAAAGGGACAATATGAATCAGGAAAAGGTTATAGTTATTGACTTTGGCGGACAGTACAACCAGTTAGTTGCACGTCGTGTCCGTGAATGTAACGTATATTGTGAGATATATTCTTACAAAACACCTCTTGAGCAGATTAAGGCGATGAATCCTAAGGGAATTATCCTTACAGGTGGTCCAAATAGCTGCTATGAAGAAGGTGCACCTACTTGTACTAAAGAGCTTTTTGAACTTGGTGTTCCAGTGCTTGGATTATGTTATGGTGCTCAGCTTATGCAGCACGTTCTTGGCGGCAAGGTTGAGAAAGCTCCAGTAAGAGAGTATGGAAAGACAGAGACATTTGTTGATAAGAGCAGTGCTTTATTTGGAGATGTTTCAGAAAAGACTATCGTGTGGATGAGCCATTTTGACTACATTTCACAGGTCGCTCCAGGATTTAAGATAATTGCACATACAGCAGACTGTCCAGTGGCAGCAGCAGAGTGTGCAGAAAAGAATCTCTATGCAATCCAGTTCCATCCAGAAGTTCTTCATACACAGGAAGGTACTAAGATGCTTCACAACTTTGTGCGTGGAGTATGCGGATGTGCTGGAACCTGGAAAATGGATGCATTTGTAGAGAATACTATTAAGGAAATACGTGAAAAGGTTGGCGATGGTAAGGTATTACTTGCACTTTCTGGTGGAGTTGATTCATCAGTGGCAGCAGGTCTTCTTTCAAGAGCTATTGGAAAGCAGCTTACATGTGTATTCGTAGACCATGGTCTTCTTCGTAAGAACGAGGGCGATGAGGTTGAAAGTGTATTTGGTCCAGAAGGACAGTTTGACCTTAACTTTATAAGGGTAAATGCACAGGAAAGATATTACTCTAAGCTTGCAGGTGTTACTGAACCAGAAGCTAAGAGAAAGATAATCGGTGAAGAGTTCATCCGTGTGTTTGAGGAAGAAGCCAAGAAGATTGGTGCAGTTGACTTCCTTGCACAGGGAACTATATATCCAGACGTTGTAGAGAGTGGACTTGGCGGTGAATCAGCGGTAATCAAGTCACATCACAATGTAGGTGGTCTTCCAGATTTCGTTGATTTCAAGGAGATTATTGAGCCACTCCGCGACTTATTCAAGGATGAAGTACGTAAGGCTGGTCTTGAACTTGGCATACCAGAACATCTTGTGTTCCGTCAGCCATTCCCAGGTCCAGGACTTGGAATAAGAATTATCGGCGAAGTAACAGGCGACAAGGTTCGTATCGTACAGGATGCCGATTACATCTACCGTGAAGAAGTAGACAAGGCAGTAGAAGCCTACAAGAAAGAAAATGGCAAGGCACCAGCCTGGATGCCAAACCAGTACTTTGCAGCCCTCACTAATATGCGTTCAGTTGGTGTTATGGGTGATGAAAGAACTTATGACTACGCAGTTGCACTTCGTGCAGTCAATACAATTGACTTTATGACAGCCGAAAGTGCCGAGATACCATTTGAGGTACTCCAGACAGTTATGAGCAGAATTATAAACGAGGTGCGTGGGGTTAATAGGGTATTCTATGACCTGACTAGTAAGCCACCGGGAACGATTGAATTCGAATAAATCGAGTTGCTTAAAAAAGCCAGTGTTTATGCGGGTTTCAGCGATTTCGATTAGTCTTTTGATAACAAATTGATAACAGTCATAGCAAGTGCCATTATTCTTGTTATCCAGTGGTTTATGGGTAACGGAACAATTAACAGGTGGCTTGCAGACTAAAGTTCGGAGCTTGGCTCTGAACAAATTCCATATTATAAACTAAGCCCTTAGCTGTGGTTAATAACCATAGTTAAGGGCTTTTTTGTCGTTGCCAAAGCATCTGTAGGGAGCTGCCAGTGGCAGGTCCTGTAGGTGCTTATTTATCTTTCAAGTGGTCTTTGAATGCTTCCACGAGAGCGTCACTTAATTCCTGTGATGGAACTTTTGCCCAACGCTGTGTGGTGTCGAACTCTGGATAATGGTAACGCCAGTTATCGTATTCTTCTCTGTTGATTTCTTCGGAAGATAGCTTGTCTGCCTGTTCTTTCCAAGCATACAGCATTTTGAGGAGTTCATATGCTTCTCTGCCTTTGTCCTTGTTGACCTTTAAGCATACCTCTCCGTCTGCTTCACTGACAGTAAGACCGTAAATATCTTCAAGGGTAAACAGAGTGTGCATAAGACCGATATAGCTGTCTATGTCAGGAACATCAAGAGCCTGTGGAGAAACATCAAGCACCTGTGCCAATGCATTTGTAAGGTCTGCTTTCGGTTTGCGTGTACCAGTTTCGTACTGTGCCAAACGCACATCAGCACTCTTTTCTGGAAAACCGATTGCTGTACCGAGATACTTTTGTGTCATACCACGCATTAGTCTGAAAAAATGTATTCTTTCGCTGATAGCCATAATGATACGCTCCTTTTATATTTAGTGAAATAAGTATAGCAGAAATGTTTAGTGGAAGTCAAGAAAAACCGAAACAAAAATGTTTAATATTTTCTTTGCAACCACTTGACAATAGCAAATATGTTTAGTAAAATAAATTACGAATTAAACAAATATGCTTAATGCGACAACTGAATGACCGTCCGAAAAGCCAAACCGCCAAGACCTCGTCGGAGCAAGTTCCGTATCGTTCGCTTGTGTGCAAGCACAAAAGCTCATTCGCTGCACTGCTCCTCCTCTTCCCCAAAAGTCTCCGACTTTTCGGGAACCCCTATACGAGCGAGCGCCTGATGTACTGCGGTGCATTGGGACAGCACAGCGCCTGCCGACAAGCAGGAGTGCCTGTTGGAACTTTAACACGGAGAAAGCGGCAAGCAAAAAATTATTTTAAGAAAGGAAGAAAAAGGATATGGAAAACAGATTTATCCGAGCCGAAGATGTGGCTCAGGAACTAAACGTATCAAAACCTTATGCATATAAACTCATCAGACAATTAAATGAGGAATTGAAAGCAAAGGGCTTTATTACGATTGCAGGGCGTGTAAATCGCCAGTATTTTTACGAAAGGCTCTACGGAGCAGGAAAGGGGGAAATGTAAATGCCGGTATTTAAGAATGAAGATAACGGTACTTGGTATGTGATGGCAAGGTATGTGAACTGGAAAGGGGAACGCAAGCAGAAATGCAAGCGTGGCTTTGCTACCAAACGAGAAGCACAGGAATGGGAAAGAATGTTCAAATTGCAGACTTCTTCAGACCTTGATATGAGTTTTGAAGCCTTTACGGAGCTTTATATCAATGATGTGAAGAACCGTTTGAAGGAAAACACGTGGCTTACCAAAGAGCATATCATACGCACAAAGATACTTCCGTATTTCGGGAAACTGAAAATCAGCGAGATTTCCACAAAGGAGATTATTACTTGGCAGAATGAAATGCTTGCCTATCGTGATGAGAAGAAAAAGCCTTATTCACAGACGTATCTGAAAACGCTGCACAATCAGTTGTCCGCCATTTTCAATCACGCTGTCCGCTACTATGAACTGCGTTCCAATCCTGCGGCAAAGGTGGGAAATATGGGACGTGAGGAACACAAGGAAATGCTGTTCTGGACAAAGGAAGAATACAAGAAATTCTCTTTTGAGATGATGGACAAGCCTGTTTCCTTTTATGCGTTTGAAATGCTTTACTGGTGCGGTATCCGAGAGGGCGAGCTGTTAGCTTTGACTCCGGCAGATTTCAACTTTGATAAGGAAACAGTCACAATCAATAAATCCTATCAGCGTTTGAAAGGGCAGGATGTGATTACTTCTCCGAAAACGAAAAAGAGCAACCGCACGATTAAAATGCCGAAGTTTCTGTGTGAGGAAATGAAAGAATATCTCGGTATGCTTTACGGATTGAAGAAGAAAGACCGTATCTTTACGGTGACGAAAAGCTATCTTCATCACGAGATGGACAGAGGGGCAAAGGCGGCAGGCGTGAAGCGTATCCGCATTCACGATCTCCGTCACAGCCACATTTCACTCTTGATTGATATGGGCTTTTCTGCGGTGGCGATTGCTGACCGAGTTGGTCACGAAAGTATTGATATTACTTATCAGTACGCACACCTCTTTCCGTCAAAGCAGATTGAGATGGCAGAAAAATTAGATGATTTAGGGAAAGGAGATTTTGAAAATGTCAGCTAAGAACAGAGATAACAAAAATCGTTGGAGGAATATCACAGTAGGGTTTCGAGTATCGCCCGAAGAAAACGAACTCATTAACAGAGCTGTAGCTCTATCAGGATTGCCAAAACAGGAGTATTGTTACCGCCGTTGCTTAAATCAGGATGTGGTGGTACAGGGCAATCCGAGAGTGTATAAGGCGTTGAAAACGGAATTTGCCACAGTCCTTGCGGAACTGAAAAGGATTGAAGCAGGAAAAGGTGTGGATGATGAACTGCTGAGTGTAATAGAACTGATTTCCATTATTCTCGGCGGTTTGAAAGGAGAGGATGCGAATGGAGAATAAAAAAGAAATGACTATTCCAAATGTATCTGCGGCAACAGATGCGGAACAGTCACTTTCCAAATGTACTGACAATAGTATAGTCAATCAGGATACGGATTTCAAGGGGTACGAGCAATCTTTTGAAGAAATGCAAAGGGAAATACTCAGACAGTTAGACCCTTCCTATCTGAAAACAGTATCAATGACAACGCTGTATGATACGGTGTTTGAGGTTCAGACACCACTTATCGACGGTCTGCTCCAAAGGGGAACTTACCTTTTCGTAGGTTCCCCGAAAGTGGGAAAGAGCTTTATGATGGCACAGCTTGCCTATCATATCAGCACAGGCACACCGCTTTGGGAGTATAAGGTGCGTAAGGCAACGGTGCTTTATTTTGCCCTTGAAGATGATTACCCACGTTTGCAGAAGCGATTGTTTCAGATGTTCGGTGCAAAGGAGACAGGCAATCTGTATTTCGCAACGGAATGTAAAACGGTCAATGGCGGACTGGAAGAACAGATAAGAGGGTTTATGAGGGAACACCCAGACACAGGCTTGATTATCATAGACACCTTAAAGCGTGTGCGTGAAGCAGGCGGAGCAGATTACAGCTACGCAAGTGATTATGATGTTGTGGCAAGGCTGAAAGCGTTGGCAGACAGTTACAAGGTTTCAATGCTTATTGTTCATCATACACGCAAACAAAAATCGGAAGATATATTCGATATGATTTCAGGCACGAATGGTCTGATGGGTGCGGCAGACGGTGCATTTGTTCTCAGTAAGGACAAGCGTACTTCCAACAATGCCACACTTGATGTTGCTGGCAGAGACCAGCAGGATATGAAAATCCATCTTGTAAGGGACAGCGAGCGATTGGTGTGGAACTTTGCAAAATCGGAAACGGAGATGTGGAAAGAACCGCCCGAACCTCTGCTTGAGAAGATAGCGGATACGCTCTTTTCGGAAAGTGACAGATGGGAAGGAACTGCTTCGGAACTTTGCGAAAGGCTTGCGGTGGATATAAAGCCGAATGTACTTTCTTTAAGGCTCAGTATCAACGCAAGCAGGCTGTTTCGTGATTACGGTATCCGTTATCAGAACAGCCGCACACACGACGGAAGAAAGGTTTCACTTTGGAAAGAAACCGAGCAGACGGCGTGACAAACGGTGTCAAAGGTGTCAATGTTTTTGAGAGCAGCACGCTGTGAAAAACATTGTCACCATCGTCACACTTTGACACCGGATAAAGTTTAGGGGAGTGTGCAGAGAGTGCCTTTTCAAAGGCGGCTCTTTGGTCTCGCCTGCTGGCTCGGTCGGTTCGCAGGCGTGTGTGCCACCGGCACACGCTCACCCCTCGGAGAGCCTTCGGAGAACGCAAAACCTGTTTACAGGTCGCATTTTTGATGGGTGTACCCGTCAAAAGTGCTTTTGCGTTACTTTTGACAAAAGTAACAAAACCTGAGAATGTTGAAATTTACAGATGGGAGATGAAAAAATGCAGAGAACGATAAGTGCAATGGTCGGTAAAGGCTCGGTCAATCACAATAGCCGAAAGTTCCGAGCAGAAAATGTAGACGGAACTCGTACTCATCTCAATATCGACTACTGCAATGAAAATATAAAGACAGTTTATCACGAATTGTTTGATGAAGCATTGGAAAGATACAATGCCAAGCAGATAAGGTCAGACCGAAAGATAAAAGATTATTATGAAAAAATCCGAAGTTCCAAGCAGGAAAAACCGTTCCACGAAATCATTTTACAGGTGGGCGGTAAGGGAAATATGAACGCCGATACGGAAAACGGAGAACTGGCAAAGCAGATTTTAGATGAATACTATCAGGGTTTTCAGGAGCGAAATCCACAGCTTCGGGTGTTCTCGGCTCATCTGCATATGGATGAAGCTACACCACATCTGCACATAGATTTTGTACCTTTTACCACAGGCAGCAAGCGTGGACTTGATACAAGAGTGTCACTAAAGCAGGCTCTTGCAACGCAAGGTTTTAAGGGCGGCAGTCGTGGCGATACGGAGTGGTCGCAATGGATACAGTCCGAAAAAGAACAGCTTGCGGCGGTGATGGAACGTTATGGGATTGAGTGGGAACATTTAGGCACACACGAAAAACATCTTTCTGTTTTGGATTATAAAAAGCAGGAAAGAGAAAAAGAAGTGGCGGCATTAGGTGCGAAAATCGAGCAGAAACAGATTGAATTTGATGTGTTGTCGGAACGAGTATTGAACTATGATAAGGCAAAAGACGAGCTGTCAAATCTTGAAATAGAGCTTGATACTGCACCGAAATATCAGTTGCCAGAACCAGAGAAATTTATGACTGCAAAGGCATATAAAACCAAAATGGCAGAGCCGGTTGTAAGGAAATTGAAGCAACTTGTCAAAACGGTGCTTGCCCGCTGCTTTGAGGGGTGGGACAACTATCATAGGCTGAATACAGCGAATGCACAGTTATACCGCACCAATCAGCGTTTGGAGAAAGTCAATGAAAGATTGACCGAAGAAAACAAAATCCTAAAAGCAGAAAATAAAGATTACAGCCTGCTCCGTAAGGTTTTTGGTCGCAAACAGATAGATGATTTGTTGGAGCAGGCAAGAACAGTTAAAGGTCGCAAGCGTGATAATACACGATCACGATAGACAAAAATCACAGGAGGAAAAGGAAAATGACAAAGACAATTTTTGAAGAAATGGGCGGAACTTATAGACAGGTGGGTGATTATTTATTGCCGAACATCACAGTACCAGCCGAAGAAGAAATAGAGCCGATTGGTTTATGGGGGAAACGACATGCAAGGCATTTAAAGGAACACTATAAAGTGTTATATATGAACCTGCTGACAAGCGGAAAGCTGCATAGTTATCTTGCAGAAGTCGATAAGCAAGCAGAGGATATGTTTCTTCGACTGGTAAAGGAATATGCCGACAGACAAGATGTGACGGAACAATTAAAGAAAGATAATCCCTACGAATGGATTGGAAGAATGAATAATATTCAGGCTTGTGTGAGGGAAGTTGTAGGAACGGAGTTGATTTACACATAAGCGTTTTACGGTATGGTGCTCCTGCGTTTGCTGGAGTGCTGTGGTTGTGGTTGTAAAGAGGTTGTGAAAGATTGAATTTCGTAATGGTTGGATGTATAATTAGGAAGTGAAAATTTTAATTTGCACTTCCATAAGGTGAAATGTATTGACACAAAAAATACAGTATGATAGTATTGCCATTAGAAGAAAGAAAGGCACATTTTGTGTAAGGTGAGGAAATGATTAATAGATAATTTGATTTAAGTAAGACACATATAGTTATTGAGCCTGTAGAGAATAGGTTTGTTTTGTGTACGCTTAAGTTGGATTATCGCAAGAGGCATTTCCTTTGTTTTCCTTTTGGAAAAGAAATAAGGGGCTATTTAGCGAGTCTATTTTTGCGTATGCAAAAAAGACTCGTTTTTGTGTGTTCAAAATAATAATTGGCTCAGACTTCGAAAAGGAGAAACTTTAATGTTGCAGATAAAAAAATTAAATTTAACACATAAAAAAGACCTGAGAATAATTCTTAATGATTTCAACCTTGTGCTAAATGATGGAGATAAGGCAGTTATTATTGGAGAAGAGGGAAATGGGAAATCGACATTAATGAAGTGGATATACAATCCGTCGCTTGTAGAAAACTATATAGAAGCAGATGGGGAAAGGATAATGGGACACGAACGTCTTGGTTATCTTCCGCAGGAGATGCTCGATGAAGATAAGGAAAAAACAATATACGAATATTTTTCTGAAGAGGAAATATTCTGGGAGAAAACGCCTAAAGAATTGTCTGTTATTGCGGGAAAATTTGGAATGAAAAATGATTTTTTCTACAGTAACCAGACAATGGGTAGTCTTTCAGGAGGCGAAAAAGTCAAGACACAACTTATGAGGCTTTTCATTCGCGATGTTTCTGTGCTGTTGTTGGACGAACCTTCCAATGACATCGACATTGCGACGCTTACATTACTGGAAAAAATCATAAATGACTGGAAGCACATTGTGCTTTTTATTTCACACGATGAAACGCTGATAGAGCGTACTGCCAACATGGTGATACATATCGAGCAGATTATACGAAAAACAAAGGCGAGATATACCGTGGCAAAGCTTCCCTATAGACGCTATGTGGAAGAACGGCTTCATAAATTTGAAATCCAAAAACAGCGGGCACTGAGTGACCGTAGGGAGAAAAAGATTCGCGATGAAAAATATCAAAGAGTTATGCAGAGTGTACAAGGTGCATTAAGAAGTTGTACCAGACAAGCACCGTCTGTTGCCAAAAACTTAAAGGACAAAATGCATACGGTTAAGGCAATGGAACGAAGATTTGAAAAAGAAGATGAAAATATGACTCAGATGCCGGAACAGGAAGAAGCAATCTTTGTCAAATTAGGGGATGAAAACTCACACATTCCCGCAGGAAAAACGGTCATAGAATATGAACTTTCAAAGCTTGTGACTCCGGATGGCAAAAGAATTTTAGCAGAAGGAATTCATTTAAAAATAAAAGGTTCAGAAAAAATCTGTATGATAGGAGCCAACGGGGCAGGAAAAACGACTCTTCTAAAAAAGATAGCGGAAGAACTCCTAAATCGGAATGACATTAAAGCAGAATATATGCCTCAAACTTATGAAGACCTGCTGGATTTGGATGTTACACCGGTTGATTACCTTGATAAAACAGGAGATAAAGAAGAGCGTACAAGAATTAGAACATACCTTGGTTCACTTAAATACACACCAGATGAAATGGAGCATCCGATTCGGGAGTTATCAGGCGGACAAAAGGCGAAAGTGCTTCTCTTGAGGATGAGCTTAAGTGGTGCAAATGTTCTTATTCTGGATGAACCGACAAGAAATTTTTCACCATTGTCCGGTCCGGTAATAAGAAAAATGCTCCGAGAATTTCCGGGGGCTGTCATTAGCATTTCTCACGATAGAAAGTATATTGAAGAGGTGTGCGATAAAATATATCAGCTAAATCCTAATGGATTACAGCTAATTGGTGATTGATAACAAAAAGGATGAAAGACTGACAAATTTCAGGCTTTTAGTGAGTTGGAAAGCATACAAAGATTTGAATTTGGAGGATAGATTATGGTACGTACAGAAGATGCATGTGAAATTATAAAATATGCTTTGCAAAACGAAATTAAAGTATATTTAGATGGCGGATGGGGTGTTGATGCACTTCTTAAAAGAGAATCAAGAATACACAATGATATTGATTTGTTTGTTGAACTGAAACATTATCATGATTATATTTATGTGATTAAGCAGCATGGATTTGAGGAAGTAAATACTGATTATACAACGGATGGTCATACTGTCTGGAAAGATGATAAACAAAGAATCATTGATTTACATTGTTTTGAATTTACAGATGACGGAATTGTTTATGAGGGAGATATATTTCCATCAAAAACTTTTTCCGGTATTGGAAAAGTTGGAGATATAACTGTTTCTTGTATTGAACCATTGAGTCAGGTAATGCTTCATTTGGGATATGAACACGATAAAAATGATGTGCATGATGTGATGCTGTTGTGTGAAACATTTCAAATAGCAATACCAGATGAATATAAGGAAAAGTAAAATTTCAGTTTTGTGTTGAATCTCTAAGCAAAATAGCTTATAATTTGACATGCTACATATAGTTATTATCCACAGTTATCGAGTAGGTGTTATCAATGCCGATAACAAAATGATAACATTAGCTCGTATAGGCAGGATAATATGGATATATCAAATAATCAAAAGAACGAGAAACATTACAGAGAATAATTCCTAAACAAAAAGCGTTAGTCTTTGTAGAGTTTGAATAATCTCAGAGGTCGAAAAAGCCCAGTAATCACCGGACTTTTCGAGGATTAGAGCCTTTCGTGGCAACGAAATGGCAACAAAACTTCATTATTCATAAGTAAAGAGCTAACTGATTTTGATTAAGTCAGTTAGCTCTTTTTATTTTAGTCGTTGTATTTGTTAAGGGTACGGATGATATGAACAGTAGATAGAACTGCGTTGTAGCATAACTCAGCGTCCATAGCGGTTGCAGTTCGATTGTGCGTCAGCTCGTTTGAGAAATCAACTGCGGCTTTCGCAAATTTAACTTCACGCTCTTTGCTTTTTTTATGCATACAGTAATGGATGTAAGCATCCAACATACGTTTTGAATCCGCTGCTCCAATATCTGTCCCGTCAGTAGAGGGGTGTTTTGCTTTATCAAAAACTGCCTGTGCCAAAGTAATCAACAGTTCCCTTCCGTACATTCCAACAGATTGATAGTCGAGGGTCTTTTCCGCTGAAATCAAGACCTCCTTCATCCGATTAACCCCATCATCTACTAAATCCCAGCCAGTTGGCTCGTAATGTAGCAGGGTTGTAGTATTTTCCTCGGAGTTCTCTAACGTATCAATCAGAGGGGCATATATGCCACGGATAAACGTCCTTCTACTTTGGTATGTATCCAGATTCCTTTGTTTGTAATCGTTGTACCAGTCCCACAGATCATTATATCGGTGTACCGGCTCAAGACCAAGCTGTTTAAGAAGCAAGATCAGATACTGATGACGTCGTCTATAGCCCTCATTCTCGTTCTTGTCTCTAATTTGAATAACGCCTGTACCAGCTTTGATTAGGGTTTCTTTTTCTTCTTCTATCAAACAAAGAATGCTTTCCTTGTTGTGTTGAGGAGCAACGGCAGCCCAATCAACATACTGGTCAATTTTTGCAACCAGCTCAATGCCAGTTATTACAAACTGTTCATCTTTGTAAAAGGAGTTCAGCGAGTTGTTCAAAACCTCCTCATACTTTTTCTGTACAGGAAGGATTTTTGAAAAATCTGCATATTTCAGATGAAATCTTAGCTTGAAATAGTCAATTCCACCGTTCCAATTGTCGTGGTCAACGAAGTCCAGGGAGTACTCCGCTTTTTTAATAACATCAATAATTGCTCCGTGATTAAATTGACGCAAATCTTGAATAATCATCGAAACAACTTTTTGGACATCAACAGGATAATCCAAAGTACCTCACCTCCGGGGACTCAATTGTTTGCGTCATTCAAACCTTCCAGAAGCATATCACTAAGCGCCTGAGAAGGAACTTTCGCCCAACGCATCGTGGTATCAAACTCAGGATAGCGGTAACGCCAACGGTCGTATTCTTCCTGTGTGATCTCGCCTGCTTTGAGCATAGCGGCAGCTTGACGCCAAGAACAGAGCATTTTGTGCAGTTCAGTAGCATCCTTGTTTTTGCGAACATCGACCTTTAAGCAGACTTCCCCATCTGCCTCATCGATTTGCAGGCCGTATCTATCCTCCAAGGTGAATAGCGTGTGCATCAGTCCAATATAGGAGTCTATATCCGGCACGGCCAACGCCTGCGGAGAGACATCTAAGGCATTTGCCAGAGATGCGGTCAAGTCTGCTTTCGGAGTTCTTGCTCCTGTTTCATACTGAGCAAGACGCACATCTGCGGACTTCTCCGGGAAGCCCAACAACTGTCCAAGATATTTCTGTGTCATACCACGCATATTGCGGAAAAAGTGAATTCTTTCACCAATCGCCATAACAGTCATCTCCTGTATGTATCTTATGATATGTACAGTATAGCAGAAATGTTTAGGATAGTCAATATGAAACTAAATAATTTTGTTTAATATTCTTTCCGCAAACCGCTTGACATTAACGGAAATGCTTAGTATAATGTTGGCAAAGCTAAGCTATTTTGCTTAGTTAGCTGAATGTGGCATGATAATACTCGCTCGGGCAAATCGGAGGCGACAAGAAAGTATCCGACACGAAATAAGAATTATTATGCCAGGAATCAAAAATTACAAGGAGGCGATGCACAAAGCAGAATGAACACAACCGAATAGCAACGGCAGGCCAGTAAAACACAGGAGGTACACTTATTGAACGAGAACAGCTTTATGAAAGTCAATGATGTGGCAAAGGAGCTGGGCATATCTGTCTCCCACGCCTACAAGATCATGCAGCAGCTAAACAAGGAACTGAAAGAAAAAGGGTATATGACCATCGCAGGAAGAGTCAACCGCAAATACTTTATGGAAAAGTTCTGCTACGGTGGAACAGAAAGACTAACTATTAAAAGTCAAGCCCCAAAACAAAATTTTCGAGAGAAATTTTAAGGTGGTGAAAATTGGTATAGCAAACAAGAGCATCCGTTGTCGGATACTCGCTCCGTATAAAATCGCACGCTTAATAATCAGCTAAGAAGGCTTTCCCAGAACGCTGCATAGCAAAAATAAGCCTTACCAGCTTTTTAGCAGCATGAGAGATGGCAACATTGTAATGCTTTCCCTCAGAACGCTTCTTTTCAAGATAGGCCGAGAATGTAGGACACCAAAGGCAGACATATTTGGCGGCATTGAAAAGAGCATATCGCAAATATCTGGAGCCACGCTTTTCCATGTGAGCATAACAGTTTTGCAGTTGCCCTGACTGATATGTAGATGGAGAGAGTCCAGCATAAGCCAGCAGCTTGTCTGCGCTTGCAAAGTTGGAAAAATCTCCAACTTCAGCAAGAATCATTGCACCCATATGTCGACCAATACCGGGGATTGTAAAGATGGGAGAATCCATCTGAGACGTAATCTTGTCAATTGCGGATTCTACCTCAGAAATTTCTTTGTCCAGCTCGCGGATGAGAGCAATCGTGTGTTTCAACTCCATAGACTTAGCAGGCATTTTCGAGCCAATGGAGACCCCTGCGGCTACTTGGATTTCCGCGGTTTTAGACTTGGTATAACGACCTTTAGAGGCGGTGCAAAGAGTCTCAGCGAGTTCTTCAGTATTGGCGTTTGCGATATAGCTTGCACCCGGATAGTTGCTCAGCAGTGCGTATACAACAGCGATGTGCAGGCTTGAGACCAGCTTTTCGAGCTCCGGAAACAGAATATTCACTAACCGCGCAACGGAGCTTTTCAGCTTGGCGCGCTCTTTTACCTTATCAAATCTGTATCTGGTTAGTGACTTTAGCTCTTCATTGTGGTATGCTGTATTTGAGTAGGACTTGAGGTCCACATCAGACATGAGCATCATTGCAATGGTACGCGCGTCTATCCGATCTGTTTTGGTTCTTCGCAGGCTGAGACTTTTCCGATAGAGGTTCGTGTGCAGAGGGTTAATGACATAGGTTGCCAGGCCGCTGTCTAAAAGAAACCCCAGCAGATTGTAGCTGTAATGTCCTGTGGCTTCAAGCCCTACTTTTATTTTGCTTTCACCTTGGGAACAGCTTTGGATTCTTGAAAGAAGCGTCTCAAAACCGATGCGGTTATTGGCAATGGTAAATACATCTGCCAAGACCGTTCCTTCCGAGTTAAGAATAAAGCAATCGTGCTTGTCCTTTGCAACATCGATACCAACAAAAATCATTTCTTTTTACCTCCGGCGTTTTATTTTACAGTGCTGCTTAGAGCCACACCTCTTTGCTATGTAACCTCGTTCTATATAAACCGTCTGGCGGTATCTAACTGATTAACACTAAAAACAAAGAGCCATGGTTGGAGCCTTTCTGAAACCGTCTTGCGGTAGGAGGTTTAAACCAATCCACAGCACCTTGTCTATTGTAGCATTTTGTCCTTGGAGAGGGACTCTAATAACTACTACTTTATAATACGAGGAGCTTTGAGGATGAAAAAAGTAGCTTTATTATTGGCGGCAGCCATGCTGGCGCTGGCCGGATGCGCGTCTGCGGGCGATACCGCGGCGGCTTCGGAGGCCGCACCGGCTGAGAGTACGGCGGAGAGCGCCGCGGCGGAGGACAGCACAGAAGCGGCGCTGCCGGGTGAGCCGCACCCCCTCTCGGCCTATAGCGCCTGCGCAGTCAGCGGCAGCAGCGTCTATACGGCGGTCTCCCACTTTTCAAGCAGCGAGGATAGTCTCGGCAATTTTGATCACAGCACCGTCTACAAAACCGACCTTACCACCGGGCAGACCTATGAGATGTACCGCACGGGCTCCCAGCTTACGTCCGCGCCGCTGATCATAGACGACACGCTGTATTTCATCTGCTACGACGGCGGTATGCTGGCCCTGCCGACGACGGGCGGTGAGGCGCGCGTGCTGCCGTTCTCCTACGACGACTGGATGCCTGTTTTTTACGCAGGTCACTACCTCTACTGCCGGAGCGTCAGCGCCGCGCCGTTCTGCCGTACCGACGGTATGCGGTTTAACTTGGAAAACGGGGAGACCGCGCCGTGGAATATCCCGGTGGAGACAATGTACATTCCCGATGTCGTCGGGGACGCGCTGCTGCTCTGCCGCGTTGTCTCGGATTATCCGGTGCCCTACCCGGACGACGACGAGATGTCCCAGGCGCTTTTGCAGAACACCACGCTGGAATACACCCTGGCCGACCCCGCGACGGGCGCGGTGCGGCAGACCTGCTTTACCCTCCCCTATGACATACCGCAGCCGGGGAGCCTTACAATCTACACCTACCTTGGCAAGTGCGGCAGTGACTTCTATTTCCGCGCAGACCAGTGCGACGATGAGTACGCTTTTGTTTCCCAGTCCGTGCTGCGCATCGGCACGGACGGCACCCGGACCGACCTTGGCATTACCAAAACGCCGGATTACATAGATTACTCTGCGGTTTTGCAGGGCGATGAGGTGCGCTGGCTCCTGACCCGCGGCACCGACGGCATCTATCTGATCTACGACACGCAAGGCCATGAGATTGGCCGCAACGAGCGGCCCGCCGGGCTGGAGGCCTTCTTCCCGCTTTGTATGCTGGACGACGGACGCCTGCTGATGGTCGTCGGCTACGACTGGGAGCACGACAGCGCGGCCCGGTACGCCGTGATGGACGCCGACGAATTTCTGAACGGCGGGTCGGCATACCGCGAGATGACGTTTGCGGAGTGAACGGGCCGACCCTACAGGGAACGGCACGGTGGGCCGTGCCCGCTGCCGCAGAGTTTTTCAATCACCGGGAAGGACGTGTACCCATGAAAACGAAAAAGCGCATTCCCCTCATCCTCACCGCGGCGCTGGCGCTGTCCGCCTGTGCGTCGGCGGCGGATTCCGCAACCGCAGCCGCGGCGGCGGAGACGCCGGAAAGCACCGCCGAATCGGCAATCGAGCCCGGCACCGAAGCTGTTGAAACAGACACGCTCTACGGGCTGAACTACAGCTATTCGCAGAGCGTAGTCTATGAAGACCTGCCTACCCTTGATGACGAGTGGAACTTTGCCGGAACGAACGTCTACAAAAATGACCTGAACGCCGGGCAGACAACGCTGATCTATCACTGCGACGATTGGTGCCTTGCCGACCCCTATGTGACGAGCGACGCGGTGTACCTGCTCACCTACAACAGAGACCGCGACAACAAAATCATTGCCCTGTCGCCGGATGGTACCAAAACTCACGAGATTCCCTTTGACCCATACGCCTCGACCGTTGTCTTATACAGCGACCGTTATTTTTATTGCATGGACGGTTATGCCCCCTATGATACCGCAAGCGGGTTCCGCCTTGACTTGCAGACCGGCGAGACAGCGCCCTGGAACTTGCCCGTCGAAACAATCTCTGTGGCGAACGCCGCCGGGGATTTTGCCGTGACAGAGCGCATCGTGTCGGATTATCCCGTCCCATTTCCGAGGGACGGAGAAATTTCCGACGCGCTTTTGCAGAACTCCCTGCGCGAGTATGACCTGACAGATATTGCCACCGGCAAGCCCGCCCGGAAAATCACAGAATTTCCGTATAAGGGCACGGCGGAGGGTGCTGTTTTTGCCGCCTATGCCTACCTGGGGAAGGCCGGGAATGATTTCTATTTCCGCTTCGAGCATGCCATGTCGTCGGAAGAACGCTCTGTAACAAATGTTTTTCGCGTGCGCAGTGACAGCATACAGGAGGACTTGGGAATCTCGTCCGATCTTTTTGTCCAGGCCTTGCGCCAGAACGGAGAGCTCCGCTGGCTTTTTTCCAGGGACGGCAGTCAGGGCACCGTCACGGTATATGACCTACAGGGCGCAGTGCTTGCGCATGTGACCCCACCCGACGGTATGCAGGTCTACTATCCTGTTTCGATGCTGGACGACGGGCGTTTGCTGTTGGTCATCGGGTATGACGAGGAGCATGACAACAGGAGCCGCTACGCCGTGATGGACGCCGACGCCTTTTTGAGCGGCAGTACCGAGTATACCGAGATGGAGTTTGTGGGGTGAGTGTCATTGCCCAGGCGGTTTTTACCGGCCGGAAGCGGGCACGGGTCGTCGGGGACGCCGACCCCTACGGGTGCCCCGCAAGGTGGATGTCTGCCTGGCGGCGGGGTGAGGGCACCCCGCCCTACAGGGAACGGCATGGTAACCGTAGGGGCCGATGCCCGCACCGTTCCCGCCGCAAGGCGCACAGGCTGTAGGGCGGCATGCCCTCATGCCGCCGTGGCCGTTTGCGTCAGAGTAAAACAGAAAATCTCCCGGCAGTGTGCTTGAACTGCACCCCATTTGTTAGACAGTATGATATACTATCTAACAGATGGGGTGA
>OGEO01000030.1_pt1 | contig 166151 bp, 146 predicted proteins | sample 1570661 | NCBI WGS metagenome assembly OGEO01 (sample SAMEA2582142, study PRJEB24529) | metagenome | biome: Human gut stool | place: China | collected 2011
ATCGACCAATGCGAGAAATAATTAAAGAGTTGAACGTAAAACTAATTGGACACTACCGGTATTATGGTGTTACATGGAATTTTCGGAAGATAACAACATTCCTGCATAGAGTACAACAGTTTCTATTCAAAGCCATGAATCGGAGAGGTTGTAGACGGGCATACACATGGAATGGATTTGTGGAAATGCTCAAGTATTACCCGTTAGCAAAACCTAAAACGTACTATTGTTTATATTGAAGCGAATGTTACTATGAGGAGCCGTATGCGGGAAAGCCGCACGTACGGATCTGTGAGGGGCTAAGATTGAGAGGTCTTAGTCTACTCGACTGGAGAATTGAGAAAATCGGGATTTGATAAGGAGCGAAAAGAAAAATGTGTGAAGAATGTTACTCTGATGAAAATAGAATAACACCATTACTAAATCCCTTGGACTGCTTAGAAAATCACACTCAATATATTTGTGGAACTTGTGGACGTTGCATTTGTATTGAACATGACCCAAACAGAGGATTACAAAGATGGAATTTTCCTTTTAAGTCATTGGAAATTGCAAAATATTATTTACGAACAGCCGATTATACAACGAAAGGTTCGTGTGGTATTTATGAGATAGAGAACAGTAAAGGCAGAGTATCTTATAAAATATTCACCGGGAATGAGGATTTACATCTATTCTTGAAAAAGAATAAAGACAAGAAATGCAAACAAATGACACCTGTGTTTAATGTTGGAGAGTATAAAGAATATCCACATGCAGAAATACGAAAATTGACTTCTGATGAAATAAAACAATATATGAGTGAACGTTAAATTCCAGTCTTGGTGTTTAGGAGATTACAAAAATGAAAAAGCTTTTTGATGTACCAGATTCATATAAAGAACACATAACTAAGTTTGATAGTAGTGATGGCTTTTTAGCGTTGGGGATAATAGTAACATATTTTGTTGTTATGACTATTTCTGGTATAATTGTACAATATATTTCTCAATTGCAAATCACTATTATAGGTGGAGAAATCAATGTGTTTTGGTGCTAGAATGGAGTAAGGTATGGTTTTAGATCACACAAAAGTTGTTTATACGGCAGAAGATGAGCAGGGATTCACATTTCGACAAATCAATGATGAGGATGCAGCCGTGGAGCTTAGGGCACGGAGAAAAAAGAGAAACAGGTGGGTTTTGATAGCATTTGTGGCATTGCTCATAGGTATGGTTGTCAGCACTTTTTTCAATTTTGATGGGAGTGATATCTTTGTTTGTCTGTATTATGTTATAGTAATATTTATAGCTGGAGCATGCGTTCTGACAGAGAATGCAAATATAAGACAACTGAGAAAAAAGCAGGTGTTACAGTATGATGTTGTACTTGTGCAAAAGCAACCAGTGATTGAGACGGAGTCTTATGGCGCTGAAAATATCCGGGATACGAAGCGGTTTTACCCAATATTGGGAAGGGATGTACATTCGGGATATGAGAGTACGTGTTTCCTTTCAGAAGAAGACTATAAGAAAAGAGAAATTGGTGACACGATAACAATGACACGATTTATATGGAAGTAGGGAATGATTGCTGATGTATCCATTGCATTTTCTGGGGTAGTAGCATCAAGTGTATTGATTACAAAACGTAGATCGCATTCTAAATGAGATTTTCTTGTATGATCTCTCGGAAGGGAAATATAAAAAAAGATCTGGCGATTATGTTTAACCACGGAGATATCGGCGAAATTGTCTGCAGAGGATACGAAGATGATGAACGGAGATTCCGCTCGTTATTTTTAAATACAGGAGCATAATGTGATGAAAAAGATGTATTTCCTTAAAGATAGAAAAGAGGCGGTTATCGATCGACTGACCTATATGAGTAAACATAGACAGGAGTATCTGCAGGATAAGGAACATGGCATGATAACGCTTCAGTTCAAGCAAGGCATGCCGGTGATTCGTTTCGCATCAGGCAGGGTAACGTCATATTGGGATTTTTCTTTTGATGGGAAAAAGATGACCGTGCAGCGAAGGTGTTCTTTATCTGATAAAATTATCTGGGGAACACTTTTGATTATAGATTTGTTTATTTTATATTTGTTCAGACAGTCGATATGGCTGGGGCTGGCATGGTTTTGTGCGTTGCTGTTACTGGAAGTATTACCGTTCTATGCGATGGAATCTTGTGTTACTTTTAGACATGTGAAAATGTTTGTGACTCATTATCTGGCTGATTATATAGGGGAAAGCGAGGAAATCTACGAAATGTAAAAGTTAATGAAATGTTTGTGCCTGATGGGAAGGTTGTTCCTAAAAAAATAGAGTATACAATGATGGAGAAATAGAAAATGATTATTGCGATTGTAATAGGCGTCTCATGTCTGTTCTGGATCATAGCTGCCATATTGTTTGTATGTGCAAAAGGTGTGGATCGCAGGATTAGTGAGTCGAAGAAAGACTGTGTGGAGAAGACGACTGCGACAGTTGTGGATGTGGAAGAAGTCTACAAGAGAAATGTGGATACCTATAATTACACATGGTATCCCGCATACGAATTTTATGTAAATGGCGAACGGGTAGTACAAAAGAGTGTGATTGGAACAGGAAAAAATTCTGTTCAAATAGGGCAGCAGACAATCTTATATTATAATCCGGAGAATCCACATATGATATATGTTCCGGCAGAAAATCAGACGTCTGTATCGACAATACTGAAAATAATAGGGATTGCTTTTGTAATTTGCGGATGTTTAGCGGGAATCATTGGTTTCGTTGTGTCTAAGAATATGTAAACATATAGCGTGAGTATTTATATGAAACGGGGGTACACATTGAGAAAAATAAATTGGGTAATACCTGGTGGCAGAAGCAAGCGCATGTTTCTTATGCTAGGATGTGTGTCATGGATACTTATGCTTCTGTGTAGTTGCGGAAGAAATCTGCCTGATTCAGAACAGGTGATTAAACGATATTTGAAGGAAAAATACAATCAGGAGTTTCAGATTGTACATACTGAGAGGAAAAATATTGGTCAGAATTTTGGTGAGTTCATAAATACTGGGGAGGCAGTATCACTAAATGAATCAGATGATGCTTTTTCATTTACGATTTATGAAGATGGAAGAATCACAGATAATTATCCCAAGGTGATACTTGGGAATCAGATCAAACAGGATATTTATTCAATATTAGATCACGGGAAACTAGAATACACGAATGTTGATATTCGTTTCATAGAGAGTGATCAGGAATATGTTACTTTTGAGGATTATAAAAGCAACCATAATGTTTTAATATTCAGTGACTTGAAAGGTTTGGAGACCAATGTCGATAAGAATATTGAAAATGCATATGACCTTTTATGTGCACTGAGAGACCAAGGCTATTATTTTTGTTTGACAATAGATATTGATAAAGCCAGTAAAACGATTATTTATGATCAAGACAATGAAATGATTTCCAAAGATTCATTCATTCAGAAGTTCAGTTAACCGGAATGTATGCAAGGTGGATTGCTATGCCGAAAAATAGTAATAGTGGAAGTAATCTGGCAACATATATTGCAAGCAATGCGGAACTATTGACAGAGCAAAATTATTCAGATATTGATGCGTTGGTCTTTGCAGAAATTATTCATAGGGGGTTTTACGGATGAGGAAGGTGAAGTTTTTACGAATAAATATTTGACTGCTGGGGTGAGACAATGAAAAAAATCCAAACGAATCAGACGAAAGAGAAATTCTATGAAAAATTGAATATGGAATATCAAAAAGAGCGTAACCATGACAAATGGCATCCGTGTACACATCTGATAAAAAAAGATGGGAAGTATTATGTATATTATCGTTCAGGAAAAAATGTCTATAAATGGTCTGTGCAATACCTTGAGGATCAACAGATCATTGAACTGCAACATGTGTGGAATATAGCGGATTATGTGATGTGGATTCCGTTAGCGGCAATGGATGTATTTTTTGCGTGCTTTTGTGTGTTCAATAAACTATGGCAGTATATACCTGTATTATGCATGGTAATTGCAGTACTGGAATTTCTGCCCTATTATGTGTTTGTGGCTCGTTTAGGAGAAAATGTAGTGACGAAGTATATAATAAGCTGTTTGGAAGACAAGGATCTATAGAACAGATACTAGGATGAATGATATGCTGAAAGCAAGGAAATCTACGAAATGTAAAAGTTAATGAAATGTTTGTGCCTGATTCTGGGCAGCAGACAATCTTATATTATAATCCGGAGAATCCACATATGATATATGTTCCGGCAGAAAATCAGACGTCTGTATCGACGATCCTGAAAATAATAGGGATTGCTTTTGTGATTTGCGGATGTTTAGTGGGAATCATTGGTTTCGTTGTGTCTAAGAATATGTAAACATATAGTGTGAGATATTTACGGACAGATGATACAGGTTCTGATAATATAATGAATAATATCTATATCCCCCATTTGAAATGGGGGCCGAGGCAAAGCTGGAGCGTTACCTAGAGTATTAAAAAACTCCTATGCTATCTTCAGACTAGATTGCATTCTCTTTTAAAACATATCTTGTTGGACGTGCTTGTAACAGGAGTACTGTTTGTATTGATGCATTTTCCGTTCAGAATGGTTGCTTATGACATGTCATTTTGTGAGATCATATCAAATGTAAGATATATAGCAGATTTGTTTATAACACATCTTATCTTGGCTTATATTAGAATCAAATCTGATAGCTTATATGGTGCAATCCTCCCACATTGGGTTTCGGATTTTGCCTATAGAATTGTTATACATATATAGAAAGTTAAATTGTAAATGTAACAGGAATAGTGATTAAAAAATTGAGAGATGAATTTGAAGTTTGGGAGGTAATGACCATGAAGAAAATACTAATATTGTTGCTATGTCTTTTACTTACGGCCTCAATCACGGGTTGTGGTACACAGTCAATAAAGCCGATTGACACAATTGAAGGAAACATGAAAACATACAGTGAAATGTCAGACGGTACATGGCAGTGCGATGGACATATCTACAAATACAGGTTGGAAATCAGTGGACGACTGAGTAATGCCGTTAAGGACAGCACATACATTTATTTAAGCAACATAGAAGATATTACCTTCGAACAAGCTTGGAAAGCATCTGGGCTTAGCAGTAATATGGATGATTACTTTGATATTGACGAAGCAGTATTGGTTGAATTACCAGACTGACAACTTTCAGTTTGAGGAGGTGAACACTTTGGATTTTACAGGCACTCATCCCATAACCGTGAGTCCCATAACGTAAATTGCAGATTTTGTGGTGCTATTCATGACGTTGATCGGGCATGTATAAGCGTCCTCTCATAAGTCATTCGTAACGTAAATGAAAGAAAAACGGTACAGACAAATATGATTTCCTTCGTGAGCCATGGAGCTGGGATTCTAAAAATTTCGTGAAGCTCTGCTTCACAAAATTTTTGCTCAGAAGCCCAGCGGAATGCCCGGCGAACAGGAACATCATATTTCGTCTGTACCGTTTTTCTTTTCATAAACCTATAAAATCACGACTTGTGAAAGGACGCTTATATCTGCCCTTCACACCCTAAGAAAGCACCACAGAATCTGCGACACTACGTCAATTAAACTCCGGTTAAGCCGCAGCTTTCCTGCCGAAGAGCTTTTTCAGACAACTGAATGCAACCATAACACCAAGTACCATAAGAAGTACGGCAACAACAAACTGAAGTCCGTCTACAAGAAGTGTTGCATTACCGCTCATGAAGTTGCTGACAAGGGCAACCGTTTTCTGAATCAGGGCAGTGAACGTAACTGCCAGCATAACAAACATTGGAATGTAAAGTGTCCATCCGGTACGACCGGTTGTTTTTAAGAAAACCGCTAAGGCGATCAATACAAGTGCTGCAAGCAGCTGGTTTGCAGAGCCAAACAGCGGCCATACGTTGCTGTATCCGCCGAGTGTCAGCAAATATCCGAAAAACAGTGTGATCACAGTTGCAAAATATTTATTTGTCAGTACACGCTGTACCGGTGTCATATCTGCAGGATCGGTGGAATCTCCGTAGAACAATTCCTGGAAAGACATACGTCCGATTCTTGCAACAGAGTCAAGGGATGTCAGTGCAAGTGCAGATACACACATGGTCATAAATACAGTTGCAACGGTAACAGGGACACCGAGTTTTTCAAGGAATCCTGCGACACCGGAGGAGAAGATGGAGAATGGAGTTCCATCCGGTTTTGTTCCGTTTACGGCGACTGCGCCGACAACAACTAAGGAGACGATACCGAGTAAGGATTCTACGACCATGGCACCATAACCGACCATAGGCATATCTTTTTCGCTGCTGATCGTCTTAGAGGATGTTCCGGAAGATACCAGACTGTGGAAACCGGAAACAGCACCGCAGGCGATCGTTACGAATAAAGTAGGGAATAAACTGCTTCCACCTACATTGAATCCGCTGAATGCATTTAACTGCATGGAAGGATGTGCAACAATGACACCGACAACGGCACCGATGATCATACCGAGTAACATGAATGTTGTCATGTAATCTCTAGGCTGCATTAAAAGCCACATTGGCATAACAGATGCTAAGAACAGGTAAGCCATTACGATGTAGATCCATGCAGTTTTGGTCGTGCAGATTGGGAATTTCATACCGATGATGAACATAACGACTAAAAGTACAATTGCAACGATTGCTTTTATCACTTCGTTCATCCTGCTTCCAAGGTGCTTCTGGATTACACCGAAGATAACAGCGACAACGATAAATAACATGGAAATCGAAGCGGCAGCAGAATTGGCGTAAGAGGTTGCATCTGTCATACCTTCAACTCCGGTTCCAACAAATGTTCCGGCAACCATATCTGTAAATGCTGCGATCACTAATAAAGTAAAAAGCCAGCAGAATAACATGAAAAGTTTCCGGCCTGTTTTACCGATGTACTTCTCAATAATCATACCCATGGATTTACCTTCATTTTTTACGGATGCATATAAAGCACCGAAGTCCTGTACAGCACCGAAGAAAAGTCCGCCGATGATGAGCCAGAGCAATACCGGAACCCATCCAAAAACAGATGCAAGGATCGGACCTGTGACAGGACCTGCACCTGCGATGGAAGAAAACTGATGTGAGAATACGGTAAATTTGGAGGAGGGAACATAATCTTCGCCATCCTCATGTGTGTAAGCAGGGGTTTTGGCATTTGGGTCGATTCCCCATTTCTTTGCAAGCCAGCGTCCGTAGAAGAGGTAGCCTGCACCAAGTGCAACGATACCGATCAAAACAATAACTAAACCATTCATAACTTTTTTCCGCCTTAAGGCGGCTCCTTTCTGAAAATGTATTTTTTCTGGGAACAAAATACATTGTGCAAAGTGGAAACAATGGGATTCACGTCCTGCGCACAGTCTGCTGGCATGAAAAAAAGCCTTCATCTCCGGATATATTCATATCTCAAAGACGAAGGCTTAAGCTTCCGCGTTACCACTTTGTTTGCCGTAAAATACGACCTCTCTGTCTTATCTTTGTGGGCAGATGCTTACAACAATAAGCTTCTAAATAACGGTAGAATACCGGTGACACTTACTATGAAAATTCAGTGCACTGCTCGCAGAGGATAGTTCCTGAAGCTGTATACTGCCTTACACCAGCCGGCAGCTCTCTGTGATACAGGTTTCTCAGATAACCTTGTTCTGTTCGTTGCATTTTGTTCTCTGTTTGAATAACAAAATAGCACTTTGATCTGGTAAAGTCAATGGTCCATTTTTAATCTGTTTTATTGATTTATTTTAATCGTTACTGTTCACTCGTATCTCGTTCCAGTAATTTTTATTCCGCATTTAAAGAACTCATATAGTCTGTAACGGAATCAAGGTTTGCATAAATGGTTTCCATAGGCTTGTTTGCCTCATAAGCACTGTATCCGGAGTAACCGGCCCAGCCGATGATACCGGCAGCGACAAGACAGCCAGCGACATAACCGGCGATACGCATTCTCTTTTCCTTTGCCATAATTTTCTTACGATTCTTTTTTTCTTCTTTATAACGGTCTACTTTTGCCTGACTCATAATCAATCTCCTAACTTCTTAAACTTTCTTCACTATACTGCATTTTACTGGAAAAATCAATGAAATTTGGTAGAAACAGAAATGAACTTTATGACAAAAATATATCGCAGTCATAAAATATTCGAATAACAGTCGGGATGTTATTTCTTGCACTTTATACGAAAATTGGATAGAATAGTACTGTTCGGATCGTACATGGGCATTTTACTGCAAAGGTACGAAAGAATGAGATTTTCAAATGTGCAAAATGATAGAAAGATGAGGATAGAAGATGAGTCTTGCAGACAAGATTTTTGTAGATATGTGTAAGGATATTTTAGAGAACGGGACAAGTACGGAGGGCGAGAAAGTCCGCCCACACTGGGAAGATGGAACGAGTGCCTACACGATCAAAAAATTCGGTGTGGTCAACCGTTATGATCTCTCAAAAGAGTTTCCGGCAATCACATTAAGAAAAACTGCCATCAAAACATGTACGGAAGAGATGCTCTGGATCTGGCAGAGAAAATCAAATAACATCCATGATTTAAACAGTACCGTATGGGATGAATGGGCAGACGAAGATGGTTCCATCGGAAAAGCATACGGATACCAGTTAGGGGTAAAACATCAGTATAAAGAAGGCATGATGGATCAGGTTGACCGCGTGATTTATGATCTGAAACATAATCCGTTCAGCCGCCGCATTATGACAAATATTTATGTGCACCAGGATCTTCATGAAATGAATTTATATCCGTGTGCCTACAGTATGACATTTAACGTGACACACAAGGAGGGAGACGAAAAGCTGACTTTGAATGCTATTCTGAATCAGCGTTCCCAGGATGTGTTAGCGGCAAATAACTGGAATGTGTGTCAGTATGCGGTATTAATGCATATGCTTGCGCAGGTGTGTGATATGCAGGTCGGCGAGCTGGTACATGTGATTGCGGATGCTCACATTTATGACCGTCATATCCCGATCATTAAGGAACTGATCGGGAGAGAGCAGCATCCGGCGCCAAAATTCACATTAAACCCGGAAATCAAAGATTTTTATCAGTTTACGACTAAAGATATTACCATTGAGGATTATGTGACGGGGCCGCAGATCAAAAATATTCCGATCGCAGTATAAGCCTGACTGGAATATTTTATGAGAGGATAAAATACAGGATAAAATAATACGACACTGACAAGTGATACAGAGTGAAAAGTTGGAGGAAATATGAATTTAATCGCAGCTGTAGATAAAAACTGGGCAATCGGATGTAAGAATAAACTGCTGGTGAGTATTCCGGCAGACATGAAGTTTTTCCGTGAGACGACAACCGGGAAAGTGGTCGTCATGGGAAGAAAAACGTTGGAGAGTTTTCCAAACGGACAGCCTCTCAAAAAAAGAGTGAACATCGTGCTGACGCATGATAAAAATTTTAAGGCGGGAGATGCCATTATCGTTCATTCGATGGAAGAATTGCGGGAAGAGTTAAAGAAATATCCAAGTGAGGATATTTATGTGATCGGTGGAGAGACCATTTATAAACAGCTTCTCGATGACTGTGATGTGGCGCATATCACAAAGATCGACTATGCATTTGAGGCAGATGCCTATTTCCCGAATCTCGATGAGATGCCGGAGTGGAAAATCACGCAGGACAGTGAGGAACAGACGTATTTTGATCTGGAATATTATTTTTACAAATACGATAAGATTAAATAATATCAATAAAGTTGTTAAAATATATCATACCAAAAAGATGAAAATTGATTTATAATTGCTAAAACCCAGACAGAGAGACTGCTGGGTTTTACCTTTACTTGAACGAGGAGTTTCCTGATAGGAAAAAGAAAAAAATGGAAAATTTTATCTATAGTATCAACGTGACAATGCCTATTTTTCTGGTCATGGTGATCGGATACATTTTAAAGCAGATCGGAATGCTGAACGATAACTTTGTCACAGTGGCAAATAAGTTCAATTTCAAGGTCACGCTTCCGTTTATGCTGTTTAAGGACATTGCAGGCGTTGATATTAAAGCAGTGTTTGATATTAAATATGTGCTTTTCTGTGCGATCGTGAGTACCATCTGTTTCTGGGTGGTATGGGGTACAGCAAAGTTTCTGGTGCGGGACAAAACAATCCGCGGGGCATTTGTACAGTCGTCTTTCCGTGGAAGTGCGGCGGTTATGGGGCTGGCTTTTATCCAGAATATCTATGGTTCCTCTGCAATGGGACCGCTGATGATCGTCAGTGCAGTGCCGCTCTATAATATTTTTTCTGTGATCGTGCTGACATTTGAGGCAAATGACAGCACAGGAATCGACAAGAAAGCAAAAATCCGGCAGGCGGGGATCAATATATGTAAGAATCCGATCATTTTAAGTATCCTGGCAGGACTGATCGTGGGACTGCTTGGGATCCAGTTCCCGACGCTGGTAAATAAGACGGTCAGCAACGTGGCGCAGATGGCAACCCCTTTGGCACTGATTACCATCGGAGCAGGATTTGAGGGAAGAAAAGCGCTGGCGAAGATTGCACCGACCATGGCGGCGTCCATGATCAAACTGGTGCTTCAGCCACTTGTTTTTCTGCCGGTTGCTGCCTGGATGGGATTTTCCGGGGAAAAGATGATCGCAATTCTGATCATGCTGGCATCCCCGACCACGCCGAGCTGTTATATTATGGCAAAGAGCATGAACAATGATGAAGTGCTGACGGCGAGCGTTATTGTAACAACGACATTGATGGCGGCGTTTACGTTGACCGGATGGATTTTTTTGCTCAAAACATTAGGGTATATCGGTTAGTCAGAGGAAAAAAGATACATATTCAGCAGAAAGTATCATTTTATGAAAGCACAGATTATTTTGAAGTATAAATGGAAAGGGTAAGACAGAAAGATGGATATTACAGGTAGAAAATTATTTGTCAAGGCATTACAGGAAGAGGGTGTCGATACGATTTTCGGTTATCCGGGTGGAACGGTGACGGATCTTTTTGATGAATTATATAAACAGGATGAGATTGAAATTGTCTTACCAAGACATGAGCAGGGACTTTTACATGAGGCAGAGGGATATGCAAAATCGACAGGAAAAGTGGGTGTCTGCCTGGTGACCAGCGGTCCCGGTGCAACGAACATCATGACAGGACTTGCAGATGCACATTATGACAATATTCCGCTTGTCTGTTTTACAGGACAGGTGCCGTTGAATCTGATCGGAAACGATGCTTTTCAGGAAGTTGACATTGTCGGAATGACAAGAAGTATCACAAAGTATGGCGTGACGGTCAGAGACCGCAAGGATTTAGGAAAGATCATTAAGATGGCCTTTCACATTGCAAGCACAGGAAAACCGGGACCGGTCTTAATTGATCTTCCAAAGGATATCCAGACGGCGAGCGGACCGGCGGAATATCCGGACAGCGTGCAGATCCGTGGATATAAACCGAATGAGAGCGTGCATATCGGGCAGTTGAAAAAAGCATACAAACTGTTAAAGTCAGCAAAGAAACCATTGATCCTTGCTGGCGGCGGTGTCAATATTGCAAAAGCAAATGAGCTGTTGAAAGAATTTGCAGAGAAAATGAACGTTCCGGTTGTGACGACCATTATGGGAAAGGGTGCGATTGTCACAACGCATCCGCTTTATATCGGAAATACGGGAATGCATGGAAAATATGCAAGCAATAAAGCAGTCAGCGAGTGTGATGTTTTATTTTCCATCGGAACAAGATTTAACGACCGTATTACCGGAGATCTGAATGAATTTGCACCAAAAGCAAAAATTGTACATATTGACGTGGACACTGCTTCCATTTCCAGAAATGTTGTGGTAGACGTTCCAATCGTATCGGATGCAAAACTTGCCCTGGAAAAATTGCTGGAATGGGCAGAACCAAAGGATACGGCTGCATGGCAGGAGAGAATTAAGGCATGGGATGAAAAGAATCCACTCGAGATGCGCAGAGACCGCGGCATGACACCACAGATGATCATGGAACACATCAACCATACGTTTGACGAGGCGGTTTTTGTCACGGATGTAGGACAGAACCAGATGTGGGCAACGCAGTATCTGGATATTGACGAAAAACGCCAGATGATCACTTCCGGCGGGCTTGGAACAATGGGATTCGGTTTTCCTGCGGCGATCGGTGCAAAGATTGGAAACAGGGATACGGAGGTAGTCTGTGTCACCGGTGATGGCGGTTTCCAGATGAACATTCAGGAGATGGCAACAGCGATCGTGCAGGGGACACCGGTTATCATCTGCCTGCTCAATAACCAGTATCTTGGCATGGTCCGCCAGATGCAGCAGCTTTTTTATGGCAAACGCTATTCCGCAGTATGCTTAAGAAAGAGAAGAAGCTGTCCGGCAAACTGCAAGGGACCAAATGAAGCATGCCCTCCATATACACCGGATTTTGTTGCACTTGCAGAAAGCTATGGTGCGCATGGCATCCGTGTAGAGCGGGAAGAAGACATTCAGGCAGCTTTGGATAAAGCGAGAACTTACAAAGATGCACCGACAGTCATTGAATTTCTGATCTCTTCGGATGAGATCGTGCTTCCGATGGTAAAGGGCGGAAATCCGATGAGCGAGATGATTTTGAAATAGGCGGATACAGATATGGTGAGAGAGGAAAATATCATGAAAGACAGATGGATTGCACTATATGTAGAAAATCAGGTTGGTGTTCTGGCAAAGGTTTCCGGTCTTTTTTCCGGGAAATCATACAATTTGCAGAGTCTGACAGTTGGCACGACAGAGGACGAGACGGTTTCCCGTATGACCATCTGCGTTACCAGTGATGACATAACATTTGAACAGATCAAAAAGCAGCTGAACCGTATGGTCGAAGTGATCAAAGTCATTGATCTGACAGATGTACCGATTCATATGAAAGAGATTCTGTTCGCAAAGGTTCTCCGTGTGAATGCTGCGGAAAAAGAAGAAGTATTCCAGATCGCACAGGTGTTTAACGTGCAGGTGGCAGATATCGGAAATGACAGTGTCCTGCTGGAATGCAAACTGACTGCCCATAGAAATAACGAGCTGATCGCACTGTTGAAATCGAAATTTAAGATTATTGAGGTAGTGCGCGGCGGAGCAGTAGCAATTGAATCCATCAGTACAAGCTGTAGATAATAAAATTTTTCGAAAATTATAGCAAAAGTAATGTACAACTTAAATACCCTGTGATATAATAAAAATGTTTTGAAATGTAGTATTAAAAACTACGTTGGAAAACGTATATTTAAGAATAAGAAGTCATAAAGCTATTTTGCAGATGACAGTAGTAAATAAACGAGGTATTTATGATGCAGAAAAAAGTACAGATCATCAGTGATGGTTCCCTGGATCTCTCACAGGAACTCACAAAGGAAAAAGATATTGAGGTTGTTCCATTTTACGTGTCCTTTGACAGTGAAACGTATCAGAAGGAAATGGTAGAAGTCGGTGTCAGGGAATTCTATCAGGAAATGGTGGATCACCCGACCGTTTTCCCAAAGACATCCATGCCATCCGTGCATGATTATTATGAGGTGTTTGAAAAACATGCGAAGGAGAAGATGCCGGTCATCTGTATCTGTATCACCAGAAAATTCAGTGGCTCCCTGCAGTCTGCGACAACGGCAAAAGATATGATATTAGAGGAATACCCGGATGCACAGATCACGGTCATTGATTCTACAGTCAATACTGTGCTGCAGGGATTATATGTATTAGAGGCATGCAGACTGCGCGATATGGGCTTAGAGTATCAGCAGATTGTAGATGCGTTACTGCCGATCCGTGAGACAGGAAGAATTTTTTTCACGATCGGAAGTATTGACTATTTAAAACATGGCGGAAGGATTGGAAAATTAGCCGGGATTGCAGCCAGTGCATTAAAAATCAAACCTCTGATCACGTTAAAAGAAGGTGAAATCTTTAATTCCGGCATTACAAGAAATCGTCTTAAATCCATGAAAAAAGTTGTGGATATGACAAGGGAATATTTAGATGAAGTCAATGCAAAACCGGGAGAGTACAGTTTCTGCATCGGTTATGGATATGATTATAACGAAGCACTGGAGTTTCGAGAGATGTTAAAGGATCTGGTCAAAGAACGTCTTGGAATTGATGAGATTGGTATTTACCAGATCGGTGCAACCATTGGAGTGCACACAGGACCATATCCGATCGGGATCGGAATTATAAAGCATGCATTGACAGAGTAACTGATATGTACCCCTTTTACTGGACATCCAGTGAAAGGGGTACATATCATATCAGGGCGATTTTTAGTTCCTGTTTCCGGAACTAATGATAATATTTTAAGAATAATCCCGTAAGATCTCCTTTTAAGTTCACACCGAGGAAAATAAGCGTTTCGGAAAGAGCGTACATGGTTGCGGCCATATCTTCAAAGTTTGCGTTATTTCCCATGTGTCCAATGCGGATCACTTTGCCGGAAAGATCATCAAAAGATCCGGCAAGCATGATATTGTGCTCTTTTTTCATGCGGGAAAGAATTGCATCGCAAGTGGTCTCTGCCGGAATGTCAAACACAGTGACGGTATCGGAGAAACCGCTTTCCAAGTGAAGCTTTAAACCGGCTTCTGTCAAAGCGCGTCTGGCTGCTTCGGCGATACGGTGTGTGCGTTCTTCTAACTCTGGATCGGAAGCGATATTGTCAAAAGCAGCACGTAAGCCGTAAATATCGCTGATCGGCATGGTATAAGGAAACCATTTTTTCTCATAATATCCCTCAAAAGCCAGAAGGCTTGCATAGAAGGAACGGATCGGCGTCTTACGTGCGTGCATGGCATTTTTTACAGCATCGCTTATTGTGACAAAAGTAAGTCCCGGAGGTGCGGAAACAGCTTTCTGGGAACCGCCGCACAGAAGATCAATCTGGAACTTGTCGACATCCATGTGATTTCCAAACATTCCGGAAACGGAATCTACAACGGTCAGAATGCCGTATTCTTTTAAAAGCGGACAGATTTTCTCTACCGGATTGAGCATGCCGCTTGGGGTGTCACAGTGAACAACGGTCGCATATTTATAATCATGATGCTCCTTTAAATAAGAAGAAAGAGCATCCGGGTCGATGGCATTCAGGCGGTCGGCATGATAAAATTCCGGCACACCACCGTACATGGATACAAAGTCCGCAAAGCCTTCGCCGTACACGCCGTTCTCAATGATGAGCACTTTATCTCCCGGTTCCGTGAGGGAGGCGCAGGCAGCTTCCAGACCTAAAATTCCCTCTCCATCCAAAATGAGAGTTTCGTTTTTCGTGCCGAGCAGGGAACTGATCAGTTCGCAGGTATCTTTATAAAATTCTACGAAATCTTCATCCAGATCAGGATTGGTACATACAAGGCTTCTTGCCATACGTACATTTTCTTTTACCTGGGTTGGCCCAGGAGTCATGACTTTATACATAATTACTTCCTTCTTTATCATAGATTGTTTTGTAAATGAGATTGGTGTTACACAGCTTATAACATTTTATTTACGATTTTCTGAAGCTGTCCGACGATCAAAAGAACGATGACAGCAGCAACACCGATCTGGACAAGGTTTCCGGGAATGGAAGTAACCGGTGCAATCCAGTTTCCGTAAATGATACCCTCTGCAATGTAGTAACCAGCGACTTTGATCACGCATGCAACTGCGATCGCAAGTGTGTTCCAGCCAAAGCCGTGATGTTTTTCTGTGATGGCACCTACGGCATATCCCATCAGACCGACAATGATCAGTGTGAATGGAGCCCATGCAGTCCAGCCGGAGAGCAGATCGAAGAGTCCCATGCCGACTCCGCCGGCGATCGCACCACTTTTCTTACCAAAAATAATGGCGCAGATAAAAAGAGGTACGTTTCCGAGATGGATCAATCCGCCGTTTGCAGTGATTGGAAGTCTTATATTAATAAATGCAGTGAATACGTAGGTCAGGGCAATAAAAAGAGCCGTGATCGTGATAAAACGGATATTTGATAAAGATTTTGAATCAGCAGTCTGTGCTGTAGAGGTAGTTGATGTTTTCATAAATAAAATTCTCCTTTTTATGGTTTGTATTTGTGTCAATTCCCAGGATTGTTGTTGGGATTACTATATACAAAAACTGTCATGAATTAAAAATCCAGTTTAAAACAAATTGACCATGCCAGTTTTAAATATATAATAATATTGACAAAACAATACTATATGCTGTATAGTATTAAACAAGAAATAATATTACAAATAAAATAACAAGGAGTGAGTACATGGTATTTAATACAGGCGCAGCCCTTTTGGATGCGATTGTTCTTGCTGTCGTGTCAAAGGAGGAAGAAGGAACCTACGGATATAAGATCACGCAGGATGTGCGGAAAGCGATTGAGGTTTCAGAATCCACACTGTATCCGGTTTTGCGAAGACTGCAAAAGGATGAATACCTGATCGTGTATGACAGGGAGTGCGGAGGAAGAAACCGGAGATATTACCAGATTACGGAGACCGGCGAAGAAAAGCTGGCAGAATACCGCAGCGAGTGGGAATCGTATTCTTCGAAAATATCAGAACTATTTTCAGGAGAGGAGTCAGAAGAATGAATAAAGAAGAATTTTTAAAACGTCTGGAGCAGCTGCTTTCGGATATTTCAGAGGAAGAGAGAGCGGATGCACTTGCCTTTTACAGAAGTTATTTTGAGGATGCCGGAATTGGAAATGAGGCATCAATTTTAGAGGAACTGGAGTCGCCGGAGAAGGTGGCGGAAGTGATCAAGAAAGATCTTGGGGTGAGTGAAACGGCTGATGCGGAAACACCCGAGGAAGATGTGCGCAGCGAAAAAAATGAGACTCATACAGAAGGGACATCTGGGGATGGTCAAAATGCCAAAACACGAATGGATGATCCATATATGAACAGTTTATATGGAAGCAGTACTTACGGGTCAGGTAATTATGAGCAGAAGAATACTGCTTATACCGGCGGAACTTATGGCAGTCAGAATACGTCCGGCCAGATCGATATAGAGAATCTGAAAAAGGAAAATCAGAAGAATAAAACAGAAAAAACAGTTTTATGGGTGATCCTCGCAGTTTTGACAAGCCCGGTCTGGATCACGGTTGCAGCGGTTCTGGCGGCGATTCTTGTAGCAATTTTAGCGTGTGTGTTTGCAGTGGCAGTCAGCATTGTTGCAGTGATGGCGGCGTTAGTGATCACCGGATTTGTATTGGCAGGCATTGGTGTCGGATATCTTTTCACAAAAGGCGTGGCAGTAGGTCTTGGACTGTTAGGCGGTGGACTTTTGGTTCTTGCGCTTGGAGTACTTGCAGTGTGGCTTGTGGTATGGTGCTTTGGCTGGTTTGTCCCATGGGCAGTGAAAGGCATTGCAGGGCTTTGCAAAAAGGCATTTGGCAAGACAAAGAGAGGAGTGTGAGATGAAATGAAAAAATTTACAAAGATTATATTGATCATTGCAGGAAGCTTAGCCGCACTCGGAATTGTTTTCAGCGGTATCGCCGCAGTGATGGGAGCCGGATGGTCAACCATCCACCGGAAAGCACTTGCCGGTGAACTTGATTTTGGCAACTGGCATATTGGCAATGGAGTTTATTATGCTTATGATCAGGGACATGGCATCTTGGATCATTTTTGGGATGATGATTATGATGATTGGGATGATGAGGATGACGAGCTCATGGATGATAATAGGGCGGTGGAGAGTTTTGGTTCCTGGATCCTGAATCTTACGGATTTGAAGAGTGAACCGGCAGGAACGGAAAGCTGCATTATACCTTATCCGGCATCAGAAGCTGCTTCCCTGAAACTGGAACTGGATGTGGTAAATGAACTTATTTTTGAAGTGTCGGATTCTGCGGATGAGATCAGTATTAAAATGGAAAATGGGTATCAGGATTATCTTTCTACAAAACAGAAGGATTCCAATCTGAAGGTATCCTATCACAGCGGACACCACCATTTTGAGAAAGGACCGACCTTTACGGTAGTTCTGCCAAGACAGTGCGAAAATCTGACACTGGACATTGTAGTAGGAGCCGGGGATATTTCCATGGAAAGCGAAGCGTTTACGGCAAGAAAAGTAAATGTGTCTGTTGGAGTGGGAGAACTCTCTGTGAATCAGATTTCAGCCAGCGAGAAAGCCGTGTTTGAAGTTGGTACAGGAGATGTGTCGATTCTGAATGGACAGTTCCCGAAAGTGTCTATCGAAGCAGGAGTTGGAGATGCCGTGTTCAGCGGAAGCGTTTCAAATAAACTAGAAGTGGAGGCAGGAACCGGCGATGTCAATGTCTCTCTTACCGGAACAGAGAAAAGCTATGCATTTGATCTGTCTGCCGGACTTGGAGAAATCAGGTTGAACGGGCAATCGAAAGGGGCTTTTGATGCGGAGTATGAGACCGGCAGCAACGGCGGAGCAGAAGTGGAACTGACTGCAGGAGTGGGAGATATTTCTGTTTTGACACAGCAGTAAAAGAGATAAAAAATAGATGGTTTACATTTTTTGTCTTTATGGTATAATATAAAAATAAAAAGGTGCTGCCGATAGACGGTTAGCCTAGATTATATGTGTTATGTAAAAATAACCGCAACCTTGGCCGGGGCGGTTATTTTTTCTGCCGTGATTATCTTTCCCGATGAGGTAAAATAATCCGGCAACACTAATTAACAAACTCATTAACTGCAAAAGTTCACTTGTTGTTATCATTAGTATCCCCTCCATTTCAGGTAAAAAATTCCTAATCTTTGTCTTTTTAATCACAATATGATATGATGAACACGAAAGAAAAAACATACAAGAATTCGTATATTTTAATAAGAAGAACAGGAGCAGGGGAATGGGAAAAAGAACACGGATTGTTTTATATGCACTGTCACTTGTGACAATGCTTGCAATGGTGACACTGATTATTTTTTCACATGGAAGACAGAGCGGTGAGCCGGCGAAAGATGTGCTGTCCGAGACGGATATCAGCAGCACGGAGGAACCGGTTCAGATACCGGAAGCGGAAGAATCAGAAGAGACGGAAGCAGCAGACGGGCAGAACAGGATCCAAAACGACACAGAACAGGAAGAAGCGGACATAGCAGGTGGAGAAACGGACAAGCAGGCAGAAGCAGGGAATACCGAAGGAGACGGCAGCACGACACTGATTTTTGCAGGGGATGTACTGTTTGCAAACGCCTTTAAAAGCAACTATGATGCGGGCGGAATTGAAAAAGTGATCGAGCCGCAGCTGCTGCAGGAGCTGCAGGATGCAGATATTTTCATGGTGAATAATGAGTTCCCATTCAGTAACCGTGGAGAGCCGATGGAGGACAAACAGTTTACGTTTTGCTGTGATCCGAAATATGTGAAAGCTTTAAATGAGATGGGCGTGGATATTGTATCACTCGCCAACAATCACACCTTAGATTATGGAAGAGATGCGTTGTCTGATACGTTTACGACACTGGACGGAGCCGGTATTTTGTATGCAGGAGCCGGAGAGACTAAAGAACGCGCATATGAATTGCAGATTATCGAGAAAAATGGAAAAAAATTCGGATTTCTAGCGGCATCCCGCGTGGTGCCGGAATCAAACTGGAAAGTGGAAGAGCGGACACCGGGAATGCTGACCGCTTATGATGATACAAAATTGGTACAGTTGATCAAAGAAGCCCGGAGCGGATGTGATTTTCTGTCGGTCTATATCCACTGGGGCGTGGAATACGATGCGTATCCGCAGGACTATCAGACAAAGATTGCCACAGATTGTTTTAATGCAGGGGCAGATCTGATCCTTGGAGCACATACACACTGTTTACAGGGAATTTCCTATATCAGTGGGAAACCGGTCTTTTACAGCCTTGGAAACTTTGTGTTTGGACAGAACATTGATAAGACGGCTGCAGTGAAAGTACAGGTTTCGTCCGATGGAACCGTATCTTATGGATTACTTCCGGTTTATGCGGCGGGGGGCACAACAAAACTGATGGATACAAACAGTGCATCTGCGCTGTATCAGTATATGACACAGATTTCAGATGGCGTTACGATCGGTGCGGATGGAAAAATCAATTAAAGGGGAGAAGAACATGAAAAAGAAACTTATGAGAATGCCGAAGGTGGTTACGATACTCGTTGCGGTACTGATTGTAGCGATTTTTCTTGGAAGTATGGATGTGGCAGCGTTTTTTCTTGCAGATACAGTTTCGCTTCCGGGTTATGGAAGCAGTATGATCGCAGAGTTTATGGCAGGAGTGGTTGCATTTCTGCTTTTGTGCCTGTTTGGTTATCTTGGAGTGCTGGGAGAAAAAGGAAAGGGATTTATCCATGGCCTTTATATCGGCGGATTCCTGACAGGATACTGTTGTCTGGAACTGGCGGCACAGCTTTATGTACAGATGATGACACCGGATGCAAAAGTCGTATCTGCATTGGAAATCCTGTTTTTTGCTGCAACCATGTTTCTGATCGGATGGACGGAGGAACTTATTTTCCGCGGTGTGATCCTGAATCTGTTTCTGGAACGTTTTTCCAAAACGAAAAGAGGGATTCTCTGGGCGGTCATTCTCAGTGGTGTATTGTTCGGGGCGGTACATTTGACAAATATTTCACAGGGAGTGACGGTGACAAGTGCGATGATTCAGGCGATCAACGCTGCCTTTCTGGGTGTGATCTTTGGCGCTGTTTATGCCCGGTCAGGAAATATCTGGCTTGTAATGACTTTTCATGCACTGGTCGATTTCGCAAGTCTGATGGGCAGCGGAATTTTTGGAACTGGAACAACTGTGGAACAGATCAACCAGATGTCTGCCGCTAATTTGATTGCCGTTCCTGTTTTGCTGATTCCGTGTATTGTGCTGCTTCGCCCGAAAAAACTTCTGGAGATGGAGCAGGAGGCAAATCATATCGTGGTGTTTGAAACATTCGAGGAGGCAGACCGGAATGCTGCTCTGTCGCTCGCACTTGGAATGATATCCATTCTGACAGGCTTTATGGGATATGGTCTTGGTATTGGGATCGCTGGGCTGATCGGTGGCAGACTTTCAAGAAAGGTGCAGCCGGAGAAAAACGGAATGGCACTGGCGGGTATGATTTTATCCGGAATCGGTATGGCGGTATCGATCATTGGAATGATCGTGCTGTGTTTTGTCTATTCAAATCTGAATGGTCTCTCTGCCGTTATGATGATGAATGGTGTGAAGTGATTTTAAGACAAATAAGCTAAAACAAGTTTACATTTACTAAAAATAAGGTTATTATTTCAATAACCTTTTGAGAGAGCGGTAAAATCTTTCAAAAATAGCAGGAAGAAGATAGGAGAATTGCGATGAGTTACATGGAAACCTACAGAGAATGGTGTACAAACCCATATTTTTCAGAGGAAACAAGAGCAGAATTAGAAGCGATCAAGGACAATGAGGCAGAGATCGAGGATCGTTTCTACCGTCAGCTTGAGTTTGGAACCGGGGGACTCCGCGGTGTGATCGGGGCAGGAACGAACCGTATGAATATCTATACGGTAAGACAGGCGACACAGGGACTTGCAAACTATATCATTTCTCAGAACGGACAGGAAAAAGGAGTTGCCATCGCACACGATTCCAGAATCATGTCACCGGAATTTGCCGAGGAGGCAGCGCTCTGCCTGAATGCAAACGGAATCAGGGCTTATGTATTTGACAGCCTTCGCCCGACACCGGAGCTTTCATTTGCAGTCCGTGAACTTGGCTGTGTTTCAGGAATTGTGATCACAGCAAGCCATAACCCAAGAGAATATAATGGATACAAAGTTTACTGGGAGGATGGTGCACAGATCACACCGCCTCATGATAAAAATATCCTTGCAGAAGTTGCAAAAGTAACTTCTTTTACACAGGTTAAGACCATGACAAAAGAGGATGCCGTGAAAGCCGGACTTTTTGTGACAATCGGAAAAGAAATCGATGACCGTTATATGGAAGAACTGAAAAAACAGTCCATTCATCCGGAGATCATCAAAGAGATGGCAAAGGACATCAAGATTGTATACACACCGCTACATGGAACCGGAAATCTCCCGGTGCGCCGTGTGTTAAAAGAACTTGGATTTGAAAATGTCTATGTTGTAAAAGAGCAGGAACTTCCGGACGGAAATTTCCCGACCGTAGCATATCCAAACCCGGAATCTCCAAAGGCATTTGAGCTTGCCTTAAAACTTGCAAAAGAAGTGGATGCAGACATCGTACTTGCGACAGATCCGGACGCAGACCGTCTTGGCGTATACTGCAAAGATACTAAGACCGGAGAGTATGTGACTTTCACCGGAAATATGTCCGGAATGCTCATCGCAGAATATATTTTAAGAGAGAAAACAGCAACCGGAACGATGCCTGAGAATCCTGCGCTTGTAGAGACTATCGTTACAACGGACATGGCAAAAGCGATGGCAGCTTCCTACGGCGTGGCACTGATCGAGGTACTGACCGGATTTAAGTATATCGGAGAGCAGATCAAATGGTTTGAACAGAACCACTCCCACAACTATGTATTCGGTCTGGAGGAGAGTTATGGATGCCTTGCCGGAACATATGCAAGAGATAAAGATGCCTGCGTGGCAGTCATGATGTTGTGCGAGGTGGCTTCCTGGTGCAAAAAACATGGAAAAACATTGTGGGATGCCATGATCGACCTGTATGAGAAATACGGTTACTACAGAGAGGGACTTTCCACGATGACCTTAAAAGGAATAGACGGAGCCGCCCAGATCCAGCAGATGATGAGTGATATGCGGAACAATCCAAAGAAAACACTCGGTGGATTTGAAGTGCTTGCAGTCCGCGATTACAAAGAGGATACAAGAAAAGATTTAAAGACCGGGGAAGTGACAAAAACAGGACTTCCGGCTTCCAATGTTTTATATTATGAACTTTCTGACAATGCATGGTGCTGTGTGCGCCCGTCCGGAACAGAGCCTAAGATCAAATTCTACTATGGAGTCAAAGGCACCTCTTTGCAGGATGCAGAGGAAAAACTGGAAGCATTAAAAAAGGATCTTGTGGAAGAATAGATAAATGAATATTTGCAGAAGTTGTGATTGCCTCTGAGAAGAAGTAAATATATAATTTAGATTTAATATTTATACCAAATAAAAAACAAGAATCAGAGACAGAGAAGGAGAATCACATGTTTGATGACAAATTTGTCTGGGGCGTGGCAAGCAGTGCATATCAGGTAGAGGGAACTGACCCGGATGACGGAAGAGGAAAGACGGTCTGGGACACTTTTACGGAGCAGGGACGCATTTTTCAAAATCAGAATGCGTACACAAGCTGTGATCACATGCACCATTATAAAGATGACTATGCATTAATGAAAAATCTCGGAATCAAAGCATATCGTTTTTCCTTAAACTGGGCGCGGATTCTGCCGGAGGGCACCGGGCGTGTCAATGAAAAAGCGATTGCGATGTACCGCGACATGATTCTTACAATGAAGGAAAATGGCATTACACCATATATTACCCTGTTTCACTGGGAGTTTCCACAGGCGTTGCAGGAAAAGGGCGGCTGGCTGAATGAGGAAGTGGTAGACTGGTTCGGGGAATATGCAAAAGTGGTGGCAGAGAATTTTTCGGATCTCTGCGAGTATTTTATCACGATCAATGAGCCACAGTGTGTGGTAGGACTTGGGCATTTAAGCGGTGTCCATGCACCGGGATTGAAATTGTCGATTCCGGAGACTTTTCAGATCGCGCATAATCTGTTGAAAGCGCACGGACAGGCAGTGATCAATTTAAGAAAATACGCAAAACAAAAAATCCGGATCGGCTTTGCACCGACTGGAGGAGTGGCTTATCCATACACGGACAGTGCTGAAGATATCGAAGCTGCCAGAAAAGTTTATTTTGGTTTTTACAATCCGATGGATAACTGGACCTGGAATATCTCATGGTTTTCAGACCCGGTCTTCTTAGGTCATTATCCGAAAGAGGGACTGGAAAAATTCAAAGAGTATCTGCCGGAGATCACAGAGACAGATATGCAGCTGATCCATCAGCCACTGGATTTTATGGGACAGAACATATATAATGGCTATTACGTGCGTCAGGGCGCAGACGGCGAACCGGAGTTTGTGGACCGGGAACCGGGATTTCCAAAGACGGCGTGCAACTGGCCGGTAACACCAAAAGCATTTTATTATGGAATCAAATTTTTGACGGAGCGGTATCCGCTTCCTTTGTATATCACAGAAAATGGTATGTCCTGTCATGATAATGTGAGCTTTGACGGCAGAGTACATGACAATGACCGCATCACGTTTTTGGATTCCTACATCGGAGCCATGCAGAGGGCATATGATGAGGGAGCCGATATCCGGGGGTATTTCCTGTGGACATTTCTGGATAATTTTGAATGGTCCGAGGGATACAGGGAACGTTTTGGCATGATTTATGTGGATTTTATGACACAGCGGAGAATTGTAAAAGATTCTGCGTTTTGGTATCAGAATGTGATTGGGACAAATGGAGGCAATTTATCAACAAATCAGACCACGAAAGAAATTTTATTTTTAGATCCGGTATGTACACACAACATCTGGGGCGGTACGCGATTGAGAGAGGATTTTCATTATCCGGTCGAAGGTGATGATTTATGGGAGTGCTGGGGAATTTCTGCACATCCAAATGGAGACGTAACTTTAAGAGACTGTGGATTCCGTGGAATGAAGCTGTCCGAATTGTGGAAAAAACATCCGGAAGTTTTCGGAAAGGTGGACAGTGACCGTTTCCCGCTCCTGATCAAAATTATCGATGCGAAAGATGACCTGAGCATTCAGGTACATCCAGACGATGATTATGCAAAAGTCCATGAAAATGGTTCACTTGGAAAAACAGAGTGCTGGTACATTCTCGACTGCAAGAAAAATGCGACGATCGTTATCGGACACAATTCAAGGACAAAAGAGGAATTAAGCCGGATGATCCATGAGGGAAAGTGGAGTGAATTTATCCGTGAGATCCCGATCAAAAAAGGCGATTTTCTTCAGATCGATCCGGGAACAGTTCATGCGATCAAAGGCGGAACACTCATTCTGGAAACACAGCAGAACAGTGATATTACCTACCGCGTTTATGATTATGGCCGTCTCTCCAATGGAAAGCCGAGAGAGCTACATATCGACAAGAGTATTGACGTGATCACTGTGCCTGCAAAATCGGCTGCAGACAGTGTGAAATCGGTGGCAGATCTTCCGGTCAATACGTTAAATGAACTGTATGTCTGCAAATACTTTCATATCTATAAAATAGAAGTTTCAGGTAAAATGACTTTTGAGCAGAATGCGCCTTTTATGAATATGACAGTTACGGAAGGCAATGGAATCGTCAACGGTCAGCCGGTGAAAAAAGGAGATCATTTCATACTTCCAAATGGCTTCGGAAACGTGGAATTGCAGGGCAGAATGCAGATCATTGCCTCCACGATATAAACCAAAAACCGTTGATTATTACGGCGTGCACTGCGGGGTAGAAGCATGTAGATCAAAATTCCCCAGAGAGGAAATACACAGATGAATCAGGAAGAAAGACGAGAGAAACGAAAAAAAGATACACAGAGTGCGGTCATAGTTGTGGCAGTATTTTTTATAGTACTTGCAGTTTTGATCGGAGGAATTGTGTTTGCAGTCCATAAATTTGTAAAACCGGGAGCAGATAAACCGGAAAAGAATACTGAGAGCGTGACAACAGAGGCGACAGAAGAACCGGAAACAACTCCGGTAACCGAAGTCAGCGATCCGTTGATGGATCAGGCAATGCAGATTGCTGCCGGCATGACCTTAGAGCAGAAAGTAGCGCAGATGTTCATGATCACACCGGACGCACTGACCGGAGTGGACGGAGCAACGATGGCAGGAGATTCCACAAAGGCAGCCTACACGCAGTATCCGGTAGGTGGTCTGATTTATATGGCAAAGAACCTGACCGGAACCGATCAGACGGCACAGATGCTTACCAATATGAAGAGCTACAGTCAGGAAATAGTAGGAATTCCAGTGTTCCTCGGTGTGGATGAGGAAGGTGGAACAGTAGCAAGGATTGCATCCAACAGTGCTTTTGGAGTGACAGATGTTGGAAATATGAGTGATGTAGGAGCGACCGGGGATTCCCAGAATGCATACAATGCAGGAAGTACGATCGGAACGTATCTGAACACACTTGGTTTTAATATGGATTTTGCTCCGGTTGCGGATGTGTTGACGAATCCGGATAACACTGTGATCAAAGACCGGTCATTTGGTTCAGACAGCCAGCTTGTGGCGGATATGGTCTGTGCTGAGATGCAGGGACTGAACGAACACCAGATATTAAGCGTGGTAAAACATTTTCCGGGACAGGGAGCTACAGCAGGGGATTCCCATGACGGGGCAGTTTCTACAGATAAATCTTTGGATGACCTGCTGGCAAATGAGCTTGTTCCATTCCAGCAGGCAGTGAATAACGGAGCATCTTTTGTGATGGTAGGACATATTTCAGCACCAGCTGTTACAGGGGATGATACGCCGGCTTCGCTTTCCTCTGTCATGGTGACAGATGTGCTTCGCAACCAGCTTGGCTTCCATGGTGTAGTGATCACAGACGCAATGAATATGGGGGCGGTCACCGGAACATACAGTTCTGCTGATGCGGCAGTGACGGCAATTCAGGCAGGTGTGGATATGATCTTAATGCCGGAGGATTTCCAGAGTGCATATCAGGGTGTGATGGATGCAGTGACTGGTGGAACGATCACAGAGGATCGTATCAATGAATCTGTTGCAAGGATCATCAAGGTAAAGCTCACAATGTAGTATAATAACACTTTACTTTTTGAAATTGTTATGTTATTCTGTGACTATGGTGCGGTAAGTGTACCATAGAAATATTTTTTGGAGGTACTTTTCAATGAACAAAGGTACAGTAAAGTGGTTTAACAACCAAAAAGGATACGGATTCATCTCAGACGAACAGGGAAATGATGTATTCGTTCACTACTCAGGTCTTAATATGGAAGGTTTCAAATCCTTAGAAGAAGGCGCTGCAGTAGAATTTGAAGTTGTTGAAGGTGCAAAAGGACCACAGGCAACAAACGTAACAGTAGTAAGATAATTTTATTATCGCTTGTTACTACAGTCTAAATCAGTAGTTTCATGTACCTTTTTCTTTATTAAATAGAACTTGTTTTATTTTTCTAGATTAAGATATTGCAAACAATGGATTTGAAAAAGAGTGTCGGTTTTCCGGCACTCTTTTTTGTATACATAACTAAAAAATCCATGCAAACAGTCTTGAAGAATCTGGAGGGGTTCTATATAATAAAAAAAGAGATAGATAATGCCAAATTTCCGAAATTAACCAACCGTGTGCACTATCTGAAACATGAAGAGGGAGGCGTAAACGCAGTGTGTGAAATAATGAGAAAATATTCAGAAGAAGTCGCAGAAAAAGCATATCTGCAGGGCGAGGAAGCCGGCAAAGAAATCGGTCAACGCCACACCGCCATCGCCGAACCCCAGTCCGAATCCAGATAACAGAAAAACATAATGAAGCATGACAAAGAAACCATTTTTTAAAGGATGGTTTCTTTTTTTTAAGTTCATTTAAGGTTCGCCTGATAAGATATGCGCAAAGGAAAGGAGACACTTATGGCAGATCAGATGATATTTAAAAGGTGTGAGATCAAATATATGTTGGATATCACGCAGGCGGAACTGTTAAAAAATCAAATGAAACAATACATGACTGCAGACGAGCATGGAATGAGTACAATATGCAGTCTCTACTTTGATACACCGGACTATCTGCTGATCCAAAGATCAATGGAACACCCGGTTTATAAAGAAAAACTGAGATTGAGAAGTTATGGCACGGCAGACAAGGACACGACCGTTTTTGTGGAACTGAAGAAGAAGTATGAGTCCGTTGTATACAAAAGAAGAATTGCAATGACGGAGGACGAGGCAGAACGTTACCTGCTTTTTCATGAAAAAGTAAAAGACACACAGATTACCAGAGAAATCGATTACTGTCTGAAAAATTATAAAAAGCTGGCTCCGGCAGTGATGCTTTCCTATGAGAGAGAAGCTTTTTATGCGAAGGACGATCACGAGTTCCGGATCACGTTTGATCAGAACATTCTCTGGAGAAATTACGACCTTTCTCTTTGTAAAGGAATTTACGGAGAAGCAATTTTAGATAAAAATAAAGTGCTTATGGAAGTGAAAACGGCGGGCGCAATACCGCTCTGGATGGTTCATTTTCTGACAGAAAATCAGATTTACAAAACGTCATTTTCCAAATATGCGACCGCCTACCGCACGATTTATGCGAGAGAGCAGAGAAGAAGCTGTCCACCGGAAAATTTCTTTGTGTTTACCGGAGATGAGGTTGTGCAGCAGGCAATAAAATGTTAAAAAAGAAATGGAGAAATTAATATGTTAAACAATTTATTTACAGGAATTTTTGATACAGCAGGTGCGGCGGTGATTTCCGTGCCAGATTTTTTGCTCTGTATTGTGGTGTCACTGCTGATCGGGGCATTCATCACATGGGTTTACACTTATAAAAGCCGCTATACGACAAGCTTTGCAGTGACACTCGCAATGCTTCCGGCAATCGTTTGCATTGTTATCATGATGGTAAACGGAAATGTAGGTGCCGGAGTGGCTGTGGCAGGAGCATTTTCGCTTGTACGTTTCCGTTCTGTGCCGGGAACTGCAAAAGAGATCGGAACCATTTTTCTTGCAATGGCGGCAGGACTGATCGCAGGGATGGGGTATCTTGGATTTGCAGTATTGTTTTCACTCATTATGGGAGCCGTGATGTTTGTGTTAAATGTGACCGGATTCGGTGTAAAAAAAGCAGAAGTAAGAGAAAAAACACTTCGTATCACAATCCCGGAGGATTTAAATTACGGAGCAGCATTTGATGATCTTTTTGAAAAATATTTATCATCCTGTGAAGTAGTCGCTGTGAAAACCTCCAATATGGGAAGTCTTTACAAACTTACCTATCATGTGACGTTAAAAGACAATGCGGAAGAGAAAACATTTCTCGATGAATTGAGATGCAGAAACGGAAATCTGGAAATCAGTATGATGAGACAGGAGGCAAATGTCAATGAGTTATAGAAGAAAAAAACTGCTGGCATTGTTTTGTGCTACGGCATTATCCATGACGGCAGTGGCAGGCTGTACAGGGACAAAGAGCAGTACTGGCAATGTTGTTTCCTCGGAAACAGAAACAAATGCAGAAGAAACATCAGCACAGAGTGAAGCAGGAACTTTTTCAAGTGCAGATATGTTTACTGAGCGGGATCTGGCAGGAACCTATGAGGAGAGTGGGGCAGTTTATGTCACACTTTCCGATGATGGTATCACAGGGGAAACGGATGGCGTTGCGATCAATGGACAGATGGTGACGATCACGGCAGAAGGGACATATATTTTTTCCGGAACACTGTCGGAAGGACAGATTGTGGTGGACGCAGATAATGCGAAAGTGCAGATCGTATTTGATAATGTGGACATTACCTGTGCTTCAAGTGCAGCAGTGTATGTAAAAAGCGCAGAGAAAGTATTTGTAACGCTTGCAGAAGGATCGCAGAATACGCTTCGCAATACGGATGAGTATGTTGCGATTGACGACAACAACATTGATGCCGTGATTTTTGCAAAATCAGACCTTACGTTAAACGGCACTGGAAGTCTGACGATCATATCAGCAGAAGGACATGGAATTGTATCCAAAGATGATCTGAAAATCACAGGCGGTACATACGATATCACAGCAGCAGGGCACGCATTATCGGGAAAAGACAGTGTGCGTATCGCAGATGGAACCTTTATTTTAACCGCAGAAAAAGATGGCATTCATGCGGAAAATGCAGATGATGAAGAAAAGGGCTATATTTATATTGCAGATGGTGATTTTACGATTACAAGTGATGGCGATGGCATGGACGCTTCCAATATCGTGCAGATCGAGGATGGAACACTTGACATCACAGCCGGGGGCGGCGCTGCAAACAGTCTGAAAACGCATGAGTCAGATGTGCCGGGTGGACCGGGTGGCGGAATGCCACAAAACGGCGAGAAACCGGACGGAGAAAGCATGCCACAGATGGGCGAAAAGCCGGACGGAGAAAATATGCCACAGGATACCACAACTGACGAGAGCGGCACCAGCACAAAAGGAATCAAGGCAGGTGGCGGCATGTACTTAAATGGAGGCACTTACCAGATTGATTCCGCAGATGATTCCATCCACAGCAACGCAAATATTACGATCGCAGATGGAACATACACGCTTGCGACAGGCGATGATGGTGTGCATGCAGATGATGCACTGATAGTAAATGGTGGTACGATCACCGTGACAGAGAGTTATGAAGGTCTGGAAGGCCTGACGGTGACAATCAACGATGGAACGATTGATATCACTGCAAGTGATGACGGTATCAATACAGCAGGCGAGAAAATGGAATTAAACGGTGGATATATCCACATTCTGGCAGGCGGCGACGGCGTGGATTCCAACGGCGATCTGACGATCAACGGCGGTGAGATCTACATTGACGGTCCGTCTGATAACGGAAACAGTGCAATCGATTACGGCGACCGGTCGTCTGCGTATGTGAACGGCGGAACGCTTGTGGCAATCGGCAGCAGCGGCATGGCAGAGGTGATGAGTGATTCTTCCAAACAGAAGGTTCTTATGGTAAAATTAGGAGAACAAATGGAAGCCGGCAACGTTGTGCTGACAGACAGTGAGGGAAATGTGATTGTAAGTTACACGGCATTAAAAACCTATGACTGTGTGATCATCAGCACCGCAGAGGTGGAGAGCGGAGCAACGTACACGCTCACAACATCGGGAACGACGACAGAAGTGACCGCAGAATAAAAACAGCTGAGGGCAGGAATCGGTATCACTGTGAAATAAACGAAAGGCATGGGATTTTGTATGAGGTTATTGCTTGCAGAAGATGAAGAGGATTTGAGCCGTGCGCTTGTCACGGTGTTAAAACATAACAATTACTCGGTAGACGCTGTGTACGATGGTGCAGAAGCCTTGGACTATCTGGAAAACGGTGACAATTATGACGGCGTGATCTTAGATATCATGATGCCCAAAATGGATGGTATCACCGTATTAAAAACAATCCGCAGACATGGAAATTCCGTTCCGGTCCTGCTGCTCACAGCAAAGGCAGAGATTGATGACCGTGTGGAGGGTTTAGACAGTGGCGCAGACGATTATCTGCCGAAACCATTTTCCATGAAAGAGCTTTTGGCGAGGATCCGGGCAATGACAAGGAGGCAGACGGACACGACCGATAATGTGCTGGCATTTGGCGATATTGCACTGAACCGTTCTACCTATCAGCTCACAGGACCGGAGAATCCAGAAGGTATCCGTCTTGCTGGCAAGGAATACCAGATGCTTGAAATGCTCATGTCTAATCCAGGACAGGTCATTTCCCCGGATCTTTTTATGGATAAAATCTGGGGTTACGATTCAGAAGCGGAACAAAATGTCGTATGGGTATATATTTCCTATTTGAGAAAAAAAATAACCTCCATTGGAAGTCAGGTGAAGATCAGGGCGGCCAGAGGACTTGGATATTCATTGGAGAAAGACAATGCTTAAAAAATTAAGAAGAAAATTTATTGCAATTGCAATGCTGTCTGTTTCTATCGTGCTGATCGCAATTGTCGGTACGATCAATATTGCAAACTATATCAGTACCAATCAGGCGCTGGATGCAAGACTCTCCCTGATCGCTGACAACGGAGGTACTTTCCCGGATATGACACCCGGAGATTTTGGGAAAAAATTGGAACCTAAGTCAGATCAGCCACCGGCAATGAATGACCTGCAAAAGCATGGGATTTCGCAGGAAAGTCCGTTTGACACCCGGTATTTTACAGTGACGATCGCACCGGACGGTACGGTGGAATATGTGGATACCGGAAAAATTGCTTCCATCTCAGCCGGAACAGCGGAGGAATACGCAGCGGAGCTGTGGAAAAAAGGAAAGAAAAAAGGCTTTTTCGCTGATTATAAATACCTTGCAACGGACAGTGCCGGCTCGACGATGTATGTATTTTTAAACTGTCAGCGGGAAATCTCTACCATAAAAACATATGTTCTTGCCAGCGTGGGAACAGGAGCACTCGGACTTGTCATTGTGTTTGTCATGATATACTTTTTCTCTGGAAAAGTGTTAAAACCGGTGTCAGAAAGCTATGAGAAACAGAAACGCTTTATCACGGACGCAAGCCATGAGATCAAAACGCCGCTCACGATTATCGATGCCAACACCGAAGTCATAGAGATGATGGAGGGGGAAAACGAGTGGACGCAGAGTACGAGAAAACAGATCGCAAGACTGACCTCCCTCACGGAAAAACTGGTGTTTCTCTCCCGCATGGATGAGGAAGGGACAAAGCTGGAAAAAGTGTCATTTTCACTTTCTGATGCAGTGCTTGATACCGCAGAGGGATTCCGCTCTGTCGCAAAAACAAAAGGAAAACAATTTGAGATCAATGTGGCAGAGCATGTGGAATATGTCGGCGATGAGAAAAATATCCGGCAGATGATCTCCCTGCTTTTGGACAATGCAATGAAATATTCCTCAGAGCAGGGCATCATCCGCATCGCACTAAAAACTTCCGGAAAAAACAAAATCATCACCGTGTGGAATACCACAGACCAGATCGAAAAAGGAAAGCTGGATATGCTTTTCGAGCGTTTTTACCGTATGGACGCTTCCCACAATTCTAAGACCGGGGGCTTTGGAATCGGACTTTCCGTCGTGTATGCGATCGTGAAAGCACACAAGGGCAAAATTTCAGCCAAAAGCGAGGACGGAAAATCAATCTTATTTACCGTGGCATTGTAGCGTCTGGCTTCCCCCTCTCTCCCGGCTTTTACTTGGTTTTCATTATGGAATAGATAAAAGGGTTTCTTATAAAACTTGCTCGAATTGCGGCTTTATCAGTGTTCACATTTTGACTTTTTTGATTGTTTATATTCATTCAGAAATGGACAGTCCGCACAATGTGTTCGTCTGCGGCCACACTTCCTTCTTATCTGTATCGTGCGCAAGTTACATGCCGGAAAATCAGCAGATGAGCAGGTCAAAAATCACTCAGGCTTTCTTTGATTTTTGACCTGCAATAAAGGATGCTGATTCCGGCATTTACTTGCGCTAGATACAGATAAAGGAAGTGTGTCCCAGACGGACACATTGCGTGGACTGTCCATTGATGAATGTACATAAACTTAAAGTCAAAATGTGAACACTGATAAAGCACTCAATTCTCACAAAAGTTTTATAAGGAACCCTTTTATCCATTCCATAGCTTTACACTTTGGCAAAAGCCGGGAGAGAGGGGGAAGCCAGACGCTACAATTCGTCAAATGAAATCTGATTTTTCGTCAGAAAGCGTTTGAGGAGTGTGTCCCACTCGTGCTCAAGAGTTTTGTCGGTCGAGAAAATCCGGTAAGAGATACCCGTGGTCACGGTCAGTTCTCCATTCTGGAAGCGGATATTTAAGAACACGGCGGAAATATCATTTTCCGTGAAAGAACTTCCGGTCTGGGAGAGGGTGCGTTTGAGATTTTCCGGCGATAACAGGAGGGAAAACTTGAAATAGGAAGGAGTTTTCTTTCCTTTGATCAGGTTGAAGCAGGAACTGCGCAAAAGACCATACGGAACAAAGGAAAGCCCGGTGAGATTCTGTTCTTCGAGTTCTTCTAAGGTGTAGAAGTCTTTTTGCAGCGTGCCGTCGATATGGCAGGAGACATTCGTTGTGATGACAGCCTCCTGAATGAGAAAGTGGTCAAACACATCCTGGCACAGTAATTTATTCATAAAGTCCTTGACTTCGGCAATTTTTAAAGCGATCATAAAATCCTCCCAAAAGAAAATGGTATCAACATAAATTTATCATTGGTTTGTTTTCTTGTAAATAACTGAAATGACAAATTAGAGAAAATATGCTAGAATACAGAGGATTTGCGAATGCAAAATACAGAATGATTATACAGATTTGCAGCCGCAGATAAAAAGTCTATGGTTTGATGGAAAGGTTGGTAACAGATATGACAGAAACAGAAATTTTATTTGATTTACTGGAAAAAGGAATCTCACCGGCGCACGCAGTGAGCGCATGCGAAAAAAGACTGACAGATGCCGGTTTTGAAGTGGTTGATTACGGTACGGCATGGAACTTAAAAGCGGGCGGAAAATATGTGATAAATCATCATGAAACGACATTGTTTGCATTCACATTACCGCAGAATTGGAGTGACAGAGAGCCTGCAATCCGCATTGCAGCAGCACATACAGATTTCCCATGCTTAAGGATCAAACCGTCCTGCGATATTCAGACAAACGGATACGCACAGGTAAATGTGGAAGTTTACGGCGGCGCAATCTTAAATACATGGCTCGACCGTCCACTCGGTGTAGCCGGAAGAGTTGCAGTGCGCAGTGGGGATGTGTTTACACCGAAAGTGGTCACGTTCCAGTCTGAAAAAAATCTTATGACCATCCCGAATCTTGCAATCCACATGAACCGTGAGGTGAACAAGGGCGTGGAATTAAATAAGCAGACGGAACTGCTCCCAATCTGCGGACTTTCCGATGATGCAGACTATTTTCTTGATTTTCTTGCAAAAGAGCTTGCTGTGAAAAAAGAGGATATTCTGGATTTTGAGCTGACCATTTATAATAAAGAAAAGCCGGAGTTTGTGGGATTAAACGATGAGTTTATCTCTGCATCCAGACTCGATAACTTAAATTCCTGTTCTGCACTGGTGTCTGCGATCATCGATAGCGACAGGGCGGACGGCATGAATCTCATTGCACTGTTCGATCACGAGGAGATCGGAAGCCGTTCCAAGCAGGGCGCCGGTTCCATTCTGCTCCATGATATGCTGGTGCGCATTCTGACCGAGTGCGGACTGGAAAAAGAAGTGTGGAACAGACTGTACAACAGCATGATTTTATCTGTGGATGTGGCACATGGACTTCATCCAAACTATGCCGGAAAGATGGATCTGACCAACAAGCCGGTGCTTGGAAAAGGATTCTGTATCAAGGAAGCATGCTCGCAGTCCTATGCGACAGACTGTGGAGCGGTCGCAGTGATCCAGCAGATCTGTGAGAAGAATCAGATCCCATATCAGAAATTTGTGAACCGTTCGGATCTTGCAGGAGGCGGCACATTAGGTTCGATCGCATCTGCATTGCTTCCGGTTAAAACAGTAGATATCGGAATCCCATTGCTTGCAATGCATTCTGCAAGAGAACTGATGGCAGCAGCAGACCAGCAGGCATTGAAGGATCTGGTGAGCGCCTATTTTGGCTGAAAGGCAAAAAAGATGCATACAGCATGAAGTATGCATTTGACAGGAGAATCAGGTGAGAAAAAAATTTTTTTCCTATGTGGCAGGGAGTGCGGCGTGTGCAGCACTCATTCTGCTTTCGGGGTGTCAGCAGACAACTGATCAATTATCCAATATTACCCATTATGTGGAAGAGAAAATTGCGGAAGGAAAAGGCACGGAAGTAAAAAGTACAGAACAGGAGACGGACACAGAACAGGCAGCAGTTTCCGGGGAAACAGAGAAGCAGGCAGAGCCATCCGTTGAAAAGCAGTCTGCGGACTGTTATGCATATCAGACGCTTCCAGAGGAAGTACGCACTGTGTACGATGAGGTTTATGATGCGATTCTCTATGAAAAAGAAGATGTGGCGCTGAGCACGTTAGACAACGAAGTCCTGCATCAGGCGTATGTTTCGGTGATGGCGGACCACGGCGGACTGTTCTGGGTATCGGGCTACACTTACACGCAGTATACCAGAGGGGAAAAGCTGGTGGATCTCCATTTTACACCAAAGTTTACCATGACGGATGATGAGCGGATGGACATGCAGGCACAGATCGACGAGACAGTCAGTCAGATTTTGGCAGGGATCGATGCGGAAGCGCCGGATTATGACAAAGCAAAATATGTGTTTGATTATCTGGCTTCGAATGTTGCGTACAGCACAGGTGCGCCGGACAATCAGAACATTATCAGTGTGTTTGTCAATGGGGAAACGGTTTGTCAGGGATACGCTGCAGCAACGCAGTATCTTCTGGAAAAACTGGACATTCCCTGTGCAGTGGTGGCCGGAACGGCAGACGGACAGTCTCATGCATGGAATCTGGTAAAGCTGGATGGAGAGTATTATTACATGGATACGACATGGGGAAATGCCACCTACAGCGGTGATGGAATGGGGCTGGATTCCTTTATCAATTATAATTATTTTGCAGTTACGACCGGGGAATTACAGAAAACGCATCAGCCGAATGACGATATTATCGTTCCGGTGTGTCAGGCGGTAAAAGACAATTATTATGTCCATGAAAATCTTTATTTTGACACATGGGATGCAGACAACATCGGAAATGTATATCGGGCTGCCTATGAGCGGGGAGATGGTTTCTGCTCTGTCAGGTTTGCAGACAGGGAGCTGTATGAACAGGCATTCACCTACTTTATCATGGATCAGAAGATTGTGCATTACTGCAAAGGACTGACATCTTTATATTATCTGGAAGATTCCGACCAGAACGTGCTGACTATAAAATTTTAATAAAAATCATAATATCCTCTATACAAAGTAAAGTTTTTGTGTTAATGTTACGTAGTAATCAATACTACATGTAATAGAAAAAAGAAACTTTTGATATAATAATGAATAACATTTAGAAAACAAGGAGGCTAAATCCTCTGCTCCTGTAAGGACAGTCGCATTTTGCTTCGCAAAACAAGGAGGATTTATGTATAAGATTGTAATCGACAGTTGTGGGGAATTACCGGAAGAATTAAAACAGGATGGACATTATGAGACCGTTTCATTAGAGTTGGAAGTGGACGGATGCCGTATCAAAGATGACAGCACTTTTAATCAGTTAGACTTTTTGAGAAGAGTGAAAGAGAGTCTGAAAGGACCAAAGTCCTCCTGCCCGTCACCGGAGCAGTATATGGATGCATATGAGGGTGAGGCAGACCATGTTTATGTTGTGACATTGTCCGGCGGCTTAAGCGGCTCTTACAACAGTGCAGTGCTCGGAAAGAATCTCTATGAGGAAGAGCACACAGACGCAAAGAAAATTTATGTGTTCAATTCAAAATCAGCGTCCATCGGTGAGACGATCATCGGCATGAAGATTCAGGAATTTGAGGAAGCCGGATGCAGTTTCGACGAGGTTGTGGAGAAGGTGGAAGAGTACATCCAGTCCATGAACACCTATTTTGTATTGGAGACGTTAGAGACATTGAGAAAGAATGGCAGACTTTCCAATCTGAAAGCATTTATTGCCAATTCATTAAATATCAAGCCTGTTATGGGCTCAACAAAGGAGGGCTTAATCTGCCAGTTAGATCAGGCGCGCGGTATGAACAAAGCACTTGAGCGTATGGTGAAGGATATGATCTCAAAGACAAAAGACTGTGAGAACCGTGTTCTCGCAATCGCACACTGCAACTGCCCGGAGCGTGCAAAAGCAGTGAAAGAAAAAATCGAGAAGATTGCGAAGTTCAAAAAGATCATCATCATCAACACCGCAGGTGTCAGCAGCATGTATGCCAACGACGGCGGTGTGATCATGGCAGTATAGTCAGATGCAGACATTAACTTACGAAGAAACAGTAACAGCGATTGAAAATAAAAGAAGATTTGGAAACTTAAAGGGTGTCGAGATCTCAAAGATAATGTTAGAGAAGTTAGGACACCCGGAGAAAGATTTACGCATCATACACATAGCAGGGACGAACGGCAAAGGCTCCGTCTCTGCTTTTTTGCGCTCTGTTTTTGAATGTGCAGGATTGAAAACCGGGATGTTTACTTCTCCACATCTGGTGGATTTCAGGGAGCGCATCCAGGTGCAGGGAGATATGATCTCAAAAGCGGATACCACGCGCCTTGGAAACAGGCTTCTCTCTATGGATTTTGGCGTTTATCCGACGATGTTTGATTACTGTCTTGCGATGGCATTGCTGTATTTTAAGGAGCAGCAGTGTGATGTTGTGATTTTGGAGACCGGACTTGGTGGAACGTATGACTCCACGAATGCCTGCGGTGTGCCGGATGTGACTGTCATCGCAAAAATTGGTTTTGACCATATGGCGATCCTCGGGGACACACTTGCCCAAATTGCGGCAGAGAAAGCAGGAATTATCAAGCACGGCACAGCACTTGTTTTAGAGAGCCAGGAGAAAGAAGCGATGGACGTGTTAAAACAGGCGGCGGAGCGGGCAGACATCAAAACCACAAAAGTTGTAAACTGGGACGAAATTAAAATCCTGCCACAAAAGGACGGAAAACAGTGTTTTTCCTATGCGGGATACGATGCAGTTACGATGAAAATGCTCGGTGTGCACCAGTATGAAAATGCCGTGGCGGCAATGCTTGCAGCAGAATTATTTTTTGAAAAATATTTTGCAGGAAAAAAGAATGTGCCGGAACTGAAAGCTTTGCAGCATGCGATCCGGGAAGGAATCGACCGGACGCAGTGGATGGGACGCATGGAACTTGTGAGCAATGATCCGTTTTTCCTGATGGACGGTGCGCATAACAGTAACGGTGTGGAGGCGCTGAAAAAAAGTCTGGAGACAATGTATCCAGATGAAAAATTCCATTTTATCATGGGTGTCATGGCGGATAAAGATTATGGGGAGATGATCCGGGAACTTCTTCCGCTGGCACTGGATTTTAAGACAGTGACTGTGGAGAGTGAGAGGGCATTACAGGGAGAGGCGCTCGCAGACTGCATCCGGGCAAAAGGGATCCCGGCGGTGGCGTATCAGAACCTTGCGGATGTGCTGCCGGATTTCTCAAAATCATCCACAGAAAAGACAGTGGCATTCGGCTCACTGTATTTTATCGGGGAGATCGAAGCATTTCTGCAGGGAAAACAGTAACATGGTTTCCGGAAAATCTGAGAAAAGCAGCGTCCGTGCCTAATCATTACAGAAAAGTTACAAAATAGCATGGATTTAATATATTTTTAAAATTAATCATATGGTAATATTTATTTTTTTCATCTATAATAACAACAGTCTGTGCATATAATAAAAAAAGAAAACAGGCAGTTATTTTTTGTGAAAAACAGGTAGAGTTTTTGCAGAAAAGCACGTTGATCGTGCAGCACAAGCAGGAGAATGAGAGAAAGAATTACGTATGGTATTTAGCAGTTTTGAATTTTTGTTCCGGTTTCTGCCGGCTTTTTTAATCATATATTTTATCACACCGAAGAAGTTCCGCAACGCAGTACTCTTTTTGGGGAGCATTGCCTTCTACACCTATGGTGAGGCGCAGTATGTCCTGTTGCTGTTAGCGTCAGTCACGGTGAACTATGTGATCGCACGCAGCATGTATAAAACACCGGAGGATGGAAGAGGCAGAAGACAGGCAGTACTGCTTGTTCTGGCGCTTTGCTACGATTTCGGAATGCTCTTTTTCTTTAAATACAGCGGTCTGACCACGAAGCTGCCGCTTGGGATCAGTTTTTATACCTTCCAGATTGCAGCGTATGTGATCGATGTGTACCGTGGCATTGTCCCGGCAGAAAAATCTTATGTCAACCTTGGAACCTATCTGACGATGTTTCCACAGCTGATCGCCGGACCGATCGTAAACTATACCGAGGTGAGCAGCTGCCTGAAAAGAAGGACGGTGACAGCACGGGATTTTGAGAGTGGCGTCCGTATCCTTGTGATCGGACTCGGATCCAAAGTCATTATCGCTGACCGGGTGGGAATGTTGTGGAACAACGTGCAGACGATCGGGTTTAACAGTATTTCAACGCCGTTGGCATGGCTGGGTGCGGTCGCATATTCCATGGAGCTGTATTTTGATTTCGCAGGATATTCGATGATGGCGATCGGACTCGGAAAAATGTTAGGATTCCAGATTCCGGTAAACTTCCGTTTTCCATATATCTCAAAATCGGTGACGGAGTTCTGGCGCCGCTGGCACATTACACTGGGACGGTGGTTCCGCGATTATGTATACATTCCGCTCGGAGGAAGCCGGAAAGGCAGACTGCGGACGATGTTCAACCTTTTTGCCGTGTGGACACTGACTGCACTGTGGCATGGGGCAGGGTATAATTTTCTGATCTGGGGCGGCATGCTGCTCGGGGCTTTATTTCTGGAAAAATTGTTTTTGCTTCCATTTTTACAGAAAAGCAAAGTGATTGGACATGTCTATCTGTTGCTGTTTGTGCCTGTGACATGGATGGCATTTACGATCACGGATGTGCATCAGCTTGGGATTTATCTGACACGTATGTTTCCGTTTGTGAATGCACATACCGGCATGGTCAATTCCATGGATTATATCAAATATCTGAAAGATTATGACAGCCTGCTGGCGATGGGAGTTCTTTTTGCAACTCCGGTTCCGGCGGTGATTTATGGAAAAATAAAGCGGGGGATGCTCGGTACGCTGGCAATTGCGGTGATCTTTGCACTCAGCATGTACTACCTTGCGGTATCTGCAAACAATCCATTTTTATACTTTAATTTTTAGATAACAGGAAGGAGCAGAAATGAAAAAAATCAGATATTGCAAAATCACCATTCTGATTTTAGCTGGCTGGGCAATCCTGTCAGTGATAGGATTTCTGGGAAAAGATACGATTTACAGCCGTTATACGGTCAATCCGGTAAAAACACCGTACTTTGTTCTGGTCATGCAGGGCATACACGATGGGATTTACCCATGGAGCAGCGACCATGAGTCACTCTGGGATAAATGGGAACATCTGGCAGAACTGAGAAGAGATGAGGAGCAGATCTCCGCGACTGAGAGCACAGAACCTGCCGCAGAGGGAACGGAGAGTGTGGCAGTAACGGAGACAGTGGCGGAGACAGAGCAGGAGGAAGTAAGAAGCTTTCATGCGGTGGATGCCGGGTACTTCTCGGACGCAGTGTTTATCGGTGACTCGAGAACCGTGGGACTTCATGATTACGGCGGACTCGATGACAGCACTTTTTATGCGACCGTCGGTATGAACGTATACAACCTCTGGACAGAAAAGTTCTGTGAAGTGGACGGGGAAAAAGTGACATTAGAGGAAGCGCTTAAGGCAAAAAAATACGGGAAAATCTATTTCCAGATCGGGATCAATGAGATGGGAAGGGGAACACTGGATGGTTTCATGACAGCCTATGAGGATTCAGTGGAAAAATTCCGGGAACTGCAGCCGGACGCTGTGATCTTCGTTCAGGGGATCATGAAGGTTGCAAAAGAAAAAAGTGATAAAGATCCGATCTTTAACAATGTGGGGATCGAGCAGCGGAATGAACGGATCGCTGCACTCGCAGACGGAAAAAATATCTTTTACCTTGACATGAATGAGGTCGTATGCGATGAGGAAGGCAACTTAAAGAGCAGTCTGACGTTCGACGACATTCATCTGTATGGTTCAAAATATGGGATTTGGGTGGATTACCTGAAGGAGAATGGAATCTGAAAAAACGCTATGGTGCAGGAAATAGCATCATAGCGTTTCTTTTAATCGTTTTTCTCAAAAATCGTGAAGGTATTTTTGTTGAATTCCAAAATGCCGGCATCTCTCAATTTGCACAATTCATTGGACATGGCAGAGCGGTCGACAGAGAGATAGTCGGCAAGCTGCTGGCGGTTGAATGGAATGGTAAAGGTTGAAGCATTGGCTTTTTTCGACTCCATGGACAGGTAGGAGAGCAGTTTCTCTCTGGTGGTGCGCTTGGACATATGTTCTAATTTGCGGTTTAACTGGAAATTTTTCCGGGACACTAACGTTAGAAGATTGCGGATCAGCCGGTTGTGAAACGCACAGGCGGAGGGGCAGACCGTCAGAATCTTAGAGACCTCCAGAAACAAAACGCGGCAGGTGGAAGCAGCAAAAATATTCATTTCCAGCGGTTCGGTGGAATTGATCGCATAGGCTTCCCCGAAAATATCGCCCGGGACACATTCTGCCATCAGATTGGCATTGCCCCAGAAGTCCTCTTTTACAATGTGTACATTTCCCTCCAGCACAATGCCGATGCCTGTGATGGTTTCCCCATAGGAAAAAATGATCTCGTCTTTGGTAAATGTCGTCTCCCGTGCAGAGAGGCAGGAGAGCATGTCCCTGATTTCATCGGTTGTGATCCCTGTGAATACAGAGGTCTGTAATAAAAGCAGATCGTCGTTTGTCATAGAAACTCCCTTCAAATGTATGTTCGTAGAATAAAACATAATTACGTTGTAAAAACAACGGAAAAATTTTCTTTATTATATTAGTATGCACATAGAAAGTCAAATGAAACAAATAATAGATATGCAGACAACAGGAGGAATGGAAGATGGTAAGAAGAATTATAGAGATCGACGAGGAAGCATGTGTAGGATGTGGTCTTTGCGCAGAGGCATGTCATGAGGGAGCAATCGCAATGGTAAATGGAAAAGCGAAGCTTATGCGCGATGATTATTGTGACGGTCTCGGCGACTGTCTGCCGGCCTGTCCGGTAGATGCGATCCATTTTGTGGAGCGTGAGGCAGCAGCTTATGATGAGAAGGCAGTGGAAGAACATAAAAAGAGCAAAGAGGCGGCAAAGACACCATGCGGATGTCCGGGAAGTCAGGCGAGAGCCATCCGGAGAGAGGCAGATGCAGACAGAAGCGCAGAGCTGCAGACGGCAGGAGAAATCCGTTCCGAACTGACACAGTGGCCGGTACAGATCAAGCTTGCACCGGTCCGTGCGCCATACTTTGACGGCGCAAAGCTGCTGATCGCAGCAGACTGCAGTGCATACGCCTACGGAGATTTCCACCGTAAATTCATCCGCAGCCATGTGACACTGATCGGGTGTCCAAAGTTAGATGATGTGGACTATTCTGAGAAGTTGACAGAAATTATCAAAAACAATGACATCAAATCTGTTACAATAACACGTATGGAAGTGCCTTGCTGTGGCGGAATTGAGATGGCTGCGAAAAAAGCACTGCAGAACAGTGGAAAATTCATTCCATGGCAGGTAGTGACCATTTCTACGGACGGAAGAATCCTGGAATAACAGTAAAATTCTGCGGTTGTCTCCACTTACAGGAGATATTTCAGAAAAAAGAAAGAGAGGACGAAAATATGAGTGAAACAAGCGTAAATCAGAGAAAAGTGGCAATGATCGGATGCGGTTTTGTAGGATCTGCAACAGCATTTGCATTAATGGAAAGCGGTCTGTTTTCCGAGATGGTTCTGATCGATGCTGATAAAAACAGGGCAGAGGGAGAGGCGCTGGACATCAGCCATGGACTTCCTTTTGCAAGGCCAATGAAAATCTATGCCGGAGATTATGATGATATTGTGGATGCAGCGATCATCATCGTGACAGCAGGCGCTAATCAGAAACCGGATGAGACAAGATTAGATCTTGTCCAGAAAAATGTTGGTATTTTCAAATCCATCATTCCGGAAATTGCAAAAAGAAACTGCGGAGGAATCCTGTTGATCGTTTCCAATCCGGTGGATATTCTGACCTACACGGCATTGAAATTGTCCGGTTTCCCGGAAAACCGGGTGCTTGGCTCCGGAACGGTGTTAGATACTGCAAGATTAAAATACAACCTCGGCGAGCATCTGAATGTGGACAGCCGGAGTGTGCACGCATTCATCATCGGCGAACACGGCGACAGCGAGCTTGCAGCATGGAGCAGCGCCACTGTTTCGGGTGTGCCGATCAATACATTCTGCGAGATGCGTGGACACTTCAACCATGACGAAGCGACCGAGCGTATTGCAGAGAATGTAAAAAACAGTGCTTACGAGATCATTGCAAAGAAAAAGGCGACCTACTTTGGAGTTGCAATGGCAGTGCGCAGAATCTGCGAGGCAATCATCCGCGACGAAAAATCCATTTTACCGGTATCGAATCTGATGCACGGAGAATTCGGGATTTCCGATATTTCCTTAAGCATGCCGGCAATCGTGGGAGCACACGGTGTGGAAAACCGGATCCCGATCACTCTCGATGAGGAGGAAACAGAAAAACTGCAAAGTTCTGCCGGCACTTTAAAGAAAATTATTGAAGAAGTGTTATAAAAAATGATAGAATGAAAGAAAAAGCCAGACATATTTTGTGTTTGGCTTTTCTTAAGTCTGGAGAGAAAAACATGGAAAAAATATTAATCTATCAGGTAAAAGAAAAAGAAGCGGTAAAACAGCTGCTTGCGCCAATGAAAATCCGCCTGGAGGAGATCAAAACCACAGATTTGCGGCAGAGTATCGGGGATCTCGCAGAGGGAAAAAAGAACGTGCTCACAGCACCATTTACCGGCAGCGCACCACAGGAGAGCCTTATGGTATTCTGCGGTGTGAATGAAAAGCATTTTGACAAAATACTGTTTGAACTGCGCCGGAAACAGATTCCGGTTGACTATAAAGCAGTCCTTACACCATCGAACCGGAAATGGAGTGTGCTTATGCTTATGCTGGAACTTACGAAGGAGAAAAACAGCTTCCGGCAGGGAAACTGAAACGGAACAGGGACAGATCCGAAACGGAAATGGACAAGCGTGCAGATTCTTGTATGAAATGTAAAAATATGGTAACATAATGATATATGTCTGCGTACAGAGACAGTATCTGACGGCAGACTGCGAATGGAAATACGATATTTCGCACGAAGGAGAATGAAAAATGGAACATTTCATGAATCTGGTGTTGATCAAAAATATATATATTGGTATTCCAATGGCTGCACTCATATGCTATCTGTTTTTACTATTCTGTTTTCTGAATGTTGCAGAGAAATCATCAGAAGTAAGAGATCTCAAGGCAATACTGTCGGCATTATTGTCCTGGACAGGCGGCGCTGTGCTCATGAGACTGCAGATCAGCCCGGGGATACAGTTCTGGTATCATGTGTCATTGATGGGACTTTTTACGATCCCGATACTGATATATGGATTTTTGTTCCATTATCTTGACATCCGGGGAAAGGACAGATTTCTGTATGGCTGTATGGCTGTGACAGTATCAGCTGTCCTGCTGAATGTTTTTACCGGTTGTATTCTTCCACCGCCGGAAGTGCAGATCATGGCGAATGGCGGTATATCCTACCATTATCATGCAAAAACAGGCATCTGGTTGCTGGCAGCAGCAGAGATATTTCTGTTAGTGTATGTAACGCTGCTTGCCCACAAAAAAATCGGGGGACAATTAGAGTACCGGAAAAAACTCGTCCCATTATTAATAGGAACACTGCTCATCATGGGTGGAAATATTCTGTGCGTGATGCCATGGAGCGGTGATTTCCCATTCGATACCCTTGGCGGAGTGGGAATGGCGGTCTGTTTTGTATACATTATTTATAAACAGTATCTGTTCTCATTTTCCATGCGTGCGACAACAGGTGCCGTATATTTGATCGCAGTAGTTGTAGCGTTTCTTCCAATGATTATTTTGGAGCCAAACATTGACCATGTGATTGGCCAGACGGACAGCTTTACCAGACAGTTTATCACAGTGTTTGTCGTTCTGCAGTGCCTCTGGATGGTGCTGGTCATGACCTATGCCAGAAAATGGCTGGAGCGTATCCTGTACCAGAAGAAAAAGCACATTGTGGAGAGCCTTGTGGAATTTCAGGATATGGCGGCTTCAATCCTGAATAAAAAAGAACTGTACCAGAGAATCCGAAGCACCGTCAGTTCGGCGGTACCGGACTCTTATGCACGTATTTTTGAAAAAAGAGATGACCATTTTGTGGAGTGTACGTCAGACGGAGACCGGGTGCTGGACACAGAGGAGGAGGCAAGGCTGAGGTCATTTTGTGGCACCGGCGGCATTCATAAAAAACCGGAGATCGCAGTTTTTAAGTATGACGATAAAATTTATGGATTTTTATATGTGGAGCTTCACAGAAAAAACAGGCTGATCTATGATGAGGCGGACTGTATCCGGCAGATCGCAAACAGCGTATCCGGCGCATTAAAAAATATCAGTGCCTATGAAAAAGTATATCAGGTGTCCATTCATGATGAACTGACAGGTCTGTATAACCGCAGCTATTGCAGTGAATTTATGAAAAATCTGGATATAAAGGAACATCCGACAGGAATGATATATCTGGATATGGATAACTTCAAGTTATACAATGATCTGTACGGCGAGGAGACCGGAGACCAGATCCTGAAGTGGAGCGCATCCCAGGTGCAGAACCTCTGCAGTGACAAAATGTCGGTATTCCGTGTCGGTTCCAATGAATTTCTTATTATTGCGGAAGAAAGCAGAAAAGAAATACTATTGTCGTTTGCGCGGCTGATACAGAATACGATATTAGAACAGAAAGAAGATAAGCCAAAAGTCATCCAGCCGATTACGTTCAGCATTGGAATCGCATGGGACAAAAACATGGCAGAAAGTGCAGGAAAATTATTCCGTCAGGCAAGACGGGCAGCCTTCTATGCAAAAGGAAATGGTAAAAACCATATCGAGATTTACGAGAAGAGTTTTGAGGGACAGGAACAGAGCAGGGAGAAAGGTTATGAGCAGGTAACGCCGACGATTTTTGCACTGATGGCAGCAGTTGATGCCAAGGATTCGTTCACCTTTGAACACTCTGAGAATGTTTCCGGGTATGCGATGAAGCTTGCAGCAAAAATGGGGCTTCCAAAGGATGATATCCAGACTGCAAAAGTGGCAGGTCTGCTCCATGATATCGGAAAAATCGGTATCCCGGAAAGCATCTTAAAGAAGAAGGGCAAACTGACAGATGAGGAATACGATGTAATGAAAACTCATGTGGAGAATTCCATTGAGATGATCCATTTCCTCCCGAATATGAACTATGTCATTCCGGCGGTTTTATCCCATCATGAACGCTATGATGGAAAAGGCTATCCGGGCGGTGTCAAGGGAACGGACATCCCGCTTTTAGGCAGGATCCTTGCAGTGTGTGACAGCTTTGATGCAATGGTGTCCCGGAGGGCTTATAAGGATGCCTTAAGCGTGGAGTATGCGATCGGGGAATTAGAAAAAGGAAAAGGCACGCAGTTTGATCCGGATGTCGCAGAAGCATTTATTGAATTGATCGAGGAAGATCCTTCGTTTCAGGTGAAGGCTTCGTAATATCTTTTCAATACGATGTGCATTGATGGCAAGGGAGAAAAGAAGAAAAACAGAGAGCAAATATGGATAAAATATAGTGTATCATTGATTCAGCCGCCACATTTGTGGCGGCTTGTTTCCTCTTATGCGTCAGAAGAAATAGTTTCTACTTCCTGTTGGGATAAACCTGAAAATTTTGCAATCTCTTCTATAGTAAATTTGTTCGATTGCAGCATCCTTCTGGCAGTTTCAATTGCAGCATGGTTTTGTCCTTCGGAAAATCCAGATTCACGACCTTCGGAAAATCCGGTTTCATGTCCGGATTTTTCACCATCAGAAAAACCGGCTTCATACTCAGCCTTTCGCAATTTCTTCTCTTCCAATTCTTTATCATATTCAAAAATACTCATACTGATAACCTCCGCACGATTTTTGGAAAGAAATTCTGCAAGAATCCCTTCCTTTATGCATTCGTCAACAGCACATTCTACAGCCTGATTCAGAGACATGTTGACAGCATAGTGCCGTACTCTGGCGACATATTGCGCATATTCTTTCAAAGTGCTGCAATGCTGCATCAATTCAGCATTATGTCCTTCGTTTACATTTAATACAGTGACAGTCAATTCAAGCTTTGGTTCGCCTGACAGATTTTCAAATGCTGAAGAAAGCTTAAGTTCAGTGCAGTCAGACAATATCGTTGAACCATTATAAAACTCAATAAAATTCGGCGCAGGAATTTTTTGCAAAGTAGAAGAATAGAGAGATTTCTTATCCACGAGTTTCTGATATTCGTTACTAATATAGAATAAATCCCGAAGAGGGATATTTGGATTGTAGGTTGACTGGTGCTCGTACAGATATAAATTAGTATCAATGATAAATGCCAGGTCATTTTTCATACCCATGTAAATTGCATTTTCTAATGTGACGATTTCCAAGTCATCAGGATTTTTATAATCTCTCTGATTTACTGCGTTGTAGAGTGAAAGCAGGTTCTTACGGTTGGAAAATAACATCCGAAAAACGGTGTCCTTATAATTCCGGTTGGCTGCGGGAACTTTAACTGTGAAAGTTTTCTTTGTGTTTTGTAGTTTTCTTTTTTGTTTTGCCATAAATGATTCCTCCTGAGATCGGCAGGGCAGTTGGAAAACTGTCCAGGCAGGAGAAAACTATATTTCTGATATCCGTCTCCTGCTTTTAAATTAGTTAATGGGTAATTGAAAGCATAGATACGAATGAATTACGGAGATTATCAGAGATAATCAGCCGTTTCCAGAATATAGATGGCAAATGCACCATAAAGATTTTGTAAAATATGCTTTCTGTCATTGTAACATGAGAGATAATTGCAGGCAAGCAGAACTTTATAACATTTGTCATCTTTTTTTGCATATTATATTTGATTTTCTTTTAAAAATCCCCCTTGACAACCATCTCCAAGCGTGTATAATAACCAATGCAGTCAAAAATGCAAACAATTTGCAAATGCATACAAAATGCAAAAACAAATTGATTGCAATTTGAAAAATTAAGATTGAAACAACCAAATGCAGGAGGCGTTTGTTATGTTACACATTTTAGAACATACATTATCACACACGATCGAAGACAGCGTGAAGCTGCTTCCATTTCTGTTTTTCACTTATTTATTAATGGAATTGTTAGAGCACACGACAGGCGGAAAAGTGCAGAACAAAATCAAAAATGCAGGGAAAGTCGGACCGCTGTGGGGCGGACTTCTTGGAATTATGCCGCAATGTGGTTTTTCGGCAGCAGCGGCCAGCCTTTATGCCGGACGAGTCATTACGGTGGGAACGCTGCTTGCCGTATTTTTGTCCACGTCGGATGAGATGCTGCCGATTTTCATTTCAGAGTCAGTCGCACTGGCAACGATTATTAAAATTCTTGCAGCAAAAGTCTGCATTGCGATCATTTCAGGATTTCTTGCAGAACTGGTTTATGTGAATGTTTTTAAAAAGAAAGAAAAAGATATGGACATCCATGTGGTATGCGAGGAAGAACACTGCAGTTGCGAGGATGGCGTTTTAAAATCTGCGCTGAAACATACTTTGAAAATTTTTGTATACATTTTGCTTATCACATTTATATTGACATTGGTAATTGAGATGATCGGAGAAGATCATCTTGCGGTGGTATTTCAGAATATTCCGGTTGTGGGAGAGATGATCGCGGCACTTGTCGGACTGATTCCAAACTGCGCATCCTCCGTGGTAATCACGGAACTCTATTTAAGTGGAATTATCGGAGCAGGAGCGATGATGTCAGGACTTTTGGTAAATGCCGGAGTTGGACTTTTGGTTTTGTTCCGTTTGAACCGCAATTGGAAGCAGAACGCTGGAATTATGGCAGCACTTTATGGATTCGGTGTTGTCTGGGGCGTGATCATTGAGTTACTTGGGATTGTATTTTAACAGATGTAGATGAATAATTGATACGCGGAAGTATGAAATTAAGAGGAAAGAGTTAAAAATTGTATCTGCTACAGTGAAAGCATATACAGAGAAAGAAAAGAGATGAAAAAATGGCAGGAAATGGTTATGCAACGACCAGCAGAAAGAAAATTTTAGAATATCTCATGGCAAACAGCGACCGCACAGTGACGGTGACGGACATTGACCAGTATTTGAAAAAACACGATAACGAGGTGAACATCACAACGATTTACCGTTACCTGGATAAACTTGCCAAAGAGGGAACTGTCATGAAATATGTGGCAGAGAAGGGGAGCCAGGCGGTGTATCAGTACGTGGAGATGGGACATCACTGTGAGGAACATCTTCATTTAAAATGTGTTTCCTGTGGCTGTATTATTCATTTGGAATGTGCGTTTATGGATGAGATCGCTGAGCATATTTTAAAAGATCATGGTTTTATATTGCAATGCAAAAATTCCATTATTTATGGATTGTGCAGGGAGTGCAGGGAAAAACAGGACAGGGAATAATACTGCTATAGGATTTCCCTATAATCGGCTCATGGTTTTATGGATTAACACTTTTTCGATTGATTTGATATGATAATTCCAACAGCAGAACCTGAGAAAAACAGGCAGGCAAAAAGAATGAAAACATAGAAAAAGGATGGGAAAACACATGAGTACATTAAAAGAGAGAAAATTAAAATTTGAGACATTACAGTTACACGTTGGACAGGAAGAACCGGATCCGGTGACCGATGCAAGAGCAGTTCCGATTTATCAGACATCTTCCTACGTATTCCACAATTCAAAGCATGCAGCAGACCGTTTCGGTTTGCGTGACGCAGGAAATATTTACGGAAGACTGACCAATCCGACAGAGGATATTTTTGAACAGCGTATTGCAGCATTAGAGGGCGGCGTGGCAGCGCTTGCAGTCGGTTCCGGTGCAGCAGCCGTTACATACACGATTGAAAACCTTGCACAGGCAGGCGACCATATCGTATCTGCAAAAAATATTTACGGCGGCACTTATAATCTGCTGGCACATACATTAGTAGATTTTGGCGTTACGACCACTTTTGTTGATCCTTTTAACTTAGAGGAAGTAGAAGGCGCTATCAAGGACAACACAAAAGCAGTTTACATTGAGACACTCGGCAATCCAAACTCTGAAGTAGTGGATATCGAAGCACTCGCAGAGATCGCACACAAACATAAAATTCCACTTGTTATCGACAATACGTTCGGCACGCCATATCTGATCCGTCCAATCGAGTACGGCGCAGATATCGTGGTTCATTCCGCAACCAAATTCATTGGTGGACACGGAACCACAATCGGTGGTGTCATCATTGATGGTGGAAAATTTGACTGGACTGCATCCGGAAAATTCCCACAGCTCACGGAACCAAACCCAAGCTATCATGGTGTCAGCTTCGCAGCGGCAGCAGGACCGGCAGCATTCGTGACAAGAATCCGAGCTATTTTATTAAGGGATACCGGGGCAACACTTTCTCCAATCCATGCATTTATCTTTTTACAGGGCTTAGAGACATTATCTTTAAGAGTTGAGCGTCATGTGGAAAATGCATTGAAGGTTGTGGAGTTTTTAGAGAAACAGCCACTGGTTGAAAAAGTAAATCATCCATCCGTTTCCGAAGATCCGGAGCAGCAGAGATTATATAAAAAATATTTCCCGAACGGCGGCGGTTCCATTTTCACATTTGAAATCAAAGGCGATGACAAAAAAGCGCAGGAGTTTATCGATCATTTACAGTTATTCTCCTTACTTGCCAATGTAGCAGATGTAAAATCCCTTGTCATCCATCCGGCATCTACCACACATGCGGAATTAAATGAGGCGGAACAGGCAGAGCAGGGAATCAAGCCAAACACCATCCGTCTTTCCATCGGTACAGAAAATATCGACGATATTCTCTATGATCTGCAGGAAGCGTTTGACGCAGTAAAATAATATAGGCCATTTTGATAATTTATCATTCAGAAAGGATTGCGCACAGAAATGTGTTGCAGTCCTTTTTATCTTTTCATAGAAAAAAACATTGCAATATAGAAGCAATTCATATAGTATAAAATATGAAAATTAAAATTTTAGTTTATAAAAAAGAATTGGGAGGAAAAGAAAATGAATGCAAAACAACTGACCGCAGCAGAGACAATTGTGATGAAGTGTATCTGGGACGCAGACCATGAGATGTCACTGGCAGAAATCGTAAAGAATGCAAATGAGGGATACGGAAAAGAGTGGAAACCACAGACCGTATCGACTTATCTGGCAAAACTCTGCCTGAAAAATTATATCCAGATGAAACGAGCCGGAAGAACGATCACCTATGAAATACTCATCACGGAAGAGGACTACAAGAGTGAGCAGGCGAGGGAGTTTGTCGCATTCTGGAATAATGGTTCGCTGAAGCAGTTTATCACCGCTTTTTATAAGGATGAACCGGCTTCCAAAGACGAGATTGAGGAACTTCGGAATGCTATTGAGGAATTGGAAGAGTAGTTTTGGGGTGAAAGAGGTTTATTCTTCTTGATAAAGAGCATATGACACATGAGGAAAGAGAAATATTTCTTGCGCTGATTCGGGAGAAAATGCCACAGGTAAAAGTTCATGAGAAAGAAAGGAAAAACAATTGAAAAACATATATCGAACCAGAGCATTTGTGGAATTATTTTATAGAGTAAGGGATTTTCGCTACATGGCATTATACAGAGTTTTTGTCGTTGCCATACTATTTCTTTTTACATGTATGCTTCGAGTGAAATCCACTGAACTAATGATACAAAATATGTGTGTGGTTGTGGCAGCATTTATTGCGCCGACATGGTTGATTGTTCATAACTGCAGGATTGCGGCAATGCGTTTATGCAAAAAGTATAAGATGGAAAATGAATTTGGTAAAGTAAATTTTTTGCCTGATAGTGTAGAAATTAACGATTTTGATGTAGAAAGCAGGATTGTGGGGTATGAATCAATCAGTAACTATTACAAATTGAAACACTATTATTTTTTCCTGATAATTACAAACGAAGTGATTCCCATTTTTGTCGATAAAAAATCATTAACGAATGAAGAAATGGAGAAATTAGAACTTCTGGTGCAACAGAAAATGCCACAGTTGAAGAATCAGACTGCAAAAACGATAAAACAGAGATTTGCTTTTTATAATCTTCATTCTCAAGGAGACTTGTATGGTATGTGAAACGCTGATAAATAAAAAATTAATGTACAGATTGTATGCTGCCAGCCGTTTGACGAAAATATGCGTGCTCTTATTATTGATTTTGGTTAAACAGATGTTAGATATGGCATCTATAGAGTCAAATAAGAGTTCTTCATTCTTTCTCATAGGATTGAGCATTTGGGCAATCGTGGAGATTGTGGTGTATTTCGTTGACCAGAGGAGAGAAGCAGTCTGCATTTTGAAACAATATGATGTAAAGCAGTTTCGTCAGGTGGTATCTTTTGAAAAAGAAGTGATCAGAGTGACAAACGTAATCAATGATACAAATTTTGAAATTCCTTATGGCGAGATCAAAAAATTACGAAAGAAAAAGTATCTTCTTATTTTTCAGACAAAGGACCAACATATTATTATTCTTGACAAATTGCAAATGTCAATTGCGCAGCAGGATGAACTGCTTCGGATCATTCACAAAAAAATGCCGTGGCTGCGAGCCAGAGGATTAGCATAGTTTCAGGTTGGGAAAAGGAGTGAGGAATAAAATGGAGTTTGAATGCACAATTAATCGAAAAAGTGCAAAGGAAATATATAAAAAGACCGGGAAGAACGTTGGTATAACAATTATAAAAATCATTTTCTGTTTTCTGGCGATATGTCTGTTTCTTTTTTTGCTGATAAAAGATATTGCGATGATCTTACTGTTGGCAGGTTCCTTGATAGCAACGGTGATATTTTTAATCATTTATTATCAAAGACAACTTAATATGATCTGTCCCAAAAAGAAAGACGGCAGTAGTGAATACCTCCAAAAAGTGGCATTTCTCGAAGATGAAATTGCGGTATCAGGAGATTTGAATAATATTGTTTGTAAGATTGCATACAAAAGAATCAAAAAATATTATTCCAGCCAGCATTATTATATTTTTAAAACCAGAGGCGGATTACTCTTTTGTGTAGAAAAAAGCAAAATTTCGCCAGCAGACAGAGAAAAACTTGCAGAACTTTTCAGAACAAAAATGCCACAGTTAAAAATACCGTGGGAGTTGCAGCAAAGTATATATGGACGTTAGAAAATAAAAAAATATTCTGAATTTACAGAAATAGTCTGAAGAGGTACTGATTGAAGTTGTCCGGGAAAAAATGTCACAGGTGAAGTTACCAAAATAACGGTCAGGATGTGTTGAAAATGGAATTAAAAAAAGAAGCAATTCGTATAGTATAAAATATAAAATGAAAAATTAAATTTTGGGTTTATAAAACAAAGATTTAGGAGAAAATGAATGCAAACGAGGAATATGGAAAAGAGTGAAAACAATCATCAGTTTAAAATAATTTTTAATTACAATATATTTGATAAGTATTTTTCAAAAATATTTCCATGGTATAAGGCAGTGTATGGGGCAATAGTGTTTGGCGTAGGGATTTTGACCGTAATTTTTGAGAGATATGGTCAAAAAGGACAGGCAATATTTATGCTTGGAGGTGGAGTTTTTCTGCTCATTTTCTGGTATGCAGAAAAAAAGAAAGTCTGCAAAATGACGATAGAACGGTTTCAAGATCAATATGGAATCAGAGAAATCCATGGAAGCTGCATCTTTATGAATGAATATTTGTTATATCAAAGAGATTTCAAGCAGGAAAAGAAGATTTCATATGAGTCATTTCAAAAATTTTATGATTTGAAAGAGGTTTATCTTTTAAGGACAAAACTATATATGTCCATAAGCAAAGCGCAGGAACAGGCGGATCATTTAGGGTTTATTTTCATTGATAAAGAGCATATGACACATGAGGAAAGAGAAATATTTCTTGCGCTGATTCGGGAGAAGATGCCACAGATAAGAAACGGTAATAGATAATATTTGTAACTATAAAATTAAATAAAGAAGAACAGCCAATTATCATTGTGATGTGCAATCCCTGCTGTAACCATTTTACATAGGTTCCTGTTTCTCCTCTTTTACTACCATAATTTTTCTCCTTTATGTGTGATATTTGATTTGCAAATCACTTATTAAGAAGCATATAGTTTGAGGAATAGAAACCAGAAAGGGAATTTTTTATTTGTAAGTATCAAGCTGTACCAATAATTGAAGATTCGCGTTTTCATATTCATTGAAAACAGAGGAATCAAAAGTTTCCGAGTCGAATTCCGGTAAATACCAGAGCTGGCTCAAAAAATAAGCATTTAAGTCCTGATTTTTAAAAATGTATCCGTGTCTGGCATAGATTTCATTTTTTGCCAGATGAATGATTAACGGAGGGACATTGCTAAAGTCGGAAGCCTGATAATATCTTGTATCTGTAGCATAAATCGGGTAAATATTCATGGAAATATCCCGGACTTCCATTACATTTTCCATATATCGGACATACTCCGGGTAAAAGGAGCAGTAGTCGTGATAGGTGTTCCGTTTTTGGAGTTCTTCCAAAATCTGGCTTTCGTCCCAGTCATCGCTGTATTTCTGCAAAGATTGTTCCGGTAAATCGTTTTCTTCTGAAGAGGAGGCAGTTTCACTGGTTTCTGCTATCGCTTCATCCATTTGTTCTTCTGTTGATCCATAGTTGTTGTATTTTTCATAGTCAGATGTCTGGGTATCTGTCTCGGTGTCAGATGTTATATTTTCTGATAGAAGATCGTTTTTCGTATCAGCCGTATGACCGCAGGCAGCAATCAATATGCAGCATGGTAATAAGATGCAAACTAAAAATTTTTTTCTCATGGTTAATTTCTCCCTTAATTTAACGTATAGGTTGCTGTGCTTTATAGAAATTCGTTTTCATAAAGTTGTTAAAATACAGATGTTATCTTATCACATTTAGCTTTGGTCGTATATAGTTTTGAAAGAATAAAAAACTAAAAATATAGTTAATACTTTCTTGCATAAAAAAATAAAATACTGTAAACTGAAAATATAGTTTACAGATTTAAGCATCATACACATTATCTTTAGCATATAGGAATATTTGGTTAAGTGGAAGATTAGTAGATAGGGGGAAAGCAGTATGAACAGTAAAATCAAAGAATATTTTGAAAATAAAGAGAATCGTATCAAGTGCGGCATCACAGGCGGAACGATCGCGCTGGCAGTCGTTATTTTTACAGTGATGGTGTTCATGGAGAAAAATGAAACTCCAAATAATCCCACTGAAACCGTTTCACAGACGGAAAGTGACACACAGACAGAAGAAGCGGCAGGATATTCTTTCAACGCGGGCGATCTTTACGATATGCGGCTGGATGCACAGACAATCGAAGATTATTATATGAAATCCTGTGGGGATCAGTTCAATCTGTACACGATCGATGAGGATGGTGTGCTCTGGGGAAGTGGGCATAATGAGTATGCGCAGATTGGACTTGGGTATGCGGACGAGGAATTTCATGAGAAAAAAAGTAAAATCGCGGAACACGTTGTGCATGTGGACTATTCCCAGAAAGATTTTGTTGTCTATCTGACGGAGGAAGGGAAACTTTATGGTCTTGGAAACGATTCTACCTATATGTTATTGCAGCATACAGAAATGCCAGTGGAAGATTTGGCATATCCGACAAAACGGTATGTCACCAGTCCGGCACTTTTGCTGGAAGATGTCAGTTATGCGCGGTGCGGACGTGATGATGTAGTTGCATTGAAAAAGGATGGTACAGTCTGGACATGGGGAATGATCTGGAATTATCAGAGTACGGGATATTGTATCACAATGCCACAGCAGATTCTGACAGATGTGAAGATGATCACAGGCGGATGGTTTAACCACGCCGCACTGAAGGAAGATGGAACACTCTGGACGTGGGGATACAACTTTAGTGGAAACTGCGGAACGGATAAAGCCACGATGATTGAAACACCGGTGCAGGTGGCAGAAGACGTGCAGCGCGTGTGGACAGGACTTTTGAATTATTCAGCCAAAGAGGATGATATTACCGATATGGAAGAATTCGGTAATGATTATGTGGATAATACGATCATTGAAAAAACAGACGGCACATTCTATGCATGTGGAATGGGTGTCGGCGACAAAAGTGTGGTATTGCCGCAATATTATGAAGTGTCGGAACTTGACACAGTCTGCTCATCAGAGTTTCTTCCGCTGGACTGGGATGAAGAAATGTTGAACAGGAAACAAAGAGAATACATCGAGCGAAAGGAGAGCCAGAGCGAAGAGGCTGTTCTTGCAAGAAAAAATGAAGCGTTATTGGAAGAGATAGACAAAAACTACGATATGGAGAAACTGAAACGCAAAGTTCCTCGTTTTTCGGAGGATGATAAGATCAATGAGACATATTATCATGCGATCAAAACACTGGATACAACGGGATTTCTGCCGGATGGGAACTATTGCTTCTGGTATTATGATGAACCGGAGAATTATTTGGAAACAAAGGAAAAATTAGGCGGATTTGGCATTGCAGTATGTGATGTTGACGTTGATGGAAAAAAGGAAATGTTGATCGGATTGAGAAAAGAGTTGAGTGAGCCGTATGGTGTTTTGATTTACAGATATAACGAAGAACAAAGAAAATTTGAGGTAGAGAATGGTTTTTCTTCCAGAATTAATTTTTATAATAATGGATATGTGGAAGAATATTGGACAATGCCAAATTATGATCAGCCTGCTTTCACGATATATCAATACAATCCGGCATTAGATACTTTTGAAAAAATGTTTTGGATTAATGGGATAGAGGACGTGGGAATTGATGATTACTTCCCAACAGAACAGGATCTAGATGGAAATGGAAAAGGGTATATTATGAGCGTTGATGGCAAAGAAACATATGTGGATGATGCTGCCTATCAGAAAATGATGGAACAGTATATTGATTTGAATAAACGAATTGATGTGGAATGGGTGGATTTTTTTGAGTAAATACATGAAATAGACACCGGAAAATAAATTTTATTGTTATTTTGTTGCATTGATTTGAACAGGATAAAAATTATAAAGGAAAATAGTTCATGAGAAGAAAAAGATGTATGATGATAGGAGCATTGGCAATGACTTTGTTATCGGCTTGTGCAGACAATAATTTAGGAACAGACACAGAGAGAGAATCAGTCATTCCAGAACAAAATCAGAAAGAAGATACAAATTTATATGAAAATGAGTTAATGGAAAAGACGACATTGTAATTGGAGCGATATATGAAACAGGAGCTGGACCGCAGGGAATGATTCCATATACTCAAATTCGCATTTATGAAGATATAGGAAGCGAATTTGTATATGATCAGGAACTTTGCGATGCGATTAATGTTGAACTTCCAGAGGACGCTACAGCAGAACAGGTAAAGGAAATAATAGCCAGAAAAAGTAATTTATGGAGAAACACGAATGAGATGGTCAAATGAAATGTTCTATATTCTTTTGCTTAATTCATTTGCAGGTGCGATTGCTTATGGATTTTGGATGATAGCAAAAAGCGGTATGGCGAAGAGGAAAAAATTGAAATATGTGTATCCGATGCTTGGAATTGTCGAAGCTTTTTTTATTTTTCCGATTATGTATATTTATCTGAAAATTTCAACGCACGTTCCGGGTAGGCATGGAATGTATTATGGAACATTATTTTTGCGCACACCGTTTATTTACAATGTGCAGTGTGTGATCGCAGGAATATGGATCGTGGGTGCAGTCTGGAATCTCGCAAAATATGCATTTCAATATTTGAAATTTCAAAAAGTGTTGGAGAAAAGCGTCAGCTTTCGTTTGCCGGAAACCGAAAAGAACAAAATAATACAGGAACTGGGAATGAAAGGAAATGTGGAACTGTACCAGAACTATGCAGTGACATCACCGATTGTCATCGGTTGGCGGCAGAAAAAAATCATTTTTCCGGTGCGGGAGTATGAAGAAAAAGAACTTACAACGATCCTGTACCACGAACTTGTCCATATCAGACAGCACATTCTGGAAATGAAGAAGGTGGGAATTTTCTTAAAACTGATATTCTGGTGCAATCCGATGATGAACGGACTGCTCCGAAGCATTGATATGTGGGGCGAGATTGCGTGCGACCGCTATGTGTGCAGTGAAACCGCATATCCATATACTGCGCAGGAATATTACACCGTTGCGGTGGATGGTCTGGAACAGTCGCATCTCTGGATGCCGAAGATGGTCACCGGATTTCGGAAAAAAAACAATTTCAAAAGCCGGATTCTGCAAATGAAAAATTATAAGAAGGAAAACGATTTCAAAAGAATTGGCGGTATGACACTTGTTGTGTTCTTGTGTGCGGTCTGCACCACAACGACATTTGCAGCAGGGGAGGGATTCCGGGCTGGATATGACAGAGTTTTCGAGAGTACGAAAGTGGAGATCGAAGAAGAGGTGATCGAAGACACAGAGTATGAGGAAATGTTTGTACCGGAACAGGAAACAATTGTATCCGGAGAATTGCCGGATGAAAATCCTGTTGAGGGTAACGAGGAATTTCAGATCAGTACCTTAGAGTCGGGTACGATGTTTTTTGCGGGAACTGTTTATGCAGATCGTGATCAGTGTATTGCAATCCGCGTGAACATCATGCCTGCGGGTCAGACGGTTTGCTATGGAATTATGACGCCGGATGAAAAGCTCTGGTATGTTTACGCAATCGACAGCGGCACTCACAATTTTAGGATCTCAAACAGTGGCAATTATAAAATATTTGTGAAAAATGTAAGTACCGGTGACGTTGACCTTGAGGGTGGATATGTGAGTTACTAAGCGCAAAAAGAAGTAATAATCAATATTGTGAAAATGGTGAGGTATAAGGTGAAACAAAAGAATACATTTGAGGGAAAAGCTTTTAGAGTTCTTTTTATTGTTCTGGCAGATTTATTTATTGTGTTCAGTGTGATCATAATAGGATATGACAGTGTTTTCTCACCGGAGTTTCCGGTTTCAATTGGAGCTTTTTTCTTAATTCTGCTTTTGTGGCTGAATGTGGAAATGGTAGTACAGTATTTCTGGCGTGGAAAACGCAGGTCGCGTATTTTGAAAAAATATAAAGTGACGCAGTTTACACAGCATGTTTTGTTTGAAGAAAATGATATAAAGATAACGAATAACGTAAATGCGGAATGTTATGTGATTCCTTATAATCAGGTGGTTCGTGTGAGAAGGAAGAAAAATTTACTGCTTTTTTTCGCAAAAGACTATCATTTGATCGCAGTGGATCAGTCCGGAATTCCATTCGGAGGACAGAATGAGCTGTTCCATAGCATTTTTGAAAAAATGCCACAGGCAGCCAGATGGGGTATAAAATAAGGGGCTGTGAGGAGAAAAATTCAATGAGATGGACAAATGAATTGTTCTATATTCTTTTTCTTAATTCCATCACAGGTGCAATTGCCTATGGATTTTGGAGTGTATTAAAAAAGAACATGGCGTGGAGGAAAAAACTGAAATACATCTATCCCATGCTTGGAATTGTCGAAGCTTTTTTTATTTTTCCAATTATGTATAGTTATCTGAAAATTTCAACCCATGTTCCGGGAAGTCACGGAGCATATTATGGAACATTATTTTTGCGCACACCGTTTATTTACAATGTGCAGTGTGTGATCGCAGGAATATGGATCGTGGGTGCAGTCTGGAATCTCGCAAAATATGCATTTCAATATTTGAAATTTCAAAAAGTGTTGGAGAAAAGCGTCAGCTTTCGTTTGCCGGAAACCGAAAAGAACAAAATAATACAGGAACTGGGAATGAAAGGAAATGTGGAACTGTACCAGAACTATGCAGTGACATCACCGATTGTCATCGGTTGGCGGCAGAAAAAAATCATTTTTCCGGTGCGGGAGTATGAAGAAAAAGAACTTACAACGATCCTGTACCACGAACTTGTCCATATCAGACAGCACATTCTGGAAATGAAGAAGGTGGGAATTTTCTTAAAACTGATATTCTGGTGCAATCCGATGATGAACGGACTGCTCCGAAGCATTGATATGTGGGGCGAGATTGCGTGCGACCGCTATGTGTGCAGTGAAACCGCATATCCATATACTGCGCAGGAATATTACACCGTTGCGGTGGATGGTCTGGAACAGTCGCATCTCTGGATGCCGAAGATGGTCACCGGATTTCGGAAAAAAAGCAATTTCAAAAGCAGGATTCTGCAAATGAAGAATTATAAGAAAGAAAACGATTTCAAAAGAATTGGCGGTATTACACTTGTCGTGTTCTTGTGTGCGGTCTGCACCACAACGACACTGGCATCTGGGGAGGGTTTCAAAGCAGGATATGAAAGACTTTTTGCTCAGACGAAAGTGGAAGTTGAGGATGTGGTTGTGGAAGAGACTGAGTACGAAGAAAATTTTGACGCTTCCAAAGTGACAATTGTGTATGATGGAAATGAGGAGCAGCTGCCACAGGGGAATGGTGATTTGACGGAGCAAAAATTAGGGAAATCTGAGGCTGCGGTATGGGAGAATATCCGTATTAGCGGACAGAATATGATTACGGTTTCGCTTTCAATCAATCCATTCGAAAACGAAGTGCGGTATGGTCTGATTATGCCGGATGGAAAACTGCGCTATGTGTATGGTTCTGGGATGTGTTCGCATGCGTTTGAAGTGGGCAGTGCAGGAACATATAAAATTTATGTCAAAAATATTAGTTCATCTAGTATAACTGTGAGCGGGGGTTATCTTTATAACTAATGGTAGTTTCTATTCATGTAATAATCGTCTTCTTAATATTTTGAAAGGAGATGATGCATTTGGAACAGGCATTAATTGAAGCTGCAACCACGCAGGGAATCTGGGTTCTTCTTTTTGTTTCGCTATTTTTGTATACGATTAAAAATAATGAAAAATTAGTGGAAAAGCAGGATAAAAGAGAAGAAAATTACCAGAAACTGTTGTCTGATATGACAGAAAAATATGCTGTTGTTGAGGATATTAGAAACAGCGTGGATGAAATTCAGAAAAAAATGGAACAGATTTCGATAGAACAAAAAGAATAGGAAAATATTGTTCTATATGAAGAAAAATCACTTATTGCCAACAAGTTTGGTGATAAGTGATTTGAGTTCTAAATGAAAGAAAAATTATGTGTGATGAATGATAAAAATGGATTATTCAAAAGAGGCATATAATATTTATAAAAATAGAAGAGGAGTGGATATGAATAAGGTACAGCAAAAGAAATGGATAAGTGTATTGGGAATGGGCGTATTTATATTAACAATGTTATATATATGTACTTTGTACTCTGATGAAGATAAAAGAAACGTTGCAAAGAATGCAGCGGTAACGGATAAAATGCAACAGAATACAGATAATGATCTTCCAGCCGATTTTCCGAAAGATTTATTTTTTAACAGTGGAGCTGGTGGCTGGCGGACGTATTTAAGATTAAACAGAGATGGTTCATTTTCAGGAGAGTATTCGGATTATGATGCATACGCAGAGAAAGATTTTCCAAAAGGAACAGTAGCAATCTGTGAGTTTGAGGGCAAATTTACAGATATTGAGCGCGTTGATCAATATTATTATACAATGTCTTTAGAAAAATTAGAGGTGTTGAATGTTCCGGAGATGTGGATAGAAAATGGATACAGATTTCTAAAAGAAGATGAGCCATATGGTTTGGAAAATGGTGAGAATTTTACTTTATATATGCCAGAAACGCCAATAGAGCAGTTGTCGGAAGACTTTCTGGCATGGTGGCCGTCATGGTATTATTCGGAGGAGGAGACTGTCAGACCAGAGAAACTTTCCTGTTATGGAATGTGCAATGAGGCAATGCAATACGGATTTTTTTCTTATGAAGGAATGGACGCATTTGAGCCATATATAAGCAAATAGCACAGAACGCCAGAACCGACATTTGCCGGAACTGGCGCTTTTTTATCTATGGACTTATTTTACAGTCCTTTTATGAGACTTTTATACACATTTTGTTGTCTAATATATGTAAGATAAAAAAAGAAGAAAAGCGACTGTCTTACATTCACTGCGCGCGTGGAGAAAAGCATTATGAAAAAACAAACAGATGATCTTGTGAAAAGAGCGAAAAGGCATGAGTCGGAAGCTTTCACAGAATTAATGCAGCTTTATATGACGGATATGTATAAAGTTGCGTATGCAATTTTGATGAATGATGAAGATGTTGCCGATGCAATCGGAGATACGATTCTGATATGCTGGGAAAAAATGAATCAATTAGTGAAGATACGGTATTTTAAAACATGGATGACAAGAATCCTCATCAACAAATGCTATGATATCAGAAAGAAAAATCAGAATATCATTTGTTTGGATGAGTACGAGGAACCAGCAGCCTGCGATGAATATAATCTGGAATTAAAAGAGGCACTCGCAGCGTTAGATGAAAAATACCGGATTATTATGATTCTTTTTTACAGCGAGGGCTATCGTATCAGAGAAATTTCTGACATTTTAAAAATTCCTGAAAGTACTGTGAAAACACGTTTACAACGTGGACGGGAAAAGCTGGAAGTTTATTATAAGGAAAAATGAGGTGAGATTCATGTCAAAAAAAGTGAGTGAAATTTTAAATAGTGATATTCAAGTGCCAGAAATCGTTCAGAAAAAAGCAGATGTCGCCTTTTCACAGATTCAATCGGAAAGGGAAACTAATATGAGTAAGAAAAATTTAAAAGTAACAAAATTGTTTGCAGCAATGGCTGCCTGTGCATCGATTATCATTGTTGCATCCACAACAAACAACTATCTCAACAGACCGCAGGAAGAAAAAGAAACAACAGTGGCTGAACATACAACAACAGAAAAAGAGAATATGTTTACCATGAAAGTAATGGCGGCACAGGCAGAAGTGACGGCACAGAAGCCTGTAGCAATCGCACAAAATGACAGGTTTGGTTATGCGATTAATGGGGACAGCGATATGAATACAGCAAGTTATAAAATTGATATGCCACTTTACTGCGAAGGTGAGAATATAGAAAGTGTAACTTACAGTATCAACAAAGGATATTTTGAAATAAGTGAAAATATTACCGATGATTTTCAGAGTGCTGTCGAGAGCGGAAAGCCATTGGATGAAAATAGCAATGGGTATCTCAATCCAATTTTTGATGATAATGGAGAAATTGCCATGCAGCAGGAAGTAAACGATTTTGTTGAATACACAGTTTCCTATGAAAATCAGCAGAAAGAAGGAGTGTGGGTAACCTTTTGTAATGATGAAATTCCGTTTTCAGATTTTGACAGTATTGTAGAACAAAAGAAAAAAACACAGGAGGAAGTGGCAGCCGCATATCAAAAACTTGTAGATGGAGTGGTTATTACCTGTACTGCAAATTATAAAGACGGCACAAAAAAAGGAGTAAAAATTAATGTTGGAGCTGCAGCGCTGACTTATGAAGAAATCGGAATGAACGTGGACGGAATGACTTTACAAGTAGAAGGAGAAGATAAAGTAGAACTTCAGCCAACAGATAAAAGAGCAGTTTTTACGTTTGAATTGCAGCCATGACAGATAAAATCAGTATTATTTTTTAACAGTGGAGCTGGTGGCTGGCGGACGTATTTGAGATTAAACAGTATTGAAAAAGATATATATTTATTTTATAATAAATAAAACTAAAAAAATAATTTCAATATTATAAATGAGGCATGAATATGAAAAAAGGTATTAGAAGATATTTCATAATCTTGATTGTAATAATAGTATGTATTGTGATATTGGTGGACTGCACCAATACTCAGACGAGACAGGAAGAAAGAACATCTGCCAGTCGTTTGATTATAAATTGGGAGAATGAAGTTCAGATTTTTGATGCAGATGCAATGGGAAATACTGGAATGGTTGAAAATATAGAGACGCTTGCCTGGATTGCACCACGAGGCGGAGCCGGGATTGACACAGTGGGTATTGAACAAGTACAGTCACAGAATGAATACATTGTAGAAAGCAGTCAGTATCTGAATCAGGATAAAGAAATCATTAATACCGAAGGATTTGATACATGGGTAAGGGTTGTACAGGAGCAGGTGATGCCCGCAAAAGAAACATCAGAGACAGGACATGGAGACTATCTGATCTATAAACACGGAAATAATGGATATCTGGCAATACAGTCTGGCGAAGATCGCACAAAGTGGACAGTCTGGGAATTACCGGGTTATGGGGAGTGGCTGGATAAGGAAGTAGCAATGTTTATAAGAATGGTAACTGGATTGTAAAAAATTAAAAAAGAGTTTACAAAAATCAATAAATTTTCTTCTTAATTATTAGAATAATATTGGATAAGAAAGAAGTGTTCATAATTATCATTGACAACTTCCACGCAATCCCTTATACTTGGAATCACATCAAAGTCGCAGACAGATAAAGCATCTTATTTTTTTCTTGTCTGCAAATCCAAAACCAATTTGAGGTGGCAGGATATAATCTCAACGTTCACAGCCGGTTCGGCACGAGATTCCATTTTGATGAAGAAAAGCAATGCATATAGATCCACATTTTTTTGTTATTTTTTTAACATAGAAAATGCTTCTTATGCGTTGAAAAACAAAGCAGATTCTATTATGATAAAGGGGGAACATGATTGAACACAGAAGGAGAAAAAATCCAATGGCATCCTGCATTTGATGCGGCATTGCAGATTGAACTGGGAGAAGAGGCAAAGTATCTGACTTTTGAGCCGGAACATTTGCTTTCGAAGAAACCAATGCAGATCGATGTGTTGGTCAAAAACGAGAAGAAGGTAAAAATCAGGAAAAATATTGGAAGGATTTTCCGGCAGCATAACATTATCGAGTATAAGTCACCAGAAGATCATTTGAACATTGATGATTTTTATAAAGTCTATGGTTATACCTGTATTTACAAAACGGAAGTCGAGAAAGTGAACCAGATTCCAGCAGAAGAACTGACGATTACGTTTGTGTGTTATCATTATCCGCGGCAAATGTTACGAAATCTTCAGAATGAGAGAAATATAAATGTGAAAAATATCGAAAATGGTATCTATTATCTCTATGGAGATGCAATTCCAATACAGCTTATTATCGTACCGGAATTGTCAATCGAAAATAATTACTGGCTGAATAAACTTCGCAACAATTTGAAGTCCGGTGGAGAAATTAAATTATTTATGGAACAATATGAGAAAAACAGGGATTCAAAATTGTTCCAGGCACTGGCAGATACCGTCATGCGCGCAAACTGGAAAGAAGTGGAGGAAGAAGGAAACATGAGTGATGTAATAAAAGAAATTTTCGCAGACCAATTTCATAAATGCGAAGCGGAAGCGAGGGCACAGGGCGAAGCAGAAGGAAGAGCAGAAGGCGCAGCATCTAAAATGATCGAGCAGATCATGAAAAAGTACAAAAAAGGATGTTCTGTGTCTGAAACAGCAGATATGCTGGAAGAAAATCCGTCAGTCATTGAGCAGATTTATGATATACTTCGGCAGAACGCATCGGATTATGACGTGCAGAAAATATATCAATTATTTTTGAAAAAAAACACACAGGACAGCTTAACATAGGAGCTGTCCTGTGTGTTTTTTCAGATCTTAGATGAAAAACCTAAGAATATTAATACTTTTTTTAATATTTCTATGAAATCTTCCAATAAGAGAGTGAAACAGTTTTTCTCTCCACATTGCGGTGATTTTATGTCTGTGCCGGAGGAGTCTTTCTTCATCTGAGCGGTATCAGGTAAAGAACTGTTGCCGGATACATTGGCAGATCCGGCTGTAGAAGCAGTTTCGGAAACCGGATCTGCCACAGTATCTGTAGATGAACCAGCAGCGTTTGTATTACCTGATGCCGGTGGCACAGGTGCGGATGCCGGTGGTACCGGAGCTGGTGGCGCCGGGGCAGGATCTGAAATTACAGAAAAACCAGCCGTTGCCGTTCCGGTTGTTGATACAATGGCAATGTTGTGAGCTCCTTCGGAAAGACCGGCAAGGAAGGATGGAAGTAAAGTTATGATAGTACTTCCGGAGTGGGCGGTATAGTCTTTATCTTTCACTAATACATTTTCATCTACCTTAACTTCGATTAAGTTAGCGAGCGGTGCACTGGAACGAAATACTGCACCGGAGTGATTGTCCGGATTTTTGCTCACTTCTGTTTTGTCACCTTCCAGCATGACCGGTGGCTTATTATCAGGAGATACAGGCGGTATTTCCGGTTCCGGTTTTCCATCAGGTGGAGTGACTGGTAATTTATCAATGATCTCACCAGCTTCTACTATGGCGTTACAATCTGTACATACCAGATCACCGGTATATCCGGTTTCCTCCTGTGTTGGCTCTTTAAAGCCCCGTCGCTGGAGATTCAAATGGCATGTTGGATCTATTTCTCCGTATTCCTCCCTACATTCTTCACAGACGGCTTTTTTCGTACAGGTCGCCTGTCCACCGGAATGGACATGTTGTTCCATTTCCCCTTCGATTTGAAAGGTAAGGACTTCCCCTTCTATAGCAGTGACAGTCACTTTGAGTTTGTCTGTAACCTGAAGCGAATCATTTAAGCCAAGGGCTGCATCAGATTTAGTGGATTGTGTACCGCCCATAACTTCCAGTGCCCAATTTCCCGGTTTTCCATTTAGATTGCTTGGAAAGCGGATGTCAGGTTGTGCAAGATAACAGACTAAACCGGATTTTATGTTTGATGTTTCTGAATTGGTCAGCTGCTTCTCTGACTTATCATATTTACTGCCATCTGTTGAAAAGTTTCTGTATTCCAGATACAGTGTCCTGTTCAGTTCCGGAATGCCTGCTTTATATCCGATACAGTCGTCAGTACCGGTGGCTGTGCCGCTGAGCTTTACTTTGTATTCACCCGGTTCTGTGATCGTCTTTAGAGTACTGTCGTCTGTCCATCCCAGAGCCTCTTTTTCTTTGATCGAAAGTCCCTGTGGAACAGGTGAGATGGCATTTGCCATGGCAGACATGAAATAAACCGGTGTTTGACCTGACGAATTGTATAAATCCAGCAGACCAAATATATGCCCCATTTCATGGATCGGAGACTTCAATGAAACGATCGGTTTTTGATCATTGTTTGCCATATACAGAGTTGAGTAGTTATTTATGACCTGTACATAATATTGGCTTTGAAGCATCCTGCCATCGCCAAGATTGATCTCCACATAGTCTGCATAATCCTTATAGTTCCAAAGCGGATCAGAGCGGTTTATCACAATATTTTGTGTCGTGTTTTTATAGATAACTGTAATGGAATCGATCTTTCCATCCCGGTTTTTGTCAAGATCCTCATAACTGTATGTCTGGCTGCCATTGTAATTTGTAATGGGGTTTCCATCCTGGATCGCCTTGTTTATGGCATCAGACCAATCGGTGCGCAGCTCGTACATACGGTAGGCTTTTTCACCACTTGTTTTATAACCGATTGGATTATCTGCACTGTAACCGGCATAGTAACCGCGTTCATGTTTCAACTGCAGGGAACCGCCGTTATCAAACAGATAAAGACTATTCATGCGCAATTTGTCTGAGGACGCATTCCGGTAGTAATCGCCCACGGAATAATAGGCAGTGTTATAGGAATTGTCTATGATCTCCCTTACAGAGACACCTTGATAAATATCATTCACAAATTCATTCTCATCTGCAAATCTGGCAAATACGATTAAATTTGTAAAGTTTGGATCAGAAGTCTGTTCTGTATTCCCGACAGCTGCGCCCTTTACGGACAGAGAGCCAAAACCGACATTCAGCAGCAGACACATGGATATCAGCAATCCGAAAAATGTACATATTTTTTTCATACATAGTCTCCTTTTTGTCGTTGAATGTTGCATAGGTTTTTATAGTTTCTGGAAAAAAGGCGTAGAGCCGTTTTTTATTTCTTAAAATTCGCTCTTTTTCTTAAAGTCGGATCCAAAATTCTCTTACGGATACGAAGGGATTTCGGAGTAACCTCCAATAATTCATCGACATCGATGAAGTCAAGCGCCTGCTCTAAGCTTAAAATCTTAGGCGGAACTAAAGTCAATGCTTCGTCAGCGGAAGAGGAACGTGTATTGGTAAGGTGTTTCTTCTTACATACGTTCAATTCGATATCCTCGTTTCTGGAGCAGGAACCGATGACCATACCTGCATATACTTTTTCACCAGGTCCGATGAACAAAGTACCACGATCCTGTGCAGAGAACAGACCGTAAGTGACAGATTCACCGGATTCGAATGCGATCAGCGAACCAAGCTGACGGTAAGCAATATCTCCGCGGTAAGTATCATAGCCATTGAAAATGGTGTTGATAATACCATTACCTCTGGTATCGGTCATAAATTCGCCTCTGTAACCGATCAGACCGCGGGATGGGATATTGAACTCAAGTCTTGTATATCCGCCGGTCAGAGGTTTCATATTGATCATTTCACCTTTGCGCTGGCTTAACTTGTCGATAACAGCACCGGTATACTCATCCGGAACATCGACATAGGCAAGTTCCATAGGCTCTAATTTCTTGCCGTTTTCGTCCGTGTGATATAATACTTCAGCCTTACTTACGGCAAACTCATATCCCTCACGACGCATATTTTCAATCAATACAGATAAATGTAATTCGCCGCGGCCCGATACTTTGTAGCTGTCCGGGGAATCGGTCTCTTCTACACGAAGGGAAACGTCTGTATTTAACTCGCGGAATAAACGGTCTCTTAAGTGGCGGGAAGTAATAAACTTTCCTTCCTGACCTGCCAATGGACTGTCATTTACGATGAAGTTCATGGAAAGAGTCGGCTCGGAGATCTTCTGGAATGGGATCGCAACCGGGTTCTCCACAGAACAGATCGTATCACCAATGTGAATATCAGCAATACCGGAAATAGCAACGATGGAACCAATATTTGCTTCTTCGACATCTACCTTATTTAATCCGTCAAATTCATATAATTTGCTGATGCGGACTTTTTTCTTCTTGTCAGGATCGTGATGGTTGACTACGACCGCTTCCTGATTTACTTTCAGGGAACCATTGTCGATCTTACCGATACCGATACGTCCAACGTATTCATTGTAATCAATGGTACTGATCAGTACCTGTGTCGGTGCTTCCGGATCACCTTCCGGAGCAGGAATGTAATCTAAAATGGTTTCAAATAATGGTGTCATATCTTTTTTGTTGTTTACAAGGTCGTGGATTTCACGAACGGCATAACCGTCTCTTGCGGAAGCAAAAAGGAATGGGCAGTCTAACTGCTCGTCAGAGGCATCCAGATCCATAAATAACTCTAATACTTCGTCCACAACTTCGTTTGGACGGGCTTCCGGGCGGTCTACTTTATTGACACAGACGATAACCGGGAGTTTTAAATCCAGAGCTTTCATCAAAACGAATTTGGTCTGAGGCATAACACCTTCAAATGCGTCAACGACAAGGATAACACCGTTTACCATTTTAAGGACACGCTCTACCTCGCCACCGAAATCGGCGTGGCCAGGAGTGTCGATGATGTTTATCTTTGTTCCTTTGTAAGTGATCGCTGTATTTTTGGAGAGGATTGTGATACCACGTTCCTTCTCAATATCGTTGGAGTCCATGACACGTTCAGCAACTTCCTGATTCTCACGGAATACACCACTCTGTTTTAAAAGTTCATCGACCAGTGTTGTTTTGCCATGGTCAACGTGGGCGATGATTGCTATGTTACGTACGTCTTCACGTTTCTGTTTCATAAAAAATCTCTCTTTCTTCTGTGCGGAAAAGAAATTATCTAGAAATAAATCCTGTCTTTTCCTATTAATATAGCTTATAAATTAACTCGAACCCATATATTCTATCACAATTTTATGAGAACGCAAGTAGGCAGCAATATTTTTTTTCAAAACAATATAAAAAACTTATCGACAAGTTACACGAAATTTTTTCTGGAAGGAAATGGTAAAACCATAGTTGTCAGGCAAATCACCGGTCGATTCCGGTGATAAGAGGAAGGGAGAAAAAATTCATGGCAGATAAAATTTTTGAAAATAACCAGGTGTCAATTGTGGGAGAGATTGTTTCTGATTTCAGATTCAGCCACGAAGTGTATGGAGAGGGCTTTTATGTGGTAGATGTCGCAGTCAACCGGCTGAGCAATTTTATGGATTACATACCACTGATGATCTCAGAACGGCTCATTGACGTGAATGAGGACTATATTGGTCAGACCATATATGTTATGGGACAGTTCCGGTCATTTAACCGGCACGAGGAAAAAAAGAACCGTCTTGTTTTATCCGTTTTTGTAAGGGAACTGGAATTGTTAGATGAGATCGACGAGGATATGAAGACGAACCAGATTTTTCTGGATGGCTACATCTGTAAAGATCCGATTTACCGGAAAACACCGCTTGGAAGAGAGATTGCAGACCTTTTGATCGCGGTGAACCGTTCTTATGGAAAATCAGATTATATTCCATGCATCTGCTGGGGAAGAAATGCAAGGTTTGCATCCGGGTTTGAAGTCGGAGGGCATGTTCAGGTATGGGGACGTATCCAGAGCAGGGAGTATGTGAAAAAACTGAGCGAGACAGAGACAGAAAAGCGCGTGGCATATGAGGTTTCTGTGAGCAAAGTGGAATTTATCGAAGACGAAGAGTAGATGTTAACAGGGAAATTATTCCTGAGAGTAGATATTGACAGGGAAATCGTGCATTGACAATGGAATAAGATGGTGTTATGATTTACGCAATGAAAATATTGCTTGGTAGAGGTCGCGTGCTTTATGAGTCGCTTTTTGGATGTATCAGGAACAGTTGATAAGAAGCAAAAGGAAAGTACGCCGAAAGGGTATGCAGCCTGAAGGCATATTACTTGGGCATAAAGTGAAGAACTTTATGACTGTCATCTGAATGGAGATCATTTGAGATGGGGAGCTATCAGATTCTAGGCAGATTTGCAAAGATGCAGAATGCGTATAATATTAGAATTTTGAGACCGGCTCGTCAGCCGGTCTTTTTTTACTTTACTGTAGCAACATTTTTAACAAAAAAAAATGCAGTGCGTATAATGACGATAGGAGGAGAATGCAATGTCTATTTTTAAAGGAGCAGGTGTAGCGATCGTCACACCGATGAAAGAAAACGAAGAAGTCAATTACGAAAAGTTACAGGAACTGATCGAATGGCAGATCGACCAGGGAACAGATGCGATCATCATTGCAGGAACGACAGGAGAGAGTTCCACACTGACCATGGAAGAGCACAGTAAAGTGATCAAAGCAGCAGTAGAATTTGCAAAACACCGTGTACCGGTTGTGGCTGGTTCCGGTTCGAACTGCACAAGAGAAGCTATTTATCTGACACAGGAAGCAGAGGAAGCAGGAGCGGACGGAATCCTTGCAGTGACACCTTATTATAATAAATGTACACAGGGCGGTCTGGTACGTTATTATTCTGAAATTGCAGAGTGTACAAAGTTACCGATCATCATGTATAATGTACCTGGAAGAACCGGATGCAATATTCTTCCGGAGACAGCAGCAAAGATTTTTAAGGAAGTTGAAAATGTAGTAGCAATCAAAGAGGCGACAGGAAGTGTTGCACAGGCATCACAGTTAATGTATCTGACCGATGGCAGGATCGACCTTTATTCCGGCGAGGATGGAATCGTAGTTCCGCTTATGGCGATCGGCGCAATCGGAGTGATCTCTGTATGGTCAAATGTTGCACCTGCCAAAGTACATGGCATGTGCCAGAGTTTCTTTGACGGAGACTTACAGACTGCAATGAAGATACAGAGAGAGGCACAGCCGCTTGTCAGTGCATTATTCTCAGAGGTCAACCCGATTCCGGTGAAGAAAGCGTTAAACCTCATGGGAAGAGAAGTTGGAACACTTCGTTCTCCTTTGACGGAGATGACCGATGCAAATGCAACTGTTTTGGCAGATGCAATGAAAGCATATGGCATTTTAGATTAAAAGGAAGAGACTGTCGTATCCGGGTGCGGCAGTCTTTTTGGATTTTTTGATAAATCGTATCCAAAGATAAAATTCGAAAGGTGGATTTTTAAGTATGACAAAAGTAATTATGCATGGATGCAATGGAAAAATGGGACAGACGATCACGGAGATGTGCAAGGATGATCCGGAAATTGAGATCGTGGCAGGTATTGATCTGTATGACGGGATCAAAAATGATTATCAGGTATTTCCGAATATCTCCGTCTGCGACGTGAAGGCAGATGCAGTGATTGATTTCTCAAATGCAAAGGCAGTGGACGATCTGCTCATCTACTGTGAGGAAAAACAGGTGCCGGTTGTATTGTGCACGACCGGTTTGTCCGAGGAACAGCTCGCAAAAGTAAAACAGGTCAGCGGACATGTGGCAGTCTTAAAATCAGCTAATATGTCACTCGGCATCAATATGCTGATGGAACTTTTGAAAAAGGCGGCTTTAACGCTCGCACCGGCAGGTTTCGATATGGAGATCGTGGAGAAACACCACAATCAGAAATTGGATGCACCGAGCGGAACGGCTCTCGCTCTGGCAGACTCCATGAATGAGGCTCTGAATGAGAAATATGCCTATGTTTATGACAGAAGCCGGGAGAGAAAGAAGCGAGAAAAATATGAGATCGGAATTTCCGCAGTGCGCGGTGGAAATATCGTGGGAGAGCATGAAGTGATCTTTGCAGGACAGGACGAAGTGATCGAATTTAAGCACACGGCATATTCCAAGGCAGTTTTTGCCAAGGGAGCGGTGCAGGCGGCAAAATTTCTTGCAGGAAAGCCGGCAGGATTTTATGATATGAGCGATGTCATTCAGGCGCAATGATGAATGAAGTATAAATCAGTACACAGAATAAAAACAGGATGGTGACGGATGGAACAGACCGATTTACGTTATTTAAAAAGTCTTGCAAAGCAGTATCCGACCGTGGCGGCGGCCGCCACAGAGATTATCAATTTACAGGCGATCTTAAGCCTGCCGAAGGGAACGGAACATTTTATCACGGATATCCACGGAGAATATGATCAGTTTCAACATGTATTAAAGAACGGTTCCGGGGCGATCAAGAGAAAGATTGAGGATGAGTTCGGGAATGCCATCAGTCAGGCAGAAAAGAAATCGATCGCCACACTGATCTATTACCCGGAACAGAAGATGGAGCAGGTGATAAAGACCGAGGAGAACATGGAGGACTGGTACAAGGTCACATTGTACCGCCTGATAAGGATCTGCAAAGGAGCGTCTTCCAAGTACACCCGTTCCAAGGTGCGCAAGGCGCTTCCGAAAGATTTTGCCTATGTGATTGAGGAACTTCTGACCGGAAGACCGGATGTATCCGATCAGGAGGCATATTATAATGAAATCATCCATTCAGTGATCCGGACAGGCAGGGCAGCAGAACTTGTGGTGGCATTCTGTAACCTTATCCGCAGACTTGTAGTGGATCATCTGCATGTTGTCGGCGATATTTTTGACAGAGGACCGTATCCAAACCTTATTATGGATACGTTAATGTCACATCATTCCGTGGATATCCAGTGGGGAAACCATGATATCTCGTGGATGGGGGCAGCAGCGGGCAATCAGGCGCTGATCTGCAACGTGATCCGCATCTCCGCAAAATACGGCAATCTGAATCTGCTCGAGGATGGATATGGGATCAATCTGGTGCCGCTTGCGAGACTGGCAATGAACCGTTATGACAAAGATCCATGCAGCTGTTTTAAGCTGGATTACCGGGAAGAGGAATACGATGTCCGGGATGCAATGCTCGATGAGAAAATGCACAAGGCGATCGCCATCATGCAGTTTAAGCTGGAAGGACAGATGATCGTGGGACACCCGGAATTTGGAATGGAGAACCGTTTATTGCTCGATAAGATAGACCCCGCAGACGGTACAGTCCTGATCGAAGGGAAGAAATACCCGCTCCGGGATCTGAATTTTCCAACCATTGACTGGGAACATCCGTATGAACTTTCGGTGGATGAGGCAGATGTGATGGAACGACTGACTGCCGCATTTTTAAATTGTGAAAAATTACAGAGACAGGTGCGTTTTCTTTTTACCAAGGGAAGCCTGTATCATGTATACAATGGAAATCTTCTGTATCACGGCTGTGTGCCGCTGAATGAGGATGGCTCTTTTACCAAAGTCAATATTTACGGCACGGAATATGCCGGAAAAGCGTTGTACGATGTGTTAGAAAGCTACGCCAGAAAAGGTTATTACGCCATTGACCCGGAAGAGAAGAAAAAGGGATCAGACATTCTCTGGTTTATCTGGGAAAATAAAAATTCACCGGTGTTTGGCAAAGATAAGATGACAACGTTTGAGCGGTATTTTGTGGCAGAGAAAGCGACACATGTGGAACCGAAAAATCCGTATTACCGGCTGCTGGAAAAAGAAGAGATCGTAAATGCGATCCTCGCAGAGTTCGGACTATCCGGCCAGGAGGCGCATATTGTCAATGGACATATCCCGATCGAGGCAAAAAAAGGAGAGTCCCCGGTGAAGTGCGGGGGAAAGCTTCTCATCATAGATGGCGGCTTTTCCAAGGCTTATCAGCCAAAGACCGGAATTGCCGGGTACACTTTGATCTACAATTCATATGGACTTGTGCTGGCGGCGCATGAGCCTTTTGAATCCGTGGAAAAAGCAGTTTCGGATGGGAATGATATTGTATCACATACGATTCTGGTGCAGCATGTTGTGAGACGGAAAACGGTTGCAGACACAGATAATGGAAAAGTGATGCGGGAAAATATCCGTGATCTTGAAAATTTACTTCAGGCATATCGTGAAGGAACAATTGTAGAAAATCCTTAAAAGTGTTATACTACATATATCTTACCATAATTTACCAGAGTAACATATGGTCTGGGATAATATGATACCAAAGAAGGGAGTTTCTTAATGAAAAAGAAAGTAACACAGATTTTATCCATTGCATTGTGCATGGTGTTGTTGTCCGGAAGCACTGTCACGGCAAATGCAGCAAAGAAATCATCGAATACAGGTGCATATCAGGCAGTATTTGATGCAGAATATTATTATAATTCCAACCCGGATCTTCAGGCGGCGTTTGGATATGATGCACAGAAGTTGTTCAATCATTTTGTATCTTCCGGCATTTATGAGGGAAGATCAGGCTGCGCTAATTTCAATGTTGCAATTTACAGAGCCAATTACCCGGATCTTCAGGCAGCATTCGGCAATGACCTTGCATCCTACTGTGCCCATTATGCGGCAAACGGTGCAGCAGAGGGAAGAAATGCAACGACACTGATCTCGGCTGGAGAAGGAGCACAGGCAGCGATTGTCCGTGGTTCCTGCACAACAAAGTTTGATCCGAGAGCTTCCAGAGCAACCAACATTGCAGTGGCAGCTTCCAGAATCAACGGTGTAGTCATTCAGCCAGGGGAAGAGTTTTCCTTTAACAGAACGATCCTGCCAAGAACGGCAGCAAACGGTTATGTGGAAGCGCCAATTTATGTGAGTGGTAAACATTCCACAGGAACAGGCGGAGGTATCTGTCAGGTATCTTCTACCATGTATTCTGCAATGTTAAACGGAGGAATCCCGGCGACTGAGCGTCACCCACATTCTCTCCCGGTTCCATATCTTCCAGAAGGCAGAGATGCGACAATTGCAGGTAATTATTACGACTTAAGATTTGTGAATATTTATAATACGCCATTGCAGATTTCAGCAGTAGCAGATTTAAGAACCGGTACAGTCAGTGTGACATTGATCCAGCAGTAATTTATAAGAAAAATAAGAAAAGCAAAATACGAAACTTAAGTTCATTAGGTTTCGTATTTTGTTTTAAGAGGAATGGGGGATTACGATGAACGGAAAAACAGTTACGTTAACAATCCAGGGGGAGAAAAAAGAGTATCCGGCAGGAACAAGCTTTTTACGGATTGCACAGGATTACAGCGATGCTTATCAGGATGATATTGTTCTGGTATTGTACAATAAGCGGCTGCGGGAGTTAAATAAGTGTGCAGATGGAGACGGAACCGTAGAATTTCTCACAACCGCAGACAAGACAGGAAAAAAGGCGTACCGCAGGAGCGTGACACTTTTAATGCAGAAAGCAGTTTACAATCTCTGGGGAAAAGAGAATATATCGGTGCGTGTAAAATACTCCATCGGACAGGGAAATTACTGTGAACTTGTGAAGTGGGAGAATGATACAGAGGAAGTTGTGAAAGTATCAGGAACAGAAATCAATAAATTAAAGAATGAGATGTATCAGATGGTAGTTTCCGATATTGAGATCCACAAGGAGAGTATCAATACGGATGACGCCGTGACACTGTTTCATGACCTTGGAATGACAGACAAGGAAAAGCTGTTCCGTTACCGGAGAAGTTCCAGAGTCAATATTTATGAACTCGATCATTACATGGATTATTTTTACGGATTTATGGTGCCATCGACCGGATATCTGCGCTATTATGATGTGATCCCTTATGCGGATGGATTTATGCTTCAGTTCCCGGATAAAAATACGAGAGAGGTCGCACCGTTTGTTCCGGCAGAAAAACTGTTCCACACGTTAAAGACATCCAGAGACTGGGGAAAAATGCTTGAGATCGATACGATCGGAGCCTTAAATGATGCGATCGCAGCCGGAAAAACACAGCAGATGATACTGACGCAGGAAGCCCTGTTTGAGGAGCGTATCGGAAGGCTTGCCGAGGAGATCATTTCAGCAAAAGACCGGAAATTCATTATGATCGCAGGACCATCCTCCTCAGGAAAAACGACTTTTTCACACAGACTGTCCATTCAGCTGGCTGCAAAAGGACTGAATCCGCATCCATTTCCACTGGATGATTATTATAAGAACCGTGACATCTGTCCAAGGGATGAGAACGGCGAACTGGATCTTGAATGTCTGGATGCGCTGGATGTGGAATTATTCAACCATGACATGAATGAACTGCTGGCAGGAAAAACAGTCAATCTTCCTATTTTTAACTTCAAGACGGGAAAAAGGGAATACAAAGATAAGCTTATGACACTGGGAAAGGATGATGTGTTAGTCATCGAGGGAATCCATGGTCTGAATGACAAGTTGTCCTATTCCCTGCCGATTGAGAGCAAGTTTAAGATTTATATCAGTGCGCTGACGCAGTTGAATATTGATGAACATAACTGTCTGCCGACGACTGACGGAAGACTGATCCGGCGGATTGTCCGCGATGCACGGACACGCGGGACCTCTGCAAAAGAAACCATCGCCATGTGGGATTCCGTGCGCAGAGGAGAAGAAAAATACATTTTCCCATTTCAGGAAGGTGCAGATGTGATGTTTAACTCCGCGCTCATCTACGAACTGGCGGTTCTTAAAATGTATGCGGAACCATTGCTTTTTGCCATTGACAAAGACTGCCAGGAATATTTAGAGGCAAAGCGTCTGCTGAAATTCCTGGACTATTTCCTTCCAATGCCGAGCGATGGGATCAACCAGAATTCCATTCTGCGTGAATTTATCGGCGGAAGTTGTTTCAATGTATAAATACAATTGAAAAAATTTTCTTGCGAAAAAAATTTTCTTGCGAAAAAAATTTTCTTGCGAAAATTAAAGGAATAGTGTATATTAAGGGGCGTCGCAAAGTTTTTGCGGCGTTCTTTCAGTTTTAAAATAAGTAGGACAAATGATCGCGGCTGCAAGTGTCGAAAGACCGCAGGTGAGGAAAGTCCGGGCTTCACAGGGCAGAATGCCGGATAACGTCCGGTGGAGGCGACTCCAAGGAAAGTGCAACAGAAATATACCGCCGATTCTGGCTTGACCAGAATCTGGTAAGGGTGGAAGGGCAGTGTAAGAGACTACCGCCTTTCTGGTAACAGGAGGGGCATATGTAAACCCCATTCGAAGCAAGACCGAACAAAAGCGTTGACGTGGCCCGCCAGCTTTAGGTAGGTCGCTTGAAATGGCTGGCAACAGTCATTCTAGAAAGATGATCATTCGTGTCTGCATTTGCAGACGGACATAACCCGGCTTATCGTCCTGCTTATTTTAGATAGAGAAGATGTCAGCTGACATCTTTTTTTTTATGCCGGATTGTTGTATGATGGTGTAAGTGTAGAAATTATCATTGCGCCTGCAAAAAGTGCACCGCAATGTGTATACAAAAAATCGTGGCAATCATATACAGAAGAAAGTTGAGGACGATCATGCAGAGTGATACTACCGGATCTTTACAGGAATTTCATAAGATATTAGAAGAGGCAGGAAAAAAAGGAGCTTCCGATATCCATTATGTGCCGAAAGAGCAGCTGCTGCTCCGGATAGATGGAAGGCTTGTGGATATGACAGAGGAATGGAACGTGTCTTTTTCCATGGAGGAACTCATAGAGGAATTGCTGGACAAAAAACAGCAGAAAACATTCGAAGAAAATGGAGAGGTTGAATTTTCCTGCCCGGTTTTCAATAGGCGTGTCCGCGTGAATCTGTTCCGGCAGAGTGGAACGTGCGCAATGTCTGTCCGTCTGTTTGCAGAGAAGATCCCGACACCGCAGATGCTTGGTCTTCCGGAGTCGGCAGTGCAGATGGCTGGGAAGAGAAGAGGGCTCATTCTTGTGACAGGTGCATCCGGCAGTGGAAGGACAACAACGATGGCGTCGATGATCGACCATATTGCTTCTAATTATGAGCGGTCGATCCTGACACTGGAAAAACCGGCAGAGTATCTTTTCCGGAGCGGAAAGTCCATGGTGCTGCAGCGGGAGATCGGCATTGACAGCCGGTCTTATGAAGCAGGATTAAAAGCTGCGTTAAAACAGGATATGGATGTCATTCTGATCAGTGAGATGGAAGATCTGGATACGGTTTCACTTGCGCTGACTGCGGCGGAGATGGGACATCTTGTGATTGCCGCACTTCCGACCCAAAATGCGGTGACTTCCATCGAACGGATCGTGGAATGTTTCCCGGATCACAGGCAGCATCAGATCTGTTCACAGCTTTCGGATGTACTGGCAGGCGTTATTTCCCAGCAGCTTCTTCCGAGACTGGATGGAGGCGGACGTGTGGCGGCGTTTGAAGTTCTTTTGGCAAATCAGGAGATAAAAAGCCTGATAAAGGAACAGAAGTATTTCCAGATACCGTCCGTGATGCGCAGCTGCAGAAAAGAGGGAATGGTCTCCATGGACGATGCCGTGTACGACCTTTATATGAAGAGTATGATCGACTCGGATACTGCTGTCTGCTATGCACAGGATGGTGTGGGCATGCGTCAGAAAGTACAGTTATTTTAAATTATTATAGAAATCTAAAATGTTTCTTAAAAGACAATAGGTGTGTTGACGCGATTTCCTTTGAAGCGTAACATAAAATCACTTGATAGGAGGTCGGAACAATGAGGGAGAAAATACAGCGTTTTATGATTGGAAGATATGGGGCGGATGAACTGGCAAAAGCACAGAGCATTGCTGCACTGGTATTGCTTTTTTTGTCGATGTTCAGCCGCCTTGGCATTTTTTACTGGCTGGCGATCGCACTGATGATCTATTCCACATGGAGAATGTTCTCGAAGAATATTTCCGCAAGATATGCAGAAAATCAGAAATATCTCAACTACAGATATCAGATGGCTGTGAAGTGGGACCGATTTAAAAAGCATCTGGCACAGAGAAAAATCTACAGATTTTACAAATGTCCGCAATGCAGACAGAAAGTGAGAGTGCCAAAAGGCAGAGGAAAAATCTGCATCACCTGTCCAAAATGCCGGACAGAATTTGTGAAAAAAAGTTGAAAATAAAAGGAGATTTTTCCATTGTTTGGTTATATCAATATCAATCAAAAAGAATTATCGGAAGAAAGTAAAAAAATATATCAGGCATATTACTGCGGACTCTGCCAGAAACTCAAAACAAACTGTGGCACAAAAGGGCAGATGCTGTTAAGTTATGATCTGACATTTCTGATCGTTCTGCTGACCGGGCTGTATGAACTCGAGAACACCGAGACAGAGTTCACCTGTCCGCTGCACCCGACGAAGAAACGGACGGCTTACATCAATGAGGCGACAGAGTACGCTGCAGACATGAACCTGATCCTGGCATACCAGAATCTTTTAGATGACTGGAAGGACGAGAAATCCTACACGAAAAAAGCATTTGTAAAAATCCTCGATAAGGATTATACTCGTATCGTGTCAAAATATCCAAGACAGGTAAGGGCATTGGAAGAATTCATGCGTAAGACAGCGGAAGCAGAGAAGAATAAAGAGACGAATCTCGATCTTGTGGCAGGTCTTACCGGTGAGATGCTTGGAGAGATCATGTGCTGGCGGGAGGATGAGTGGCAGGAGGAGATGCGTACCCTTGGATTTTATATGGGTAAGTTTATTTATCTGATGGACGCATACGAGGACTATGAAGCAGACCAGAAGAAGAACTGCTATAATCCGCTTGTATACATGGAAAAAGAAAATGATCAGGAATTTGATACATTCTGTAAATTGCTGCTGACGAGCATGATGTCGGAATGTGCCAAGTCATTCGAGCGTCTGCCGATTTTACTGCATGCGGATATTTTGCGGAATATTCTCTACTCAGGTGTATGGAGCAGATATGAATACTTACAGCTTAGAAAAAAGAAGCTGGAAGAGAAAAAGACGAAGAGAAAAAAAGAAGACAGGAAAAAGTAACAGGAGAATTATATGATGAATCCATATCAGGTGCTCGGTATTTCACCGGGTGCCTCGGATGATGAGATAAAAAAAGCATATCGGGCTTTAAGCCGTAAATATCACCCGGATGCTAATATTAACAATCCGAATAAGGCACAGGCTGAGGAGAAGTTTAAGGAAGTACAGCAGGCCTATGACCAGATCATGAAGGAAAAACAGTCGGGCGGAAGCTTTGGTGGAAGTTATGGATATAACACCTCCTCCGCAGGTGGTGGAAGCTATCGGTACAATTACAGTGGAAATCAGGGATACAGAACAGCGAATGACTCCCCACAGATGCAGGCGGCTGCAAATTATATCGCAAACCGCTGTTATGCGGAAGCACTCAATGTTTTGAATGGTATTCCATTTGCAGAGCGCAGCGCACGATGGTACTACTATAGTGCAATGGCAAATCAGGGAGCCGGCAATAATATCGTTGCAAAACAGCATGCGGGCAGGGCTGTCGAGATGGAGCCAAGTAATTTTGAATACCGTCAGTTTTTACAACATCTGGAATTTGGAGGTACATGGTACACCAGCATGGGTGATAATTATGACAGACCATATTCCAGTTCCGGAAGCTGGTGCTTAAGCCTCCTGTTTTTGAATATGCTGTGCAACTGCTGTTGTCTGCGGCCATTCTAAGAATTATTTTTTACAAAAATTATGAAATCTGCGATATAAAAAAGTCCCCTTGAATGGGGACTTTTTTGTGCCGTATTTTTATCTGCGGTTTGGATTGGTATATTTCTCTTCACAGTATTTGCAGCGGTAAACTTCTTTTGCCTCATCGGTGAGAAGGAAGATCTGGTCGAGTTCCTGCTCGATGGAAGTGATGCAGCGTGGGTTTTTGCACCGGATGACATTCTTTACCTGTTTTGGCATGTGAAGCTCCTTTTTCTCTACGATCTTGGAATCCTTGATCACATTGACCGTGATGTTGTGGTCAATGAATCCGAGAATATCTAAGTCTAATGCCTCAACCGGGCATTCCACTTTTAAAATGTCCTTTTTGCCCATCTTATTGCTCTTTGCATTCTTAATGATGGCAACGGTGCAGTCTAACTGGTCTAATTTCAGATCATGATAAATCTGAAGGCTCATTCCTGCCTGGATATGGTCTAAGACGAAACCTTCCTGAATACCACTAATATTTAACATGTGTACTCCTATCTGTGACGGACGTCACGAAAAATCTTAATATTCAAAATCCATAAAAACTGATTCAGAGTCTGCATCAGTGGATTTAAAGCTTCGCAGTATCGATTTCAAGCAATGTCAGGATCAGTGCCATCCTTACATAGACGCCGTACTGCGCCTGACGGAAGTAGGCAGCTCTTGGATCATCATCCACTTCGACAGAGATCTCATTGACACGAGGGAGTGGGTGAAGCACTAACATATCGTCTTTTGCAAGATCCATTTTAGCTTTGGTCAGAATATAGAAATTCTTCAAACGCACGTAGTCTTCTTCGTTGAAGAAACGTTCCTTCTGTACACGTGTCATATATAAAATATCAAGATCCGGCATTGCATCTTCTAAGCGTTCCACCTCTTCAAATGGAATATTGTTGGCTCTCAATACATCTTCACGGATATAGCTTGGAATCTTTAACTCTTCCGGTGAGATGAGTACGAACTTAATCCCCGGGTAACGGATGAGGGCATTGATCAGTGAATGTACGGTCCGTCCGAATTTTAAGTCGCCACAGAGACCAATCGTCATGTTGGACAGTCTGCCCTTTAAAGACCGGATCGTCAATAAGTCCGTCAATGTCTGGGTAGGATGCTGATGACCACCGTCGCCGGCATTAATTACTGGAATTCGGGATTTTTGGGAGGCTACAAGAGGTGCACCTTCCTTTGGATGACGCATAGCACAGATATCTGCGTAACAGGAAATAATCCGGATCGTATCAGAAACACTTTCACCTTTGGATGCGGAAGAACAACTCGCATCGGAAAAACCTAAAACAGAACCACCAAGATTTAACATGGCAGCTTCAAAACTAAGTCTTGTTCGTGTACTTGGCTCATAAAAACATGTTGCAAGCTTTTTGCCATCACATGCATGGGCATACTTGCCAGGAAACTTCTCGATATCATTTGCAAGGTCTAAGAGTTTGTCTAACTCTTCGACGGAGAAGTCTAATGGACTCATTAAATGACGCATATAAACCTCCTTATAAATACCTGCTCTTTTATAAGAAATAGTGATATTTCTCTCAGGCATTTTTACTATCATATAATAATCATTTTCCAAATTCAAGAGAAAAATTATTTACGTTATATTGGTATAAAATAATAAAATTTTCAGAAATTTTTGGGCGGCAGTTGGCTTTTTATATTGCAGTTTGAAAGAAAAAAAGCTATAATCAAATAATCATGAGGATGAAAAGGAATCCGGAGAAAAAAGGAGTATCATATGGCTGAAGATATCAGGACAATGCATGAAGAAGACGAGGATGAAGTAAAATACTGTGAGCGGAAGAGATTATTATTTTTCGGTCTGCCATGGACGTTTACAAAGTATACGATCACACCAAGCATGCTGACGATCGATCAAGGTCTGTTAAAGACGGAAGAAAATGACTGTTACATGTATAAGGTACAGGATGTGAAGTTGGCAACGACACTGTTGGAGCGCATTTTCGGGCTCGGAACGATCACCTGCTACACCGGGGATGTCACGAATGCGGAACTGAAACTGATCCACATCAGAAAGTCAAAGGAAGTCAAAAATTATCTTTTGAAAGCATCAGAGGCGGCACGTATGAAACGCCGCACATTAAATACACTAGACATTGGAGCTGCGCAGGACCTGTCGGATGCTCTGGATTCATGATCTAAAACTTACTTAGAGAGGATTTTCTCAAAGATCAGTCCGGCAGCCATCCATACCGGCGCATAGTCAAGACGGATGACACCATTTATGTTTGTGGGAGCATTGCTGTAATCCCAGGGACATAGATGGTGTTTTTTTAACAGGGAACCACTTAAGTACTCAAAACAGAAAATACCTGTGGAATAGATAATGCCCCGGAAGAGAGCAGGGATTTTTTTAAAGTATCTGTACAGCGGTTTGATGATACATGCCATGCCGTAAATGGGAAACATCCAGACGGAAGTCTGCCCGATCAGGCGCAGGTCATGCCGGCTGCAATTGCCAATGGAGGTAAAAAGAATTTCAAGGCACCAGCCCGTGAGTCCGCAGATAAAAAAGTTTCGCCGCATAATAAAAGTCTCCTGTTTTTTTATATAATATGTCACAGATCCATTGATTTCATACATGGAATCGAATGGGACAACTTGTAAAATCCGCCCTCTTGTCATATAATAAAAAAAGTACATTCTGCCATTAGGCAGGGGAGCGGTATGCAATTATTACGCAGTCTGTTAAAACAGATTTCATACGAAAGTGTAAGGGGAGACGATGACCGGAAGATAACGGATATCTGTTGTCATTCTGAAAAAGTAAAAGAAGGCTCCCTTTTTGTTTGCATAAATGGATACCGGAACAATGGTCATGAATATGTGCCACAGGCGGTGGAGCATGGCGCAGCGGTACTTGTTGTGGATGACCGCTATGTGATCGGAAGCAGGTCGGGGCCGGTGATCCTGACAGAACACATGAAGGTGGATGTGCACGAACTGATCCGTGACAGAAATATCTGTGTGGTCACAGTGAGAGATACCAGAAAAGCGCTTTCGGCGCTCTCGGCAGCTTTCTTTGATCATCCGGCAGAACGGATGAAGATGATCGGCATCACAGGCACGAATGGCAAGACGACAACAGCATTTCTGACTGCGGGGATTTTGAAGGAAGCCGGTTACCGGGTGGGAATGATCGGAACGATCGAATCCTATGATGGAAGAAGGAGAGAGACGGTGAAAAACACCACGCCGGAATCGTGCGAGATCCACAGGCTTCTGTCACGCATGGTGGAAAATGAATGTGACTGCTGTGTGATGGAGGTGTCCTCGCAGGGCATTGCATTGCAGCGCACGGCAGATATTTTTTTTGATATCGGCGTTTTTCTGAACATAGAACCGGATCATATCGGAAAGGGGGAACATGCAACTTTTTCCGAGTATCTGTACTGCAAAAGCAGGCTGATGCGGCAGTGTGGCATTGGCATTGTGAATCAGGATGATCCGAATGTGGATAAGATACTTGCAGGACATACCTGCGAGGTGGAGAACTTCTCCATCCGGCATCCTTCGGACGTGATGGCGGAGGACGAATGGTATGGAATGGAATCGGGCAGCTTACAAAGCCATTTCACGGTAAAAAGAGAGTGGCGGAGAGAGGATATCGTCATGCAGCTTCCGGGGCAGTTTAATGTTTATAATGCGCTTGCCGCCATTTCCGTGGCAGGGCATTTTAAGGTGGACCGGGAGCAGATAAAAGCAGCGCTGGCAAAACAGGTTGTGCCGGGAAGATGCCAGAATATGTCTGCGGGAGCCGGATATGTGTTCCTGATCGATTATGCCCACAACGAGATGAGTCTTCGGAATCTGCTCGAAACATTACGAAAATTCGAACCGGCAAGGCTGATCGTGATTTTTGGATGCGGAGGAAACCGCTCTGTTTTGAGAAGGTATCAGATGGGAGAGACGGCAGGCAGACTGGCAGATTTTACCATTATCACCTCGGATAATCCAAGGTGGGAGGATCCGGAGCGGATCATGGACCAGATCGAGGATGGGCTGCGTGGCGCAGTGTGTGCAGGGGAAAAGCCATCTTACATAAAGATCTCAGACCGCAGGGCAGCAGTGGAATATGCCGTTTCGATGGCAGAGAAAAGGGATATTATTGTTTTAGCCGGAAAAGGACACGAGAGTTATCAGGAGATCAAAGGAATCCGATATCCGTTAGACGACAGAAAAATAGTACAGGAGGCACTGGATGGCGGGGTACGCGAATATCATTGTTGACATATTCAATGAAAAATTAGATAAAACATTTCAATATAGGATTCCGGAAGCAATGAAGGAAAAACTGACACTTGGAATGCAGGTGTATGTTCCATTTGGCAAGCGCAACATCAAGGGATATGTTGTGGAACTGACGGATGAACCGGAGTTTGAGGTGGCAAAGATCAAAGAAATTATCGGGATCGTGACAGACAGCGTTCCGATTGAAAGCCAGTTGATCGCACTGGCAGGCTGGATGAAGAAAAACTATGGAGCGACCATGAACCATGCGTTAAAAACCGTCATTCCGATTAAGAAAAAAAGCAATGCAGTGGAACACAAAAGCGTCCGCCTGAAGCTGACGGAGATCGAAGCCAAAAGTGAACTTGCAGAATTTGAACGGAAACATCAGAAGGCGCGTGTGCGGCTGTTGTCTGCGCTGATCGAAAATCCTCAGATGGATCAGAGCATGATCACGCAGAAGTTAAATGTTTCGGGAACGGTGATCCGGGCATTAGAGACCATGGGAATCGTGGAGGTGGTCAGTGAGCGGTCCTACCGCAACCCGGTGTCACATTTAGACAGCAAGGGGTATCACCTCACGTTAAACGAAGAACAGCAGTCCGTGGTGGATGCGATTGAGCGGAATCTGGATCAGAAAATTGCAAAAACCTATCTGATCAAAGGCGTGACCGGAAGCGGCAAGACGGAAGTGTACATGGAACTGATCGCCCATATGTTAGCGCAGGGAAAACAGGCGATCGTGCTGATCCCTGAGATCGCACTGACATTTCAGACCGTCATGCGGTTTTACAACCGTTTCGGAGACAGGGTTTCCATCATGAATTCCAGATTGTCTCCGGGAGAGCGGTTTGACCAGTTTGAGAGGGCAAAAAACGGGGACGTGGATATTATGATAGGCCCGAGATCGGCGTTGTTCACACCTTTTTCAAAATTAGGGCTTATTATTATCGATGAAGAGCACGAGAGCAGTTATAAAAGTGAGACACTTCCGAGATACCATGCAAGGGAGACTGCGATCGAGCGTGCCAGAATGTGCGGTGCGAGTGTCGTGCTTGGCTCGGCAACTCCGTCTGTGGAAAGTTATTACAAGGCGAAAACAGGGGAGTATGAGCTGTTAGAGTTAAAGCACCGTGTAGCAGAAAAACCACTCCCGAAAGTAGAGGTCGTGGATTTAAGGGAAGAGTTAAAAGCAGGCAACCGTTCCATTTTAAGTGTACAGCTTCAGGAGCTGATGGAGGACCGCTTGAAAAAGGGACAGCAGATGATGCTTTTTATCAACCGGAGAGGGGTTGCAGGCTTTGTCTCTTGCAGAGCCTGCGGTCATGTGTTAAAATGTCCGCATTGCGATGTGTCTCTAAGCCAGCATGTGACAAGACAGCATCCGGAAGGAAAAATGGTCTGTCATTACTGCGGATATGAGATACCGATGCCGAAAACCTGTCCGGCGTGTGGTTCGCGGTATATCAGCGGATTTAAGGCGGGTACGCAGAAGATTGAGATGATCGTCAAGGAACGTTTCCCACAGGCGAGGGTGCTCCGCATGGATATGGACACCACGCGGAACAAGGAAGGCTATGAACAGATTTTATCTGCTTTTGCCAATCAGGAAGCCGATATTCTGATCGGAACCCAGATGATCGTCAAGGGACATGATTTCCCGAATGTGACGTTAGTCGGTGTGCTGGCGGCAGACCTGTCATTATATGTCAGTGATTACCATGCAGCGGAACGCACTTTCCAGCTGCTGACGCAGGCGGCTGGAAGAGCAGGGCGCGGAAGTGAACCCGGAGAGGTTGTGATCCAGACATACCGGCCGGATCATTACAGTGTGCAGACTGCAAAAGAGCAGGATTATGAAGCGTTTTATGAGCAGGAGATGGAATACCGCAGGATGCTTTTATATCCGCCGGTCTGGAATATGCTTGTGATCTTATGTGCATCAAAGCAGGAGCAGACCGCTTACGATTCCGCAAAGCTTCTGGTGCAGGAGATCGACACGTGGCAGGAGAACATCAAAGCTGCAATGGAGCGTGTGGGAGAGGATTTTAAAAAGAAACGGGTTTTCCCGGTAGGACCTGCGGATCCGGCAGTGGCAAAAGTGAATGACATCTATAAAAAGGTGATTTATATAAAAACAAAAGATTATCAGACACTGGTTGAGTTGAAAGACCGTCTCGAACATTATATGCGTGATAACAGAGCATTTAAAGATACGGTCGTACAGTTTGATTTTAATCCAATGAGTGGTTTTTAAAAACAAGGAGGACATTATGGCGCTTAGAACAATCCGTGTACAGGGAGACCCTGTATTAGAAAAAATCTGTAAACCTGTGAAAGAGCTGACACCGCGCACAAAAGAGCTGATCGAGGACATGTTAGATACCATGTACGAGGCAAACGGTGTTGGACTTGCAGCACCGCAGGTGGGCATCTTAAAAAGAATCGTAGTGATCGATGTGGGCGAGGGCCCGGTCGTGATGGTGAATCCGGTTATTTTGGAGACGTCCGGGGAGCAGACCGGCGACGAGGGATGTTTGAGCATTCCCGGAAAAGCCGGACAGGTTACAAGACCAAATTATGTGAAGGTGCATGCATTTGATGAAAATATGGAAGAATATGAGATTGAGGGCACAGAGTTAATGGCAAGAGCCATGTGCCACGAGATCGATCATCTGGACGGACATCTTTACGTGGAAAAAGTGGAAGGCCAGCTTCATGACGTTACCTATGAGGAAGAGGAATAGGCGCAGAGGGAAGAAGCAGAAAAGAAACCGGAAGCGAGGAGAGAATCATGAGAGTTATATTTATGGGAACCCCGGATTTTGCAGTGGGTACATTAGAGGAAATTATAAAAGCAGGACATGAAGTAGTGCTGGTTGTCTCACAGCCGGATAAAGCGGTTGGAAGAAGCAAGGCATTAAAGTACACACCGGTGAAGGAATGTGCGGTTGCACATGGGATTGAAGTGTATCAGCCGGCAAAAATCCGTGCAGAGGAAAGCGTAGAATATTTAAGACAGTACAATGCGGATATCATCATTGTAGAGGCTTTTGGACAGATCATTCCAAAAGCAATCCTTGATATGCCGCGTTTCGGATGTGTGAATGTACATGCGTCCCTGCTGCCAAAATACCGTGGTGCAGCCCCAATCCAGTGGGCAGTGTTAAACGGGGATCAGGTCACAGGCGTCACGACCATGCGTATGGATGAAGGTCTTGATACCGGGGATATGATCATGAAGCAGGAAGTGATCGTGGATGAGGATGAGACAGGCGGAAGCCTGTTTGACAAGCTGTCGGAAGTAGGGGCAAAGCTTTGCGTGAAAACGATGGAAGCAATTGAAAACGGTACAGCTGTTTACACACCTCAGGATGACGCGCTTGCAACTCACACCGGAAAGATCCAGAAAGAGATGGGAAGTATCGACTGGTCAAAAGATGCAGAGGTGATCGAGCGTCTGGTGCGCGGCTTAAATCCATGGCCGAGTGCATATACAAGGATCGATGACAAAAACCTAAAGATCTGGCGCGCAAAAGTCATTTCCCATGAGGTGAAAGCCGCTCCGGGATGTATTTTAAAAGTGACAAAGGACGAACTGGAAGTCCAGACGGGGAATGGAGTATTAGCTTTATTAGAGGTACAGTTAGAAGGAAAGAAACGAATGACAACGGATGCCTTTTTAAGAGGATACCATGTGACAGAGGGCAGTTTCTTAAAACGCTGCTGATAAGAAAGGATGATTACTATGCCATATTATTATTACGGATTTGACCCGACTTATTTTCTTGTGATTATCGGAGCAGTGATCTGCATGATCGCTTCCGCAAGAGTAAAATCAACTTACAATAAATATTCCCAGTACCGCAGTGCATCTGGCATGACAGGTGCACAGGCAGCACAGAGAATCCTGAATTCCGCAGGGATTTATGATGTGACGATCCAGCATGTATCCGGAAATCTGACCGATCATTACAATCCGTCTGCAAAGACACTGAATTTGTCCGATTCCGTATACAACTCCACATCGGTCGCAGCCGTCGGGGTTGCAGCACATGAGTGCGGACATGCGATCCAGCACCAGAACAGCTATTTTCCACTGACACTGCGCACAGCAATTGTCCCGGCAGCCAATCTTGGTTCCACGCTTGCATGGCCGTTGATCCTGATCGGATTATTTTTTACAAGAAATACAGGGGCAGTTCTGATCAATCTCGGGATCATCTGCTTCTCTTTTGCAGTGATATTCCAGCTTGTGACATTGCCGGTAGAGTTTAATGCATCTGCAAGGGCATTGCGCATTTTAGGCGAGCAGGGCATTTTGAGTGACAGTGAGCTCCCATACACGAAAAAAGTGTTAAAAGCAGCGGCACTGACTTATGTGGCAAGTGCGGCAGCAGCTATTTTACAGTTACTGCGTCTGGTACTGTTATTTGGAGGAAGAGACCGTGACTGATTCTGTCAATACAAGAGAACTGATCCTCGGGATCCTGATGGAAGTGACAAAAGAGGGCAGTTACAGCCATCTTGTGATCCGGTCCGTGCTCGATAAGTATCAGTATCTGGAAAAAAAAGAGAGAGCCTTTATCACGAGAGTATCTGAGGGAACCATTCAGTACATGATCGAGCTTGACTATATTATCAATCAGTTCTCCAAAGTGAAGGTAAACAAAATGAAACCGGTCATCCGCAATATTCTGCGGATGAGCGTGTATCAGTTAAAATATATGGATTCCGTCCCGGACTCCGCAGTGTGCAATGAGGCAGTGAAACTGGCAAAGAGAAAAGGGTTTGGTTCTTTGAGCGGTTTCGTGAACGGGGTGCTGCGCAATATCAGCCGCAATTTAAGCACCATCACTTACCCGGACGGGCAGAAAGACCAGATCCAATATCTGTCTGTGCGTTATTCCATGCCGGAGTGGATCGTGAGACAGTGGATCAACGATTATGGCATGGAGCAGACGGTGAGCGTGCTGCAGGCATTTTTGCAGGAGACACCGGTTACGATCCGTACCAATCTTCTGAAGATCACACCGGAAGCGCTGGAAAAGCGGTTGAAAGAGGAAGGCGTTACCGCAGAGAAAATGGTCTGCGCAGATATGCCGGAATTAAACTATGCATTTATGATCTCCGGGTTTGACCATCTGAATGCATTGTCAAGTTTCCGTGAGGGGCTTTTTTATGTGCAGGATGTGAGCTCCATGATGGTGGCAGAAACAGTTGCTCCAAAGAAGGACAGCTATATCATTGATGTGTGTGCAGCACCAGGAGGAAAGAGCGTCCATCTGGCAGAAAAACTCGGGGGAACCGGTATGGTGGAGGCGAGAGATCTCACAGAGTATAAGACTGATCTTATAAGACAGAATATCGCAAGACATCAGCTTTCTAACATGCGGGCAGTACAGATGGATGCAACGGTTTTAGATGAGGCTTCCATCGGAAAAGCAGATGTGGTGATCGCTGACCTTCCGTGTTCCGGTCTTGGTGTCATGCGCAGGAAGACGGATATAAAATATAAGATGACATTACAGACAGAGCAGGAACTCGTCTCTTTACAGAGAAAAATGTTAGAAACTGTCTGTCAGTATGTAAAGGCGGGCGGAACATTGTTATATTCCACCTGTACAATGGATAAAATGGAAAATGAAGACAATGTCACATGGTTCTTAAAACAGCATCCACAGTTTGAACTTGTGAAAATGCAGCAGATTTTTCCACAGAAAACATATGGAGACGGATTTTTTCTGGCAAAATTACAGAAAAAGGCGTGAGAGACTTCCGGAACTTCTGATGAATGAAGGAGAATTATGGATCAAAAGGAAAAGACAGATATCAGATCGCTGAATCTGAAAGAACTGACTGTATTCATGGAGCAGCTTGGGGAGAAAGCGTTCCGTGCAAAGCAGATTTACCAGTGGCTTCATGGGAAGCAGGCAGCGTCTTTTGATGAGATGACCAATATCCCAAAGGCGCTGATCGAAAAGTTAAAAGAGAACAGTCATCTGGTCAGCATAAAACAGGAGGCAGTACAGATCTCCAAAATCGACGGAACGAGGAAATACCTGTTTCTGTTAGATGACGGAAATGTCATTGAGAGCGTTTTCATGCGATACAAACATGGTAATTCGGTCTGTATTTCTTCACAGGTGGGATGCCGCATGGGATGCAGATTCTGCGCATCTACATTGGACGGTCTTGTGAGAGGACTGACCCCATCAGAGATGTTAGACCAGATTTACCAGATTGGAAGAGACACCGGCGAGCGGGTTTCCAATGTGGTCGTGATGGGAACCGGGGAGCCAATGGATAATTTCGATAACCTGTTAAAGTTCATTGAACTTCTGACCGATGAAAATGGATTAAATATCAGCCAGAGAAATGTGACAGTATCCACCTGTGGAATTGTTCCGCGTATGCGGGAACTTGCAGACAAAAAACTGCAGATCACGCTGGCATTATCCCTGCATGCATCCACGCAGGAAAAACGGCTGGAATTGATGCCGGTCGCAAATAAATATGAGATCCATGAAGTGATCGATGCCTGCAGATATTATTTTGAGCAGACAGGCAGAAGAATCACATTTGAGTACAGTTTAGTGGGCGGCGTGAATGACACGGACGAGGATGTAAGGAATCTGTGCAGGCTGATCAAAGGCATCAACTGTCATGTAAACCTCATCCCGGTAAATCCGATCAAGGAACGTGACTATGTGCAGCCGGATGTGAGAGTTACAACGGAATTTAAGAATAAACTGGAAAAGAATGGGATCAACGCAACCATCCGCAGGGAGATGGGAAGAGATATTGACGGAGCCTGTGGACAGCTTCGGAAACGTTATATGGGAAGTTGACTTGTTCTTTTACAGTACGTGTGATAAAATAAAGTGCATCGGGCAAAGTCCGTGCAGATAACAATGACAGGCGAAGTTAATGAAACATTCCGCATGGAATGCACAGATGTAGCAGTAAGAAAGGCAGGAATTGGTAAATGAAGACGTTTTCCATGACACATATTGGAAGGCGACGTGAGATGAATCAGGATTATATGTATACGTCTGAGAACGCAGTAGGAAAGCTGCCGAACCTTTTTCTGGTTGCGGATGGCATGGGCGGTCACAAAGCAGGTGAGTATGCTTCCAGATTCACAGTAGAAAAGATTGTAGAGACGATTGAAACATCCGGACAGACAGAGCCGGTAGCAGCAATGAAGGAAGCTGTGGAGGCGGCAAACAGAGGTCTTTTGGAAGAGGCGGGCAGGGATGCCGCCAAGGCAGGAATGGGAACTACAGTGGTAGCTGCCACAGTGATCGGAGATCATCTGCATGTTGCCAATGTAGGGGACAGTCGTTTATACTTAATAAATCACGAAGCTATCAGGCAGATCACAAGGGATCATTCTCTGGTAGAAGAGATGGTCCGTTTAGGAGAGATGGATAAAGCGGATGCGAAAGATCATCCGGATAAGAACATCATCACACGGGCGGTGGGCGTTGTTCCCGAGTTGTCCGTGGATTTTTTTGAGGTTGAGTTAAAGCCGGGAGACATAGTTTTAATGTGCTCGGATGGTCTGACGAACATGATCGAGGATGAAGAGATCAAAAAGATCGTGCTCGGACAGAGAGATATTGTTGAGAAAGCAGAAAAATTAATAGATACTGCCAATGAGAATGGCGGAAAAGATAATATTACGGTTGTGTTGATAGAACCATTTTCTGATGAGGTGAAGGAATGTTAACGGAAGGTATGTTTGTTGGAGATCGTTATGAGATCGTAAACAAGATAGGAACTGGCGGAATGTCAGATGTATACAAAGCGAAAGATCATACACTTGGACGTTTTGTAGCGATTAAAGTATTGAAACCGGAATTTTCGGAGGATGTCAATTTTGTGACAAAGTTCCGCACGGAAGCCCAGTCGGCGGCCGGATTAGAACATCCGAATATTGTAAACATCTATGATGTAGGCAGCGAAAATGGCATGCATTACATCGTGATGGAGTATGTGGAAGGAATCACTTTAAAAACTTATATTGAGAAAAAAGGACAGCTCACATTCAAGGAGGCTGTCAGCATTGCAATCCAGGTGGGAAGAGGTATTGAGGCTGCCCATAACAAAGGCATTATCCACCGGGATATCAAGCCGCAGAACATCATTATCTCCACAGAGGGAAAAGTAAAAGTCACAGACTTTGGTATCGCAAGAGCCGCAACATCCAACACGATCAGTTCCGATGTGATGGGATCTGTTCATTACGCATCCCCGGAGCAGGCGAGAAACGGCTTTGTGGATGGCAAGAGTGACATTTATTCCCTTGGTATCGTAATGTATGAGATGGTGACCGGAAGAGTACCGTTTGACGGAGATACGACCGTTGCGGTGGCGATCCAGCATCTGCAGGAGGAGATCGTTCCACCAAGTGCTTACGCACCAAATCTTCCTATCAGTATGGAAAAGATCATCTTAAAATGTACGCAGAAGAATCCGGACAGACGCTATGAGTCCATGACAGCGCTGCTTGCAGATTTAAGAAAAGCGTTGATCAGCCCAAATGAAGACTTCGTTGTGATCGCACCGGTTTCCCAGGAGAAGACACGTGTGATCGGGGAAGAAGAGATCAATAAGATCAAACAGGAAACAAGCAATATTTATCTCAGCGATGAGGATGTTGTATCACATAATCAGAATCACAGAGACAAATTTGAAAAGCGTGACCGCTTCGAAGAGGATGACGAGGATGACGAAGAGGCATATGATGATGATGATCTCGAAGAGATGAATCCGAAAATGGATAAGGCAATCACAATTATGGGGATTGCTGCCGGTGTCATCATTGTCGCACTGATCATTTTTATTCTGGTAAGCTTCTTCGGAGATTTTAAATTCGGAGGATCTTCCAACAAAGCAAACACTGAGACATCCGAAACCCAGACAGACGGAATCGAAGTGCCGGATCTGAAAGGTCTTACCTTCGATGAGGCAAAAGAACAGCTCAATGCAAAAGGTCTCGGAATCAAGAAGAATGCGGGAACCGTTGCATCTGACCAATATGACGAGGGACAGATTGTAAGCCAGACACCGGATGCACTGACGAAGGCAGAGGCGAACACAACCGTAGAAGTTACCTTAAGCAGCGGAAAAGGAGAAGTTTCCGTTCCTTCCGTGACAGGCATGGATGAGACAACTGCTTACAATACACTGACAAATTCAGGATTTACTCCGGTAAAAGATTATGCATACAGTGCAGATGTCGCACAGGGAAATGTCATTGAACAGAGCCCGAATGCGGGATCACTTGCAAAGGCAGGGGATAATGTCAAGATCGTGATCAGCCGTGGTAAAGAGCAGGCAGAGACAACGAGTGTAGCAGTACCTGGTGTGACAGGACTTACCGAGGATGCAGCAAGATCTGCGATCCAGAATGCAGGCCTTGCCGTTGGTAATGTGTCAAGCGCCTACAGTGACAGCGTGGCAAGCGGACAGATCATTTCCCAGAGTCCGGTTGCAGATACAGCAGTGGATGCTGGAACCGCAGTTGATTTTGTGGTAAGTATGGGTGCAGAACCAGCACAGGAAGTAAAGCCTACTACTTATAAGATCAATCTGAACATCAAAAAACCAAATAATGAATCCGTGGCAGCAGCCAATATTTATCTGTATGATGGAGCAGACGGAACAGGTAATATCTTAGAGCAGTGGACGAACCAGTCTATCTCCTTATTCGGGGAGGAAGGTCTCAGCATTTCCAAATCCGGAATGTTAGCATCCAGCGGTTCATTAAAGATTGACTGGCTTGGAGCAGATGGACAGCAGCTTGGATCATCCCAGATCGTGTCTCCAATCTCATTCAAGGCAGAATAATAACAAAAGGTAATATATGCAGGGAAAGATTGTAAAAGGAATTTCCGGGTTCTACTACGTTCATGTAGGAGAGCCCGGAATTTATGAATGTAAGGCAAAAGGTGCGTTCCGCAATCAGAAGATCAAACCGTTGGTCGGAGATGATGTGGAGATTGCGATTGTTGACGAAGAAACAAAAAAAGGAAACATTGAAAAAATCCTGCCGCGGAAAAATGAACTGATCCGCCCGGCAGTTGCGAATATCGATCTGGCGCTGATCATTTTTGCAGCGGCAAAACCGCAGCCGAACTTTAATCTATTGGACCGTTTTCTGATCATGATGGAATATCAGGATGTTCCTGTGACAATCTGTTTTAACAAAAAAGATCTGTTAGAGGAACAGGCGATTGAGGAATTTGCGGGTGTATACAGAAAGTGCGGCTATTCCGTTCTCTATACCAGTGCAGAAAAAGAAGAGGGAATCCGCGAACTGCATGAGCTGTTAGATGGCAGGACAGCCGCGGTCGCAGGACCTTCCGGCGTTGGAAAATCATCACTGGTGAACCGTCTCCAGCAAAATGTGCAGATGGAGACCGGAAGTATCAGCAGAAAGATCGAGCGTGGAAAGCATACGACACGCCATTCGGAGATCATACCGATCGCAGCAGACACATACATTATGGATACACCGGGATTCAGTACGTTATATATTCCGGGATTTGAGAAGGAAGATCTGCAGAATTTTTATCCGGAATTCAAAGAGTATGAGCCGTATTGCAGGTTCAAGGGATGCAGTCATATCAGCGAGCCGGACTGCGGTGTGAAAGAAGCACTGGCAGAAGGAAAGATCAGCCCATTGCGCTACGAGAACTATAAGCTGCTCTATGAAGAATTGAAAGATGTAAAAAAATATTAGAAAAGATATTAAAATATCATTTTGCATGAGAATTATGTTTTCAAAATTACTTTGGAGGAAAAAGTTATGAATTGTTTATCACCATCCATTTTATCCGCAGATTTTGCAAATCTGGGAGAACAGGTGAGAATGTTGGATGAGGCAGGCGCACAGTATGTACATATTGATGTGATGGATGGAATGTTTGTGCCAAGCATTTCATTTGGTATGCCGGTCATCAAGAGTATCAGAGAGTGCAGCGACCGTATTTTTGATGTGCATCTGATGATCGAGGAACCGGGAAGATATATTGATGATCTCGCAGAAGTGGGAGCGGATCTCATCACAGTACACGCCGAGGCGTGTAAACACTTGGACCGCACGATTGAGGCAATCAAAGAAAAGGGACTGCTTGCAGGTGTGGCATTAAATCCGGCAACTCCGTTGTCTGCGATTGAATGGATACTTCCAAAGGTTGACATGGTGCTGATCATGTCTGTCAACCCGGGATTTGGAGGACAGAAGCTGATCCCTTACACCGTTGAAAAAGTCAGGGCGTTAAAGAAAATGATCGACGAGAGGGGACTTAAGACTGACATCGAGGTAGACGGCGGCGTGAATCTTGAAAATGTGACAGAAGTCATGGATGCCGGTGCCAACATTATCGTGGCTGGCAGTGCAGTGTTCAAGGGCGACATTTCTGAGAATGTGGAACGTTTTTTAGATGTATTAAAGGAGTAGTATGAGACATTGCATCATTGTGGTAGGCGGACATATCAATGACATTTTTGCAAAAGAGTTCATAGAAAAGGAAAGACCGGAGCTTTGCATTGCGGCAGATTCCGGGATGAACTTTTTCTATCGGAATAAGTTGACCCCGGACTGGATCATCGGAGATTTCGATTCAGCATCCAGTGAGGCATTAGATTATTTCGGCGGACAGCCTGATATTTCCTGGATCAGGTTAAATCCGGTCAAAGACGATACGGACACGGAATCGGCGATCCGGAAAGCAATTGTGCTTGGAGCAGAGAAAATTACGCTGCTGGGAGCAACCGGAACAAGAATCGACCATCTGCTTGGAAATATTGAACTTCTGGGGATCGGACTGCAAAATCATATTCCAATCCAGATTGTGGACGAGAGAAACAGAATCCGCATGATCGGGGCGGGAATCACGCTCGAGAAGGAAAAACAGTTTGGAAAGTTTGTATCCCTGATCCCTTATACGAATGTAGTAAAAGGTCTTACGCTGACCGGTTTCAAGTATCCTCTGGATCATTATGATTTCAAGGGCTTTTGTTCGCTCGGTGTGAGCAATGAGATCATTGCGGAGAGTGCACAGATAACATTTGAAGATGGAATCTTGATCGTGATCGAGGCGAGAGACTGAGGATAGCCTGATGGCTGATGACAATAAAACAACAAAAATGATAAAAATTGATTTTAAGGTTTAAAAAATGAGGCTGATATGGTATAATACAAGACTGTATCAGACTCTTTTTGCTTACGAAGCAGAAGGAAATTCATTTTACAAACAAAGATTGAAAAGAAAGAAAAATCAGGTGTAGTAAAATAACATAGAAAGGCGAAAACCCTTGAAAACAAAGGATTTTCAGACAGGTATATTAAGATATGAAATTAGGAATCGTCGGACTTCCAAACGTTGGAAAGTCCACATTATTTAATTCCCTGACCAAAGCAGGTGCTTTATCCGCAAACTATCCATTCGCAACGATTGATCCGAACGTCGGAATCGTTTCTGTACCGGATGAGAGAATCGTAAAACTCGGTGAACTTTACCATACGAAGAAGGTAACACCGGCTACCATCGAATTTGTAGATATTGCGGGACTTGTAAAGGGTGCCAGCAAGGGCGAGGGTCTTGGCAACCAGTTCCTTGCAAATATCCGTGAAGTAGATGCGATTGTACATGTGGTACGTTGTTTTGAGGATACCAATATTATCCATGTGGATGGATCTGTTGATCCTGCAAGGGATATTGAGACGATCAATCTGGAACTGATCTTTTCTGATATTGAGATTCTTGACAGAAGAATTGCAAAGATTTCAAAACAGGCAAGAATGGACAAGACACTTGCAAAAGAACTGGAGCTTGTAGAGGCTGTCAAGGCACATCTGGAAGCAGGTAAGATGGCAGGATCTTTTGAAGTGCCGGATGATGAAGATGCGCAGATCTGGTTCAAAGGCTATAATCTTCTGACTGCAAAACCGACCATATATGCAGCAAATGTTGCAGAGGATGACCTTGCGGATGATGGGGCATCCAACCCACATGTTGCAAAAGTGAGAGAGATGGCAAAGGAAGAGGGCGCAGAGGTATTTGTGATCTGTGCGCAGATCGAACAGGAACTTGCAGAACTCGATGAGGATGAGAAAAAGGAATATTTAGATGACCTTGGCGTGACCTCCAGCGGTCTTGATAAACTGGTAGCAGCAAGCTATAGTCTGCTTGGTCTTATCAGTTTCCTTACTGCCGGAGAAGATGAGTGCCGTGCTTGGACAATCAAGAAAGGCACAAAAGCACCACAGGCAGCAGGTAAGATCCACACAGACTTTGAGCGTGGATTTATCAAGGCTGAGGTTGTAAATTATCAGGATCTTTTAGACAATGGAAGTCTTGCGGCAGCTCGTGAAAAAGGAATTGTCGGCATGGAAGGAAAAGAGTACGTGGTCAAAGACGGAGACGTTATTTTGTTCCGCTTTAATGTATAAGAGATAAAAAAACGCATATCATTTTTCGAGGGAATGTTTCGGAGAATGATATGCGCTTTTGTGACTTGACAGAAAAAGAAGTGATAAACGTCTGTGACTGCAAATGCCTTGGAAATGTCCATGATCTTGATATTGACGAATGTGATGGAAGGATACGGGCGTTGATCATTCCGGGACCCGGAAAATGGTTCGGCTGTTTTTGCAGGGAGTTCGAATTGTTTATTCCGTGGTGTAAGATCGTCAGGATCGGACCGGACATTATTTTAGTTGATATTGATGAGAAAGAGGCAAAACACAAGGTTTAAAGAGAAGAAAACAGGAGAGACAATGTTAGATCAGAGTGTATTTACAGAGACAATCCATGAGGTGGCAGAGATTATCCGCACTTCTGCGACACCGTTATCAAAAGAAGAGATCTTAAGCTATTTCAAAGAGATGGAGTTAAACGAACAGCAGGAAAACATGGTTTTAGAGTTTCTGCTGACACCACATGAGGAGGAAGAAGCGGAAGAGGAAACTGAAGAGGCCGAAGGCGGGGAGCAGGAAGCGGCAGACTGGCAGGAAACGTCAGATGCATCTGTGCTGGCACAGAATGATCCTGGCAAAAAAGAGGAAAAAAACGCAGAGCCGGATGTTTTACCGGAATCTAAGGTATTTCAGATGTATCTGGAAGAAATCGGCAGTCTTCCGGTATATTCCGGGAAGAAGCAGGAAGAAATGTATCAGAAGCTTTTAGCAGGGGATGAGTCCGTGATCAATCCAATCTCTGACAGCTGGATGATAAAGGTGTTAGAAACCGCCAGAAAGCTTGCAGTGACCTCAGAAGGCTTTGAGGATGTCATTCAGGAAGGAAATATGGCACTTTTTTTAAAGCTGACAGAACTTTGCGGCTGTGAGGAAAAAACAGATGTTGAGGCAGAATTGCAGGGCGCAGTGGAGACAGCCATGAAATCATCCATTCTTGCGGAAGAAGGCGAGGATGAGGATGAGAAGGCTATGGTCGGCAAGCTGGCGTTAGTCAACGAGGCTAAGAAGTATCTTGCAGAGGAGAAAGGCAGGGAAGCAACTGTACATGAACTTGCAGCATATACACAGTTGACAGAAGAGGAACTTTCTGATATCCTCTTATTGATCCAGAAAGCGGATCAGAAGGACAAATAGCATATAGAATCCAAAACCAATATTGGAGTGGACTTTTCTGGAGCAAAAGGCTCTATTTTTCGCCACACGACTGAATTGAACAGTTGTGTGGCATTTTTTTGCGCTAAAACAGATATTTCAGCGTATGTGAGTAAGATTGATTGACAGAAAGAAAACAGAGGAGAAAAAGAGAAGATGAATCAGGAATTTATGAAAGAAAAACCGGTAATGCCGCTGGTGATCTCCATGGCGCTGCCGATGACATTTTCCATGTTAGTGAATGCATTATATAATATCATAGACAGCTACTTTGTGGCGCAGATCAGTGAGGATGCGATGACAGCGTTATCGTTAGTATTTCCGTTACAGAATCTGGTCAATGCAGTGGTCATTGGTTTTGCTATCGGAATAAATGCTACGATGGCTTATTATCTTGGGGCACAGAAACAGCAGCTGGCAGATAAAACAGCATCGCTTGGCATGTTATTGAATATGCTGCATGGTCTGGTGCTGGCTGCCATCTGTATTGCAGTTATGCCGGTCTTTTTAGGGATGTTTACAAAACAGGTCGGAATTATCGGAATGGGGGGACAGTACTCGGATATTGTATTTTTATTTGCAGTGCCAAATGCGGCAGCGCTTTGTTTTGAAAAAATATTTCAGGCAGTTGGACGCATGAAAACATCTATGTTTTGTATGCTGCTTGGCTGTGTGACCAATATTGTGCTTGATCCACTGCTGATTTTTGGAATTGGGATTTTTCCTGCAATGGGAATCCGGGGAGCGGCACTTGCAACCGGAATCGGACAGATCGTGTCACTGGCAGGGTATCTGACCGCATATTACTGGAAACCGATTCCTGCCAAAGTGAAGGTCAGAAATATGAAGCCGGAGAAGCAGCTTTGCAAAAAAGTGTATTCTATCGGAATCCCTGCAACGTTAAGCCTTGCGCTGCCTTCAGTCCAGGTGTCTGCATTAAATGCGATACTGGCTGTTTATTCTGCAAGTTATGTTCTTGTATTGGGTGCTTATTTCAAATTACAGACATTTTTGTATCTGACTGGAAATGGTGTGGTACAGGGGATGCGTCCATTGATTGGATACAATTATGGAGCAGGAGAGTCAAAGAGAGTGAAAGAGATTTTTCGGTCAGCATTGTTCCTGATCGTAATAGTGATGGTGATCGGTACGATTCTCTGTATGGCAGTGCCACAGGCGCTGATCGGTCTGTTTACAGGAAATCCTGAGACGATCCGGCTAGGCAGGGAGGCACTCAGGCTCATCAGTATAGGATTTATCGTGTCATCGGTTTCCGTCACGGTATCCGGCGCTTTGGAGGGGCTTGGAAAAGGGAAGGAATCGTTAGTCATTTCATTACTGCGTTATATCGTGGTGATTTTGCCGCTGGCATTTATTTTAAGCCGCCTTTTTCAGGCGGCTGGTGTATGGCACGCGTTCTGGATCACGGAATTTGTTTCAGCAGTGATCTCATGGATCATATGCAAAAAAGAGATTTTTCAGTGAGGCACATCCAGCAATGTTTCAAACTGGTCGATCGGAACAGGTTTGGAATAAAAATAACCCTGATACCAGGTCGCACCAAATTGATGAATGTAGTCGCTTACCTCCTGATTTTCAATTCCCTCGATACAGGTTTCGGTATTGGTACGGTTTGCGTAATCAACGATCGACTGTACCATAGCCTGATTCTGTGGCTTTTGTTCAATATCTTTGATAAAACTCATATCGACTTTCAGCTCATCAACAGGTAATTCCAAAGCAAGACTTAGGGAGCTGTTACCGGTTCCAAAATCATCCAGTGCAATTTTAATCCCCTTTGAGTGAAAGAAATTGACTTCATTTTTCAGAAAAGTCACATCGAGATCCCGGCAGCGCTCAGTCAGTTCCAGACACAATTCCTCCGGTCTGGCTCCGGTTTCTTTTAAAATCGTCATGACAGAGTCACGAAATTCTTTTCGCGACAATTGAGCGGCAGAGATGTTGACGTTTACGAAAAAGTGTGGGATCTTATCACGAATCCTGCCAATATCCTTTAATGCGGTGCGTAAGATCCAGTTGCCGAGGTCAAAGATACATGGATCTTCCTCTAGCCACTCCATAAATATTCCTGGAGAGATGAGACCGTAGGGTTCTAATTCCCATCGTATCAGTGCTTCCATGCCACGGATCTTTCCGGTCTTTGTGTCTGCTATCGGCTGGTAGAACAGGCGGAATCCCTCAAAATGGCTGGTCGCACACTGGTGGATCAGACCGATCAGCTCAAACTGTTTTTCGTTGTTGCCACAGATCTCATCGTTAAAAATGACGAGATCGCCATGATGTTCATAGCGTGAATGATTCTGCGCATAGGTCAGACGGCTGCGGACAGCATTCGTTTCTTTCATATAGGGTTCTAAGAAAATGGCTCCTGCAGAGATCTTGATCGGAATCCGTTTTCCATTCACTGTAATGGTGTTTGCCAGTGCATCCTCGATGAAATTGAAGATGTCACGGAGTTCTATTTTGGATATTTTGTCGAAAACGAGCACAAATTTTGCACCGGACAGGCGATAGGCATATCCGATATTGCGTACCATGTGTAAAAGGCTTTGTGCCACTTTGTTCAGGATATTATCTGCAAAAGCTGCTCCATACATGACATTGATATGACTGAACTGATCCAGCCCGATCTTTAAGAGTGCGGAAGGACGTGTGTTATCTAGTAATTGTGTGATATGGCGGTTCAGTGCCGGTTCCGTATAGAGACCTGTGACAGAGTCCACTTCATCAGAAATTCCATAATTATCATAGCGGATAATGATGATAAAAGGCTGCTTTTGTTCATCATAAAGTACACGCGCCATGGCGTTGAAACGGTTGTAGGAATCGCCATCCTGAATCCGGTATTCCCATGCGGTATCCAGATTCTTACCGTCAACCCGTTCTTTAAAACCACGTTTGAAAGTGGCAACATCATCAGGATGGATCTTCCGGTTTGCCTTTTCCATGCCGCGGATCGTATAATTTTCTTTCATGCCAAAATAATCCATCGCCCGTTCGGACCACCAGGTGATTCCGGTCCGAAGGTTTGTAATGGAAAGATATGATTTTTTGGAAAGAGAGGCGATCGCTTTTATCATATCTGGAAAAAGCCGGTCGATCTCTTCCCAGAAAATCTGTTCATGATTGTCAGTTTTATCGTTTTTCATTCATTTTCCCCGATTGACATACGCACGCATGTCTGTTCACAATGTACACGTAACCAATAACTAATAAAGCTATTTATGATTATAGCATAAAACAAATTAAATTTCGATTTTTTTCGTATTAATTCAAAGTATCTTTTTTCAGGTTCTTATTTGCAGTTGAGAGCATGAGTTTAATACGGTTCAACTGGTTTACTTCACTTGCACCCGGATCGTAGTCGATCGCAACAATGTTGGAATCCGGATAGCGGTGCCGCAATTCCTTGATAACACCTTTTCCTACAACATGGTTCGGCAGGCAGGCAAATGGCTGTGTGCAGACAATGTTCGGAGTGCCGGTATGGATCAGTTCCAACATTTCTCCGGTTAAGAACCATCCTTCACCGGTCTGGTTACCTTCGGATACGATATCCCTTGCATATTTTGCAAGATCCTCAATGTGTGCAGGTGGAGTAAAATGTTTACTCTTCTTAAATTCATCGACCGCAGCAGAGCGCAACCACTCAAAGAACCTGATGCCAAGGCGTCCGATACGTTTGGATTTCTGGCTGAAACCGAGGTTGTCTGCCTTAAAGCCTGTGTTGTAGAAGCAGTAGAGCAGGAAGTCGGTAAGGTCAGGAACAACAGCTTCCGCACCTTCGGATTCTAACAGGTCTGCCAGATAGTTGTTGGCAGCCGGATGGAATTTCACCAAAATCTCACCGACTATGCCGACACGCGGCTTTTTAATATCAAGACGCGGGAGATTGTCAAAGTCACGGATAATCTCACGGCACATCTGTTTGTATTTTTTATGGGATAAAATCTTATCCTGTGTAATAAATGCAATGATCTTCTCTTTCCATTTTTCATGGAGTTCGTTGGCAGAACCGGGAACTGCTTCATAAGGTCTTGTGGCGTATAAACAGCGAAGGAAAATATCTCCAAATTCCAGAGCGTAAAGTCCGTGCTGGATAAGCTTTGGAGTGAAAGTGAATCCCGGGTTGCTCTCTAAACCGCTCAAGTTGATGGAGATAACCGGAACATTCGGGTAGCCAGCCTTTTCCAGAGCGCGGCGGATAAATCCGATGTAGTTACTTGCACGGCATCCGCCACCGGTCTGGGAGATTAAAATCGCAGTCTTATTCATATCGTATTTGCCGGATTTTACGGCAGCCATCAACTGGCCGACAACGATCAGGGACGGATAACAGGCATCGTTATTGACGAATTTTAATCCGACATCGACACATTCCCTTGCAGGAACATCTGGTACGACCAGATTGTATCCGGCAGCATTGAAAGCCGGCTCTAATAATTCAAAATGGATCGGTGACATCTGCGGGCAGAGAATCGTGTAGTTTTCACGCATCTCCTTCGTAAATACCACACGCTCATAACTTGCAGGCACGATTGTTCTTTTGGTCTGCTTTTTCTCGCGGACGCGGATCGCTGCGATCAGTGAACGGATACGGATTCTGGCAGCACCTAAGTTGTTGACCTCATCAATCTTCAGACAGGTGTAGATTTTGCCTGATCTGGTCAGAATATCGTTGACCTGATCGGTGGTAACGGCGTCAAGACCACATCCGAAGGAGTTCAACTGAATCAGGTCTAAGTCATCTCTTGTCTTTACAAAGTTTGCAGCCGCATACAGGCGGGAGTGGTACATCCACTGATCCATAACGATCAACGGACGCTCCGGCTGATGCAGATGGGAGACAGAGTCTTCTGTTAAAACGGCGATTCCATAAGAAGTGATAAGCTCCGGAATACCGTGGTTGATCTCCGGGTCAACGTGGTATGGACGTCCGGCGAGAACGATACCGCGTCTTCCGGTCTCTTCCATATATTTTAATACTTCTTCACCTTTTTTCTGCATTTCCATGCGGATAACAGCTAATTCCTTCCAGCCTTCGGAAACTGCATCACGGATCTCCGCTTCGGAAATGCCGAATTCAGAAGAACCAAATACCTTGATGAGCTGGGAGGATAAGGTGTCCTCATTTGTGAATGCCATAAATGGATTTAAGAACTTCACCTGACCGGAAGTGATCTCATCCACATTGTTTTTAATATTCTCTGCGTAAGAAGTAACGATCGGGCAGTTGTAGTGGTTGTTAGAATCCGGGAACTCATTTCTCTCGTAAGGGATACACGGGTAGAAAATGAAATCCACATTCTGATGGATCAGCCAGGTCACATGTCCGTGCGCAAGTTTTGCAGGGTAACATTCGGATTCGGATGGGATCGAATCGATACCAAGCTCGTAAATCTTACGTGTGGAGGACGGAGAGAGTACCACGGAGAAACCTAGTTTTTTGAAGAAAACTGCCCAGAATGGGTAGTTCTCATACATATTTAATACACGTGGGATGCCGACGGTACCGCGGGCTGCTTCCTCTGCACTTAATGGTTCATAATCAAAAATACGTTTGTTCTTATATTCAAAAAGGTTTGGAATGTTGTCTTTGTTCTTCTCTTTTCCAAGACCACGCTCACAGCGGTTGCCGGTAATATACTGACGGTTGCCGGAGAAACGGTTGATGGTTAAGAGACAGTGGTTCGTACATCCCTGACATCTTGCAAGCTTCGTGTCAAAAGTCAGTGCATTGATCTCGTCGATGGAGAGCATGGAGGTCTGATAACCTTCCTCATGGCGTTCCCTTGCAATCAGGGCAGCACCGAAAGCTCCCATGATACCGGCAATATCCGGACGGATACACTGGACACCGGCAATTTTTTCAAAACTTCGTAAAACGGCATCGTTGTAGAACGTTCCACCCTGTACCACAATGTTCTGACCAAGATCTTTTGCATCGGAAAGCTTGATTACCTTATATAGAGCATTCTTGATGACTGAGTAGGCAAGACCGGCAGAAATATCAGCGACGGATGCGCCCTCTTTCTGCGCCTGTTTTACTTTCGAGTTCATGAATACTGTACAGCGGGTTCCAAGATCGATCGGATTTTGGGCAAAAAGAGCTTCTCTGGCAAAGTCCTGCACAGAGAAATTCAAGGATTTTGCAAATGTCTCAATGAAAGAACCACAACCGGAAGAACAGGCTTCATTTAGCTGGACACTGTCAACGGTCTGGTTTTTGATCTTAATGCATTTCATATCCTGACCACCAATGTCGAGGATACAGTCAACTTCCGGATCAAAGAATGCTGCGGCATAAAAATGTGCGACAGTTTCTACTTCGCCGTCATCTAATTTCAGAGCAGCCTTCTGTAACGCCTCACCATATCCGGTGGAGCAGGAGTGTACAATGTGTGCCTTTTCCGGCAGTTTGGAATAAATATCTTTGATCGCACGGATCGCAGTAGAGAGCGGGCTTCCGTTGTTATTGCTGTAGAAGGAGTACAGCAGAGAACCATCCTCACCGATCAGGGCAACTTTCGTTGTGGTGGAACCTGCATCGATACCAAGGTAGCAGTTTCCTTCGTAAGAAGCCAGATCTGCGGACTTTACATGATGTCCGTCGTGGCGTGTGCGGAAAGCATCGTATTCTGCCTGATCTTTGAATAAAGGATCAAGTCTTGCAACTTCAAATTCCATATGGATATCGGACTGAAGTTTTGTATGTAATCCTGCTAAAGTAGTTACTTTGTCCTCTTTATAGTTCAGTGCAGAACCGATCGCTGCAAAAAGATGGGAATTCAAAGGAGTGATCGCATGCTCCTCGTCTAAGTTTAAGGTACGGATGAATGCAGCCTTTAACTCGGATAAAAAGTGCAGGGGACCTCCTAAGAAAGCAACGTGTCCACGGATCGGTTTGCCGCAGGCAAGACCGCTGATCGTCTGGTTGACAACTGCCTGGAAAATGGAAGCGGATAAGTCTTCCCTGGTTGCACCTTCGTTGATCAGAGGCTGGATATCTGTCTTGGCAAATACACCGCATCTGGCGGCGATCGGATAAATTGCCTTATAATTCTTTGCGTATTCGTTCAGTCCGGTCGCATCTGTCTGGATGAGGGATGCCATCTGGTCGATAAAAGAACCTGTACCACCGGCACAGATACCGTTCATACGCTGTTCCACATTACCGCCCTCGAAATAAATGATCTTCGCATCCTCACCGCCAAGCTCGATAGCAACATCGGTCTGTGGTGCATAGTGCTGTAAAGCAGTGGATACGGAGATGACCTCCTGGACAAACGGCACGTCTAAATGTTTTGCAAGGGTAAGACCACCGGAACCGGTGATCATTGGGGCAATCTGCATATCCCCAAGCTGTTTATAAGCTTTTTCCACCAGCAGGGAGAGAGTTTCACGGATATTGGCGAAATGTCTCTCGTAATCGGAGAATAACAGGTTGTCATTCTCATCCAGCACAGCTACTTTGACTGTCGTGGAACCAATATCAATACCAAGTTTATGAAGTGTATTGTTACTCATATCTTTCCTCCAAATTATCTCTTGTAAATCAAATCTATCAATAGTCTATGTTCACTATTTCTTCCTATTATATATATGTGCTCAAAAACCAAGCAATGTACATTATACGACAGGAAAAAACAAAAAACAATGACAAAATAATCTGAAAAATCTAAACTTTTTATGAAGAAATTTAGCGCCGATTGACAAAGGTTTCCTGCATAGATATACTTTAGCTAGATTGTTTGAAAAAGAAGACAGTCCAAAGAGTATTTGAAAAAAAGGAGCAGCAATATGAACTGGTTAAATAAACTGGAGCGTAAATTTGGAAGATATGCGGTACCGAATCTGATCGTGTATCTGATCGGAGCATATTCCGTTGGATTTGTATTGAACATGGTGGCACCGAATATATTGGGATTCTTGAATTTCCAGCCTTATTACATTTTACACGGACAGATCTGGAGACTTATCACATGGATTTTAATGCCGACAGACAGCAATATCATTTTTCTGTTGATCATGATGATGTTTTATTATCAGCTTGGAACCGCATTAGAGCGCGCGTGGGGAACTTTCCGTTTTAATGCCTATATCATCGGCGGAATCCTGTTGACAGAAGTGGGCAGCCTTTTAGCGTATGGTCTGATCTATCTGTTTATGGGCGGCAGTTTTGCCCACACTGCAAGCACAATGATGGGACAGATGATCAGTACTTCCTATATTAATATGTCCATATTCCTTGCATTTGCTACCTTATATCCGGATATGCAGGTATTACTGTACTTTATCATTCCGATAAAAATGAAATGGATGGCAGCCGTATATGTTGTTATCATGGTATTCAGCGTGTGGGATACCTATCATGCGATTTATGCATATACACAGTCTGTATCCACTGCATTATGGTATGCAGGGATTATGCTGTTATGCATTGTGATGTCACTGTTAAATTACCTCATTTTCTTCCTGTCCACGAGGAATCTGAGCCGGTATACCCCACATGAGGTGCATCGCAGGCAGCAGTTCAGGGCGCAGATGAGAGAGCCGCGACCTGGTTCCGGTATTGCAAAACACAAATGTGCGGTCTGCGGACGGACAGAGCTGGATGATCCAAATTTACAGTTCCGTTTCTGTTCGAAGTGCGAGGGCAATTATGAGTATTGTCAGGATCACCTGTTTACACATCAGCACATCCGAAGAGTATAAGAACAAAGATACAGTCTTTTTCCAGATGACGGAGAAAGACTGTATTTTTTATTAGTTAAAAATATCTCCTGTATTAGTTCTTCTTATCAATATAAGGATTTTTTGCAAAAATGGACGTCTTTTTGAAAATTACAATACAAATCATATTGACGATAAAAAATGCCTATGCTAAATTGACTTTTGTATTTTGAGATTAGTTTTTCTAATGCAAAACAAGGAGGATTATATGAAAAAGGCATTAAGTATTTTATTGGCAATGGGAATGACTGTCGGTATGGTGGCAGGATGTGGAGACACAGCAGACAACAGCAGTGTAGCAGATAATTCTGCAGCAGCTTCTACAGAGGCTGGTACAGATGGCACACAGGCAGCAGCTTCTGCAGCAGATATCAAAGTCGGTGTTATTTATATCGGTGATGAGAACGAGGGATATACAGCAGCTCATATGGCAGGTATTGATGAGATGGCAGCAAACCTTGGTTTATCAGATGACCAGATTATTGAGAAGACAACAATCCCGGAGGATGAGTCCTGCTATGATGCAGCAGTAGACCTTGCAGATCAGGGATGTAATATTATTTTTGCAACAAGTTTTGGACATGAGACATACATTTTACAGGCAGCACAGGAGTATCCGGACATTCAGTTCTGTCATGCAACAGGATATCAGGCAGCAAGTTCCGGACTTTCTAACATGCACAACTACTTCGATGCAATTTATGAAGCACGTTATGTATCCGGTGTTGTTGCAGGTATGAAATTAAATGAGATGATCGAGAATGGTGATATCACAGCAGACCAGGCAAAAATCGGTTATGTAGGTGCATTCCCATATGCAGAGGTTATTTCAGGATTCACATCTTTCTACTTAGGTGCTAAGAGCGTATGTGAATCTGTTACAATGGAAGTTCAGTATACAAACAGCTGGGCAGATATGACAGCAGAGGGCGAAGTTGCAAATCAGCTGATCGCAGATAACTGTGTACTGATCAGCCAGCATGCCGATACAACAGGTGCTCCATCAGCATGTGAGACAGCAGGTGTTCCTTGTGTTGGTTACAACGTAGATATGACATCTGTTGCTCCGGACGCAGCATTGACATCTCCTACAAATAACTGGGGTGTATATTATACTTACGCTGTACAGTGCGTATTAGATGGAAAAGCAATCGACACAGACTGGTGCAAAGGATTCTCTGAGGATGCAGTCAGAATCACTCCGGTCAATGAGGCTGTTGCAGCAGAAGGAACAGACGCAAAAGTAGAAGAAGTAGAAGCAGCATTAAAAGATGGTTCTCTTCATGTATTTGATACATCTACATTTACAGTAAACGGATCTTCCTTAGAAGACCTGATCGCAGAAGGCGGAGATTACGCAAAATATGCTGATTACGTTTCAGATGGTTATTACCATGAATCTGAATTAGCATCTGCACCATCCTTTGATATTATCATTGATGGCATCACATCTCAGGCAAACTAATTTTTAAGATAAGCCGGCAGGGCACAGATGGTTTCTGTGCTCTGCAATGATAGAAATATTGGAAGAAAACAGATAAATCCTTTCAAGATACAGATTGAAAGGATTTTCGTATTTAGGAGGATTACTTGTGGAAACAGGAAACGCTATTGAACTGAAAGGTGTAACCAAACGTTTCGGTGACGTGATTGCGAACGATAACGTGAATCTGACCGTCAGGAAAGGTGAAATTCTTTCGATTTTAGGAGAGAATGGTAGTGGAAAGACTACGTTGATGAACATGCTTTCCGGAATTTACTTCCCGGACGAAGGAGAAGTTTATGTGGATGGAAAAGAAGTGACCATCCGCTCCCCAAAAGATTCCTTCGCACTCGGTATTGGAATGATTCATCAGCATTTCAAGCTGATCAATATTTTGACAGCCGCCGAGAATATTATTTTAGGTCTGCCTGGAAAAGAAAAACTGAATATGAAACAGGTAGAGAAAGAAATCAGGGAACTGACAGAACAGTATGGATTTGACCTCAATCCGTCCCAGAAAATTTATGACATGTCTGTCTCACAGAAACAGACCGTAGAGATCGTAAAAGTACTTTACCGCGGGGCAGACATTCTGATCCTCGATGAACCGACAGCCGTATTGACACCGCAGGAGACTGAAAAATTATTTGCAGTCCTTAGGAACATGAGGAAAGCAGGAAAATCCATTATCATCATCACACATAAATTAAATGAAGTATTGGAACTTTCTGACCGTGTCGCAGTGCTTCGGAAAGGAAAATATATTGATACGGTAGAGACAGCGAAGGCAACCGTAGAATCACTCACAGAGATGATGGTCGGCGAGAAAGTAAAACTGGATATCAACCGTACCGAGCCTGTAGGAGCAGAAAAACGTATTGAGATGCGTGGCATTACGTGTAAGAACAAGGAGGGACTTAAAGTTCTGACAGAGGCTTCCTTCACCGCCTACAGTGGGGAAATCCTTGGCGTGGCAGGAATTTCAGGAAGCGGACAGAAAGAATTATTAGAGTCCGTTGCAGGACTTCAGCCGATCGAGAGCGGCGAGATCCTTTATTTTTCCCCGGAGGGTACGACAGAAAAAATCTCCGAGATGAAGGCGGAGGATATTAAAAATCTTGGTATCACGTTATCGTTTGTGCCGGAAGACCGTCTTGGAATGGGACTTGTTGGTTCTATGAACCTGACGGATAATATGATGATCCGAAGCTATATGGAAGGCAGACATTTCTTTGCCGACCGTAAATCTCCAAAGAAACTTGCAGAAGATATTGTGGAGAAATTAGATGTTGTGACACCGGGTGTGGATACTCCGGTCAGCAGACTTTCCGGTGGTAATGTACAGAAAATCCTTGTCGGCCGTGAGATTGCAAGCAATCCGACTGTGCTGATGGTTGCGTATCCGGTCAGAGGACTTGACATCAATTCGTCTTACACGATTTACAATCTGTTGAATGACCAGAAGAAAAAAGGAGTTGCAGTCATCTGTGTAGGTGAGGATCTGGATGTCCTGCTGGAACTTTGTGATAAGATTTTGGTATTGAACAGTGGAAAAGTTGCGGGTATCGTGGATGCGCGTACCACAACGAAGGAAAAACTGGGACTGATGATGACTGGTTTGACGGAGGATAAGAATGAGTAAGGAAAACGTGATTTCGAAGAAAGAACCTTTTGCACGTATGGTGAAGAGAGACCATATCAGTGTGGGAAAAGCGTGGGCGATCCGACTGATCGCAGTTGCATTGTCACTGGTAGTAGCAGCACTTGTGATCGTGGCAGTCACAAAACAGAATCCGATCGAAGTATATCTTGGAATTATTGACGGAGCAGTTGGAAGCAACCGGAGAATCTGGGTGACCATCCGTGAAATGATGGTGCTTTTATGTATTGCAATTGGTCTTACCCCTGCATTTAAAATGAAATTCTGGAACATCGGTGCAGAAGGACAGATTTTAATGGGTGGTACAGCGGCAGCGGCAATGATGATCTACTTTGGCGATAAAATGCCAAACTGGTTACTGCTGATCGTGATTTTTGTTGTCAGTGGTCTGGCCGGACTGATCTGGGGTGTGATCCCTGCCATTTTTAAAGCATATTTTAATACCAATGAGACTTTATTTACTTTAATGCTGAATTATGTCGCAATGCAGATCGTAACGTTCTGTATTGTATTCTGGGAGAATCCGTCTGGTTCTAATACCGTTGGTATTATCAATGCAGCAACAAAAGGTGGATGGTTTCCAACAATTTTTGGCAATGCATATACATTAAATGTTATCATTGTTTTAGCAATTACATTAGTAGTTTATGTTTATATGAAATATTCCAAACAGGGATATGAGATCTCGGTTGTCGGAGAAAGCCAGAATACTGCAAGATATGCAGGAATCGATGTGAAGAAGGTCATTATCCGTACAATGATGATCTCCGGTGCGATCTGTGGAATTGCCGGTGCAGTGATCGTCAGCGGTGCGAGCCATACCATCTCGACAAGTACAGCAGGTGGACGGGGATTTACGGCGATCATTGTTGCATGGATGTCAAAGTTTAATCCGCTTGCGATGATCCTTGTTTCCGGATTCCTTGTATTTATGCAGCAGGGATCGATCCAGGTGGCATCGCAGTTTGGTCTGAATGAAAATGCATCAGATATTATTACAGGTATTTTATTATTTTTCCTGATCGGATGTGAATTCTTTATTAACTACAAATTGGAGTTCCGCAAGAAAGGAGAGAAATAGAATGACATTATTACTGACGTTTATCCAGAAGGCGATCGGACAGGGAGTCGCTATTTTATTTGGTGCTTCCGGAGAGATCGTCACAGAAAAATCCGGTAACTTAAACCTCGGAATTCCGGGAATTATGTACATGGGTGGTATCGCCGGACTTATGGGTGCTTTCTTTTATGAAAAAAGTACAGAGACGCCAAACGGAGCCATCGGGGTGCTGGTTTCACTGCTGTGTTCCCTGATCGCATCTGCCCTGGGCGGATTGATCTACAGTTTCCTGACAATCACACTCAGAGCGAACCAGAATGTGGTGGGACTTGCACTTACGACATTTGGTGTTGGATTCGGTAACTTCTTCGGTGGTTCCATTTCCAAGCTGGCTGGAGGTGTCGGACAGATTTCCGTTCAGACAACGGCGGCTGCATACCGCACCACAATCCCAGGTCTTTCAAAGATTCCGGTGATTGGAACACTTTTCTTTTCTTATGGATTCCTGACATATCTGTCCGTTATCGTGGCAGTGGTCATGACCTATTTTTTAAAGAAAACAAGAAGAGGACTGAACTTAAGAGCTGTCGGTGAAAGCCCGGCAACAGCGGATGCAGCAGGTATCAATGTCTCAAAGTATAAATATGCTGCCACAGTAACCGGCGCAGCGATCGCAGGTCTTGGCGGACTTTATTTTGTTATGGAATATCTGGGTGGTACCTGGTCGAACAATGGATTTGGTGACAGAGGATGGCTTGCAATCGCACTTGTAATCCTGGCATTGTGGAATCCGGATCATGCGATCTGGGGATCTTTTGTGTTTGGTGGATTATATATTTTATATATCTATCTTCCGGGATTGAATAGGGCAACACAGGAGCTTGTAAAAATGCTTCCGTATGTTGTGACAATTATCGTCCTGATCATCACAAGTAAGAGAAATAAACAGGAAAATCAGCCGCCGGCAAGCCTTGGAGAGGCATATTTCAGGGAAGACCGGTAAAAGGCATGAAAAGGAAGCGAAGCTGCCTGGGTGCAGTCGCTTCTTTTTTGTTTTGTAAATAGCTGGAAAACAGTGAAAAGTATGCTATAATAAAGAATGCCGGGCGATTTTATGCTTGCGTCTGAATCATACATCATGTAATATGTTAGATAGACTTCATTTTTGAAAAACAAGGAGGAAATTATGGAAAACGAGACTGTCTCTAAGAATTTTATTGAGCAGATGATTGATAAAGATATCGAGGAGGGATACTGCCATGAGGTTCATACCAGATTCCCACCGGAACCAAACGGTTACCTTCATATTGGACATGCAAAGTCCATTCTTTTAAACTACGGGCTGGCACAGAAGTACGGCGGAAAGTTCAATCTTCGATTTGATGATACAAACCCGACCAAGGAGAAAACAGAATTTGTAGAGGCGATCCAGTCTGATATTGAATGGCTTGGCGCTGACTGGGAGGGAAGACTGTTCTTTGCATCGGATTATTTCGAACAGATGTATGAAGGAGCTGTAAAGCTGATCAAAAAGGGAAAAGCTTACGTATCAGACCTTTCCGCAGAACAGATCCGTGAATACAGAGGAACTTTGACAGAACCGGGAAAAGAAGATCCATACAGCACACGTTCTGTAGAAGAGAATCTGGCATTATTTGAAGATATGAAGAATGGTAAGTTCGCCGATGGAGAAAAAGTACTCCGTGCAAGGATCGACATGGCATCTTCCAATATTAATATGAGAGATCCGGTTATCTATCGTGTGGCACATATGACACACCACAGAACAGGCGACAAATGGTGCATCTATCCAATGTATGACTATGCACATCCAATCGAGGATGCGATCGAGGGAATTACCCATTCTATCTGTACTCTGGAGTTCGAAGACCACAGACCATTATATAACTGGGTAGTGGAAGAAGTTGGCAAAGATATGATCCCAAATAAGGATGAGATGCCGCCAAGACAGATTGAGTTTGCAAAATTATACCTCACAAATGTAGTAACCGGAAAGCGTTACATCAAGCGTCTTGTAGAAGAAGGCATCGTTGACGGATGGGATGATCCTCGTCTGGTTTCGATCGCAGCACTCAGAAGAAGAGGATTTACACCGGAATCCATTAAGATGTTCGTAGATCTCTGCGGAATCTCCAAAGCAAACAGTTCTGTCGATTATGCAATGCTCGAGTACTGCATCCGTGAGGATTTGAAATTAAAGAAACCACGTATGATGGCAATCCTTGATCCGGTCAAAGTAGTCATTGATAACTATCCGGAAGGACAGATTGAATATCTGGATGTTGTGAATAACCTTGAAAATGAAGAACTTGGAAGCAGAAAAGTGCCATTTGGAAGGGAAATCTACATTGACCGTGAGGACTTTATGGAAGAGCCGCCAAAGAAATATTTCCGTATGTTCCCGGGAAATGAAGTCCGTCTTATGAACGCATACTTTGTAACATGCAACAGCTTCGTGAAAGATGAGAACGGTAAAGTGACAGAGATTCACTGTACCTACGATCCGGCTTCCCGCGGAGGAAACAGCCCGGATGGACGTAAAGTAAAAGGAACGATCCAGTGGGTATCTGCTGAGAAGAATGTAAAAGCAGAGATCCGGTTGTATGAAAATATTGTGGATGAAGAGAAGGGTGTATACAATGAGGACGGAAGCCTGAACCTGAATCCAAACTCACTGACAGTATTAAAGGACTGTTATGTAGAGGAGAATCTTGCAGACGCAAAGGCTTATGACAGCTTCCAGTTTGTGCGTCAGGGATTCTTCTGTGTAGATGCAAAAGATTCTACACCGGAACATCTCGTATTTAACAGGATCGTTTCGCTGAAGAGTTCATTTAAATTACCGTCAAATAACTAATTTACGATCAAGAAAAGCAGTCAATATTGGAGGAACGTATATGAATTTATTCAAGGGACTAGAAAAGTTCGGTCTGAAGACAGAGGGTACAGAAAATCTGTTTGAAGAAGAAAAAAGGACCAATGCATCAACAGAGCAGGGAGAGGCAAAAGAAGAAATACCTTCTGAGGAATCATTTCTGCTAGAAAAATCAGTGCGCTGCACTGTGTGCGATAAAGTGTTCAAAACAAAAATGATCAAAAACGGAAGAGTGAAACGTCTCGAACCGGATTTTGATCTGAGACCAAGATTTATGTATATTGATACTTTAAAATATGATGTTGCATCATGTCCAAACTGCGGTTATACAGCAATGAACCGCTACTTTGAACATCTGTCATCGGTCCAGATCAAACTGATCAAAGAGAAAATATGTGCAAATTTTAAGCCGACTGGTGAAGAACCGGCGGTATATGATTATGATACGGCAATTAACCGTTACAAACTCGCACTGTTTAATACTCTGGTAAAAAAAGGAAAAGCAAGTGAGAAGGCATATACCTGTCTTAAGATTTCATGGCTCTATCGTGGAAAGTTAGAGGGCATGGATGAGAAGGATGCTTCGCTGGAACAGGAACGCAGGGAGTGTCTGGAGCAGCAGGAGGCATTTTATAATCAGGCTTATGAAGGCTTTTTAAAAGCAGTATCAACTGAGATGTTTCCAATGTGCGGCATGGATCAGACAACAGTAGATTACCTGTTAGCTGTTATGTCAAAGCATTTCAAACGTTACGATACTGCGTCCAAATGTATTTCCAGGATCTTGTCTACAAGCTCTGCTTCTAAGAAGATGAAGGATCGTGCATTCGATCTGAAAGAGGAGATCATCCGGGAAATTAAGGATTCCAAAGCGTAAAAGGCGGCAGGGGAAGATCAGACATCAGAATTGGCAAAGAGTAAGAGGATTGCAATGAACGAGATTATGATTGATCTGCAGGGGGGTGCGAAAGCACCCCTTTATGAAAAAATATATGAATATATAAAAAATGAGATCGTTGACGGTAAGATTTCCAAAGGGGAAAAATTACCGTCAACCCGTTTATTGGCAAAAAATCTGTCCGTGAGCCGCAGCACTGTGGAACTGGCATACGATCAGCTTTTGGCAGAAGGGTATATTGAGGCGGAACCATACCGGGGATATTTTGTCTGCGATATTGAGGCGCTGTATCAGTTAGAACAGCGGAACCATATGCAGGAAAAACTGCAGGCAGGGCAGGACTGGCAGCCGGGATGGAAAACTGAGATAAAACATGGAGCAGGATCTTCAAAACAGAAGGAAATTGATTTTTCCCCTTACACGATCGATACGCAGAATTTTCCGTACAATGTCTGGCGGAAACTGCATAAAAATGTCCTGCTTGATGACAGGGAAGAAATTCTTTTGTCGGGAGATGGACAGGGAGATTATGAACTCCGCGTGGCAATTGCAGATTATCTTCATCAGGCAAGAGGTGTGAATTGTGCCGCAGAACAGATCGTAATCGGCGCAGGTAATGAATATTTAGAACTTCTGCTTGCGCAGGTGTTAGGAGAAAAGAAGACCGTACTGATGGATGATCCGACTTATCTGCAGGCGTACCGCACTTTTTCCAATATGGGTTATCTGGTGAAAAATATTCCGGCAGAGCAGGGGAGCATGCCGATCGAGGCAGTGCGCAGGGAAAACGCAGATATCTTATATGTTATGCCGTCACACCAGTTCCCTTTGGGAACAGTCATGCCTTTAAAACAGCGGCTGGAACTTTTAAAATGGGCATCGGAGAAAGAAGGCAGATATCTGATCGAGGACGATCACGACAGTGAATACCGTTATAAAGGAAAGCCGATCCCCTCGTTACAGAGCATTGACCACGAGGAGAAAGTCATTTATCTCGGTACTTTTTCTAAGAGCATTGCACCGTCACTTCGTATCAGTTACATGGTGCTGCCACAACATTTGTTAAAAAATTATCAGAACTTCTGTGGCTTTTATTCCACAACTGTTTCAAAAATCCAGCAGGAAGTTTTGCGCGAATTTATCCGTGGTGGATATTTTGGAAGACATCTAAATAAAATGCGTGGAATTTACAAAAACAAACACGACTTTCTGGTCAGTGAATTGAAGAAAAGACCGTGGGTGGAAAACATTGCGGGAGATAATGCGGGACTTCACGTTCTGGTGCAGGTGGATACGCAGATGAGTGAGGAGGAATTATGTGAGAGAGCCGCAGAGCAGGGAATCCATCTGATGGGAATATCGGAACATTATATACATAAGCCACCGGTTTCAAAACCTGTTATTCTTCTGGGGTACGGAAAACCGGATGAAAAAAAGATTTTGGAGGGGCTGGACCGGCTGGAACAGATAATTCTAAAGTAAAAATGATCATGAAATAAATTTTTATAAAAACGCTGCCACATACAGATTGATATGTGACAGCGTTTTACTATGCAGGAGCATTAATTATTTTTATTATTTTCTTTCTGCAGCTCTAACATCTTCATTGCGCGGACTTTTAATGGAAGTCCGAATAATGTGATGAATCCGTCTGCATCGTGATGGTCGTAAAGATCACCGGTTGTGAAGCTTGCGAGGGATTCACTGTAGAGAGAGTATGGGGAAGTAGTTCCGGCTTTGATGATGTTTCCTTTGTAAAGCTTGAATTTTACTTCACCGGTCACATATTCCTGTGTGGACTCTACGAAAGCCTGTACTGCTTCACGGAGTGGTGTGAACCATTTTCCCTCGTATACGATCTGGGCGAGCTTGTTACCCATATCTTTTTTTACTTCCATGGTAGCACGGTCGAGAACGAGTTCCTCTAACTGCTCATGAGCTTCCATGAGGATGGTTCCACCAGGAGTCTCATAAACACCACGGGATTTCATACCAACGACACGGTTCTCTACGATATCAATAATACCGATACCATGTTTTCCACCAAGTGTGTTTAATTCACGAATGATATCAGAAACTTTCATTTTCTTTCCGTTGACGGAAGTAGGAACACCTTTTTCAAATGTCATTGTGACATATTCACCCTCGTCCGGAGCTTTCTCAGGTGGAGTAGTCAAAACTAAAAGATGTTCGTAATTTGGCTCTAAGGATGGATCTTCCAACTCAAGACCCTCGTGGCTGATGTGCCATAAGTTACGGTCACGGCTGTAGCTGGAATCTACAGAGAATGGAAGATGGATGCCATGTGCCTTACAGTAATCAATCTCATCCTGACGGGACTGTAATTTCCAGTTGCTGTCACGCCATGGAGCGATGATTTTTAAGTCTGGAGCAAGTGCTTTGATACTTAACTCGAAACGGATCTGGTCGTTACCTTTTCCGGTAGCACCGTGGCAGATGGCAGTAGCGCCTTCTTTTCGTGCAATCTCAACCAGTTTCTTGGCAATTCCCGGACGGGCCATGGAAGTACCTAATAAATATTTGTTTTCGTATACAGCGTTTGCCTGTACGCATGGAACAATGTAATCATCACAAAATTCATCTACGATGTCCTCGATGTATAATTTGGAAGCACCGCATAATTTGGCTCTTTCGTCAAGTCCGTTCAATTCTTCTTCCTGTCCGCAGTCTACGCAGCAGCAGATAACTTCGTAACCATAAGTTTCTTTTAACCATGGGATAATGGCTGTGGTATCAAGACCACCGGAGTACGCTAAAATAACTTTTTCTTTCATAAGAGTGAATCCTTTCTGTCGGTATATTCTTTTTATAATGTAAACCGTTCTTTCGTGTATGACAATGATTTTGCCACGAAACGATTTCTTCTGAAACTTAATATATACTATGTGGACAGGAAATGCAAGTGAAAAAATATACATAATTTAATAATAAAAATGCATAAAAGTATGCAATAACAACAGAAGTTTATGCAGAAACATTTATATAAATTAAGGTAAGAAAACTGTAAAACCAAGAAAAATAAGAAAAAATACTCAAAATAGTGTTGCATAAAAATGATAATGAATGTATAATTATACAATAGCGATTGAAAACCGGGAAACAAAAAATACTTTACTATCCTAAAGAGCTGTACTATGATAGAAACGAATTAGAGTGGTAAAGTGTAAAAAGAGAAAACCCTTCGGGGAGATTGGAGAATAGATTATGGTAAAAGTTGGGATTATTGGAGCAACCGGCTATGCAGGAAATGAACTTGTCCGATTGTTGATGGGACACAAAGATGTGGAGATCATGTGGTACGGTTCCAGAAGCTACATAGATAAGAAATATGCAGAAGTTTATCAGAATATGTTTGAGATCGTAGAGGATACCTGTCTCGATGATAATATGGAAGAACTTGCTTCCAAGGTGGACGTGATCTTTACCGCAACCCCACAGGGATTTCTGGCAGGTGTCCTGACAGAGGAGATCTTATCCAGAGTAAAAATTATCGATCTGAGTGCGGATTTCCGTATTAAAGATGTCAAGACCTATGAGAAATGGTACAAGATCGAACACAAGAGTCCACAATTTATTGAGGAAGCTGTGTATGGACTCTGCGAGATCAACCGTGACAAGGTAAAAGGTGCAAGACTGATCGCAAACCCGGGATGTTACACAACCTGTTCTATTTTAACGGCATATCCACTCGTAAAAGAGGGACTGATCGATCCTGACACCCTGATCATTGATGCAAAATCAGGAACATCCGGAGCCGGAAGAGGTGCAAAACTTCCTAATCTGTTCTGCGAGGTGAATGAGAATATGAAAGCTTATGGTGTGACGAACCACAGACACACACCGGAGATAGAAGAACAGCTTGGCTATGCGGCAGGAAAAGAGATCATGGTCAATTTTACCCCGCATCTTGTGCCGATGAACCGGGGAATCCTTGCAACAGAATACGCAGCACTGAATAAGAAAGCAGATGGTACTCTTCCGACATACGGGGAAGTGAAAGCCATTTACGATAAATATTATAAGAACGAAAAATTTGTCCGTGTACTGGAAAAAGATATCTGCCCGGAAACAAAATGGGTAGAGGGAAGCAACTACGTGGATGTGAACTTCAAAATTGATGAGAGAACCGGAAGAATCGTCATGATGGGAGCACTCGATAACCTTGTAAAAGGTGCAGCCGGTCAGGCAGTGCAGAATATGAACCTCTTATTCGGTTTCGATGAGGCGGAGGGATTAAATCTTGTCCCAATGTTTCCGTAAGAGACCGTGGAGCAGCCATCCGGCTGAGATGAACAGCATGCGAAGCCGATTTATAGAAAACTGCCCCAGAGAGGCAGACAGCAAGGAAGATGAAAAATAACATGAATGATACAAATTTAACGATCCGTCCCATGAAAATAGATGACTTTGAGCAGGTACACAGCCTCTGGATAGAGATCCACGGCTTCGGTATCCGAAGCATTGACGATTCGAAAGAGGGTGTGGAGCGTTTTATCCGAAGAAATCCGACCACGAGCATGGTGGCAGTGTGTGATGGAAAAATCGTCGGCGCGATCCTCTGCGGGCATGACGGCAGAAGAGCAGGACTTTATCATGTCTGTGTACAGGAAAATTACAGAAAACACGGAATCGGGCAGAAACTCGTGGAGAGGTGTCTCGAGGCATTGAAAGCAGAAAAAATTTCCAAAGTCAATCTGATTGCCTTCAAGCAGAACGAGATCGGCAACCGCTTCTGGCAGAGCCTCGGCTGGAAATACTGCGACAACGTGAATTATTATGAGTATGTGTTGAACAAAGAGAATATTACCGTGTTTAATCCATAGAAAGAATTAATATAGACAATTGCGAAACTCCTGAAAATCTAAATTGAATTGTGAAAAATTAACAAAAGACATGAAAGACATTGGGGAACCGCCGGTTCTTAGAAGGCAGGTACAACTTTTTTCAATCAGGTCTGTGCATTTACTGCACAGACCGTGCGAAAGTGATTCAAGTGTGAGCAAATTCCTATCTGCGAAGCAGATTTTAAATGAATTTGCGAAGTACTGCGAAGAATGAGCAGTACCGTTGCGAGTGACACATAGCGAGAACGTGTTTTCGAAAATTTTATTAGTTTTTCACAATTGAGAGAAGAGTAGGATGAGTTTCGCAAATGCCTATAAAGAACAAATAATCATAAGGAGATAAATCATGAAAGAGATCACAGGCGGTGTGACCGCAGCAAAAGGTTTTCAGGCAGCAAGTACAGCAGCAGGAATCAAATACAAAGACAGAAAAGATATGGCAATGATCTACAGTGAAGTTCCGTGTAAGGCAGCAGGAACCTTTACGACTAATATCGTAAAAGCAGCTCCGGTCAAATGGGATCACAATGTGGTATACAACAGCAAAGCAGCACAGGCGGTTGTCATCAATGCAGGAATTGCCAATGCCTGCACCGGAGAGGAAGGCATGGGCTACTGTAAGCAGACGGCTGAGAAAGTAGAAAAAGTATTAGGCATTGCAGCAGACGAGGTGTTAGTTGCATCTACCGGAGTTATTGGCATGCAGCTCCCAATCGACCGTATCTGTAATGGGATCGATGCTATGGTGCCACAGTTAAAAGGAGATACCGAGAGCGGAACCGAGGCTTCCAAAGCGATCATGACCACAGACACAAAAAATAAAGAGGTGGCAGTGACCATCGAACTTGGTGGAAAAATGGTAACGATCGGAGGCATGTGCAAAGGCTCCGGCATGATCCATCCGAATATGTGTACGATGCTTAGCTTTGTCACAACAGATGCGGCAATCTCCAAAGAGTTATTGCAGGAGGCATTGAGCGCTGATGTGCAGGACACCTACAATATGATTTCTGTTGACGGTGACACTTCCACGAATGATACCTGTCTGTTACTTGCAAACGGGCTGGCAGAAAACCCGGAGATCACAGAGAAAAATGCAGATTATGAGGAATTCTGCAAGGCACTGAACTTTGTCAATGAGACGCTGGCAAAGAAAATGGCAGGCGACGGCGAGGGCGCAACCGCATTGTTTGAGGTGAAGATCATCGGTGCCGAGAGCAAAGAACAGGCGAAAGTTTTAAGTAAGTCTGTCATTACCTCAAGTCTCACCAAAGCAGCGATTTACGGACATGACGCAAACTGGGGACGGATCCTCTGTGCAATGGGTTATTCCGGTGCAACGTTTGACCCGGAAAAAGTAGATTTATTCTTTGAGAGTGCCGCAGGAAAAATGCAGATCATCAAAAACGGTGTTGCGGTGGATTACAGCGAGGAGGAGGCAACCAGAATCCTGTCCGAGCCTGCCGTTACTGCAATCGCAGATGTCAAAATGGGCAATGCATCCGCTACCGCATGGGGCTGTGACCTGACCTATGACTATGTAAAAATCAATGCGGATTACCGTTCTTAGGGGGATAGAAAAATGGAAGAAAAAAACATGAACGAACTTTTGAAAAAAGCGGAGGTGCTGATCGAGGCACTTCCATATATCCAGCGCTTTAACCGTAAGATCATCGTTGTCAAATACGGCGGAAGTGCCATGGTGGACGAGGAATTAAAGCAGCACGTCATTCAGGATGTCACTTTATTAAAACTGGTAGGTTTCAAGCCGATCATCGTGCACGGCGGCGGCAAAGAGATCAGCAGATGGGTAGAGAAAGCCGGCATGGAACCGGAGTTTGTCAACGGACTGCGCAAGACAGACGAGGCGACGATGGAAATTGCGGAGATGGTATTAAATAAAGTGAACAAATCTCTTGTAAAACTGGTGCAGGAGCTGGGTGTAAATGCTGTCGGTATCAGCGGAAAAGACGGCGGAATGTTAAAGGTGGAGAAAAAATATTCCAACGGACAGGATATCGGTTACGTCGGCGAGATCACACAGGTCAACCCGAAGATTTTATATGATCTTCTGGAAAAAGATTTTCTACCGATCGTCTGCCCGATCGGCATGGATGAAAACTATGACAGCTACAACATCAATGCAGATGATGCAGCCTGTGCGATTGCGAGAGCAGTCCACGCAGAAAAATTAGCTTTCTTAACTGATATTGAGGGTGTATACAAAGATCCGAAAGATCCGTCCACACTGATCTCGGAACTGCCGATCTCAGAGGCAAAAAAACTGATCGAAGACGGATACATCGGCGGCGGAATGCTTCCGAAATTAAACAACTGTATTGATGCGATCGAAAACGGAGTTTCCAGAGTGCATATTTTAGACGGACGTATCGCACACTGTCTATTGTTGGAAATCTTTACCAACAAAGGAATTGGAACTGCAATCTTAGGGGATAAGGAGACAAAGTATTATCATGAATAAACAGGATTACATTGATGGAGCAGAGAGTGCGCTTCTTCATACATATAATCGTTTTCCACTGGTCATTGATCATGGGGATGGTGTGTATCTTTATGATACAGACGGAAAAGAGTATCTGGATTTTGCGGCAGGAATCGCCGTGCAGGCATTTGGCTACAACAACAAAGAGTATAACGACGCACTGAAAGCGCAGATCGATAAAGTGATGCACACATCCAATCTGTACTATAATGTCCCGATCATGAATGCGGCAAAAAGGGTATTAAAAGCAAGCCAGATGAATCGTGTTTTCTTTACCAACAGCGGTACAGAGGCGATCGAGGGTGCAATCAAAGCGGCAAAAAAATATGCTTACACCAGAGACGGACATGCAGGACATGAGATCATTGCAATGAACCATTCCTTTCATGGAAGAAGTATCGGAGCATTGTCTGTGACAGGCAATAAACATTATCAGGAACCGTTTGAACCACTGCTTCCCGGAGTAAAATTTGCAGATTTTAATGATCTTGACAGCGTAAAAGCTTTGATTAATGACAAAACCTGTGCTATTATTTTTGAGACAGTACAAGGTGAAGGTGGAATTTACCCTGCAACAGAAGCATTTATAAAGGGTGTGCGTGCACTTTGCGATGAGCATGACATTCTTTTAATTTTAGATGAGATCCAGTGCGGTATGGGAAGAACCGGAGAAATGTTCGCATGGCAGCATTATGGTGTGAAGCCGGATATTATGACGAGTGCCAAGGCACTTGGCTGTGGTGTCCCGGTCGGCGCTTTCCTTATGACAGAGAGAGTCGCAGAGAAATCTCTGGCACCGGGAGATCACGGTACGACCTATGGAGGCAATCCATTTGTGGGAGCCGCTGTAGATAAAGTACTTGAGATGATGGAGCGCGACCATATCACAGAGCATGTGAAAAAGGTCGCACCGTATCTGGAGAAAAAAATAGATGAACTGGTTGCAAAGTATGATTTCCTGACCGAGCGAAGAGGTATGGGACTCATGCAGGGTGTTGTCTGTGAAAAACCGGTAGGCCAGATTGCTGCAAAAGCATTGGAGGCAGGACTGATCGTGATCACAGCAGGTTCGAATGTACTTCGTTTTGTACCGCCACTTATCATTGAAGAAAAAGATGTGGATGAGATGATATCCAGGCTGGAGAGTATTTTATAATGAAAGTAGTACAGAAGAGAATGATCGCAGCGGGCTGTATCGGCGTGCTGGTGATCGGAGGTGCCGTTGTTGTATCCAGACACAGCACTTATGAACAGAAAGAAAATGAAACGGAAAATGGAACAGAGACAGCATCAGTTAGCAGGGTGGTAAAACAGCCTGCTGATTTGATGTTCTGGTATAGCGATAAAAGCTATCAGAAGTTTTTTGAGAAGGCGGCAGAAGAATATTATGAGGATACCGGTATTGTTGTGGATGTAGAGTATCAGGACAGCATGGATTACATGGATGCAGTATACACGGCAACGATGCAGGGAGAAACATTTCCGGATATTTACATGATCGGAAGCGATGAGTTAGAGGAAGCATATCTTTACGGACTTGCAGCAGAAAACACGGCATCTGATATTTATGAGAGCACCGTGGCGTCGAATGCAGTGACAGCGTCCACTTACAAAGAGAAAATGTATGCGTATCCATTAAGTTATAATACCTGTCTGTTTGTCTATAAAAATGGTTATTTTGAGACAGAACCGGAGACATTGCAGGCAATCATTGATTATTCCATCGACAATGAGCCACCGGAAAATGTGCAGTATCTGTTAGAGTGGGATGTGAATGATGCGTTTTATGATTTTCCATTTATATCGAACAGTGTCAGCTTTGTAAAAGATGAAGTGGAAACGATGCAGGTGAATTATGATGAGGATCTGTATAACGAAGATCTGGAATTTTTCTCGCAGATCCTCGAATCATTTTCCATTGATGCGGCGACAGTCACGGAGGAGAGCGTGATCTCGGATTTTAATGAGGGAAAAACCATCTGTGCGATCGTGGACTCGGATTCCCTTGCAAAACTCGAAGGAACAGATCATGAGATCCGGGAGCTTCTGGCATTGAATGATACACTGCAGACATCTTCCGCAGCGTTGACAGACCTTGTGGTCGTGAATGATTTCTCCGGGAAAAAGGAAAAAGCAGCTGATTTTGCAGAGTATGTAACGCTTACCATGTCAGGAGAACTGCATGGACTTGGCGGTCATTATTCCGTAAAATTATCAGAGGACGCAGACGAGAAGGAACAGATTGCCTATCAGGCATACGAAAATGCGATCCCGGTACCGGATTCACAGGATGCAAAAGAATTTTGGGTAACATTAAAAGAAACAATATCTCAATATTTTTAAAAAAATGGATATAATATATTTAATAGTCTTGTCATATTTGTAAAATTTCGTTAAAATATATACATCAGGCGTTGAGGGCTCTTTCATCCATCTGTGATGATGCATTCGGTGGAGAAGGAGAATGCTATGAATCGTAAGAGGAAAGTATTCCTGGTAATCATATTCTGCATTGGAGTGCTCTGTGGATGTGGTTCCAGGAATAATGTGTATTTGGAGAAAATACAGACAGAGACAAGTGAAGTTCCGCAGACAGAGGAGAAAGACTGCCAGGAAGAGATGGGCAGTTGTATGGTGTATGTCTGCGGGGCAGTAGAAAATCCGGGAGTGTATGAGCTGCCGGAGAACAGCCGTGTTTATGAAGCAGTAGCGATGGCTGGCGGGATGACAGAGGATGCCGGGATGGAAGCGGTAAATCAGGCAGAGTTTGTCACGGACGGACAGATGTTAAGAATTCCGACCATGGAAGAAGTGGCGGCTGCACAGGAAGAATCCGAGAGCAATGTGGATGATGGCTTACTGGACATTAACCGGGCAAGTGTTGCAGATTTTATGACGCTTCCGGGAATCGGGCAGTCAAAAGCAGAGGCATTGTTTCAGTACCGGGAAGCACACGGCAGATTTTCTTCTATTGAGGAGATCATGAATGTGGATGGAATCAAAGAAGGAGTTTTTAACAAAATAAAGGATAGTATAAAGGTGTAAAAATGGCAAAAAAGGTTCTTGTTGTTGATGATGAAAAATTGATCGTAAAAGGTATCCGTTTCAGTTTAGAGCAGGATGGAATGGAAGTGGACTGTGCATATGACGGGGAAGAGGCACTGAAAATGGCAACAGAGAATCATTATGATATGATTCTTTTGGATATCATGCTTCCGAAGATGGATGGATTTGAAGTATGCCAGCACATCCGCGAATTCTCTGATATGCCAATCGTGATGCTGACTGCAAAAGGCGATGACATGGATAAGATCCTCGGTCTGGAATACGGAGCAGATGATTATATCACAAAGCCGTTCAACATCCTGGAAGTCAAAGCAAGAATCAAGGCAATTATGCGGAGAACCGCAGGAAGCCAGCCGAAGAAAGAGGATTCCAAGGTCATTGAAGCGGGTGATCTTCGTCTGGATTGCGAGAGCAGAAGATTGTTTATCCTGAATAAAGAAGTGAATCTGACTGCAAAAGAGTTTGATCTCTTAGAACTTTTGGTCAATAATCCGAATAAAGTATACAGCAGGGAGAATCTGCTCAATCTTGTATGGGGTTACGAGTATCCGGGGGATGTCAGAACTGTGGATGTGCATGTCAGACGTCTCAGAGAGAAGATCGAAAAGAATCCAAGCGAGCCAAAGTATGTTCATACCAAGTGGGGTGTGGGATACTACTATTACCAGAATTAGTCAGGGTGCGAAAGAATGTCCAGATTTAAAAATGTTATTAATTTTTTTAAAAGTCTGAAATTCAGACTGATACTTTTCTTAATCCTTTTTGGAATTGTACCGGGAATCGTTTTAAAAGTTGGAATTGTAAAGACATATGAGGACCGGTCTGTTTCAATCAAGACAAGTGAGATCTTAAGCCAGGCAAAAATCCTGGCGAATCAGATTGTTTCCAATGATTATCTGAATTATCCAAACTCAACGATTATCAATGCAGAATTAGATCAGTTATCGAATATTTATGATGGCCGTGTCATGGTGATCGATAATGAGTTTCACATTATCAAGGATACGTATGATCTTGACACGAATAAGACGATCATTTCCAAAGAGGTAATTGAGAGTTATTACGGCCAGGAGATCAAAAAATATGACGCGGAAAACCGCTATATTGAACTGACCGTTCCATTGAGCAGACCGGTGGAACAGACCGGGGCAACAGAGGTTTTAGGTGTTATGTTAGTCAGTGTGTCGACGGACAGCATTAACCTCAATATGGAGTATCTGGCGAGAAACGCCTATGTGATCCAGTTGATCTGTGCTGTGGCGGCAGTTTTCCTTGCAGTGATCTTAAGTATCCAGTTGGTAAAGCCTTTCCATAAGATGTCAAAGTCTATCGATGAGATCAAAACCGGATATGGGGAAGATGCACTGTCTGTGAATGATTACACGGAAACAATTGAAATCTGTAAAAAGTTTAATGAGATGTTAGGCAGAATGAAAGTGCTGGATGATTCCAGACAGGAATTTGTATCCAATGTGTCTCATGAGTTAAAAACACCGCTGACATCCATGAAAGTTCTGGCAGATTCTCTTAACAGCATGGAAGATGCGCCAATCGAACTTTACAAAGAGTTTATGGGCGATATCGGAAATGAGATCGACCGTGAGACGAAGATCATCAACGACCTTCTATCTTTGGTGAAAATGGATAAATCCGCGGCAGACTTAAATGTTACCAATATGAACATCAATGAGCTGCTGGAGCAGATTTTGAAGCGGTTAAACCCGATTGCGGAGAAACAGAATGTGGAACTTGTGTTAGAAAGCTTCCGCCCGGTGTCCGCGGATGTGGATGAGGTGAAGATCACACTTGCATTTACGAATCTGATCGAGAATGCGATCAAATATAATAAACCGGGTGGATGGGTGCATGTCACACTGAACGCGGATCACCAGTATTTCTATCTGAAGGTCGAGGATTCGGGTATCGGTATTCCGGAGGACTCCTTAGAGCATATTTATGAACGTTTTTACCGCGTGGACAAGTCCCACTCAAGAGAGATCGGTGGAACCGGTCTTGGGCTTGCAATCACCCGCAATGCAGTGCTGATGCACCGCGGTGCGATCAAAGTGTTCAGTACAGAGGGAGAGGGAACCATTTTCAATGTCCGTATTCCTTTGAATTACATCGCGTAGTGCGATATGTGACAGCAGATTTTTGGTAATGGAGCAAAAAAGTAATGAGAAAAAAAATAGTCTTTCTTCTGGCATTTCTGTGCATGCTTTTACTGGCGGGGTGCTCGAATGGAAAAGAGACAAGTAAATACAACATCGAATATCTGAATAAAGATAAAACCGGGATTGCCGAGATGCCTTATGATGCGTCCGCAACAACGACAGATGCGTTGATCGAAGAATTTTTTGCAGCCTTAAGTTCTGATCCGGATAATGTGGAATACCGTAAACCGATCCCAAATGATGTGGAGATCACAAAGTATTCGCTGGACGGAGCACTTCTCACTATCTATTTTGATGTAGATTATCTGAATATGAAAGAAGTGGAAGAGGTTTTGTGCAGGGCGGCAGTGGTACGCACGATGACACAGATTTCCGGGATCGACTGTGTGTCCTTTTATGTGGATGAAAAGCCGCTGACGGACGTGAACGGTAAAATGGTCGGAACGATGTACGCAGAAAGTTTTGTGGAGAATCCCGGAGAACAGATCAATACGATCCAGAATACGAATCTCACACTTTATTTTTCCAATCAGGCGGGAGACGGACTCGTGAAAGAGACAAGACGGGTTCACTATAGCAGTAATATCTCATTGGAAAAACTGATCATGGAGCAGCTTCTCGAAGGGCCGGAATCGAAGAATGCCAGGTCTGCAATTCCTTCGGGAACCAAATTAATGAGCGTATCGCTTGTGGATGGGGTATGCTATGTCAGCTTTGATGAGAACTTTAAGAATCAGGATTATTCAGTGAATGAAGCCATTGTGATTTATTCTATTGTGGATTCATTGTCAGAGTTATCCTCCATCAGTAAAGTGCAGATTTCCGTGAATGGCGATACAAGCGGTGTATATCGGGACAGTTTTAAACTTGCAGATATGTATGACAGGAATCTGGATTATATCGTCAAAACAACGGAATTGGATACAGAGGTTGTGGAGGAGACAGAAACGGAGGAACAGTAATTATTGTTTAAACGGCCATTATGTGAAATGGCATCTGGATTGATTCTTGGAATTTTGTTTATGAGGTATCAAAAATGGTATCTGGCAGCAGTTGCTGCCGGAATACTGTTTGGAATTGTATGGAATTTATGGCACAATACGATCCGTAACTGTAGTGAGAAAGACAGTATGGCAAATGCCAGAGCGTGGATGTGCCCAGCCTTTCGTGTGGGATGTTTTCTGGCATTTTTTTTGGCAGGGATATTTCATTTTGCAGAAAATGAGGCATTCCGTCAGAACTATATGTCAAAACTACAGGATGGAATGCAGGTGACTGTGCAGGGAAAACTATGCAGCAAACAGTTAAAAAACGGACAATATTCCTATTATTTAGATCATTGTTATCTATCTATCGGGCAGGAGATACTGCCATGCAATCAAATTCTTTTTTATCAGACTTCCGATGATGATTCCATCGGGCAAACCCTTATTGTAACAGGAACGGTTGAATTGTGGAAAAGTGCATCCAATGATGGTAATTTTGACGCAAAAGCATTTTATGAATCCAAAAAGATCGATTTTCAACTGAAGGAAGCTATTGTGAAAAATGTTTACGGAGCAGAGGATGGATTCGGGGAGAAAATTTACAGGCTGCGCCGGAAGATAAGCGGTGTATACGAAAGCTGTATGAGCACATCAGATGCCGGTGTGCTTTCCACGATGACGCTCGGAGAGAAAAATCTTCTGGACGCAGAGGTGAAGCAGATGTATCAGAAAGCAGGAATTTCCCATGTGCTGGCGATTTCCGGACTGCATATTTCTGTGATTGGGATGGGACTTTATAAATTGCTTCGGAAAATAAAATGCTCCTTTTTGACTTCCGGTGTTATTGCAGGCACGGTCATCGGCGGCTATGGGATGATGTCTGGACTTGGGACATCGACCATACGCGCGGTGCTCATGTTTTTCGTTTTATTGTTCGGACAGTGGATTGGAAGGAGTTATGATACGCTGTCTGCTCTGGGACTGTCCGCCATTGTGATTTTATTGGACAACCCTTATCTGCTCTGGTATGCAGGATTTTTGCTGTCATTTGCAGCGGTGCTTGGAATTGTGGCTGTGGGACAGACACTGATCAAAATAAAAAAGCCGTTCTTTACTTTTTCGGAGAACTTTCTGGTGAGTTTTGCAATTCAGCTTGCAACGGTGCCGCTTACGGCTTATTTCTTTTATGAGGTGCCGGTCTGGTCAATGCTTATCAATTTTTTTGTGCTGCCGATCATTGGAGTACTGTTGTTTCTTGGACTTCTTGGCGGCTTTGTTGGGTTACTGTCTGTCCGTGCGGCAGGGATTCTTTTTGTGCCTTGTCACTGGATTTTGGTATTTTATGAGAAGGTGTGCAGGCTCAGTGTCAGTTTACCGGGGGCTGTCTGGATCACGGGGCAGCCGGATTGGCAGAAACTGTTGCTTTTTTATCTGATATTGGGAGCCGTGCTTTTCGCAATGAAAAAGATGAAGCAACGGCGTGGATTTGTTTTCATAGGCTGTTTTATGCTGCTTGCAGTATTGCATAACCCGGTGAAGGGATTTGAGCTAGATGTGTTGGATGTGGGGCAGGGGGACGGTATGTATCTTCACACGAAAGAGGGGACAAATTTCTTTTTTGACGGCGGCAGTACGGATGTGAGTAAAGTCGGAACATACCGGATGCTTCCGTTCCTGAAAGCAAAGGGTGTGAAAAAAATAGATTACTGGATTGTTTCACACACAGACGCAGACCATATTTCAGGGTTAAAGGAGATCTTGCAGGCAGAGTATGAGATCGATCATATTGTGTTTTCAAAATATGTATTAAATGACGAAGCCTATCAGGAACTTTTGGCACTGGCGCAAACGTATGGAACAGAAATTTTGAAAATGGACTGCGGTGACATATTCACCGATGGTGAGGCGGGGCTGCGCTGCATTTTCCCGGATCAAACTTATAAAAGTGATGATAAGAATGCACTGTCCCTTGTGCTGCGCTATGAAGATCAGGAGTTTTCCGGTATTTTTACCGGGGACATCAGCAGCGCAGAAGAACAGTATCTTGTGGAACACAAAAAGGCTGGCAGCGTCACATTTTACAAGGCGGCGCATCACGGCTCGAGATATTCCAACAGTCGGGATTTCCTAATGGCACTCTCACCGGAGATCACAACCATTTCCTGTGGGGAAAATAACCGCTATGGGCATCCGGGTGAGGAGGCTTTGTGCAATATAAAGGAGAGCGGAAGTGCAGTCTATGAGACAATGGAGTGCGGACGTATCCGCATCCGTATGGAAAATGGAAAACCTGTGGTGGAAAAATTCCTTGAAGGAAGATGAATTGTTCTATATAATGGGGAAAGAGTTTATAGATAATTGCGAAACTCATGAAAGTGTAGATTGAATTGTGAAAAATTAACAAAAGACATGAAAGACATTGGGGAACCGCCGGTACTTAGAAGGCTGGTACAACGGTAAGTTGTGCCTGACTTCTTAGTACCGTTGCGAGAGACACATAGCGAAAGCGTGTCTTGAATGTTTTTGTTGATTTTGAACAATTGAAAGAAGATTATGATGAGTTTTGCAATTATCTGGAAAGAGTATAAATGCAAAGGAGGAAACATATGTTAGTATGTGACTATATGGTAGAACAAATTGATGGTGACTATGCACATTTAAGAAGGGTAGATGAGCCGGACGGCGAGCTGAAACTGGTGGCAAGAGCGCTGCTCCCAATGGAGATCACAGAGGGAAGCAGATTACATTATGAACTGATGCAGTACACTTTGATTGGATAACAGGCAAAAATGAAAACGATTGATGAAGATATTAAGAGTGGACAATTTAAAAAGATATATCTGCTCTACGGCGACGAGGCGTACCTGAAAAAACAGTACAAAGACAAGCTGAAAAAAGCGTTGGTGCAGCCGGATGATACGATGAATTTTACTGCGTATGAGGGAAAAGACACAAATCCGAAAGAGGTGATCGACCTGTCGGAAACCCTTCCTTTTTTTGCCGACCGGAGAGTGATCCTGATTGAAAACAGCGGCTTTTTTAAGGGCAGTTGTGAGGAACTGGCAGAGTATATGCCGCAGGTTCCGGATACGACACTGTTTCTTTTTGTGGAAGAGGAAGTGGATAAGCGCTCAAAACTTTATAAGGCAGTGAAAAACGCCGGAAAGATCGTGGAGTTTACGACGCAGACGGAGGAACTTCTGACACGCTGGATCCTGACACGCTTGAAAAAAGAGGGTAAGAGTATCACAGGTTCTGTCATGCAGCTTTTTTTGAGCAAGACCGGAACGGATATGGGCAATATTGACCGCGAGCTGGAAAAATTGATCTGTTACTGTATGGATAAGGATGTCATCGAGGCGAAGGACGTGGAGGCAGTGACGACAGAGCAGACCACAAATAAAATTTTTGATATGGTCAATGCGATTGCAGAGCATAATCAGAAGAAAGCACTGGACTTGTATTATGATCTTTTGACGTTAAAAGAGCCGTCCATGCGTATTATGTATCTGATCTCCAGACAGTTTCAGATTTTGTTGAATATCAAGGATATGTCGCAAAAAGGATTTGATAACAATACGATGGCACAGAAAGCAGGGATTCCGCCGTTTGCAGTGCGAAGAAATGTGACGCAGGCAAAAGGATTTACGATGCAGCAGTTAAAGCAGGCAATCCGGGATGGTGTGGATTTTGAGGAAGCGGTAAAGACCGGCCGAATGAATGACCAGATGGCAGTGGAACTCTTTTTAATGAAATACAGCAAACAATAGAATGCACGCTTTGCGTGCATTCTATTGTATAAAAAAATCACCAGTATGACGGTACTGGTGATTTTTGAATTCGCGAATTTTAATTTATCTTCTATTAAGCCATTGCGTTAACAAGCTTTGTTAAACGGGAAACTTTTCTAGCAGAATTGTTTTTGTGATAAACACCTTTAGAAGCAGCGCTCTCGATAGTAGAAATTGCAACTGTTAATGCAGCTTTTGCAGCTTCCTTATCGTTTGCAGCAACAGCAGCCTCAACTTTCTTGGTTACTGTTTTCACTTCAGATCTGATAGATTTGTTTCTAGCAGCTTTTGTTTCAGTTACTAAAATTCTCTTCTTTGCAGATTTAATGTTAGCCAATCTGTACACCTCCAATTTTTTTATGATTGTAATTGTTCATGATTGTTACATTAAAGCCGGACACGGACAGTTCAATGTAAACATACTAGAGTAGTATAGGATATTTCTATCATGCTGTCAATATATAAAATGACATTTTTTGCAAATTTTTTTGAAATATTTTAGAAAAGCTTTTTCTGAATTTCAGGTTCATCTGAATGTGAATGCAGATCCGCTAAAAGCTGCGGATAAATTATCGGGGAAAGGACATACTAAGTAAAATGAGCGGGAACTCATGAAAGTACAGATTGGACAATTGAAAGAAGAGACAATTGCTTATAATCAAAAGAAGTGTAGAAGGAGTTCCGCAATTATCTATATCCATAGAATCAGAAAGAGGAGAAGCGCATATGTACCAGATCAGAACAGACCTTGCATTAGAGACGCAGGAAAAAATGCAGGAAGATAAAGTGGAACTGAAAGGTGTCCGTTTTTCGGAGGAGTATGTCAGTAAAAATCTGACCATCAGCACAGTGGTGATCGAGACGGAGAATGGTGCAAAAGCCATGGAGAAACCCAAAGGTACTTATATCACGATCGAGGCATCGAATATGGATGAGGAGGACGAAGATTATCACAGAGAGATCTCGGAACAGCTTGCCAAAGTGTTAAAGCAGTTGATCAGCGTAAAAAAAGAGGATGTCTCCGTACTGATCGTCGGGCTTGGAAACCGGGCAGTAACGCCGGATGCATTGGGACCAAGAGTGGTGGATAATCTCTACATTACGAGACATATTATCAATGAATACGGAAAATATGCGTTTGGAAAAGAGCATGTCAATCGCGTGAGCAGTATTGTTCCGGGTGTAATGGCACAGACAGGCATGGAATCTATGGAGATCGTGAATGGAATTGTGAAGGAGACAAAACCGGATGTTGTGATCGCAATTGATGCGCTTGCAGCAAGAAATACCAAGCGTCTCAACCGGACCATTCAGGTGACGGACACCGGAATCAATCCGGGAAGCGGTGTCGGCAATCACAGACACGGGTTAAATGAGAAAAGCATTGGTGTTCCAGTTATTGCAATCGGGGTTCCAACGGTCGTTGACGCTGCCACTATAGTAAATGATACGATGTTTAATCTGATCACGGCGATGAATCAGAGCAGCGAACTTAAGACGCTTGGCAACACTCTTGGAGAACTCAATGAGACAGAGAAATATGAATTGATCCGGGAGCTGTTGTCTCCGAATCTGAACACCATGTTTGTGACACCAAAAGATATTGATGAATCTGTCAAAAGATTAAGTTTTACTATATCAGAGGGGTTAAATATCGCTTTGATCGATCACAACATTTTTGCATAATGAATGGAAACTGGCATAAGTTGTATTATGTATTTTCATGGTTATAGAAGTTATCAAAAAAAAAGATTGAAAAATAAATATGGAAAATATCTGATGGGAATGCTGGTAGTTACAGCACTTGTAACATTTTTTGTACAGCGGCAGGAGCTTTGGAGTATCGGGAAAAAAGCAGCAGTAAAAATGGCAGGGACGGCAGTGGTGGATGTGCTGGCACCGGGGCTTCACTATGAAGAGAAGGAAAACGGTAACCATTTTCTTGCCAAAGTGGAGAAAATATTATTTCCAATTGCAGATTATACGGTTCAGATAAAATCCTATGAAACGGATGCAGAGAGCACGCTTTCCTATGAGATGATCCTTGCGATGGAAGCGTTGGACGAGAACTACGTGGATGAGAACGGACAGGTTGTGATGCAAAACAATGGGGGCACAGATAATGCACAGAATACAGACAGTTCACAGCCGGCAGATAACGCGCAGAGCACCGACAATTCACAGGCAGCTGCAAATGCACAGAACCCGGACACCTCGCAGGAAACATCCAACTCCGCAGAGCAGACATCTCTCACAGTTGCACCGCCCATAGCAGCAACACAGAAAGCAGTCGAATATTCTCTGGATAAATTAAACGATTTTGATTATCTTGTGCAGAATTTTTATCAGGTGGACAGTACTACAACTGTAAAAAGTGATCAGTTAAATGTGGCAGCACTCACCGGAAAAAATATGAAAATCGCACATGATGCGAGTACGCCACAAATCTTAATTTATCATACCCATTCACTGGAAGGGTATGCGGATTCTATTCCCGGAGACCGCTCAACTACGGTTGTGGGCGTTGGGGATTATCTGACAGAATTGCTGACGCAGCAATATGGATACAATGTCATACACGACACCGGGGAATATGATACCATCCGTGATAAAGCGTATTCCAAAGCAGCACCGGCATTAGAGCAGATACTGGCAGACAACCCGGGCATTGACGTGGTCATAGATCTGCACCGGGATGGCGTGGGGGAGAACACAAGGCTTGTCACGAATGTGAATGGAACGGATATGGCAAAAGTAATGTTTTTTAACGGATTGAGCAGAACGACCAAACTGGGGGATATCGCCTATCTGTACAATCCATACATAGCGGATAATCTGGCATTCTCATTTCAGATGCAGCTTGCCGCCGCAGAATACTATCCGGGATACACAAGAAAAATCTACCTCAAAGGCTACCGTTTCAACATGCATTACTGTCCGAAAACGCTGCTTGTCGAGGTCGGGGCTCAGACTAATACCGTGCAGGAGGCAAAAAACGCCATGGTTCCGCTCGCAGACATCCTGAACAAAGTACTTTCCGAATAACTGAAAGCATTGTCCCGGCTGTCCGGTCTGGCAGTCTGCCGGGTTATATTATTTGTGTATGCATGGAAAGGAAGCGGGGCGCAGAATGAAACTTTCGTGAAAAATTGCGTAAATTTATCAATGTTTCTTTTTTGACTGCTGGTTTATGTACATTCATCAATGAACAGTCCGCGCAATATGTCCGTTTCAGACACACACTCGTTAGCTTTCTCTAGTGTGCGTAAATGCCAGAATCAGCATCGTTTATTGCAGGGCAAAAATCAAAAGGAAAACCGGGTGATTTTTGCCCTGCTTCTCTGCTGATCTTCTGGCATGTAACGCACACACGAGAAACCTAAGACGAGTGTGTGTCATGAAACGGACATATTGTGCGGACTGTCCATTGCTGAATGAATATAAACAATGAGAGCAGTCAAAAAGGAAACATTGATAAATAAGCAATTTGAACAAGTTTCATTCTGCGCCCCGCTTCCTTTCCGTCATCTCAGTTATGAAAATCCGGCAGACTGCCAGACCGGATAGCCGGGACTGCGCTTCCACCTATCCGGAAATTACAGATTCAGGTGGTATTTCTGCATCCAGTAGTTGATCTGGATGAAGTAGGCGAGCAGCTGCGGTCCTGCCATGAGCTGTCCGAACCACGGCTTTCCGTATTCGGTCGGTGCCTCTAGGAAGGTTTCGAGTTTTTTTGTGTCGATGAAGGTCTTGACCGGTGCATCCGGCTGGTCAAGGATGTGCTGCATTTCTGCAATCAGAAGTTTCTCATAGCCGGGATGATAGGTTTTCGGGTAAGGGCTCTTTTTCCGGTGCAAAAGCTCCTCTGGAAGCAGGTCTTTACATGCGTCACGGAGCAGTGCTTTCTCGACACCGTTCTGGTATTTCATTTCCCACGGAACATTAAACACATACTCGATGATGCGGTGGTCGGCAAATGGAACACGGGCTTCCAGACCGGAGTACATGCTTGTGCGGTCCATGCGGTCGAGCAGTGTCTGCATAAACCATTTGATGTTCAGATAAGCGATATTATAGCGTTTCCGCTCGGTTTCCGTCTCGTCTGAAAGGTGTGGTGCCTGGTTTAAAGAAGTCTGGTAACGGTCGTGGGAGTAGGCGGCAAGATCGAGATCTTTTATGAAGGAGTCTTTAAGAAACAGCGTTCGCACAGACATATCCGCGGACCACGGAAAGCCATCTCTGGATAAAAGATCTTCCCGGTAAAACCACGGATATCCGCCGAAAATCTCATCGGCACATTCACCGGTCAGTGCGACCTTATTGTGTTTTTTTACAAGGGAACAGAAGTAGAGCAGTGAGGAGTCCACGTCTGTCATACCCGGAAAATCCTTTGCGTCGACGGCATCTCTGAGTGCGGAAAAGAGCGTGTTTTCATCGCATTCCAGATACGTGTGGTTTGTGTGATAGTGATCTAACATGATCCTGACATAAGGAAGATCACGCTCCGGTTGAAAGGCGTTGGATTTAAAATAAATGTCATTGTCCTTAAAATCAAAGGAAAAAGTATTTAAGGTTTCACCGTGTTTTTCCATGTAACGGCAGGCAATCGCGGTGACAATGCTTGAGTCAATGCCGCCGGACAAAAACGTGCACACCGGAACATCGGATACCATCTGTCTGGTCACGGAATCGCGTAGAAGAAAAGAGACAGTTTCCACTGTCTGTTCATAGGAATCGGTATGCGGGGCGCGGAACAGATCCCAGTAAGTGTGATCGGACATCGTATTTTTAGAAAAAATGAGATAATGTCCGGGAAGCACTTCGTTTACATCATCAAAAATTCCATTTCCCATGGTCCGGGCAGGTCCGATCGCGAGAACTTCGCGCATGCCATCCATAGAAACCCTCGGAGTGAATCCCGGAAAACAAAAAAGTGCCTTTGGTTCAGAGGCAAACAGGAGCTGTCCGGATACAAACGAGTAAAAAAGCGGTTTGATTCCTACGCGGTCACGGTATAAGAGAAGTTGTTTTTTGCTGTCATCCCAGATGGCAAAGGCAAAAATTCCATTCAGTTTCCGGACAAAACTGGCGCCGTACTGCATATAGGCATAAAGAATGACTTCGGTGTCCGTAGTCGTCGAAAATTCATAGCCGGACTGCCGCAGGTCACGGGCGAGTTCCCCGGTGTTATATAATTCGCCATTGTATACAATCGCGTATTCCTTTCCGTTCTTTTGGCGTATAATCGGCTGTTTCCCGGTGACAATGTCGCGGATACTTAAGCGCGCGTGGGAGAGACCGGCCATATCTGACAGATAGATCCCGGACTCATCATTTCCACGGTGCGCAAGACATTCGTGCATGGAAGTCAGCACAGATGCCCATTTTTCTTTCTGTTGTTGATAATTTCCTTCTGCGTTATAAAAACCTGCAATTCCACACATATATTTTTCCTTACATTCTGATCGCATTCTATTTTGGTTTAGTTTATGCTAAGGGGATGGATTCATGCATAGAATAGAGAAAAAAACGGAAAAGCGCATGAAGGAAAACTGTGGAAAGATAGAAAATATACTAAATCTGGCATTGGATGCCACGCGGGAGGAACGGGAAAAGTCCCTGAATCTGGATGTAGGATATGATGTTGCAGATGATAGCTGGGAGGTGATCGTAAAATTTTTTGGGACGACAGAGGAACTGCGGCAGAAGCTGTCGGAGCGTTTCCCGGAGGAACAGGCTCAGATTGGAATTTATAACCTCACAAATGAATATGCTATTTTAAGGATTCCGCAGCCGTTGGTAGAGCTTGTCGCATCCATGCCTGAAATTGAATATATGGAGAAACCAAAACGACTTTTTTTTTCGGTGGAAAACGGAAAAAGAAGTTCCTGCATCAATCCGCTGCAGACCGGGCAGGGTACAAGTCCGACAAGTAATCTGACAGGAAAAGAGGTGCTTGTGGCAGTCATTGACTCCGGAATTGACTATGCGCATCCGGATTTTTGCAACAGTGACGGAACGACAAGAATTGCTGTGCTGTGGGATCAGACGCTTGACACGGTCTACGAGCGTGAGACGATTAATCTGGCGTTAAGGCAGGAGAGTGAGCAGGAGCGGTACGCAATCTGCCCGAGCAGGGATGCATCCGGGCATGGTACGCATGTTGCAGGCATTGCGGCAGGAAATGGCAGGGCTTCCAATGGGCGGTACCGCGGCGTGGCATATGAGAGTGAACTGATCGTTGTGAAACTTGGTGTGCCGAGAGAGACTTCGTTTCCGAAAACAACGGAACTGATGAGTGCCGTGGATTTCTGTATTGCGAGAGCAAGGCAGTATGGAAAACCAATTGCATTAAACCTAAGCTTTGGCAATAATTACGGTTCCCATTCCGGGAATTCACTGATAGAGACCTATCTGGATGACATGGCGAATTACTGGAAAACGTCTATTGTGATCGGCAGTGGCAATGAAGGGAGCGCAGCAGTCCATACAGCGGGAAAACTGACGCTGAATGAGGAGCAGGAGGTTGAGATCGCGGTGAGCGCGTATGAGGCATCCTTAAATTTGCAGATCTGGAAAAATTATGTGGATGAAATCGGTGTCTCTGTGATCCATCCGGGCGGAACTGCGATCGGACCATTGCAGCGGATACAGGGAACCCAGAGATTTCAGTTAGGAGAAACAAACCTTCTGGTGTATTATGGAGAACCAAGTCCGTACAATCCCTACCAGGAAATTTATCTGGATTTTATCCCAGTGGGCAGTTACATTGACGATGGAATCTGGAAGATCAGGCTCACTCCCATCCGGATTACAGACGGCGCGTTTGACATGTGGCTTCCGGCAGGAAATGTGTTAAACAGCGGAACGGGATTTTTAAATCCGGTGGAGGAGACAACTCTCACGATTCCCTCTACAGCGACGAAAGTGATCACTGTCGGGGCATACGATGCGAGATTTGACCAGGCAGCTGCATTTTCCGGGAGAGGTTATACGAGGGCAACCAATCAGGTAAAGCCCGATCTTGTGGCTCCGGGGGTGGAGATCATGTCCTGCGCACCGGGCGGCGGCTATCAGGTGCGTACCGGGACTTCCATGGCGACACCGTTTGTGACCGGAAGCGCAGCACTTTTGATGCAGTGGGGCATTGTAAACGGCAACGATGCCTATCTATATGGAGAAAAAATGAAAGCATACCTGATCCGTGGGGCGCGCAAACTGCCGGGTTTTACAGCTTATCCGAATCCGGTATTAGGCTGGGGAGCACTGTGTACGGCAAATAGTATTCCACGATAACTCTATAAAATGTTAAAAAACAGAAAAATATAAAAAAAGTTCACAGAAATATAACGTTTTGTGATATACTTTGCTATATGTAGTGGAGATTATGGTATCAGGGTACTTATCGTTGGACAGAAAAGGATCAGAAGTACCTGATAATTACAGGCGTGGGATAATTACAGGAGTATGAGGGACAGAAGATGACTAATTTTGGGGAACATTATAATGAGGAATTAGCGCAGCAGGAGATCGAGATCAATAAGAAGACACTGTGGGAGATGGTCGGAGCGTTTATTGTTTTGACGGCGGTCTGGGGACTGGCGTTTGGACGTTTTCCGACAGCAAACGCAATTGTGTTCAGTGTGACGTATGCAATTTCCACAGGTTTTTTTATTGCGTCTGTGATCTTATTTTTTAAAGCAGATCCATCGGATGAGCGCATGAAAAATTTTTTTGTGACCGGCATCTGCATAATTTCAGCAGCAATGAACCTTATGTTCAGTTACCATATGGTTCTGGCGTATGTGTTCCCACTCATCGTGGCAGTTCAGTATAAAGAGAAATCCGTGTTATGGCTGTCATATGCACTGGAAGTTTTTCTGCTGCCGGTCAGCATGATCGTGGGATTTTATTATGGGATCTGTGATCTGAACCTGCTGCTGCAGGGAAATCATACAAGAACATGGTACATGGCGGAACTGGCAGATGGATTTGCGAAGCTCCCTTTTTCAAAGATGCCGGTTGTGGTCATTATAGTTTACGGGATATTACCGCAGCTTCTGATCCTATTTGTGTTCGTGATGATCATCCAGCATACCATTGGCAGCATGCGGGAGGATGCTTACAGGATTGCGGAACTTACCTACCGCAAGGAGGTCGATTCTGCAACAAGGCTTTATAATAAGAATAAATATGAAGATATGCTTGCCAATTACTATACGATGGTGGAGCGTGTCGCCGTGGTTTTGTGGGATATCAATAATCTGAAAGAGATCAACGACCGCATGGGACATGGCATGGGAGATAAACTGATCGAGACAATGTCCGGTGCAATCTATGCACAGACAGATAGCCGGAAAAAGGCATATCGTATCGGTGGGGATGAATTTGTCATGCTCATCGAAAATCCGGAGAAACAGGAGGCAGAGCAGATCATCCAGAATGTCAGGGACAAACTTGCAAGACACAGGGAAGAAGGCGGTCTCAGGGTTTCGAGTGCAACCGGTACAGCGGAGGGAAACGGAATCGATATCTTAAAAATAGTACATGACGCGGATGAACGGATGTATGAGGATAAGAAGAGAGGAAAGGAGAGCCGCGAATATGCTATGTTTTATAGTGAATGAGCATTCCAGAAGCGGTAAAGGCGCAAAGATCTGGAAAGAAGCGGAAGCAGTTTTAAAAAAGAAAAACATTGCTTACGAATCATACGTCACCCAATATGAGGGGCATGCCTTTTCACTGGCACATGACATCTGTGAATGTGGGGCGGATGACATTCAACTTGTCGTGGTAGGTGGTGATGGGACCGCAAATGAAGTCATCAACGGAATGACGCATTTTGAGAAGGTACGCTTTGGTGTGATCCCGACCGGTTCCGGCAATGACCTCGCAAGGGGACTTGGAATCACGGGAACGCCTACAGAGGTGATCGGGCATATTTTAAACTGCAGAGAAGATTATGTGATGGATCTGGGGCAGGTGAGCTGGAACGGCTGTGAGAAGCCGAGATTATTTGCGATCAGTGCCGGTGCAGGACTGGATGCATTAGTCTGCAAGAAGGCTTTGAAGTCAAAGGTAAAAGACGCTTTGAATAAGCTGCATCTCGGAAAGCTTACCTACCTGTTTTTGACGGTACAGTCACTATTTACCATGCAGACAACAGATGCCGCAGCGGTTTTTGATGGAAAAGGACAGCAGAACCGCAAAAAAATGATTTTTGCCGCAGCAATGAATTTCCGGGCAGAGGGCGGCGGTGTGCCGATGGCACCGGGGGCAGATGCGCAGGATGGAAAGCTTTCGGTGTGTATGGCGTGGGGAATCCCGAAATGGCGCACTTTTTTATGCCTGCCATTGCTTGTGACAGCCAATCATCTGCGGATCAGAGGGTTTGAGGTGACAAACTGTAAGGAATATGATCTGAAGCTGAAAACACCTATGGTACTTCATGCAGACGGAGAGTACTGTGGGGATGTCACAGAGATGCACTTTCAATGTCTGCCAAAAAAACTGCATGTGATGTGGTGATCGAATAAATACGAATAAAACAAAAATTCCCTTCATACAATGTGATAACATATGGAGGGAATTTTTTATGGACAATTATAGCGGAAATAAAGAGTATAACATTTACAGGGATATCAGAAACCGTACCAACGGGGAGATTTACCTCGGGATCGTAGGTCCGGTGCGCACTGGAAAATCCACCTTCATCAAACGGTTTATGGAGTTGATGGTACTTCCTTTTATGGAAGGAGAAGCAGAAAAAGAGAGAGCCATGGATGAACTTCCGCAGGCGGCAGCCGGAAAAACCATTATGACGACGGAACCAAAATTCATTCCACAGCAGGCGGCGGAGATCCGGCTCTCTGATTTTAAGACGGAAGAAGAGCCATTAAAGCTGCGTGTAAGACTGATCGACTGTGTCGGTTTTCTGGCGGACGGGGCAGTGGGACATATGGAAGGAAATGGAAGCAGAATGGTAAAGACACCGTGGTCAGACCAGGAAATCCCATTTGCGGAGGCAGCATCGATCGGAACCGAGAAGGTCATCAGAGACCATGCGACGATCGGCATTGTAGTGACGACCGACGGAACAATCGGAGAACTGGCACGGGAAAATTACATAAATGCAGAAGAGAGAACCGTTCAGGAACTGAAAAATATCGGAAAGCCGTTTGTGATCCTGTTAAATTCGGCAAAACCTTATGCGCAGGAGACAATAAAACTTGCGTCGGAGATGGAGGAAAACTATCAGACAACGGTTGTGCCGGTCAACTGTGAGCAGCTGCGCAGAGAGGATGTCTTAAAAATTTTAGAGAGTGTGCTGTATGAATTTCCGATTGAACGGGTGGAATTTTTTATCCCGAAATGGACGGAAATGCTCTCCGCAGACCATCCGGTAAAAAGTGAGATCATTGCACAGGCATCGGATATTTTAAGTCATATGGAGCGCACGAAAGACGTTTACCAGCAGCAGTCAGAACCGGGAGACTGCATCTCAAAGATTAAAATGGATGAGATGGATCTCGCCTGCGGCTGTGTGAAAATACAGATGGAGGTTGCAGAGCCGTATTACTATGAAAATATGAGTGAACTTGCAGGAGTTCCTATCCATGGTGAGTATGAACTGATCTCGATGATCCGCGAGATGGCGGCGAGGAAAGAATCTTATGAGAAAGTCGCAGGGGCTTTTGAGGAAGTGCAGATGAAAGGATATGGTGTTGTAAATCCGGGGTTAAAGGACATTGAACTTGCGGAGCCGGAACTGATCCACCATGGAAACAAGTTTGGGGTAAAAATTAAGGCAGTCTCCCCATCCATTCATATGATCCGTGCCAATATTGAGACGGAGATCGCACCGATCGTGGGAAGTGAAGATCAGGCAAATGACCTGATCCGTTACATTAAAGAGGGACAGCAGAGCGAGGAGGGCGTCTGGAAAACCAATATTTTCGGCAAATCCATAGGGGAGCTTATGGAGGACGGAATCCGGAATAAAATTGCCATGATGGACGATGAATGCCAGCTGAAATTACAGGATACCATGCAGAAAATCGTGAATGATAATAACGGTGGAATGGTTTGCATTATCCTGTGAAATTTGGTAAGATTTAAGAATAACGAGCAGTGTTTATCGTCGGGAAAATCATAGATTTTTCCGGCGCACACTGCAATTTATGACGATCGGATGTCCAAAGTGGGGCATTCTGCTGCAGGATACAGGCAGTGATAAAAGTGGGGGATCGGTATGAACATTCGTTTTTATCATGCAAAAATATTATTGACGAAAGCAGATCACACCTTTGAGGTGACGGAGGGGGAACTCTGGGTAAGAGGAGACCATATCTGTTATATCGGGGATGGCACAGATACTTCTGCTGTCTGCAAAGAAGATGATATCATTATCTGGGACCGGGAGATCGATGCGAAGGGAAATCTTTTAATGCCGGGATTTAAGAATGCACATACGCATACGCCGATGACATTTTTACGATCTTTTGCAGATGATCTTCCACTGCAGGAATGGCTGCAGCAGAAAGTGTTCCCAAACGAGGCAAGGCTGAAAGGGGAGGATACTTACTGGCTTGCAATCCTCGGAATTATGGAGTACCTGACGAGTGGTATCACCTCAAATTTTGATATGTACATTATGCAGGACTATCATATCAATGCCTATGTGGATACAGGTTTCCGGACTGTTTTTACCAGTGGATTGAACAATTTTACCGACAGTCTGGAAGTGCTGGAGGAGAATTATTTAAGAATCAACGGGCTGAGTGATCTCACTTCCTATGTGCCGGGATTTCATGCAGAATACACAACATCGCGTCCACTGCTTGAAGGGGTTGCCAAGATTGCGGACAAGTATCATGCACCGGTCTGGACGCACAATTCTGAGACAGAGCGCGAGGTGGCAGAGTGTAAGGCACGCTGGGGAATGACACCAATGCAGTTTACGGAAAGTCTGGGGCTGTATGAACATGGCGGCGGCGGTTATCACTGTGTCTGGCTGGAGGAGAAAGATATTGAGATATTGAAAAAACACCACATGTCGGTAGTGACGAACCCAGGTTCGAACACAAAGCTTGCTTCCGGTATCTGCCCGGTCAAAAGACTGCTGGATGAGGGGATCAATCTTGCGATCGGTACGGATGGACCGGCAAGCAACAACTGTCTGGACATGTTCCGGGAGATGTTTCTTGTGACGGGACTGGCAAAACTCAGGGAACGGGACGCTTCCTGCATGCCGGCGGATGAGGTGCTTTATATGGCGACCGCCGGAGGCGCATATGCGATGGGACTGCTGGATTGTGACTGTCTTGCAGTCGGGAAAAAGGCAGACCTTGTCATGATCGATCTGAGACAGCCGAATATGCAGCCGGAGAACAACCTTGTGAAAAATCTGGTTTACAGCGGTAGCAAGCAGAATGTGAAACTGACGATGGTAAACGGAAAAGTACTTTACGAGGATGGAATATTTCTCATTGGATTTGATCCGGCAGAAATATATACAAAAGCAAATGAGATAATTGGAAGGATGAAGGAATGCAGGTAATATTTATACATCACAGCTGCTTCTTAGTGGAAGTGGACGAGAAAGTTTTGATTTTTGACTGGTTTGCGGGAGACCGGGTAAACGGTTATACGTTCCGCGGACAAATCCCGGAGTATGAGCCGGATACTCCAATCTATGTGTTTGCAAGCCACAAGCACAGAGATCACTTTGACATGGACGTGCTCCACTGGACAGAGCGTTACAGCAACATACATTATATTTTCTCAAAAGACTGCAGGATGTCACCTCATTTTCTGGAAAAACACGGGTTTGACCTGTCTGTCCGGGAACTGATCACATATGTCAGTCCGTGCGAGAAATATCAGGTGGATGATCTGGAGATTGAGACGCTTCGCTCCACGGATGCAGGCGTTGCCTTTTATGTGAAGACAAACGGGGCAAGTTTTTATCATGCCGGGGATCTCAACAACTGGAAATGGGATGGAGCAGGGGAACTTGTCAATGGCATTATGGATGTCAATTATAAGAACCAGATTAAAAAACTTGCAAAGAAAGACATCAACCTGGCATTTGTGCCGTTTGATCCAAAACTTGGGATGTATCAGTCACTTGGCATGGAATATTTTCTGGAGAACACGAATGCAGAGTATGTGTTTCCAATGCATATGTGGCAGGATTATTCCGGGATACAGCCTTTTATCAAAAGACTGAGCAATCAGGCGATGGCGGACCGGATCGTGCCAATCGTCCATGAGAATCAGGTATTTGAAATCCGGGAAGAATAAAAGATGGTAGTTTTTGCTGGAAAAGATGACATTTTTTTTAATAAAAGATGACAGCTTTTAGAAGAAAAGATGTTGAATACTTGACGATAAACAAATAAGTGAGCTATAATATTTAAATTGTGAGCCGGCTTTCATTTTTGCAGTGCATAAGTGTCAGCCATAGCAGAAAGGCAGGTAGAAGAAATGGCATTTTTAGGATCATTTTTACAGTATGCAATTATTATGGTGATTTTGGCAGCGATCGCTCTGGCGGGATTTTTTGCAGGCAAAAAGCTGCGGGAAAACAAAGATGCAAAAGCAGCGGCGGAAGCTGATACGGCAGCAGAACACGAGGTTAAATAATTTGTAACTATATAGATAGTTTCTTAGAAGGAAACAGCTGGTAATTACAATTTTATTAAATAAAAAATGTACGGCAGAGAAGTGCCTGTACAAAAGATTTTGGAGGAACTTAGTCGTGAAGAAATTTTACGGTGAAAACGAATTACGAAGAATGTACCTTGAATTTTTCGAGAGCAAGGGACATCTTAAAATGAACAGCTTTTCATTGGTACCACACAATGATAACAGCTTATTACTGATCAATGCAGGTATGGCACCATTAAAGCCATATTTTACAGGACAGGAAATTCCACCTCGCAGAAGAGTGACAACCTGCCAGAAATGTATCCGTACCGGTGATATCGAGAACGTTGGTAAGACAGCAAGACATCTTACATTCTTTGAGATGCTTGGTAACTTCTCTTTCGGAGATTATTTTAAGCATGAAGCAATCGCATGGTCCTGGGAGTTTTTGACAAAGGTTCTCGGATTAGAGGAGGACAGACTGTATCCATCCATTTACGGTGAGGATGATGAAGCATTCGATATCTGGACAAAAGAAGTCGGAGTTCCGGCAGAGAGAATCACAAGATTTTACCGCGATCCGGAAACCGGAGAGTGTGATAACTTCTGGGAGCACGGAGCTGGCCCTTGCGGTCCATGTTCTGAGATTTACTATGACCGTGGAGAAAAATACGGCTGTGGCAAACCGGACTGTAAAGTAGGATGTGACTGTGACCGTTTCATGGAAGTATGGAACAACGTATTTACCCAGTTTGAGGGAGATGGAAAGGGTGGTTACACCGAACTTTCCCAGAAGAACATTGATACAGGTATGGGACTTGAGCGTCTTGCAGTTGTCATGCAGGATGTAGATTCCGTATTTGATATCGATACAATGAAAGCAATCCGTGACAGAGTATGTGAGCTGTCCGGCAAAAAATATGAAGTGGATGCAATGGATGATGTTTCGATCCGTCTGATCACAGACCATATCCGTTCCTCAACATTCATGATCTCCGATGGTATTATGCCATCTAACGAAGGACGTGGCTATGTACTCCGCCGTATCATCCGCCGTGCTGCACGTCATGGAAGAATGCTTGGAATCGATGGCATTTTTATGGCAGAGCTTGCAAAGACTGTGATCAACGAGAGCAAAGACGGTTATCCGGAATTAGAAGAAAAGAAAGATTTTATCTTAAAAGTACTTGCACAGGAAGAAGAGAAGTTTGCAAAGACGATCGATCAGGGTCTTGCAATCTTAGAGGATATGGAAAAAGAGATGATCGCATCCGGTTCCAAAGTATTATCCGGAGACAATGCGTTTAAGCTTTATGATACTTATGGATTCCCGATGGATCTGACTTCTGAGATCTTAGAAGAAAAAGGCTTCACGATTGACGAAGACGGCTTCAAAAAGGCGATGGAAGTACAGCGTACAACAGCAAGAAAGAATCGTAAGACAACAAACTACATGGGAGCAGATGCGACTGTTTATGATGAGATCGATCCTTCCGTCACAACAGAGTTTGTCGGATATGATAAATTAGAGACAGCATCTACAGTGACAGTGCTTACTTCTGAGACTGAGATCGTAGAGGCATTATCCGATGGTGAGATTGGAACGATCATTGTAGAGGAGACACCATTCTATGCTACCATGGGTGGACAGCAGGGGGATAAAGGTGTGATCTACACTGCTGATGGTACTTTCAAAGTGGAAGATACGATCAGGTTATTAGGTGGAAAAGTGGGACATGTCGGCAAAATGACAAGCGGCATGATCAAGTCCGGTGATAAAGTTACGTTATCTGTTGACGCAGATCTTCGTGGCAAGACATGTAAGAATCATTCTGCAACACACTTATTACAGAAAGCACTCCGTGAAGTATTAGGTACTCACGTAGAACAGGCTGGTTCTTATCAGGATGCAGAGAGAACACGTTTTGACTTCAGCCATTTCCAGGCTATGACAGCAGAGGAGATCGCAAAAGTTGAGAAGATCGTAAATGACGAGATCGCTGCAGACCTTGAGGTGCGTACGGATGTCATGACCGTAGAAGAAGCCAAAAAGACAGGTGCTATGGCGTTATTCGGTGAGAAATACGGTGAGAAGGTACGTGTCGTATCCATGGGAGAATTTTCCAAGGAGTTCTGTGGTGGTACACATGTAAAACACACAGGCGAGATTGCTGCATTCAAGATCATTTCTGAGAGCGGTGTCGCTGCCGGTGTACGTCGTATCGAGGCGTTGACAGGTGATAATGTATTCGCATACTATAAAAATATCGAAGCTGAATTAGAGAGAGCTGCAAAAGCTGCAAAGACAACTCCGGCTGCATTGGTTGAGAAGATCGAGCATATGATGGCTGAGATCAAGGCGTTAAATGCAGAGAATGAGTCCTTAAAGAGCAAAGCTGCCAAAGAGGCACTTGGCGATGTTATGGATCAGGTTGTAGAAGTAAAAGGTGTAAAACTTCTTGCAACAAGTGTTGCAGGGGTTGACATGAACGGCTTGAGAGACCTTGGTGACCAGCTCAAAGGAAAACTCGGAGAGGGCGTTGTAGTGCTTGCTTCTGAGGCAGACGGCAAAGTAAATCTTGTCGCTATGGCAACAGAGGAGGCAATGAAGAAAGGCGCTCATGCAGGAAATCTCATCAAAGCGATCGCAGGAAAAGTTGGCGGTGGCGGTGGCGGACGTCCGAATATGGCACAGGCTGGCGGTAAGAATCCGGCAGGAATCCCGGATGCGGTAGCCGAGGCTAAGGCAGCGCTGGAAAATCAGATTAAATAATAATTTGATGAAAAAAATAGAATTGTCTGAATTTTTCTAAATATAAGAAAAACTATTGACGTGAACATTTTTTATGCTATAATAACTTATAGTGCAATGAAATTTACCCAAACAGTTGAATATGCACAATACGCAACTGGAGGGAGGTTAGGTGTGAGATAATGTCTAGTGTAATAGTAAAAGAGAACGAGACTTTAGATAGCGCTTTACGTAGATTTAAGAGAAACTGTGCTAAAGCAGGTATCCAGCAGGAGATTCGTAAAAGAGAACATTACGAGAAACCAAGCGTAAGACGTAAGAAAAAATCTGAAGCAGCAAGAAAAAGAAAATACAATTAATGTATGTAAAAGAAGCTATCGTGTATGCGGTAGCTTCTTTTTTTGAAATTTAAAGTCAGTTTGTCAGGATCGTTTTTTTTGTTGGATTGTTTTACCTGAAGTTTACAATTAGAAAACAAAAAAAATACAATTAATATCATAAATATCTTGACACTGAAATATGTGTATGATAGACTTTCTTTCGTGTGAAAAATAAAAATCGTTTTTTCATGCAAATGTATGACCACTCAGATTACTGAGGCAGCCTAACGGACAGGCGGGTCGGTTGCCGGTGTGGTGAGGAGACCACGTTATTGATTGAGTCAGAAGCTCAAATTTTATAAGTTGATTACTTTATAATCAGTGTGTAAGCACATCATCTTGTGAAACGGTCAATAAGAGTGACATATATTTGCAGTTGCGATGCAGACAAAGGCAGAAAGCAGAGAGCGGCAGGCAACGGATTCTTTGAAAAACGATATTTGGGATCGCATCGAGAGTAAAAAGGATTCCAATATGGAGAACGAAGGTCAACAGAGATGATTGCTCAGGCAGTTGTCTCTTTTTTTATGTAATCGAAAACATCATTTCTATTACATAAAATGTGAAAATGATTATCTTAAAATTATAAATTGCAATGGAGAAAGTTATGAACAGAGAAGATCAGAAAAGAGCTCCCATTTATGAAGCACTGGAAAAATTCAGGAAACAGCGTGTCGTACCATTCGATGTGCCGGGGCATAAGCGGGGCCGTGGCAATCCTGAATTAGTGGAATTATTAGGGGAAAAATGTGTAGGGATCGATGTGAATTCCATGAAGCCACTCGATAACCTCTGTCATCCGGTATCGGTTATAAGAGATGCGGAGGAACTTGCAGCAGATGCATTTCATGCAGAACATGCATTTTTGATGGTGGGAGGAACTACTTCTGCAGTGCAGAGCATGATTTTGTCAGTCTGTAAGAGAGGGGATAAAATTATCCTTCCGCGAAATGTACATAAAAGTGCCATCAATGCACTGGTGCTTTGCGGAGCAATTCCGGTTTATGTGAATCCGGAAGTGAATCCAAAACTCGGAATTTCTCTTGGAATGGAAGTGCCGTGTGTAGAGCAGGCGATCAAAGAGAACCCGGATGCAGTTGCAGTGCTTGTGAACAATCCGACTTATTACGGTATCTGTTCGGATATCCGTTCTATCGTAAAGCTTGCACATGCGCATGGCATGAAAGTGCTCGCAGACGAGGCACATGGAACACACTTGTATTTTGGAAAAAACCTTCCGGTTTCAGGCATGGAAGCCGGTGCTGATCTGGCAGCAATTTCCATGCATAAGTCCGGTGGAAGCCTGACGCAGAGCTCCATTCTGCTTGTAAACAAAGGTGTCAATGCAGATTATGTCAGACAGATCATCAATCTCACACAGACTACAAGCGCATCGTATCTTCTTCTGTCAAGCCTTGATATTTCAAGAAGAAACCTTGCGTTAAGAGGTGAGGAATCCTTTGCCAAAGTGTCCGAGATGGCAGAATATGCAAGAAATGAGATCAACAATATCGGTGGATATTATGCTTATGGGAAGGATCTGATCAACGGAACCAGCATCTACGACTATGATGTGACAAAGCTTTCTATCTACACGCTTGGTATCGGGCTGGCAGGGATCGAAGTGTATGATCTTCTTCGCGATGAATATGATATTCAGATCGAATTTGGGGATATCTGTAATATTTTGGCCTATATTTCCATTGGAGACCGGACACAGGATATTGAGCGCCTGGTGGGGGCGCTGGCAGATATCGCAAGACTGTATAAAAAAGATAAGGCAGGACTTTTATCCGGTGAATATATAGCACCGAAAGTCATCCGTTCACCACAGGAAGCTTTCTATGCGGAAAAGAAATCCCTTCAGATCCGTGAGACCAGCGGCTGTATTTCCGGTGAATTTGTCATGTGCTATCCGCCGGGAATCCCAATCCTGGCACCGGGTGAGATGATTACAGATGAAATCATCGAATATATCATTTATGCGAAGGAAAAAGGCTGCTCCATGCAGGGAACGGAAGATCCGGCAGTGGAACATCTGATGGTGCTGGTGTAAGAGATGAGTGATCCCGGAGAAAACGGTGGAAACCGGGACAGGGAAGGAGAAGCAGAAAAATGGAAATGTGGTTTTCGGAGCTTCACACATCGAATGTAAAGCTCTCAATGAGAATCGAAAAACAATTATTCAGCGGTAACAGTGACTGCCAGAGGATCGATGTTCTGGAATCGGTAGAATTTGGCAAGTTTCTGGCTTTGGATGGAGATATCCTTTTTTCGGAAAAGGATGAATTTATTTATGACGAGATGGTAACGCATGTGCCGATGGCAGTACATCCGGACGTGCGTCACGTGCTGATCATCGGTGGCGGTGATGGCGGCGTTGCAAAAGAACTGACACAGTATGATTCCATAGAAAAGATTGATGTTGTGGAACCGGATGAGATGTTAGTGGAAGTCTGCCGGGAGCATTTCCCGGAGCTTGCCTGTGGTCTGGATGATCCGCGTGTGAATGTGTATTATCAGGATGGACTTCGTTTCCTGAGAAACAAAACGGAGGAGTATGATCTGATCATCAATGACGCAACCGATCCATTTGGGCATACTGAGGGACTTTTTACCAAGGAATTTTACGGAAGCTGCTATAAGGCGTTAAAAGAGGACGGAATCATGGTTTATCAGCATGGAAGTCCATTTTATGATGAGGATAAGGAAGAGTGCATGAAGATGCACCGCAAGGCATTCCGGGCATTTCCGGTAAGCCGTGTATATCAGGCACATATCCCGACGTGTTCGTCCGGCTACTGGCTGTTTGGATTTGCTTCCAAAAAATATCACCCACTCAACAATCTGCGCGTGAAAGAGTGGAAAAAATTACATATCAAAACAAGATATTACACAACGAATCTTCACCGGGGAGCCTTCATGCTCCCAAAATATTTAGAAGATATGTTAGAGGACGAGGAAGACCGGTAGAAAAATATATTAAGTAAATAATGACATGGATAATTGCAAAACTCATAAAAACCTAAATTGAACAATTGAAAGAAGAGTAGGAAGGAGTTTCGCAATTATCTAAAAAACAATAACGTAAAAAAAGGAGAGAAAAAAATGAGCAAGGTAATGATTATCGGATGTGGAGGCGTAGCTTCCGTAGCAATCGCAAAATGTTGTCAGAACAGTGATGTTTTCACTGAGATTATGATCGCTAGCAGGACAAAATCCAAATGCGATGCAATGAAAGAAAAATTACAGCCGACAACAAAAACAGTCATCACAACCGCACAGGTAGATGCTGACAACACAGAGGAGCTGATCGCACTAATCAAAGAATACAAACCGGATGCAGTGTTAAATGTGGCACTTCCATATCAGGATCTGACGATCATGGATGCCTGTCTTGCAACAGGAGTAGATTATATTGACACCGCAAACTACGAAGCAGAGAACACAGATGATCCAGAATGGAGAAAAATCTACGAAGAGCGCTGCAAGAAAGAGGGATTTACAGCATACTTTGATTATTCCTGGCAGTGGGCTTACAAGAAAAAGTTTGAAGATGCAGGTATTACAGCAATCCTCGGAAGCGGATTTGATCCAGGTGTTACAAGTGTTTATTCCGCATATGCATTAAAACATTATTTCGATGAGATTCACTACATTGATATTTTAGACTGCAATGGTGGAGACCATGGCTATCCATTTGCAACAAACTTTAATCCGGAGATCAACTTACGAGAAGTATCTGCAATGGGTTCTTACTGGGAAGATGGCCACTGGGTAGAAGTAGAGCCAATGTCTATTAAGCGTGAATATGATTTTCCGGAAGTTGGAGAAAAAGATATGTATCTGCTTCATCATGAAGAGATCGAATCACTTGCAAAAAATATTCCGGGAGTCAAGAGAATCCGTTTCTTCATGACATTCGGACAGAGCTATTTAACACATATGAAATGTCTGGAAAACGTTGGAATGCTTTCCACAACACCGATCAACTTTGAAGGAAAAGAGATCGTGCCGATTCAGTTCTTAAAAGCATTATTGCCGGATCCTGCAAGCCTTGGACCAAGAACGGTAGGAAAAACAAACATCGGATGTATTTTCAAAGGTGTAAAAGACGGAAAAGAAAAGACAATCTATATTTACAATGTATGCGATCATCAGGAGTGCTACAAAGAGGTTGGTTCTCAGGCAATCTCCTACACAACAGGAGTTCCTGCAATGATCGGAACAATGATGGTTGTGGAAGGTCTCTGGAAAAAACCGGGAGTCTTTAACGTAGAGGAGTTTGATCCGGATCCATATATGGAGGCACTGAATAAATGGGGACTTCCTTGGGTAGTCTGCGAGAATCCGCAGGAAGTTGAGTAAGAATTTTAAGAAAACGAAGATACAATGCAGTTGATATAAGTAGGCTGTGTTTGCAAAATTGTTCTGACAGAATGTAAAATGTCGGAAAGCAATGACAGAAAAAGGAATGAACAGACAGAATGAGAATTGAAGAATTAAAAACACCGTGCTATGTCATAGATGAAAAACAGCTGAAAAAAAATCTTTCCATTCTCCAGAAAGTGGAAAAAGATACCGGATGTAAAATCCTTCTTGCACAGAAAGCCTTTTCCTGCTTTTACGAATATCCACTGATCGGTCAGTATCTCAGCGGAACAACGGCAAGCGGACTTTTTGAGGCTCGTCTCGGAAAAGAGGAAATGGGAAAAGAAAACCATGTATTTGCTCCGGCATATAAAGAAGAGGATGTGAAGGAACTGGTAAAAATCTGCGATCACATGGTTTTTAATTCTTTTTCCCAGCTGGAAAAATACAAAACTCTCTGTAAAGAGACCAGCGTGGGAATCCGTATTAATCCGGAGTGTTCCACGCAGGGGGATCATGCGATCTATGATCCATGTGCAAAGGGTTCGCGTCTTGGTGTGACAATTGCACATTTTAAAGAGCAGTTTACGGATGAGATGTATGATTATGTGGATGGACTGCATTTTCACACGCTCTGTGAGCAGAATGCGGATGATCTTGCAAAAACCCTTGAGGCGGTAGAAGAAAAATTCGGCAGTTATCTTTACAAAATGAAATGGCTGAATTTTGGCGGCGGACACCATATTACAAGAGCAGATTATGACATCGGACTGTTAGAAAAATGCATTCTGCACATGAAGGAAAAATATGATCTTGACATTTATTTAGAACCGGGCGAAGCGATTGCATTGAATGCCGGATATCTTGCCACAACCGTTATGGATGTGGTAGATAACGATATACAGACGTTGATTCTGGACGCATCCGCAGCATGCCATATGCCGGATGTGCTGGAAATGCCGTACCGTCCGCCACTTCGCAGTTCGGGAATGCCGGAGGAAAAGAAGTATACTTACCGGTTATCTTCCTATACCTGCCTTGCAGGCGATATTATCGGGGATTATTCTTTTGACGAAGAGAAAAAAGTGGATGACAGACTGTATTTTGAGGATATGGCGATTTACTCCATGGTGAAAAACAATACATTTAACGGAATCCCGCTGCCGGATATCGCAGTGATGGATGAGAGTGGTGAATGTAAAGTGATCCGCAGTTTTTCTTATGAGGATTTTAAAGGAAGACTGTCATGAGAAAATCCGGCCGGATGGAAGAACATGTGACAGGATGAAGCTATGATTCATGAAAAGACAACACGGAAAAGGCAGGAAAACAGAAGTATGAAGATAGAAAACAGAACTCCGCATCAGGATGGATTTTATATGCCGGGGGAATTTGAACCGCAGGATGGTGTGATCTTAATCTGGCCGAAACGTCCGGGTTCCTGGCCATATGAGGCAAAAGAAGCCGGAAAAGTATTTGCAGAGATTGCCAACAAGCTGGCAGAGACAGAAAAAGTATATATGCTGACAGAACCGGAAACGGAAGCAGTGGCAAGAGAGTTATTGTGTGAGAATGTAGAAATTTTAACAATTCCGACAGATGATGCATGGGCGAGGGATGTCGGACCAACCTTTGTGACGGATGGAAAAGAAGTCCGTGGGATCAACTGGAGCTTTAATGCCTGGGGTGGAACCTATGATGGTCTTTATCAGGACTGGCAAAAGGATGATAACGTGGCAGAAGAATTTTGTAAACAGACCGGTTATGATTATTATGATGCGGCTCCTTTTGTGCTGGAAGGCGGTTCCATCCATTCAGACGGACAGGGAACGGTGATCGCAACGGAAGCCTGTCTGCTCAGTAAGGGAAGAAATCCGGAACTTACGAAAGAGCAGATCGAAGCAAAATTGCAGGAATATCTTGGTGCCAAGAAGATCATCTGGCTTCCAAACGGAATCTATCAGGATGAAACAAATGAACATGTAGACAATGTCTGTGCATTTACAAAACCGGGTGAGGTTGTCCTTGCATGGACAGATGATGAGAGTGATCCGCAGTATGTACTTTCAGCAGAGGATCTTAAGGTTCTTGAACAGGAGACAGATGCCAAAGGAAGAAAGATCCGTGTGCATAAAATGCTGATCCCGAAGAAACCGGTCTGCATTACGGAAAAAGAGCTGGCAGGTTACGTGTTTGAAGAAGGCGAGGATACAAGAGAAGCCGGAGAACGGTTAGCGGCAAGCTATGTGAATTTTTATATTGGAAATAAAGTTGTCCTTGTGCCGCAGTTTGGAGACGAGCATGATGTTCTGGCAACAGATTTATTGCAGAAGCTGTTCCCGGAGCGTGAGATCGTGCCAATCTTTGCAAGGGAGATCATCATCGGCGGCGGCAATATCCACTGCATCACGCAGCAGATACCAGTACGCAGATGACGGATAGCAGGAAATCATATAAAGTATCGTTGCAAGACAGATGGAAAGATAAAAATGCCGGATTTCAGAATAAACAGGAATAGAACGAAAAAGCATGGAAAATATTAAGAAGCGGGAGACAGCATATTATGAGCAGAAAACGTAACGTCACAGTAGCCGCAGTTCAGATGAAATGCAGCACAAATGTGGAAGAAAATATTGCAAAGGCAGATGCACTTGTCCGGGAAGCGGCAGAAAAAGGAGCACAGATCATCCTTTTGCCGGAACTTTTTGAAAGACAGTATTTTTGTCAGGAACGCAGATATGAATACTATGAATTTGCAAAAGAAGTGAATGAAAATGATGCGGTAAAACATTTTTCTGCACTGGCAAAGGAATTGTCTGTTGTCATCCCGGTCAGCTTTTATGAAAAAGATGTGAACCGTCTGTTCAATACTGTTGCAGTGATCGATGCAGACGGAAGCAATCTGGGCATATACCGCAAGACACATATCCCGGACGATCATTATTATCAGGAAAAATTTTACTTTGTTCCGGGAGATACCGGATTTCAAGTGTTTGATACAGCGTATGGAAAAATAGGAGTTGGCATCTGCTGGGATCAGTGGTTCCCGGAGACAGCAAGAGCCATGGCGGTCAAAGGAGCAGAGCTGCTCTTTTACCCGACAGCGATCGGCAGTGAACCGATCTTAGAGTGTGACAGCATGCCGCACTGGAGAAGAGCGATGCAGGGACATGCAGCAGCAAACCTCATGCCGGTGATCGCAGCAAACCGTATCGGAACAGAAGAAGTAGTTCCATGTGAAGAAAATGGCGGACAGAGATCAGCTCTCACATTTTACGGATCTTCTTTTATCACAGACCAGACCGGAGAACTTGTGGCAGAGGCAGACCGCGAGAAGGAGCAGGTCATCCTCGCAACGTTCGACTTAAATGAAATGCAGGAGAACCGCCTGTCCTGGGGAATCTTCCGGGACAGAAGACCGGAGTGCTACGGGGATATCTGTAAATAAAAAAGGACGCATGAAGATACCCTCTTTACTGGACAAACCAGTAAGGAGGGTATTTTTAAGCGTCCCTTTGCTTCTTATGGATACAAGAGTGGTTATACTCCATAAAAAAGTGCCTTTTGCATCTTTTAGTAGCCAAGTTCCTCTCCAATTAAAATAACTTTAATTCTTCCCTGAATACCGCTTCGTCTTGTGATCACGACCTGATTGCAGATACAGTCAGGAGAGAGGCAGTCGGCACAGACTCCGGTGACAGCACATGGTGTCTGCTTGTTCAGACGTACACAGTTCATAGGAGTTGCGGTTAAGTGGACACGGTCAACAGCTTCTGCAACGTCCTTTGCAACCTTGTTCATTCCGGCAAGAATAATGACATTTTCAGGACCATAGATTAAAGCAGCGACCCGGTTTCCATTACCATCGATATTGACTAATTCTCCATCAATTGTCATGGCGTTGGTGCTCATGAAATAGTAGTCAGCCATCAGTGCGTCGTGGAATATTTTTCTGGAATCTTCCGGCGTCTTACAGACAGCCCGGTCTAAAAACTCAATATCGGCTGAACGCAGTGCATCCATCATGCCGGTTTCCTCTAGTGTCATGGAGCCGCCGTGAGCCACGACTGCACCGGATGGCAGGAAAGAAAGTGCTTTCTCTACGGCTTCTTTTGCGGTCGGGCAGTAGTATGCTTCCATTCTTCTTTTTTCAAAATTTTTGATCATGGTATTGGCGAGTGTTTCGTAATATTTTGCTTTTGGTGTCATATGATCCTTCTCCTCCTATTTAACTTTTTGACTTTTATTATAAGCGGATTTTTTCGTTATGCAAGCGCTATTAAAATAATTGAAAACGATCAGATTTTCTTCTATTAACAATTCTGAAACAAAACTCAAACAAATTCAAAATAATATATGTTATGATGTAATCAATGGACAATGATAGAAACCAGAAAGGAACAGAAAAATGATACACATTCTTGTAGTGGATGATGATAAAAATTTAAACCAGACGGTCTGCACCTATTTAAATGACTGTGGATTTGAGGCAAAAGGCGTTTTGAGTGCGAACGAAGCCTATGACGAGATGTATAACAATCTCTACGAGCTGATCATTTCCGACATTATGATGCCGGAGATCGACGGATTTGAATTTGCGGAGACAGTGCGTCAGGTCAATAAACAGATCCCGATCCTTTTCATGTCGGCTAAGGACGATCTTCCTTCCAAACGGAAAGGATTTTTAGTTGGAATCGATGATTATATGGTAAAACCGGTGGAGTTGGCAGAACTTGAGATGCGTGTGAGGGCACTGCTCCGGAGAAGTAATATCGAGATGGAGCGCAAACTTATTGTCGGAAATCTGGAGATGGATGCGGACGGCATGACTGCAACGATAAATGGGGAGGAGATACCGGTCACAACACGCGAATTCAATATTTTATATAAACTGTTGTCTTACCCGAAAAAAACATTTACAAGGGCACAGCTTATGGATGAGTTCTGGGGGCTTGATTCGGGAACGAGCCTGCGGGCTGTGGATGTCTATGTGACAAAGCTCCGTGACAAGTTTTCCACCTGCGATGGATTCGAGATCAAAACTGTGCGTGGACTTGGATACAAAGCGGTATTGCTATAGAAAGGGATTGCCTGAAACCATGAACAAATTGAACCATACCAACACAATCAAAAATGACCGTTTTCCATCGTCCCTGTTTCTGGTGTATTTTCTCGTATTGCTGTTAATGTCCGGTATTCATACAGGAATTATCGTAGGTATGAATGCACTGGGGTGGAACAAAATCATACAGGTGATTTTACCGCTTGGTTACTGGACTGTTGTGGCAGTTGGATTGACACTTTTTACGAAAAATGTGATCCGGAAAAGCTATGAAAAGCCAATGCATGACCTGGCAGATGCAACAAAAAAAGTTGCAGAGGGCGATTTTTCAGTGTATGTTCCAACACTTCACACATCTGACCGGCTGGATTATCTGGATGTCATGATCATTGATTTTAATAAAATGGTGGAGGAACTCGGCAGCATTGAGACGTTGAAAACAGACTTTTTCTCCAATGTTTCCCATGAGATCAAGACGCCGCTTGCAATTATTCAGAACAATGCGGAGCTGCTCTGTATGGAAAAGAAGCCGGAGAAACAAAAAGAATATGCCGAAGTGATCTTTCAGACTACAAAGCGTCTGTCGGAACTTATCAGTAATATTTTAAAACTGAACAAGCTTGAAAAACAGGCGATCACGCCGGTAGCAGAAGAGTACGATCTGTGTGGACAGCTTGCGGAATGTGCCGTGAATTATGAGCCGGTGTGGGAGAAAAAAGATATTGGATTTGATGCAGATATGGAAGATTCCGTAAAGATCACGGCAGACGCTGCGTTGATGGAGTTAGTCTGGAATAACCTTCTTTCCAATGCAGTGAAGTTCACAGAACCGGGAGGAACGATAAAGCTGACCGAGCAGTCGGATGATTCTGAGATCCGTGTGTCGGTGGAGGATAACGGCTGCGGAATGACGGAAGAGACAAGGAAACATATTTTTGAAAAATTTTATCAGGGGGATACGTCCCACGCAATGGCTGGAAATGGACTTGGACTGGCGCTTGCCCTGCGTGTTTTGCAGTTAAATGATTATAAAATCGAAGTGGAAAGCGAACCGGGACGCGGCAGTAAGTTTACGGTGATCATTCCGAAAAGGTAGAATATTGGATAACAGACAGAAAGCGAATTTCTGGGAAAGCGTAGAAAAATGAGTGAGTTTGAGAGTTTTGATTATACGAAAGTGACGGTTGCCGAGAATCAGATGTCACAGTATATGGATGGCTACGAGCATTTTGGATGGAAGGTGGATTCCAATGTACCCATAGAAAAAGGAATAGGAAAAGTAACGATCCATTTAAAGCGGAGCAGGGCAGTTTTAAATAAAATGGAACTGACACGGTTACAGAGACATTTTGAGGCGTGCATGAGTGAGATTGCGGCGCTCGAAAATTCCACAGAATCTTTTGCAATGATCGCGGCACTGACCAGTGGGATTTCAGGCTGTGCGTTTATGGCGGGTTCGGTATTCGCTGTGACGGCTGCAAAACCGATCATCTGGCTGATGATTTTGCTCGCAATCCCGGGATTTTTTCTGTGGGGAATCGCATATCCTCTTTATAAAAATGTGAAAAAGTGGAGAGAAGAGAAAGTGAAGCCTCTCATTGAGGCAAAGCTTGATGAGGCGGAAAAAGTGTGCGAGAAAGGGCATGCGCTGTTATAGCTGTAAAGCATCTGACGGAAAAATACGGTGGCACGCTTGTGGCAAGCCAGGAGAAATACATTTTAATAATTCCGAAACAAAACAGAAGCAATTCGCAAACAAAACCTCTCTATGATACAGACAAACAAATGAAACACAGATCATTACAAAAAAGAGAGGAAACATAAAATGAGCGAAACATTATATTTAGTAACAGGAGCAGCAGGTTTTTTAGGAAGTCATGTATGTCATCAGTTGTTGGAGCGTGGAGAAAAAGTAAGAGCATTTGTTCTTGATGGTGATCCGGCAATCAAATATATTCCAAAAGAGGCAGAGATTGTAAAGGGAGATCTCTGTGATATCGATTCACTCGAAAACTTTTTCAAAGCACCGGAGGGAACAGAGACAATCGTGCTCCATGTGGCAAGCATGGTCAGTGTCAATCCTGATTTTAACCAGAAACTTGTGGATGTGAATGTGGGTGGAACCAAAAATATCATCCAGAAATGTTTAGAGCACAAAGAGTGCAAAAACCTTGTCTACGTAAGTTCTACCGGAGCAATTCCGGAACTTCCAAAGGGACAGAAGATCAAAGAGGTAAATGAGTTTGATGCAGAGAAAGTCGTGGGCTGGTACAGCAAGACCAAGGCGATGGCAACACAGGCTGTTTTGGATGCAGTGAAAAAGGAAGGATTAAACGCATGCGTCGTACACCCGAGTGGTATTTTAGGGCCACAGGACTATGCAGTGGGGGAGACTACAGGAACCATTATTAAAATCATCAATGGCGAAATGCCGATCGGCATGGGCGGAAGTTTTAACCTCTGTGACGTGCGTGACCTTGCAGCGGGCTGTATCGCAGCAGCCGATAGAGGACGAAAAGGCGAATGTTACATTCTTGGAAATGAGGAAGTAACGTTAAAGAAAATGTGTGAACTGTTAGACAAAGATCTTCACTGTGGCACCTGTAAATTTTATCTGCCGCTCGGATTGGCAAAACTGCTCGCAAAGCAGATGGAGAAAAAGGCAGCGAAAACCGGTGCGAAAGCATTGATGACGACATTTTCTGTCTACAATCTGGAACGCAATAATGCATTTGACTATTCCAAGGCAGAAAAGGAACTGGGCTATCATACAAGAAGCTATGCGGAGACATTGCATGATGAGGCAGTGTGGCTTAGAGCAGAAGGAAAAATTGCATAAAAGGCAGTGGAAAGGAAAAAAGTTTATAACGGAGATTTTTGTGATATGAAAAAAGTATGTGTTGTAACCGGAGGCGGCTCCGGAATCGGTTTTGCAGCTGCAAAAGAGGCAGCAAAAAAAGGGTACTATGTAATGATAGTTGGACGAAATGAAAAAAAACTTGCAGGTGCAGTAGAAGAATTGAGAAAAGACGGATGCGAAGCAGAAGCGTATAGCTGTGACGTTTCAGACAGGGAACACTGCTTTGCATTGGCAAGGCATGCGGCAGAATGTGGGTCAGTAAAGGCCGTGTTGCATATTGCCGGAATGAGTCCGCATATGGGAGATGCGGAGAAAATCATGCAGGCAAACGCACTTGGAACCGTTAATATCAACGACGCATTTTTTGAAGTGATCGCGGAGGGCGGCTGTGTGATCGACACAAGCTCCACATCTGCTTACATGACACCGTCATTTATTATGCCAAAGAGGGTTTATCCGCTTGCGTGCACAGACCGGAAGCTTTTTATGGATAAAATGATGAAAAAAGTAAAAATGTTTCCACGGAAAACAAGAGAAGGTGTCGCCTACAGTATGAGTAAGCATTTTACTATCTGGTTTGCAAAGCAGGATGCAGCACGTTTTGCCGGAAAGAATGCCCGGGTGTTAAGTATTACGCCAGGAAACTTTGAGACACCGCTCGGAAATCTCGAAAAAGAGGAAGCGTCCACCTATCTGAAATTTGCGGCAATCAAGAGAAATGGACGTCCGGAGGAGATTGCACCGCTTTATGTTGCACTGATCGAAGAGAGGTTGAGTTATCTGACCGGCACAGACATACTCTGCGATGGAGGCTGTATCGCAGGCGGAGCCAGTGCCTTTGCGAGATAAAAGTCATAGTAATTAGCCAATCAAATTGAATCAATTGTATTTTTATAAAGAATCCGCTATACTGAAACAGATTTAGTATAGTGGATTTTTTGCATTTGGGAGAACATTTTGATTACAGTAGCAATCGCAGAGGATGAAGCGGCAGTCACAAGGAAGCTGACGAATATGGCGCAGTATGGAAAAACATGGGAAGAGATGAATACATAAAATGAATGCTAAAAAATCCGCAGATTATTGCAATCTGATAGAAAATGTAAAAAACAAATATCGAAAAAATCCTATATATGCTAAGAACACACCACATATTAAATATATGCTGATAGGTCAGAATTTCGGACCGCCTGAAAAGGAAGAGATAAAGGGTACGATTGCAAATGTCCGTAAGATGAATGATGGTATAGATGTGATGTTCCATGAAAATGTAGATTTGGAAGCAAGGGATTCACAGACGGATAAAAATATTGTCGGATACTTTGAACTGCTTGGTAAAAATGAAATTGACAAGAAAAAATATCCAGATTTGTTTTTCTGCAATTGTAATTTGGGCTATCGCAGAGATAAGTATTCTGGAAATATGACCAGAAAGATATTGGCAAATGATGCAGCTGAAATAAAATCATTGATTGACATTATAGAGCCGGAAAACATAATCTGTCTGGGGCTTGATACATCTGTGGTTGTAATACGAACTCTGATTGATAAAAAGTTTTCCTGCAATAGGGTATCTGAACTTATAGGAACTGGAGAACCTTATATTTATGGAGAAACATATATATATCCTGTAGCACATCCTGGGTATTGGGGTACAAGTACAAGAGGGGAGGATAATGTTATTGAAGATTGGAGGAGAATTAGAAAATAGGGAGGTGCCACAATGCCATTTAAGATTGTCCGCAACGATATAACAAGAGTAGGTGGACTGGGGAAGCTATGCATATCAGTGCACAAAGGAGCAACTGGAAAAACTGATGGAACAGACTGGATGTGAAATAGATAAGATGAATGAACTGGCATCTGAGAAAATCTATGGTATTGTGTTTGTTGAAGAGGTGTAAA